>JACKQG010001165.1_pt1 | contig 36940 bp, 36 predicted proteins | sample 8237621 | NCBI WGS metagenome assembly JACKQG01 (sample SAMN15677084, study PRJNA649215) | marine metagenome | biome: marine; feature: Black Sea; material: saline water; isolation source: suspended particulate matter (SPM) from the Black Sea western gyre | collected 2013-06-09/2013-06-10 | depth... | reverse complement strand
ATAGACGAGGGTCATCAAATGTACGCTCATGTCTAAATGGTTCAGGTGGACCCATTTTAACGCCATCGGCAAAAATGCCATTTGGGAGCTGGGTATATACCCAAAACCCTTGCACAGACGGCAGAATAAAATCTGTTAATCCATCGCCATTTATATCCTGTGCGATATCTTTATGAGGTATGGCAATGGTTGTGTCTGGTTGGAAGCGGAAATTCACATCTATCATTTGTATTTCAGAATTTGTATCTGTATCAAAGTAATACAGAGATTTTCGAGCAAAAAATACCAGTTTTTCCTCACCTCCAATATTGGCAATATCCACCACATACACAAAAGGGTTGATCATTGCATCAATTTGTTTGGACCATTCATCATTTTTCAATGCGAAAATTTGAATATGGGTTTGATAATTATCCACGCGGTCCAGTGCAACCACCTCCAAATTTGAGTCGCCAAGAACATTACCTGTAAGAATGGTAAATTGCTTGCCATCTCCTAATGGGATATCATATTCATTGAAGGTATAAGGGGAGGAGTTATTGGCAAATAAATGGACTCCCACTATGAAGGGTATGAATAGACTAATCTTCATTTTTTATTACAAAATTATCAGCAGAAATATAATAAAACCAAAAATGGAGTCACATTAAAAAAAAGAAACATGGTTTTGAATGCCCCCAAAAATACATACATGATGATATTATATTTTTCACGGGGAATGGGGAAGAAATAATGCTGGGTTTTATAGACCAAGTCAGGGGCAAATCCCACAAATAATGCCCATATTGTAAAGAGTGAGCCATTAAAAATAGTACAATATTTAAAAAATGTGGTGAGTGTTCCAATATCCATTATTATCCTTTCGTTTAAGTGTTAGAGTTTAGAAAGGATTGGCTATTTGTAGAAAGAAAATTTTAATTAACTATTTGATTTAATTATCCTTTAAAAAATTCTTTAGGTCTGCAGTAAATGCAGCCGGTTCTTCAGCAGGTGCCCAATGTCCCGAATCAGAATAATAATTTACTTCCTGTGTGCCATAAGATTCTGCTAACCATTTTGGTAGATAAGGATCTTTTTCACCCCATAGTATGAGTGTGGGTATTCGACTGGTGGCTTTTAGTAATCTGGGGTGCCATTCTTTAAAACATTCTACCGGAATAGCTCGATACATTTTCAATATCATTTTTTTCATCTCTGGTGAAAGCTGAGAAAACATATTATGAATATGCTGTTTGCTGAGTTTTTCTGATCCCTGTCCAATTGAAAGGGTAAAAGCCATGCGGTTCATGGTGAGCATACTGAGTTCACCCAGAAGTGTAGTCCGCCAAACCTTCGCCATAAAATGCCAATTATAATCGGGTGAAAAGGGCGCATTAGAAATAACCATACGACGCACGCGTTCAGGGTACTTACTGGCAAAAGCCATTGCGCTAATTCCGCCAAAATCATGTGCCACCAGATAAAAGGGCTCTTGCAGATCCAGGGCATTAGTCAGTTCATTTACAAAGTCAGCATGACCCTCTAAAGAACAATCAAGAGCTTCCCCTGAGCCAGAATTTCCAAAGCTTGGCCAATCGGGTGTAATACAGCGAAATTCAGATTCAAGTCCTGCTACAATTGGATTCCATATCTCATGTGTATCGGGAACACCATGTAAAAAGAGAATAGGTGCGCCTTCACCAGATCCCCTAGAAAATATTTTCACTTTTTGAACAGTTAGATTCATTTCCATCTTTTTGCAAGGTATTCATTAATTCGATTTACCCCATCCTCAATCTTTTCCGTATCCAAGGCATAGGAGAAACGTACACGCCCTTCTGCTCCGAACCAGTCACCCAAGTAAGTGATGACATTATATTTGGTAAACATATCCCAAACAAAATCAGCGGCATTATTAATTTTCGGCAGCATATAAAAAGCACCTTCTGGATTCCAAAGTTCTAATCCGGCATCTTTCAATCCGGTATAGAGTAAATCTCTGCGTTCCTGCCAGATATTCAGTTGGTCATCAATAAATTTGCGGGGGACTTTTGTAGCTTCAAAGGCCATTTCCTGCCCCAGAATATTGGTATTCATGGAGGTGTGGGTTTTCATGGCTATAACATCCTGCACCAACCTTTTGTCTAAAGACCAGAGATAACCCACACGAAATCCGCACATGGCGTATGTCTTGGAAAATGAGTTTATGGTAACAACATGAGGCCCCTGAATGAGATAGTTTTCCCTGACATAAATGAGGTCTTTATAGACTTCATCTGAAAGAACAAATACACCCAAATCACTGGTGAGAGTTTCAATTTCTTTCAGGGTGGATATAGCTTCAACTCTGCCAGTTGGGTTGGAAGGGGAATTAATCAAAACTGCCCGGCAGTCAGTCACTTTTTCCCTGAAATCATCCATATCAATTCGCCCAAGATTGGTTTTTATAAATACGGGTTCCATACCTGCAAACTCTACCAATCGAGGGTATGAATAATAATAGGGTTTGGTCATTAATACTTTCTTCGATTGGGACATTTCATAATTACAGATAACCCGCAAGGTCATATCCAATGCCTCCGAAGCACCATTTGTGATGACAAAACTATCAGCGGAAGAATCGGGATACTGGCGGGTGAGGGCATCCCGAAGATAATCCAACCCCTGTATCACGCCATATTTAAAATCTTTGTAATGGGGAAGAATTTTATAAACTTCTTTAGGTGGCGGTAAATCTGGTTCTCCAGAGCCGAATGAAATTATGTCATCACCCCTTACCCCAATAAAAGCAGCTGGCGATAAATTTTCCTTACTTAAAGTAGCCATATTTTTATTAATTAATTATTCAGGTGGATATATTTGCACTTGATGAATTTGCCGTGCAGATGCCTTGATAACAACCATCTGACCGATGGGCATGAATAAATGCTCACCTTTATTGGGGATTCGCCCCAGTTGGGCTATGATATATCCACCAACAGACTCATAGTCACCTTCAGGGATCATGTTTCCATATTCATTGTTGAAATCTTCCCAATCCATTCGGGCATCTACCACAATGGATCCATCTTCCTGTTTTTCAGATTTTTTACTATCCACATCAAATTCATCTTCAAAATCACCAAATAATTCTTCAAATACATCCTCGGCCGTAATTAGGCCGGCTGATCCTCCATGTTCATCTAAAACCACCGCCATTGCATGATGGGCGGACTGAAATTCACTCAAAAGATCCATTACCGGTTTGGTGTAGGGAATAAACAACACAGGCTTGATGACCTCTTTCAGATTTTCAGGTGAATGAAACAGATCATATAAATAGACCACCCCAATTATATTGTCTAAATCTTTCTCATATACGGGGAGCTTTGAATGCCCAGAATCAATAAAAGTATGTAGCACCTTTTCTAGGGATTCATTGCTGGATATGGCAGAAATTTCTGTTCGGGGGGTCATAACCTCATCTACTTTACTCTCCCTAAAATCAAAAACATTGGAGATCATTTCTTTCTGGTCGTCTTCCATGGCTTCCGGGTCGTCTACCTGTTCATAGGCATGCTGAATATCATCCCGTTTTTCTTCAAGTTCTTCTGCAGTTTTACTAAAACGCTCAGCTACATTCATCCATCCCGTTTGTTGGAGCAGAAAAATAATGGGATAAAATAAAATATATGAAAATTTTAAGAATGGTGATAGAATTATCAGTCCAAAATTAGCATATCTCTGCATGATTGATTTAGGCAGGATTTCACCAAATAGCAGGATAATAATGGCGATTGGTATAACGATTAATTGATGGGGTAATAAATTTGAACGGAGCAAATACACAGTGGCAAACGAAGTGGCCAGAATATTGGACAGATTTGTGCCAATCAGTATCACCGATAGGTATTCAGGTTTCCAGTCTAGGATGGAGGAAGCCCAGCGTGCCAGATATTTTTCCTGCTTTTCCCACACATCTAATTGAAGCGCATTGGCAGACAGAAGTGCAATTTCTGAACTGGAATAAACAATTGAAAGTATGAGCCCCAGCAGAGCTAAGTTTAGGTCAAGCATTCAGATTAAAAATAAAATAGATTTCAAAAATTAGATGGTTTTATATCTACAAACAAAGGAAAGACTATGAGTTGGGATAAGATTACAGAGCAGCAGAATTCAGCTTCTGCAAATATTGATGAAAATTCAACTTTGGAAATACTGAGTGTCATTAATAATGAGGATGCTAAGGTTGCGTTAGCCATTCAAAATAAAATGCCTGAAATTGAAGCCTTTATTGATGCGTTGGTATCCAGAATTCAAAAAGGTGGGCGACTGTTTTATGTTGGCTCAGGAACCAGTGGAAGGCTGGGGGTGCTGGATGCGGCTGAATGTCCCCCTACCTTCAGCACAGACCCTGAATTGATACAGGGTATTATTGCCGGCGGGTATGATGCATTAGTGAAATCTATTGAGGGAGCAGAGGACAGTCCTACTCATGGGGCAGAGGCAATTTTAGAGTATGGTATAACTGTCGATGATGCGGTATTAGGGATAACTGCCAGCAGTACCACTCCATTTGTACTTGGCGCATTGGAAAAAGCCAAAAAAATTGGGGCAATGACGGGACTGTTATTATGTAATAATCCGCCAAAATTAAAATATGTAGATCATATTATTTCCATCATTGTGGGTCCGGAGGTCATCACCGGTTCTACCCGAATGAAAGCCGGCACTGCCACCAAAATGGTGCTGAATATGGTCACTACCACCCTTATGATTAAACTCAATAAAACCTACGGAAACCTCATGGTGGATCTGAAAGCATCCAATGAGAAGTTATGGGATAGAGGCACCCGTATTATCCAACATCTCACTGATCTGGGTTATGATGATTCATTGAAATTATTGCAGTCCGCAGATGGAGAGGTAAAAACGGCAATAGTGATGGAAAAAATGAAAGTTGGAGCGGGAGATGCTCGGGAAATGTTGAGTGATAAAAAAGGATCATTGCAAAAAGTACTTATGAGGAAATGTTCTTAAGGCAAAATCAGGATAAATTAAAGTTAAGGTATTATCAGCATCGATTCACCGTTTTCGTTTTAAAAACCAAAATACAAAGGGCAGACAAACCAGGTACATTAGTATTCCATACACTCCAGATGGAAGACTGAGAGGTGATAATCCGGTCTCCTGGTTCATGATGATATTTCCAATTGTAATACCCACGGTTGCATTCTGAATACCTGATTCAATGGCAACGGTTACAGCACGTTTGGCATTCATTTTAAAAAACTGGGCACTTTTAAAACCGATAAATAACATGGTCAAAATCAAAATAACCATTGAAGGCCCCAGTGTACCTACATTGGCAATAAATGCATCCCATTCACTAGCTAATGCTCCAATAACAATAACCACAAACAAAACCGTGGATATTTTGCTGGCTATGGGTTCAAATGACGATGAAAATTTCTTTTTCTTAGTATTTAATAGCAATCCAATTCCTACAGGAATTGCAGTTATGAGACACATGGTAATACCCAGTGACAGAATATTTATTGGAGGCACATCTGCCCCCATGAAATGAACAATGGAAAGCCCGGTAATAATGGGAAGTGTGAATACTGTTGCAATGCTCATGACAGCTGTATAGGAAATTGATAGAGCTGTATCACCCTTGGCCAATTTTGTAATCATATTGGAGGTTACCCCCCCGGGACAGCAGGCAAGAATCATCATTCCCACTGCCATTTCTGCTGGTAATCCAGACAGGCTCACTATTATGAAGGCAACTATTGGAAGGATAATCATCTGATTGAGAAGCCCTACACCAAATGCTTTTGGTTCACGGAAAATATTGGTGAAATCACTAACGGTTAATCCAAGCCCCAGGGTAAACATGATAAATACCAGAGACAGGGGTAAAAAAATATCAATAATCATTTTTCTGTATTTCTTCTAATTTCTTTTAATTCTTCCAGAATTTGTGAAAGCACATTTTCGTTAGATATATTAAGAGGTTCACTGGTGGTGGTTGATTCTGAAACCGGGTGTAGCGATTTTAATTTATTTCTCAGGTCTCCATGGACTGAATCAAAATCTATAAGACCCGATAAACATCCTTCATAGCCAGTAGCAGTTTGAGATTGCCCGGCTGTTTGAACCTGGATAGTCCCAATTCCTAAATAACGATCAAAAGGACCCCGTTTGAGTACAAAGTCCGTAATAGAACGGTAAGGAATATTTTGTTCCTTTTTGGTGAGGATACCTGAAAGAATAGTAACCCGGTCATCCTGAATGATATAAGTGAGATTCTTTGTATAGAGGTGGATGATGGGGTATGAAATTACCCACATTACTATATTAGCTCCACAACAAATTGACCACAGAACCAATGTGGCTTCAGGATCAGGGTTTGAGTAATTTATAATTAAATGCAGCACCCCTGCAGATATCAAAGTTATTCCTGAAATGACAGCAAGTATTAATATTTGTGCAGTCCAATATTTCATATCTGGTTTGATGGTGTTTTCCATTATTGTTTCCTTTGTGGTTTTTGGAGTTTAAGGTTAATTATTCAATTTTGTATCTTTTTTATAGTCACTTAATATTTTCCTGCTAACAAAATAAATGGTTATGGGTAGAGTAGAATAAATAAAACCGCTAAAAACCCCAATATGGGGGGGTGCAAATACAGCCATTCCCGTTGCAATTAAACCAGTTAGGGTGCAAATTACCCAGGCTGCAATGGCTGTGGCAGTTTCTTTTTTTTCGAATTTGTTAAGGGAAAGTTCATCAGCTCGGTTCCATCCCTGATAAAATAAAAGACTGAATAGGGTGGATATCAGAATGAATCCAATACCATATATAATAAATAATTTAGGGATATCATTTAATCCTGATACAACAAACTCAGATGGGAAAAAGCCATTACTAAAAAGTGACATTAATAATGATGCCATTAGGCGTAGTGGATAAACATAGACCAATAATATAAATATTAATCCAAAAGTAATTAACCGGGAAGAAAACGTATCTAATCCAAATTGTCGACTCCAGAATCTGTGATTAGACCAGAATAAGAATATCATGGCAAACGCCATTATTAAGGCAGGTGTGGTTTTTAGTGCTGAAATTAATTCGTTTAGGTTGCCGGGAATTTTCCCTATAGAAATTACAAGCATCGTAATTGCAAAGGCAAAAGCTGCATCGGTGAAAGTTTCTAATCGAGTCATTAAATAGCCTCGTAACCGAAAGCCCTCTTCTACAGGTAATTTATTGAGCTCGTCTTCTGTCCATTTTTTCATAATATTTAATTATTAAATTTAAGTTAAACCTTATAGTACATATCTAAATATCGTTTCAAAAAGTCCCTTATTACACCTCGAAATGGTAGAGAAGCTGCCATGCCGTACACCGGTGCCATGCCTCCAGTTTCAGAGGGATTTTCCTTTACATAATCAACTGAATCTTTTAAGTCAGACAAAAACCGGTGAGCTACCCCTACTTGGGTATGTCGCAGGGTGATACAAATATGTACACAGGCAGGTTTATGGAGTCCGTTTAAGTTCCAACCTTTATGGGTCATTTGATCCATCACTTTATAAATATCAATTTCATTAGATTTAAATGCTATTACCCACAAAGGGTCACCCATAAGTTTTAATCCAGATATTTCACTAATACCTCTTTTTATTATTTCTGCAGCCTCCAATATTTTTTTCACCGAATCTCGATACCCGTCTTCCCCGAGAGATAGCATAGTAGCCCAACAGGTTGCACTGAGAGCTCCTGGGCGGCTCCCGGCGAAGGTAGGGGAGAAATACAGTCCACCGGGCCAATCTGAAATGGTGTAGTATTGATAGCGTCTCAATTCAGGCGTTCGGTAGAGAATTACGGATGTACCCTTAGCAGCATAGCCAAATTTATGGGTGTCGGCAGAAATAGAGGTTACTCCCGGGAGGCGAAAATCAAATTCGGGTACAGGGTATCCCAATTTTTCAGCCCAGGGCAGTACAAATCCACCCAGGCAGGCGTCCACATGAAAACAAATACCCCTTTCTCGAGCAATTTCAGACATCTCCCCTATAGGATCTATTGTTCCCTGTGGGAAATTGGGTGCAGACCCCACAATGCAGATGGTATTTCCATTGGCGGCTTTTCGCACCGCGTTAATATCTGCCTGAAAGTTTTTATCAACAGGGACTCGTTTAACTTTTATTTTGAAATATTCCCCAGCTTTATCAAATGCCGCATGAGCAGTAACTGGAATAACAATATTTGGTCGCCGGATTCCGTTTACTTCCTTTGCTCTGTCCCGATAGGTTTTCATGGCGAGTAAAATGCTCTCAGTACCGCCGGAGGTTACCACTCCACAAACCTCATCATTGGTTTTATCTGCGCTCAGCATCTGGGCGGTCATGGATACTATTTCCGACTCAAATTTACTGGCACTGGGAAAGAGGTCGGAGTGAAGAGGGTTGCTTTGGGATTGGAGAGCATACACTTCATTAAGAAATTTAATATGCTCGGAATCCCCATGATAAACTGCCCCAGAAACCAGTCCTTCTTTCCAGCGTTTTTCTTCCAAAGAAGTGATCTTTTTCAATTCATTCAAAATTTCATTCCGATCAATACCTGATTCAGGCAGTTTTGAATAGGATTGAAATTTTCCAGTATAGGGTTTTACCATGGATTTCAAATCATCCACCATAGAAACTGTTTGACTTTCGATTTCCTTCTTCACAGATGGCAACTTCCGCAACCACTTCTCTAAAAATCGAATCAGTCCTTGGGGCATCCATTTTACTTTATTAATCATTTGATCCATGTTTGCCATTATATAATAACCTGAAGGGCTTTTGGGAGAATTGTATATTTTAAGGGGGGTACTCCAATATTTTCACCATCGGTTTCTAATATAACAGAATCTTTAGTACGAAGTTCAAATTCACGGCATGTTTTATAATGGGCATTTTTTTTATTCAACACTGTTCCGGTAAAAAGGGAGGGCATCATGGCTGCCAATCCCAGTTTTGATGTCCCGTCCAGCCATACAACTGAAAGCAGTCCATCATCCTGCACCGTTTCTACTCCGTAACTCATATCACCGCCGAAATAGGCTGTTTTAAAAATGGTGATATTTGAAAAGTGCTGATCGGGAATTTTCACTTCATCCATTAACATTTCTGCTGAAAAGGGAGTAAATTCGGTAATAGCTTTTAGTCCACATATTACAGCTCCGGCATCCACACTCATTTGTTTAATCTTTTTTGTGAGACCAGTGACAGAATTGAATTTCTCATTCGCCAGACTGATGATACCAATACTGGAATTATTGATTATATAACGGCTGATTTGTTTTCCTGAAAAATCTAAACACTCCACCTTAAACACATCGATTGGAATAGAATCCTCAGATTGAATTCGGTCTAATATGCTTCGTCTATTTTTGAACTTTTTTTCAAAATCACAGCTGCTTCCGGCAGGAAAAAAAATGAGTTTAATATCGTCTGTTATAATTTGGTCTTCTACAAAGAGACCTTGTAAAACTTCGTTTAAGGTACCATCTCCACTGAAAACTCCTATGCGGGTATAGCCGGATGAAATGGCTTTAGACACAAGCTCCGTAGCATGGTTTTTAAATTCTGTTGTTACAGCATGATAGGGGATATTTTTATTTTTCAGATCATTTTCAAATTTTTGCCAACGTTTTTTTGCTTGTCCGTCTCCAGCAGTGGGATTAATAATGATGAATGTTTCAGGTTTCATAAGTATTAAGTGTTTTTATGCATCGGTATTTGATTTTCTAGAGTAATAATTAAAAGGGTGATAGCTAACAATAAGTTACCTTCTTTTATCCTAATGGATGAATAAATAATACTACGGAAAATATGGAGTTTATCAACTACCTGTGCTGAGCGAAGCCGAAGTATGTCGGTTTTATGGATTGGATTTGAACTATGGCACAACCTATTATTAGAATTGAGTATGCAAAATAGATTAACCACAATTTGTTAAAGGAAATCTGTGCCATAGGAATTACTTCCATCATTCCAAAAATCCATTAATCCATTTCTCCAGGATATTCTCATTTTCCGCAAAAATGTCATTTTACTATATAGAAGGAGGTTCGTAAATTATAGGTCATTATGGCAGGATTTAAATTACATTCATCTTTTGAACCCGCTGGAGACCAACCTCAGGCTATTGAGGAGTTGGTAACAGGTATTGAAAAGGATTTAAAACATCAGGTCTTACTTGGTATTACGGGTTCGGGTAAAACTTTTACTATGGCAAATGTAATTCAAAAGGTGCAAAAGCCAACCCTCATTTTATCTCATAATAAAACCCTGGCGGCTCAATTATATGGTGAGTTCAAGAGTTTATTCCCTGAAAATGCCGTAGAGTTTTTTATTTCCTATTATGATTATTATCAGCCTGAAGCTTATTTGCCTGTTACGGATACTTTTATTGAAAAAGATATGTCCATGAATGAAGAAATTGACCGTCTTCGACTGAAAGCTACTACATCGCTCATTGGTCGGAAGGATGTCATAATGATTTGTTCAGTGAGCTGCATTTATGGCATTGGCTCGCCAGAAACCTACAAATCAATGCTGGTACATGTAGATAAAACTGCACCTCTTGATCAAAAGCAGTTTTTACATTCTCTGGTGAATATTCACTATGTTCGTAATGATCTGGTTCTGGAGCCGGGCACTTTCAGGGTGAGGGGGGATGTAATTGAGGTATTCCCTGCTTATGATGAATGGGCTCTTCGCATTGAGCTATTTGGGGATGAAGTAGAAAAAATTTATACATTTCATCCATTGACCGGAGAGATGCAAAGCCAATTTGATGAGTTTTGGGTGTATCCTGCAAAACATTTTGTTACTACCCGGGAAAATTTGAACAGAGCCATGGATGATATAAGAGTAGAATTATCAGAGCGATTGAAATATTTACGAGAGAACGCTTTTTTACTTGAAGCGCAACGCTTAGAACAGCGCACCTTATACGATTTAGAAATGATGGCAGAATTGGGATATTGTTCCGGAATAGAAAACTACTCTCGTCATTTAGAAGGCAGGAAAAAGGATGAGCGCCCCAGCACTTTAATTGATTTCTTCCCGGATGATTTTCTCATGTTCACCGATGAGTCTCATGTTTCAGTCCCCCAAATTAGGGCCATGTATAATGGAGACAAATCTCGTAAAACCAGTTTGATTGACCACGGATTTAGACTTCCCTCAGCTTTGGATAACCGCCCTATGAAATTTGAGGAATTTGAAAAGTCTATTAATCAGGTTGTGTATGTTTCGGCGACGCCCGGGGAATATGAACTTCAGAAAACTGATGGAGTGATTGTGGAGCAAATAATTAGACCTACCGGTCTTTTAGATCCTGAAATATTTGTGAAGAAAACCAAAGGGCAAATTGATGATTTAATTGGGGAAATTCGTGAAGTAATTGCCCGGGATGAACGGGTATTGGTAACCACTCTCACAAAGCGTATGGCAGAGGATTTAACCGATTACCTTAAAGGCGTAAATATAAAAGCTGAATATATGCATAGTGATATTGATACTATTGAGCGAGTGCAGATTCTTCGGGGACTTCGGATGAAAGCATTCGATGTATTGGTAGGTATAAATCTCCTTCGTGAAGGATTAGATCTACCGGAAGTATCCCTGGTTGCTGTATTAGATGCAGATAAGGAGGGATTTTTGCGATCCAAGTCATCACTTATGCAGGTATCAGGCAGGGCTGCACGAAATATAAATGGAAAGGTGATTTTGTATGGTGATAAAGTCACCGCATCCATGCAACATCTCATCGACGAAACGGATCGGCGGAAAAAGGTTCAGATTGAATATAACAAAATCCATAAAATTCAACCCAGAACTATCTATAAATCAATGGAAGATATAAAGCTCACAACTGCGGTTGCTGACGAAAGTTCTGATTTTGGCAAAGAGGAAAAAATTAATATTGACGATTCCACTTTAGACGGGATTGAAACCAAGACATCTTTGGATGATCTTAAAAGAAAAATGTTACGCTGTGCCAAAGAACTTCAGTTTGAGCAGGCAGCATTATTAAGAGACAAAATTAGAATTATAGAAGAGGCGGTATAATTTAGAATTGGAAATTGGTATGATTACAATGGATAAAAATATATTACATATGCTGGCAGTAGTGATTATTTATGTATTTTTTATCAGGAAAAATATTGGTAATAAATATTGGGGAATGCGTCTAGGATTTTTATATGCAGCTGGTGTAATTATTTCTACTTTATTGGTTCGTTCTGTTTAAAATGAAATTATTAAAGGAAAAATAAAAAGTTAGATGAAAAAGAAAGTATTAATTTTGGGTTCAGGTGGCAGGGAGCATGCCCTGGCATGGTCATTTGCTAACGATGATAATGTAAGCAATGTCTATTGTGCCCCGGGAAATGGCGGTACGGCAGAAATTGCGGAAAATATTGCCATTAATCTTGCGAACCTTCAGGAGATTCTACGATTGGCTCAGGAGAAAAAAATTGACCTAACAGTTGTAGGCCCTGAAAATCCCCTGGCAAGTGGAATAGTAGATTTATTTAGAAATGAAGGGCAACGTATATTTGGTCCGGATAAGTATGGGGCTCAGTTGGAAAGCAGCAAATTATTTGCACGCAATTTAATGGCTGAAAAAAATATATCTCAACCTTCATTTTATTCATGCAATACAAGAGAAGAAGTGGAGGCACTTAAAGAGATACTTGAACTACCATTGGTGCTAAAAGCGGATGGCTTGGCAGCAGGCAAAGGGGTCATGGTCTGTGAAACCAATGATGAATTTGAACAGGCATTGAAAACCATTTTTGATGATGGCGAGTTTGGAAAAGCGGCAAATAGAATTTCTCTGGAAAGGTGTCTGGTAGGTGAGGAATTGTCTGTATTTGCAGTTTGTGATGGAGAGAATTTCAAAATATTAAATACAGCCCAAGATCATAAGCGAGCCTATGATGATGATAAAGGTCCAAATACCGGGGGAATGGGCGCCTATTCACCCACGCCACTTTCTACCCCAGAACTTATTGAAATGGTGGGTGATGAAATAATTCAGCCTACTTTAGAAGGTATGAAAGATCGTGGTCATCCCTATACTGGTTTTTTATATGTGGGGCTTATGATTGTAGATGGTGACCCGTTTGTGATTGAGTTTAACGTTCGCCTGGGAGACCCGGAAACGCAGGTTGTATTGCCGTTGCTGAAGTCTAGCCTGTTTAAGTTGTTATGGGATGCGACGGAAGGGAATTTGAAGAAGTCTAAGGTTGTGGTATCGTCTGAAACTGCAGTTACGGTGGTGTTGGCAGCAGATGGTTACCCGGGGAAATATAAAAAGGGGATGATAATTAAAGGATTGGATTCTGTGAGAGATCGTCTTGTATTTCATGCCGGTACTCTGCAAAAGGATCATGATATTATCACCAATGGCGGGAGAATTCTCAACGCTGTGGGATTTGGAAAGGATTTACAATCTGCAATCGAGGATGCTTATAAAATTGTTGATTTAATCGATTTTTCCGGAAAGTATTATCGAAAAGATATTGGCAAGCGTGGAATGCAATATTTAAAAAAGGGAGATATAAATGATTGACATCGATAAAATCCGCAGGTCAGCAGACATTATCGGTGAGTCTGTGGAGATTCATGAAATGATTGCTCTCATTGGGCAAGTTGCCAATACAGATATCTCCGTACTAATTACAGGAGAATCTGGCTCTGGAAAGGAAGTGGTAGCAAAAGCAATCCATAAAAATAGTCGCCGGAAATTTGAAAAAATGATTACTGTTAACTGTGCTGCTATCCCTGCTGGAATCATTGAAAGTGAACTATTTGGGCATAAAAAAGGGTCATTTACCGGCGCATCCGAAACACGTGTAGGTTATTTTGAAGCAGCTCACAAGGGTACTATTTTTCTGGATGAAATTGGGGAACTGCCTTTGGAGACACAGGCTAAACTTCTGCGGGTAATTGAACAGGGTGAATTTATGAAAGTGGGTGATACCAATATCATGAAAACTGACGTACGGATAATAGCTGCCACCAATAGAGAATTGGCAGAAGAAGTGAAGAAGGGAAATTTTCGCCAAGATTTGTACTTTAGATTGAAAACCATTAATATTGAAGTTGCACCCCTTAGAAATCATCTAAATGACATGCATTTATTTATCGAAAGATTCGGGCTGCTTTTTACGGCAAAAAATGATATTCCGTTTAAGGGATTTTCTTCCGAAGCACTTACAGTGATGAAACGATATGCATGGCCGGGAAATGTTCGAGAACTTAAAAATGTAGTGGAGAGCCTTTTGGTGATGAACCGTGGTGAGCGTATAACGGATGTAATGGTGACCAAGCAGTTAAAATTGGATACATTCCAGACAAACCCTAATTTACCAGTTTTCGTTGATGGGGATGCTGATAAAGTCGAACGGGAACTCATACTGAAACAATTGTTATTTCTACGTCAGGATGTGAATGAGATTAAACAATTGATGGTGGGAGGCAGGGGAGTATCGGTTGATGAAGTACAGCCATCCAATCCAGCGTTATTTCTTCCACCTGCCCCAACAGCAGACAGTACACCGGATTCACTTTCCCATGTTGAAGATGGAACCCTGCATGCTATCCAGGATGATGTCATCGGTGAAATTACTATGAGTGAATTGGAACAGGAAATGATAGAACGAGCTTTGGAAAAATTCAGAGGTAACCGAAGAAAAACAGCCCGGGCATTGGATATTTCAGAGCGTACACTCTATCGAAAAATAAATGATTATGGCATTCAGAAAAAGTTTAAAGAATCATGATTCGAGTAATTGCTAGAATCATAATTCCCATTTTACTTTTTCAGGGGTGTTTGTTTTATTCAATCAGGGGTTCACTGCCGGCTCATATTAACAGCATCTCTTTAGCGCCAGTTGTAAATGAATCAGCAGAATTTACGGCTGCGGAAATATTAAACGAAGAGTTGAACGAGCTTATGGTTAACGAGAATGTGTTGGATATAGTGCTTCCTGAACAAGCAGACAGCCGGTTGGAAGTAGTGATTTTATCAGTTACGGATAGGCCTTATACGATTACCCTTTCAGAAGATTTGGGAATGGAAGAGGTGGAGGAATGGAAACTAACTATTAAAACATCCATAATTTGGTACGACCTGAAACGGGATGAAGTGCTTTTTGAAAAGAAAATGAGTAGCTGGGGGTCCTATACTCCCGGCGTGGATATCAGTTCTGATGGACTTGATAACGATGGTGATAATTTGATAGATGGTGATGACAGCGATGAAATTGGTTCTCCACGGGAATCGGCTCTGAGTATTTCAGTCCGTCGTCTCACAGAAGATATTGTAAACGAAATAACCAATACATGGTAAATAGAGGAGTATATGATAGTAGCACGAATAAATAGAATTTCTGAGTTTGAAGGTCAAAAAGTACAATTAAATGGTTGGGTGTATAATTCCCGTCGATCTGGTAAAATTGGATTTTTAATGTTCCGGGACGGATTTGGCATTATGCAATGTATTGTTGCTAAAAATGATGTGGGGGAGGAAGCCTACGAAGTTTTTAAAAGTTTAACGCAGGAGTCTTCTCTTTCAGTAATTGGAGAGGTGGTGAAAAATGAGAGGGCACCTGGTGGTTTTGAAATGCTTGTCTCAGAATTAACAGTTCATCAGCTAAGCAGTGAATATCCCATTACTCCCAAAGAACATGGCACCGATTTTCTTATGAATCACCGTCATTTGTGGCTGAGGAGTAAACGCCAGCATGCTATTTTAAAAGTGAGACATGAAATTATTAAGGCAGTAAGAGATTTCTTTGACTCCAACGATTTTACTTTATGTGATTCGCCCATATTTACTCCCAATGCAGCTGAGGGGACCTCCGACCTATTTGGAACTGATTACTTTGGCAGTACAGCCTTTTTAGCACAAACCGGGCAATTATATGGTGAAGCAGTTGCTATGGCAGTGGGGCGGCATTATAACTTTGGTCCCACATTCAGGGCAGAAAAAAGTAAAACTCGCCGCCATCTCACCGAATTTTGGATGGTAGAGCCGGAGATAGCTTATTGTGAATTGGATGAGGATATGGAATGGGCTGAGCGTCTAATTTTGTTCATAATAGACCGCGTATTGGAAAATCGAAAACACGAGTTAGAAATACTGGAAAGAGACCTCTCGAAATTAAAACAGATTAAAGCACCATTTCCCCGAGTTAGTTACACCGAATGTGTTGATTTACTCAACAAGGGAGGCATTGATTTTACATGGGGTGATGATTTTGGCGCTCCAGAGGAAACATTTATTGGGGAGCAGTTTAATCAGCCCGTTATGGTCCATCGCTTTCCGTCAGCTATTAAACCATTTTACATGAAGAGAGACCCTGAAAATGAAAAAGTGGTTCTAGGGGTGGATGTTATTGCACCTGAAGGCTTTGGAGAACTCATAGGCGGATCAGAACGGGAAACCGAGGTTGACCTGCTTGTGGAAAGAATAAAAGCTGAAGGGTTAAATCAGCCCGATTACGAATGGTTTTTAGATATCAGGCGCTATGGTTCCGTTCCTCATGCTGGATTCGGAATGGGAATAGAACGGGCAGTGGCGTGGATTTGTAATCTTCCACATTTACGAGAAACCATACCATTTCCACGGACAATTGGACGGTTGAATCCATAAATAATGAAAGTTGTTTTAGCTCAAATTAATCCTGGGGTTGGAGCATTAGATGCTAACTCTGAAAAAATAAAAGAGATCATACAAGAGTACACTTCCCAGTGTGATCTCATTATCTTTCCAGAAATGGTACTTACGGGGTATCCGCCCCAAGATCTATTATTGGATGAATCCTTCATTCAGAAGACCCAGAATGCACTTGATCTTATAGCAGCATCAGTAAAAACCACAGCTGTAATTGTTGGGTCAATCCGTAAAGAAAATCAAAATCTATATAATACCGTTGCCGTAATTCAGGATGGTTCTATAACCGCCTACCGCGATAAAACCCATCTTCCCACCTATGATGTGTTTGATGAAGTCCGCTATTTCACTCCCTCTGAATCTGTAGAGCCAGTGGAGGTCAATATAAATGGAAGATCAGTGAGATTAGGCATTCAAATCTGTGAAGATCTTTGGGATGATGAGTACGATGCTAAGGTCAGTAAATTGCTATGCAACCAGGGCGCTGAATTATTGATTAACATTTCTGCATCCCCTTTTCATATTAATAAATTACATGAACGTATTGAAATAATAAGCAGTAAGGCAAATAATTTAAAGTGTAACTTTATATATTGCAACCTGGTTGGTGCTCAGGATGAGTTGGTATTTGATGGTCAGTCATGCATTGTTAATTCAGGTGGTGAAGTAATTTTCCTTTCTCCTGCATTTGAAGAAAGTGTTCAGCTGGTGGATATGAAAAATTGTAATCCAATAAAAGTTTTAGAACTACCAGAAGAAGAGCAGATTTTCCATGCGCTCAGTTTAGGTGTGAGTGATTATTTCCGGAAAACGGGACATTCCAAAGCGGTGGTAGGTCTCAGCGGTGGAATAGATTCGGCCCTCACGGCAGCCATTGCCCAAAATGCCCTGGGGTGTGAAAATGTACTGGGTATTTCCATGCCTTCCATTTTTTCATCTGACCATAGTATTTGTGATGCTCAAGCATTGGCAGAAAATCTTGGTGTTCAATTTGAGATTATACCCATTAAAAAAATTAATGAACAAATGCTTGAAGGATTATCACCAATATTTAGTGGATATGAAGCAGGATTGGCAGAGGAGAATCTTCAGGCACGCATTCGGGGAAATATTCTAATGGCAGCAGCCAATAAACAGGGAGCCCTCCTGCTCAATACCGGCAATAAAACGGAAACAGCCCTGGGTTATTGCACCATGTATGGGGATATGGCAGGGGCTTTGGGTGTTATTAGTGACCTCAATAAATCTCAGGTATATGCAGTATCTCAGTGGATTAATTCTAAATTCAAAAAGGAAATTATTCCTCAAAATACTTTAACCAAACCCCCCTCCGCAGAGTTAAAACCAGATCAGGTAGATCCATTCGACTATGATGTGGTGAGTCCATTGGTTGATATTCTCATCAATGAACCCAATCATTCTGCTGAGTTAGAAAAAGAAGGTTATTCCGCTGAATTGGTTCAAGAATTAAAACAAAAAATACGATTTTCAGAATTTAAACGCCGTCAGGCAGCTCCGGGAATCCGTATATCACCCAAAGCATTTGGTGTCGGCAGGAGGTACCCAATTGTGAATCATTTTACCACAACAAAATGAAAAGTTATAAACCATTCAAATGGTTATTATTATTTTAAATAATTAGCAACCCTCGACTTAAGTCGTGGGTTGCCAAAAACACACCCAAGTGAACCATTTTAACGGTTTATAAAAATTACACTGTTATTTCAATTATTATAAGAAAAAAATAAAGTAAAATAACCTAATGTCCCCCCTCATCCGTTTCGCCCAGCGGTATCCTGTCTTTAAATTTCTGCTAATTCAAATACTTGGTATTCTGTTAGGTAGTTATTTCAATTTCCCCTTAATTCCTCTTTATATTCTATTTGGAATATCCTTTCTAGTTATATTCTCCAGATACTTTCAAATAGCGGTGCCCATCATTGTTTTCCTCATGCCGTTAATTGTTTTACAATCAGGGAATTTACACAGTTATTCAGAACTCCCATCCGGTGAAATCACTGTTAAGGCGAAAATTACGGACATCCAGAAAAAACAAAATTCAGAATACGTCATTCTGGATGTTGGAGAAAAACACATTTTATTACAATTGACAGATACTTTAAGTATCCTCCCTGGTGATACTCTCATTATCATGGGGAAATTGCAAACCCCAGATCCTCCGCGAAATCCCGGGCAGTTTGATTATGGCGGTTACTTACAATCTCAGGGTATTCAGGCTCTCCTGAAACGTGATTATTTGATAATAGAAATTATTGAGGGAGGTTCAAGTGTAAATAGGTGGCTATTTAAAATGCGGCAAGGGATCCATCAGCGATTGACTGAAGCTGTAGGGCAGCCCTATGATGGATTAGCAGCGGGTTTATTATTGGGTGAAAAATCGGGAATTGAAGCAGAAATGAAAGACCAATTCCGACGCTTGGGAATAATCCACATATTAGCAGTGAGTGGACTGCATGTAGGTTTTGTACTCTTAGTTCTTACTGTATTGGCGAAGATTGCTATGCTCCCGAGATTATATAGGTTTCTGTTTATTACAGCAGGATTATTGTTTTATCTGGGAATTAGTGGGGGTGCCATCAGTGTTATTAGGGCAGTTGCTATGGCGATTCTATATGCGTACGGTAATTTCAGAGAGAAAGAAATACTACCATGGAGCATTGTGGGATTTACTGCTTTTATTTTTCTCCTACTTGATCCAAACCAACTCTTCAGTCTCAGTTTTCAGCTTTCATTTGGGGCAGTAGGTGGAATTTTATTTATGTTGGGCCAATTCAGGCAGTTAACAGAGAAAAGTGAATGGCTAAAATCAATGCGAAAATACAAATCGTTCCGTTGGCTCATGGATGGCTTAGTGGTTTCATTTGGAGCACAGCTGGGAACATTCCTGCCTATTGCTCTCGTATTTGGTGAAATCCCCGTATGGGCATTTGCAGCTAATTTGGTCATAATTCCTCTGGCAGGTTTGTCCGTCATTAATTCCCTCATTATTTCAATCATCATGCCTATATCTGCACCTATTGGTAATTTCTATGGTCAAGCCCTATGGGGTGAGTTATTTTTAATGGATAAAGTATCTCTAATTATGAATCACCTGCCCTTTCAATTGATTTCGTTTCATGGATGGAGTGTATTTTCTCTTATCATTCTATTTGTGGGGATGATAACGCTGGCTTCTGTGTCACAAAACAGATATAGATTTTGTTCTGCGCTTGTTTGTCTATTACTTGGAAACTTTTTTATTTGGACGTATAATCTTGATTCACACCAAATGAGAGCAACATTTTTAGATGTGGGGCAGGGAGATGCCTGTATAATTGAGAATGGAGAACAAACCATTCTGGTGGACGCGGGTTATGCTGGATTTGGAAAGGATTATGGCAAATGGGTAGTGCTACCATATTTAAAACACCGGGGAATCGAAAAAATTGATTTAATGGTGATGACCCACCCGCATGCTGATCATATTGGGGGATTAGAAACGCTATTAAAAAATATTACAATCAGGGAAATTTGGGATACCCATAATGATTTTGAATCATCAATTTATGACCGAATATTAGTTGGAGCAGAACAAAACAAAAGCACCATACGATATCCAAAGCCGGGAGAGATATACCAACTGGGTGAAATGCATATCACAGTATTATTCCCTGATTCACTTATTGCCAATAAAATGAAAAACATAAACAATGCATCAATTGTTTTCCGGTTAGATTATCAAGATCACAGCATTCTTTTTACTGGCGATGCCGAAATTCAAGCTGAACGGATACTCTCAAATATTGATAGTCTATTGCAGGTGGACGTTGTAAAGGTTGGCCATCACGGTTCCAGTACCAGTTCAATTATGAGTGTGGTGAATCATGTTTCACCTGAATATGCTGTCATTTCCGTTGGAGAAAATAATCGCTATGGACATCCATCAGAAAAAATTGTACAGAGGTGGGTGGATTCTGGCGCTGAGGTATTCCGGACTGATAAGAGTGGAGCGGTGATTATTAATGTTGATGGCAATGGGATAAAATTAAATTCAATGCGTCCATAGAGACACTATGTTTATCCGCCTTTGGTGGACATTGTGTCTCTATTATTCAAAATTCAACCATTAATAAATAATTGTTTCATCCCATTTCCTTAACCCCCTAATTTTTTCCTATGAGACATTTGATATTACACATTAACTGCCCAGATCAGCGGGGTATCATTGCCCAATTTACCAGTATATTGTATGACCATGGTGCCAATGTCCTGAATTTGGAGCAACATGTAGAGCCAGATGAAAAGCTCTTTTTTATGCGTATTCATGCCAATCTATCAAGCTTGACAATCTCTGAAGATGCGCTAAAGGAAATCCTCCAAGCATTGGTAAACAAGATGGATGCCCAGATACATTTTTATTTTCCTGAAAATAAATTGAAAGTTGCCATATTTGTCACCAGGGAGTCAGCACCGCTTTATGATTTACTCATAAAACATCAGTCGGGTGAACTTCCCTGTGAAATTCCCTGTATTATCAGCAATCATGAAAATTTAAAAGAGATTGCTGGTCAATTTAATATTCCGTTTCATTATCTTTCCATTACACCTGAAACAAAAGCTCAACAGGAAAAAGAAATCCGTGAATTATTGGAAAAGGAAAAAATAGATTTGCTGGTGCTTGCACGCTATATGCAGATATTATCCAGTGAGTTTGTGGAAGATTATAGGGGTAGAATAATTAATATTCACCATGGATTTCTACCAGCGTTTAAAGGAAATAATCCCTATCGCAAAGCCTGGGAGAGGGGGGTTAAAATGATTGGCGCAACCGCTCATTATGTAACTGCCGACTTGGATGAAGGTCCCATTATCGAACAGGATGTGGTTTCAGTGAACCATCAGCATTCGGTGAAGGAAATGGTGCAGGCCGGGAGAGATATTGAACGCAGGGTATTGACCTCTGCTGTAAAAGCCCATCTGGAACATCGTATTATTTTAGATGGACGGAGGACAATAATATTTCATAGTTAATTATAACCATTTTAATGGTTTATAAAAGATAGAAGGTAAAATAAACTCGTCCCAGCAAATTTCACTTTAATACTCTACGACTCCGTACCTTAGGGATCAATCTACGTTTCACTACAATTGACAAGCTCCATTATTTAACAAAAACCTATTATACACCGCCGTCATTAAAAGTACTACTGCCCCTGCTTGATGCATAACTCCCAGCCAGACTGGTACTACCATGATCAGAGTAATTACTCCCAATCCAAACTGTATGAGAATTGCCCAGAGTAGCCAATCCACCGCTTTTTCTTGCTGCGGTGTAAGCATAAAGCCTTTGCAGAAGCGCCAGAATCCAGGAATGAGCATGCATAGAATCCATCCCAGCATTCGGTGAATAAATTGAACAGTAAAATTATGTTCTACAAAGTTTTTCCAGAAGGGGGTGAGGGGGAGTAACCCCCTGGGTACCCACTCACCTGCCATTTTGGGGAAGGTATTCCAACCGTAACCGGCTTTTAGTCCGGCCGTAAATGCACCGTAAATAATTTGCAATAAGATGGCAGCAATTATCCAGTTCAAAACAGGACTGAGTTTTTCTTTGTTGTATGCTGTAGAGGGAGTAAATCGCTCTCTATTTATAGTTAATGCCGTCCAGAAAATATATGCCATGAGCCCAAACGCCAAAATTAAATGTCCAGCTAATCTGTAATGACTCACATGAGGGTTATCAATTAGTCCGCTCTGTACCATGTACCAGCCGTACAGACCTTGCAGTCCACCCAATACAAACATGAATAGCAGTTTTTTCATTAAGGGAGGATTCAGTTTTTTCATTATTAAAAAGTAAGCAAATGGGATGATGAAAAATATTCCCAATAATCGTCCAATGAGGCGGTGGACAAATTCCCAGAAAAAAATGAATTTAAACTGGGGGAGGGTCATGTTTTGATTTAGTTTCTGATATTCAGGGTATTGTTTATATTTCTCAAACTCAGTTTCCCAAGCAGTATCTGTTAGAGGGGGCAGTATTCCGCTAATGGGGTGCCATTCCACCATGGATAAGCCTGAGCGGGTGAGGCGGGTAACACCACCAATTATCACCATGAGAAAAATGAACAAGCAGGCAGAAATGAGCCAGGTGGTTATTTGTTTTTGAGTTTTTAGGTTCATTTGGTAAGTTTTCAGGCTGGGAAAATTAGGCAGGAATGTAGTTCTAATTAATAGACATCTTCATGTTTTCCTAACATGATAGGAATGATAGTCTTTTCTTTAATAATAAATTGTATGGTTATACGGTATTGGATATTTATTGACACAGAATGGATACCACCTAGCTTGCCTGTGAGTTTATGCATTCGCAAAGAGGGGTGGTAGGGATTTACTTCTAACACTTGAAGAGTTTTAGAATATTGTTTTTCAAGTTCAGGATGTTTTTTGAGAAATCGGGATGCTAATTTAATGTAAGAATTTGTATAAAATATTTTATACATTCTTTAGACGTTTCACATGTTCCTCAACTGTTTCTTCAATATATTCCCCATTTTCTACTTCATGAATTGATTCTTGCAATGCTGCTTCTAATTCATATTCCCTGAGCTGGTTATACCTTTTCAGATCCAGCACAATAAATCGTTCTCTGCCTCTTTCAGTAATTATGGATTCGGGTTCATTTTTTAATGCTTCTTTTATAATTCCTATCCCTTTTGTTTTAATGTCATTTGCTGATATTCTGGTCATTTTATCTCCAATCATATTATTAATAGCATGGTTTAAAATACGATATATAATACGATAAAAAAAGCATTTTTTATATTTTTATTTTTTCACATTTTACAGGGAATTATAAGTCCTAATTTTAAATGCATTATTCAGGCAAGTAGATTATTATGTGTTTGCCTCAATAAATCAATCGTAAGTACTTCACAGCCAACAATAAGTATTGATATAATCAATAGATTATAAATATATATAGTATCGAGAGGGTTTGGTTAGTGAATAGTACAATATTTATGCCTGGTTGTACCATCTTCATCTAAACATACTCCTGTACTTAACTCTGTGCCATCTAAAATACCACATTTTAATTCCTCTTCACATATCATTTCACAATTTTCATAATCGGACCACCACACATTTGTGTATTCCCAATAATTTGCTTCAATTATTGGTTCGAGTTCCTCGCATTCTCCCTCTGAATGAAACGTATGATTGAGTGTATACATGGTAACTACATCCGTATAACAATGAGAAATATGTTCACAATGCATATCTGATCCTATATGGTAACAATCAACTTGCCAAACCCTACAACTATTAAAGCAGTTTTGACCATAATATGAACCATTAATATCTGGGCAAGTTGGAACATTACAACTCCCATCATCTACCCCAGCATCTTGATCATAGTTAGATGCCATATTATTCGTACAACCTTCTGGAGGATTTAAAATATCACAACTTGTAAATATTCCTGAAATTGATAAAAGCAAGAAAACTCTTTTCATATTTTGTCCTTTCATAATTTTGAAAATTAAAATCTTAGTTAAAATCTTACATCTAAATCAATCACAGGTAAAATGTTAAAATAATCATAATAACCAAAATCCCAGATTCCAATACTCGCTCCAACAGTTAAAAATGCTGGAGATTTTCCTAATCTCCATTGATATCCAAAAGAGCTGAGTATATCCAAAGCCTCCCAATCTGGTTCAAATCCTAAACCGGCAGAAAATGTAAGACCATTACTGTTACGATTTTGCAGTATTGATAAACCTCCTCCTATTAATGTTGGATAGCCAGCGCCAATGAATATAGATAAATTATTATTAACTCCTACATCAATACTAAATTGCCCAAAATTCCAAAGTTTTTTTGTAAGGAACCCAGCACCTAGAGAAATATATGTATTATTTAAAAAATTGGCATTTTTTTCAATAAGCTCCTTTTTCATCAATTTTATTTCATCCATTTGAAATACAAAAACATTCTGCCCACTCTGAATTTTGATATATTCATTGGGTTTTTGTTCTATGATGATACCATGAATTTCACTTCCATTTTTTAGTATTACAACATCCTCATAAGTTTATGCAAAACATATTCCTAACGTCAGTATAAGTATTAATTTCTTCATTATAGTCCCTTCAATTATTAATTGATAATAGTCCTTCTATTATATATATACGCAATGAAACTCAAAAATAGGACAAAATATTATCAACTTTTATCTTTATTAAGGAGAAATATTTTCAGATATTAAAAGAAAAGTGACAATTTATGTTAACTAGTGGAAAATTTTAGGACTTTATGGTAGTCGGAAAATGGTATAATCCAGTATCCACCGTGTATCCAGTTTCATTACATAAAATCTGATAATATTTTATAGTTTCAGACTTAATTGACACAAACTAAAAACCCCACTAAAAAGTAGGGTTTTATAAGGAGAACCGAGACCCGGACTCGAACCGACACTTCCCGAGGGAAACTGGATTTTGAATCCAGAATTCCATCTTTCCAATATTCCACTCACCAAATTCCCACACTCCATTCAACTAATATTTCCACCATTGCTATATTTTTATTAGAAGAGTGGTGTAAATAGTTATAATTTATAAATGAGAATGATACTCAATTATAAATAGGAAGATGTCATGACAAGTGAAAAACTATTAAGTGATTTTAAAGTTGTGCTGAAAAAGGAGGGATTGAAAGTAACTCCACAACGCATTGCGGTTTTAGAAGAAATTATTAAGGATAAAGGCCATCGTGAGAGTGAAGATATTTATATGGCCATTAAAATCCGAAAAACCCATGTGTCCCGGGCAACAGTGTACCGAACATTGGATATTTTAGTCCAGAATGGTTTTGCACGAAAATTGAATTTGGGGGATGGCAGGGCACGGTATGAAACTAAAATAGACAGTCCCCATCATGATCATATTATTTGCAATGAATGTGGTAAAATAATCGAATTTGTTAACGATGAAATTGAAAAGATACAGGAAGAAATCGCGAAACAATACCAATTTAAACTGCAGCAGCATATTCACCAATTATTTGGTCTTTGTAAAAAATGTCAATAAAACAATTACATCATCTTCTTCCAGGCGAATCTGCAAAGATTTTATCCTTTCATACCAATTTGACCCTCCAATCCCGTTTGGTTGAAATGGGTATACTCCCTGGGGTAGAGATTCGGCTGATGAAAAAAGGACCTTTTAATGGTCCCATAGAAATTAAAGTTCGTGGGTATGAGGTATCTCTACGATATAATGATGCCATGCAGATCAATGTTTCTGAATAAAGTAGGGCTAATTTAATGGATAACAAAATGCCACTTATTGCCCTCATGGGCAACCCCAATTCTGGAAAGACCGCAATTTTCAACCTGCTCACTGGCATGCATCAGAAAGTCTCCAATTATCCTGGAATTACTGTGGAGCAACGAAGGGGGAATGCTCAACTTTCTGAAAACTGTGCCGTACAAATAATGGATATGCCTGGAACCTATAGTCTAACCCCTGAATCCCTGGATGAAAAAATTGTTGCGCAGCAAACACTCAAATGGCTGAATGGTATTGACAGACCCAAAGCCATCATTTCAGTTGTAGATGCCGGTAATTTAAGCAGGAATTTATATCTCACCTCTCAAGTGATGGAATTTGGGATCCCCGTAATCATTGCCCTGAATATGATGGATAGGGTCAAGCGGAAAAACCAAGATATTGATGCTGAAAAGTTACAAAAAATACTGGGTGTTCATTCAGTTATCCCTATGTCAGCCCGGGAGAAATGGGGCATAGATGAATTGCAATCAGCGTTATTAAATGTAATAAATAAAGCAAACATTGAAGTTTCCTCTCACATTCAGATGGAAATACCAGAGGAAATTGAAAGAATCATTACCCCCATTTCAAATTTTTTAAATGCTAAAAACAACCATGATAATTACATAACCAATATCCAGACGCTGAGAATAATTACCCGTAAATCCGGTATTGAGTTATACAGTGAATCTGAAAATCTAAATGCCGCAGAAATTAAGTCACTCACAATATTACGAGACAAAGTTGCTCATGAAATTGATGAATTGGGACTGAATCATCGCATCCTTGAAGCTACTTTACGCTTTGAAATGCTGGATAATGCCTTGATGGGTAATTCCATTATAAATCAAAATGAAATAAAAAATCAATCCCGCAGCGAAAGGATAGATAAAATCCTCACACATAAATGGATGGGGCCACTGATTTTTATCACGCTCTTATATGGTATATTTCAATCCATTTTTACCTGGGCAACGATCCCTATGCAATATATAGATAGTGGGGTGGGTTATTTGGGGAATTACTGTGTTCAATTATTTTCACAGGGAATATTACGGGATTTATTGGTAGAGGGCATTATTTCGGGAGTAGGAGCAATATTAATATTTCTACCACAGATATTAATTCTCATGTTTTTCATGACAATTTTAGAAGATACAGGTTATATGGCAAGAGTAGCATTTATGATGGATAAACTCATGAATAAAATTGGGCTGCACGGTAAATCAGTTTTGCCCCTCATGAGTGGATATGCCTGTGCTATTCCCGGCATCATGGCTACCCGAACCATTGACAGTTGGAAGGAACGATTGATTACCATCATGGTATTGCCTCTTATGAGTTGCTCTGCCAGGTTGCCAGTATACACTCTCATGATTGGTGCCTTCATTCCCAATAAACCCATATTTGGATTTCTCAATCTTCAGGGATTAACCATGGTTTTCATGTATTTTCTGGGAACGGTTACTGCCATGATCATTGCGGCAATTATCAGCCAGTTTATTGAAGAGAAGGGAAAGAGCTCCTTTGTAATGGAAATGCCTCCCTATCGTATGCCTTTGGCAATTTCACTTTTCCGGCAGGTTTATACTAGGGGGAAATTATTTGTAATAAATGCAGGAAAGATTATCATGGCAATATCCATTGTCCTGTGGTTTTTAGCATCCTTCCCCAAACCAGAATCCAATGGAATATCGTTCTCCATTCAAAACAGTTATGCTGGTAAAATTGGTCATGCCATTGAACCAGTAATCGCGCCTCTTGGTTTTGATTGGAAGATAGGGGTGGGACTTATAACCTCATTCGCTGCTCGGGAAGTTATGGTGAGCACATTAGCCACACTCTATAATGTGGAGGACGAGGGTGATGATTTTGTTGGCATTACTGAGGCTCTTAAAAATGAAGTTGATCCATTAACTGGTATGCCAAGGTACACCCCATTGGTTGCTCTGTCCATCATGGTATTTTATGTCTATGCGGCACAATGTATGGCAACTTTTGCCATTGTGAAAAATGAAACCAATAGCTGGAAATGGCCCCTTATCATGATTGCCTATATGACGGGACTTGCATATTTTGGTTCACTTTTGGTCTATCAAGGTGGTCAAATGTTGGGGCTTGTTTAATGGATATTCAGCTTATTATAGCCATATTGTTAGGGATTATTGCCTTCATCTATCTTGGAAAAAAAATCATTAAACAGTTTACCCATGTTGAAAAAGATCCTAAATGCGAGGATTGTCCTGTACCGGAAAGCAGAAAATAGGATTCAGGAGGCAGAAAACCGGGATAAGTGAATACTGAATAACGAATTTTAAAGAACTTCCACAGCAGAAGGGTAATTAGCATCAAGCACCCAGTACCAAAATTCCAGCTCCCAGTTTCATTTTTCAACTTTCTATTTTCCAATTTCCTATTTCCGTCCTAAACTTGTCCCATGAAACTGACCCAAATTAGTGATTTTAAATCCGGGCGTTCCATTCAAGGTTTTTTCATCTGCGAAGAAAAACATCTACGCTATACTCGTAAAGGTGATTTATATCTTGATCTGGTTTTATCTGATTCCACAGGGGTTATCCAATCTAAAATGTGGGATTTAGTGAATGACTTTCAAGATCGATTCAGTGGGGGAGACCCGGTTGCCGTAAAAGCAAAAGTGGGTGAATTTAATGATTCCCTTCAACTCACTGTGACCCAAATTAATTTGGCATCTCCTGAGCAGTATGGCAAATATGGTTTTTCAGCAGACCTTCTAATCAAATCAGTTGATGAACCCCTTGATGAACTTTGGAATCGCCTTATAAAATTATATAAGTCAATAAAAAAACCGCTCCGTGAATTGGTTTCTATAATCATTAATGAGTATGCAGAAAAATTGCGGACAATGCCCGCTTCTGTTAATCATCATCACCAAGTACAAGGTGGTTTTTTAAAACATTTGGTCACCACCGGAGAGATGGGCTCAGATTTATTACGGCATTATCCTTCTTTAAATCGTGATCTGGTTTTAGCTGGAATTATTTTACACGATATTGGCAAGGTGAAAAGCATTAATGATGACCTGGTTCCCAGCCATACCAATACAGGCAAATTAATTGGGCATATCGTCTTGGGGAGAGATATGGTAATGGAGACTGCCGCAAAATTAGGCAACATTCCCCAGGATACGCTCATTAAATTGGAACATATTATTTTGTCTCACCAGGGGTCTCCGGAAAAAGGGTCTGTCACCTATCCTAAATTTCCAGAAGCATTAATGGTTCATTATATAGATCAGTTAGATGGAAGAATTACTTTAATGCAGGATGCCATTGAAAAAGATCCAAATTCAGATTGGACGGGGTATCAATCCGTCTTTAAGTCGGATTTATATAAAAAATAAGAATTGAGAAATTATTGCAGTGAGAGAATCGAATAACAATAGTAAATTTAATAAATAAAAATTAGAGAGATAAACATGAATAAACTGATTATTCCGGCTATAATTATATTCGCAGCATTCACGCGGCTTATGCCGCACCCACCCAATTTTACTCCCATAATTGCCATGGGATTATTTGGGGGTGCCTACTTAAAAGATAAGCGATGGGCGATACTGCTACCGGTGATTGCTATGTTCTTAGCAGATTTCTTCCTTGGCTTTCATGGAACCATGGTCTGGGTATATGGTAGCCTCATAATTATTACAGCTATGGGTTTTCTAATGAAAAGTGGAGTTAACCTTAAAAATGGAGCATTAGCAACTCTGGGTGGCTCTCTTTTGTTCTTTTTAGTAACCAATTTTGGAGTTTGGACTTCTGGTAGTTTTTACCCTAAAACTATGGAAGGGCTCATAACCTGTTATGCAGCAGGGCTACCCTTCTTTGGTAATACTTTGGCAGGATCTGTTTTTTACAGTGCTCTTATGTTTTTTGGATATGAACAGATAAAAAGATATTTTCCCATTGCGGTACCTGATACGATCCAAGAGTAGTTGATTGATCCTCATTCACCAGTTTTAAGGCGCATAGTGTTAGCACATTTATGTGCCTTTTTATTTATCGATACCCTAACTGGACAGGAAGCAGATTCAAGTATAAATATTTCCGATTTTCAGTATTCTGAAATTCAAGGAATCCCCATCATATTAGATGAAACAGGAGAAAATACCTTTTACCTGAATGAGCGTATTCCAGAATATTTATCTGACATAAAAATTAATAATGTGATGCTAGATGGTGCTTTAGGCATACCACTTGGCAGTTATTTTCTCCCTAAACTCCTTCCTAAAAGTTCACATGCCGATAGTGTAAAAAATACCTCACAAATTTACTATCGTAAAGGAGATTATGATTATAGTGACCTGAGTATTGGTTTGCAAATTGAATCCTCCGATAGCGGATTTTTCAGATTCCAGGGATTTAGACGATCTCCCCCCCAATTATACCAAAATAGTGAGGATGAACTGCAAAATCACCTTATCAGTTTTGAAAGAATAATGGATAATTCAAATATTGGGGTTGGTTTTCTATACCACTCTGAAAATGTAAATTTGCCTGTAAACCTTTCAAATACGAGCCGGAAAGTAGAATCGTTTCATGGAGGCTTGGGAATTGAACAAAATTGGGGTCGACTGGCTGTGGGTGCCGAACAGGCATTCCAATTTACTTATTCCAATCACTGGGATAATAAAGTATCTTATTTTACAATGTGGAATCAATTGCAAAGTAGTTATGAGGTTGGAGAGGATTTCACGTTTCATTTTCGGCATCATTATAAAATTCATAGTACAGAAAAAGATAATGAAGTAGTTGATGTGCCGTCACAGATAATTTCATCTTTAATTGAGTACGATATGGATGGTTATTCTATACGGGCAGGGATTTCTGCATATGAATCATCTCTTATTCCCATTGGGTCATTTAATTGGAAATGGAATAACAACTATTTGTCTGTAAAACGGAATTATGAGTTTGTATTCACCCAAACGGCAGACTATCATACCAATGTAAAACCCTTTTCAACAGACGCTTTAATTATTGGGTATGAAAATGAAAGTATAAAGGGTGAGGTGGAACTATTCCATAACCAACCTGAGGAAAAGTTAAGCCTAGGGATGAGAGCGGAAGCAGAAATTAATTTATCATGGTTAGATCTAAGACATACAAGCGGAGTTTATAATTTAGGTTCTGAAAATACTTCTCCTCATCCTGTGGATATGTATTCCTATAGCAGTTTAATATTTTCCCCCAATGTATGGCGTTGGAAAAAACCCCGTTATCAACCTTTTATAGGAGCGGAATCCACTTTCATTCAGTATTCAGGCAGAATGGGTATTGACCCAATGGAGCCGGCTATATTAACCTTGCAATCAATGGATCCCTATTCATCATTTTTAGTGAATATGGAATATGGATTGCTGGTAAATCAATTTAAAATCTCATACAGATGGGTAAAATTCAATATGTTTGAGAATACAGCTAATAATAGTATTAACCCTGATTCATATTCAATTTTACCCATCCGTCATTTAGAAATTGTCTGGCAGTTTTGGAATTAATTTTATATATTAATCAGAATACTTCCAGTAAGCTAAATCACCTGGGTTAATACCAACATCATAGCTGTTTAATACAGTTCCATTACTATCAACCTGTTTTAGTTTATTCATATTTGAATAATTAGTTAAAGCGAAATAGATATAATCATTAATTATTTCTACATGGTACACCTGTGATTGATCAAAGCTGCCAATTCTCTCTAAAGGTTGAATTGCTAAGATATCATCAATTGGTGCTATCCCTCCTTCATAGGAGCGATATACTTTATTATCATAGGCCAAAATTGATCCTCCGCATGGGGCACCTAATCCATATATAGCCTCACTAATAACCTCACCAATCTTAGAAACTCCGAAGGTGGTTTCGGTCCAATCCGAACTATAATAGGTTCTCGCTACATAAACCTCCTCATTTAAAAGGGTTAAGGATTGTGGACCTCTACCAACCTCAAAGGATTCCACAATTTGCTCAGTTTCCAGATTAATTTTTACCACCTGTGTGCCGTCATTGGTATCATAAAGCTCCAGATTGGGCACACTTACCCATAAATTAATCCCATCTGTGACGATATCTTCAGGAAGTCCTTCAATTGGAATTGATGAATCTATATTATGTGTAATCAAATTTAATACCTGTACATCTTTTGAATTCCAATTTGTAAAATAGACTTTATCATTAATAATGACCATTTCTCTAGGGCTTGAATTTTCAGTTGAAATTTCAATTCCAGGACTATTAATTCCATCTTTTGTAATATCAAAAATTAATATTTTGCTATTTTGATTGACAATAACAAACAATTGGTCTTTATAAACCTCAACTGATTGTACTGTATATCCCAAGCTGTCTATCTGAATGACATTTCCAAAATCATCAATCATGGAAATAGATCCATTACCCGGTAAGCTACAGTCATCTCCATACTCTGGGAAGCAAGCATTCCCCTCATTAGCTACAAATATCCAGGATGAATTTGGTTCCGAATCTGTGGATGTCGAAGTTTTATCATCACAGGCTGTCCAGATCAAAATTGCCAGAGTAATGATGATTATCTTTCTTAGTTTCATTGTAAGTTCCTTTTTGTTAATAACCTGGGGGAGGAGAATAAGTATGTACCAAATACCCCACAACGCGAAGGTTAATGTATTATTGAGTGAAAGTGTCTGGCTTATCCACCATTAGGTGGAATTACAGTTGCGCGTCAGCTCCGAAATTGCATCGGATTCCTTCAAAATTGTCTTAAAAATCGTTCGCTAAAGTACAGGTATAAGGGTATATATTTTGAATTATTTAATAAAAATGAAGAAAAAAATTATTAATTGAAAAAGAGATCGGAATCAATCGAAATTGAGCAATAAATTAAATGATTAGGAATTTAGATAATAAACAAAAGAAGCAACAGGAGCACAATTAAATGGGAGAGTTTACAAAAGAGTTTACCAGTGATAATTTTGATGCAGAGGTTATTAAATCCGACAAGCCTGTTCTGGTTGATTTTTGGGCAGAATGGTGTGGACCCTGTAGACAAATTGGCCCCACTGTAGATGAAGTAGCAACAGAATACCAAGGCAAAGCAATTATTGGTAAAGTTAATATAGACCATCATCCAAGTATTGCATCGGATTATGGGATACGAAGTATTCCCAGTTTATTGGTATTTTCTGATGGGAAAGTACAGCAACAGATCGTTGGTGCTGTAGGAAAAGGAGAGTTGATGGAAGCTCTCAATAAATTATTATAAACTTAAGATAAAGTGACAAAAAAAATACAAAAGGTAATCATTATTGGTTCAGGTCCGGCGGGATTAACAGCTGCTATTTATGCAGCCCGGGCAAATTTAAATCCCATAGTTTTTGAAGGACTTCAACCGGGTGGACAATTGACTATAACCACAGATGTTGAAAATTATCCCGGTTTTCCCGATGGTATTATGGGACCTGAAATGATGGATTTATTCCGTAAACAAGCACAGAGATTTGAGGCAGAAACACATTTTCTCACAGTGGATAAGGTTGATCTCACAGAAAGGCCATTTAAGGTTTTTGTAGGCGATAAAATTCACCACGCGGAGACTATAATTGTTTCCACTGGAGCATCTGCTCAGTTATTAGGTCTTGAATCAGAATCAAAACTGATGGGATATGGTGTTTCCGCCTGTGCAACTTGCGACGGGTTCTTTTTTAAGGAAAAGAAAGTTCTGATCGTAGGAGGTGGTGATTCAGCTATGGAAGAAGCCATCTTTTTAACTAAGTTTGCATCCAGTGTATCCATTGTACATCGAAGAGATGAGCTTCGTGCATCAAAAATAATGCAGGAACGTGCGCTGAATAATCCAAAGATTGACGTTATTTGGAATTCCTCCATAGAGAGGATGATAGGCGACCCTTCAAATGGCGGTTTAACGGGGGTTGTTCTAAAAGACACTGTTTCAGGAGAAACATCAGAATTGAAGTGTGATGGTGTTTTTATTGCAATCGGTCATACACCAAATTCAGACTTATTCCGCGGAAAATTAGACCTAGATGAAAAAGGGTATATTATTACCGGGGCAGATAATACCTCAACATCTGTAGATGGTGTTTTTGCATCTGGAGATATCCAGGATACAGTTTATCGCCAGGCAGTTACGGCTGCTGGGTCAGGATGTATGGCTGCATTAGATGCGGAACATTTTCTGGAGAATAATCCTTTAGATTAGATTACCTTTTGTCTTAGCTAATAAGGCAAAATGAAAATTAATAATTTAATTGAAACCCTCCATTTAAATGATGGGGAGGCGAAAAACAAATCTAATATCCAATCGATATTTGAGCAGGAGATCATGTCCAAAAACCTCCTGTCAGGTACTAATTCCACTAATTTATTTATTTGTGTAAAGGCCCAAATGGTTTGAAGGATATCCTTATTATTGATTGTGGACCCAGTCTTTCAGATGTCTCCAATAATTTTGGAGTGGCTCCGGAATGGATTATAGAATCCCTAAAAAATAAAGAATGCAATTTCAAATGGGTGAAACCTTATGATGGAGAAAAAATTCAATCCATTAATGCTGATGCCTGTATAATTACAGGGTCACCCTGTTCTGTATATGAGGCTACGGATTGGATGTTGGATATAGAAGAGGGAATGAAAAATATACAGTCTTCTCAATTACCGGTTTTAGGGATTTGTTTTGGGCATCAACTCCTTGCCAAATGTTTTGGAGGTGAGGTTAAATTAAACCCAAATGGTTGGGAATTAGGTGCTTACCCTGTACAATTTACTGAAGCTGGAAAAAAGTCTCAATTATTTTCAGATATTGAAGACAATGCCATCGTATATGAATCCCACCAGGATAGTGTTACTATCCTGCCGGAAAATGCAATTGAGTTAGCCAGAAACAATAAGGGTAATCAGGCCTTTATAATCTATGATAATTTTTATGGGGTGCAGTTTCATCCAGAATTTTCATGGGAAGTAATAAAAATGTATGTATCCGTAAGAAGTGCAATGGGAGTTAGAGTTGATGACCCAACTGTTCCTGAATCAACTCAGGGTGAACTTGTATTATTTAATTTTATTGATTTAATTTAATATTTAGAAAGGAGATTTTATGCCAATTCCATTATACAGTGTCAAGAATTTATTCGTTTCCAAGGGAGGCGAAGATAAATTGACCATAAAGCAGTTTGATATCCATAGAGGTGCCTGCTATGTTTTTGATGGTCCCATGGGTAGTGGGAAAACCACTTTTATGGACATTTTATATAGTCGTCGGAAAACTCCACGTGGTGAGGTGAAATTTGAAGAGAAAGATATTCATAAATATTCCAATCGAGAATATCAAGATCAAATTGCAATTGTACCGCAGGAGTTTAAACCGCCATGGGGAACAGTGCGAAATTACATGACAAAAACTATTGGAAAATTCAGCCATAATCGTAACCCTGAGAAGCACATGAATAATGTATGCCGAAAAATGAATCTCTCATCTATCTTAAATAGAAAAATGAAATCATTGACCCCTGGGGAACTGCGATGGGTGATGTTGGCTACAATGATTGGTGCAGACAGCAAGGTGTTATTTATTGATGAAATAGAGCAACATTTAGGAAAAAAAGAACAGAAAACTTTGCTTTCAATTCTACATCGAAAAATTAATTATGATGGGGTTACATTAATTACATCCACTCAGAATAAAGAGATATTATCCCGAATTGCATCTGTAACGATTACTTTAGAAAATGGAAGAATTACCAGTGTACGATCTTCCGGTAAGAAGAATGAAAGGTATCGCAATAGCAGGGGTAAAAAGAGGTAGTATAAAGTATAGCATTAAGTATATTGTACTTTGCTTATAGCCAGTTTCCAGTTAGATAAAAGCTCCGTTCGCTTATCGTCTGACATTGTAGGAATAAATAATTGATCTGTTTTCCGCACTGATTTCAATTCAGCAGGGTTCTTCCAGAATCCCGCCCCCAGACCGGCCAACATACCAGCTCCCAGGGCTGTACTTTCAATAGTATCTGGTCTATCTATTTTGATTTGAAGTATATCCGCTTGAAATTGCATAAGGAAATTATTTGCTACGGCACCCCCATCTACTTGAAGGACTGAAATGTCAATATCTAAATCTTTTGAAATTGAATCCAGTAAATCATGCACCTGAAATGCAATTCCTTCCAAAGCGGCTCTCACAATATGGTTCCGATTTACACCGCGTGAAAGACCCGTAATAATTCCCCTAGCATTCATATCCCAATAGGGAGCTCCAAGACCAGTAAAGGCTGGTACAATAACCACACTGTTGCTGTTCTCAACTGCCAATGCCATTTCTTCGGACTCTGAGGCATGTACCAATAATTGCAATTCGTCTCTCAGCCATTGGATAACAGCTCCTCCAATAAACACGGATCCTTCTAAGGCATATATGGGTTTTCCTTCCTCATTACATGCCACAGTTGTGAGAAGACCCGAAGTAGAATTAATTCTTTTATTTCCTGTATTGGTAAGCAAGAAACATCCGGTTCCATAGGTACATTTACTTGTGCCATTTTCGAAACAGCCCTGCCCATATAATGCAGCCTGCTGATCTCCTGCAATACCTGTAATTGGAATAGCTTCACCAAATAATTGTTTATCTGTTTTGCCAAATTCACCACTGGAGTTTTTTACATCGGGCAACAGGGTAGGAGGAATGCTTAGAATTTGTAATAATTCTTCATCCCATTTTTTAGTATCAATATTAAAAATCATGGTTCGAGAAGCATTTGTAAAATCAGTAGCGTGAATGGATCCTCCGGTTAATTTCCATAAGAGCCAACTGTCAATTGTGCCAAATGCCAATTTCCCCACTTATGCATTTTCTTC
>JACKQG010001164.1_pt1 | contig 36950 bp, 46 predicted proteins | sample 8237621 | NCBI WGS metagenome assembly JACKQG01 (sample SAMN15677084, study PRJNA649215) | marine metagenome | biome: marine; feature: Black Sea; material: saline water; isolation source: suspended particulate matter (SPM) from the Black Sea western gyre | collected 2013-06-09/2013-06-10 | depth... | reverse complement strand
CGCGCGCCCGGGGGCCGCCGCGCGGCGCGCCCCGCCGCGGTCCCGGCCGGGAGCGGGGGCATCGACCCACCCCGCATCGGCCCCACCGTGTGCGGAAAGCTCCGCGTGGGCCGGGCGGGGGGTCCGGTCCCGACGAGGTGGGCGAGGATGCCCGACACGGGCCCGCCGTGCTGTTCGCCAGGGTTCCACGGCCCGCCGGCCAGCGGGCCCGGCACCACCCGTTCGCCGTCGATCCGGAAGACGGCTTCCCCGTGCTCGGTGTCAGGCATTGCGACCCAGCAGCGCAAGCAGCCGCACTCCTGCCGGCGCATCCTCCGGAGGAAGCACCGGCTCGCCGAATGAGCCTCGCAGCACCGCACTGTCGTCCATGGAACCGACCAGCGGCAGCCAGAAGTCGAGGCAGCGTTCGGCGGGGTCCCCGGGCACCTCGACGTCGATGCCGCAGGCCCTGGCGAGGTCCCAGCCGTGTACCAGGTTCTCGGTGACCCGAAATCCCACGATCACGGATCCGGACAGCTCGCCGACCGGATGCGGGTAGACGTTGTCGAGCACGCCGTCGGCGCCTGCCGCTTGGAGGGCGGCAAGGGCGGTCCCCCGCCACGTCGCCATCGGGCTGGGGCCCAGGACCGTGGTGTCGACATCGGCTGTCGGCGCTCCCCCGCCACCCTGGAACAGGCCGGCGGCCATGGCCTCGCCGACGATCAGGTGGGCGACCAGGGACCGGACGTCCCAGCCCTCACAGGGCGTGGGGTTGGCCCAGTCGTCGTCACGCACGGCCGTCAGGGCCTCGCCGAAGAACGCGGCCGCCTTCCGGTAGTCGCCGATCAGGTCGTCGGCGACTACTCCCATTCGATCGTGCCGGGCGGCTTGGAGGTGATGTCGTAGGCAACCCGGTTGACGCCGTCGACCTCGTTGATGATACGACTCGACATGATTTCGAGCAGGTCGTGTGGGAGCCGCGCCCAGTCGGCGGTCATGGCGTCCTCGCTGGTGACCGCCCGGATGATGATGGGCCAACCGTAGGTGCGCTCGTCGCCCATCACGCCGACCGAGCGGACGTCTGCCAGCACGGCGAAAGACTGCCAGACCTCGCGTTCGAGGCCGGCTCCGGCGATCTCCTCACGCACGATCAGGTCGGCGGCCTGGAGGGTGGCGACCTTGTCGGGCGTGACCTCGCCGATGATGCGCACGCCGAGGCCGGGCCCCGGGAACGGCTGGCGCCAGACGATCTCGTCGGGAAGGCCCAACTCGGAGCCGACGGACCGCACCTCGTCCTTGAACAGGTTGCGTAGCGGCTCGACCAGTTCGAAGTCGAGGTCCTCGGGCAGACCGCCCACGTTGTGGTGGCTCTTGATCCTGGCGGCGTCCCTGGTGCCCGACTCGATGACATCGGGATAGAGGGTGCCCTGCACTAGGAACCGGGCGTCCTCGATTCCGCCCGAGGCGTCCTCGAAGACCCGGATGAACAGTTCGCCGATGGCCTTGCGCTTGTCCTCGGGGTCGGTGATGCCGGAGAGGCGTTCGAAGAACCGGTCGGCTGCCCGCACGTGGATGAGCTCTATGCCCTGGTGCCGTTGGAAGGTCTCGACGACCTGCTCGCCCTCGCCGGCCCGCATCAGCCCCGTGTCGACGAACACGCAGGTGAGCTGTGGGCCGATGGCCTCGTGTACCAGCGCTGCGGCGACAGCGGAGTCGACGCCGCCGGAGAGCCCGCAGATGGCCCGTCCGGTGCCGACCTGGGTTCGAATCGCTGCCACCGACGACTCGATGACCGAGGCCATCGTCCAGTCGCAGGCAGCACCGCACACGTCGGTCAGGAAGCGTCGCAGGACCTCCTGTCCACACGGGGTGTGGTGCACCTCGGGATGGAACTGCACCCCGTAGAGGCCCCGGTCGGGCGCCTCGAAGGCCGCCACGGGGGCATCCGGTGACGAGGCGGTGGTGACAGAACCGTCGGGGCCGTCGGTGATGGCGTCGAAGTGGCTCATCCAGACAGGCCGTGTCCCCTCACCGGCATCGGCCAGAAGGGTGCCGGGATCGAACACGGTGAGGTCGGTGCGGCCGTACTCGCCCCGTTCGTTGCGCCCGACGTTGCCGCCGCACTGGTGGGCGATGAGTTGGGCGCCGTAGCAGATGCCCAGGATCGGTACCCCGAGCCCGTAGACGCCCGGGTCGATGCGGGGGGCGCCGTCGACGTGGACCGAGGCCGGACCTCCGGAGAAGATGATCCCGGTGGGCTGCCGTTCGGCGAATCCGGCGGCGGTCAGGTCGTGGGGGACGATCTCGGAAAAGACGTTCGCCTCACGCACCCGCCGGGCGATCAGTTGGGCGTACTGCGCCCCGAAGTCGACGACCAGGACGCGGTCGCCGGCAACGGCTGTGCCGCTGGCTGCGGGGGTCACGAAGGTTTCACGCAGGGCGGGCCGGTCGCCGGGCGGCGACCTATTGGCCCATCCCGACGCCCTGGGCCTTCTGGAGAGACTTCCCCTCGGTCTGGAGGGCCGGGGCCACCATGACCTCGGCCTTCTGGAACTCCTTGATGTCGAGGTAGCCGCAGGTGGCCATCGACGTGCGGAGTGCCCCGAACAGGTTGAGGCGGCCGTCGTTTTCATGTGCCGGGCCGAGGAGGATCTCCTCGAGCGTGCCCCGTACGACGGTTTCGACCCTGGCTCCACGTGGCAGCGTGGGGTGGAAGGTCGCCATGCCCCAGTGATAGCCCTGACCGGGCGCCTCGGCGGCTGCCGCCAGCGGGGAGCCGATCATGACGGCGTCGGCGCCGCAGACGATGGCCTTGGAGATGTCGCCGCCGGTGGCCATGCCGCCGTCCGCTATGACCTGGCAGTAGACGCCGGTCTCGTCGAGGTGGCGCATGCGGGCGGCCCGCACGTCGGCGATGGCGGTCGCCTGTGGGACTCCGATGCCGAGTACGCCCCGGGTGGTGCAGGCGTGGCCGGGGCCGACGCCCACGAGTATGCCGGCGGCACCGGTGCGCATGAGGTGCAGGGCGGCCTTGTAGGTGGAGCAGCCGCCGACGATCACGGGGATGTCGAGGCTGCGTATGAAGGTCTTGAGGTTGAGCGGCTCGGCGGTGGTCGAGACGTGCTCTGCCGACACCACCGTGCCCTGGATGACGAGGATGTCGAGCTCGCTCTCGAGGATATGGGGCAGGAGTGCCTCGGTGCGCTGCGGGGTTACAGAGGCGCAGGACACCACGCCGGCCTCGTTGATCTGGCGGATGCGCTGCGTTACGAGCTCGGGGCGGATGGGCTCCTGGTAGAGCTCCTGCATCCGTTGGGTGGCCTTCTCGGTGGGTTGGGAGGCAATCTCGGCGAGCACGCCGTCGGCGTCCTCGAAGCGTGTCCAGAGGCCCTCGAGGTTGAGCACCGCTACACCGCCGAGCCTGCCGATCTCGATGGCCGTGGCGGGGCTCACGACACCGTCCATGGCCGATGCCATGAGCGGCAGGTCGAAGCGGTAGGCGTCGATCTGCCAGGTGATGTCGACATCGCCGGGGTCGCGCGTCCGGCGGCTGGGCAGGATGGCGATGTCGTCGAAGCCGTACGCCCGGCGTCCGCTCTTACCCAGTCCGATCTCGATCTCCGGCATACCCAGACCCCTTGTCCGTCCCGTGGGAAACGGTGAGTTTAGCCGTGCAGGCGCACGCCCGGTGGAGGGTCTCAGGCCATCTCGTCGAACAGGTCGGCGAGGCGTTCGACATGCGCCTGCGTGGTCCAGGTGCCGCCGACGGCCACCCGCAGGACGTACCGGTCGTCGAGCTTCGTGTGGGTGAGGAAGGCCTCGCCGGTGGCGTTGACGGCTGCGTGGAGCGCCTCGGTGGCCTCGTCGCCGTCGACATGGCGCAGGCACACCAGCGCCAGCGACCGGGGGGCGGCCAGTTCGAGCCGGGGGTTGGCGGCGATGCGGTCGGCGAGGGCGGTGGCGGCGGCGACGTGGTGGCGGATGTGTGACCGGAGCCCTTCAGCGCCGTAGCTGCGCAGCACGAACCAGAGCTTGAGCGACCGGAAGCGGCGGCCCAACGGGACCTGCCAGTCGCGGTAGTCGATGACCTCGCCGGCGTCGCTTGCGGCGTTGCGCAGGTACTCGGGGAGGATCGACAGCGAGTCGAGCAGCGGCCCCCGGTCGGCGACATAGAAGGCGGAGCAGTCGAAGTTGGTGAGCAGCCACTTGTGCGGGTTGAAGCAGTAGCTGTCGGCTGCTTCGAGGCCGTCGAGGAGGGGTTGGAACTCGGGGCACACGGCGGCCGATCCGGCCCAGGCGGCGTCCACATGGAGCCAGGCGCCGGCGGCGGCGGCGATCTCGGCGATGGCGGGCAGCGGATCGACGGCCCCCGACGAGGTTGTGCCGACGGTGGCGATGATGACGCACGGGGTCAGGCCGGCTTCCAGGTCGGCGGCGATGGCTGTGGCCAGGGCGTCCGGTTCCATGGCATGGTCGGCATCGGAGGCGATCGATCGCAACTGGTCGGCAGCGAAACCTGCCACCCGCACGCCCTTCTCGACCGACGAGTGGGCCTGGGACGAGGTGTAGGCACGCAGGTTCGGCAGGGCGACCGCCCCGCCGCTGCGATCGCGGGCGGCGAGGATGGCGCACAGCGTGGCCGACGAGGCCGAGTCCTGGATGACGCCGCCACCGGGGCCATCGGACCGGAAGCGGTCGGGCAGGCCGCACAGGTCGACCAGCCAGTCGAGGACGAGGGTTTCGAGTTCCGTGCAGGCCGGTCCGGTCGACCAGAGCATTCCCTGGGTGCCGAGCCCCGAAGACAGCAGGTCGCCCAGCACCGACGGGGGCGACGAGTTGCCGGGGAAGTAGCCGTAGAACCCGGGGTGCTGCCACTGCGTGAGCGCCGGTGCGATGAGCCGGTCGACGTCATCGAGCAACGCCTCGAACGGCTCGCCCTCCTCGGGGGCGTGTGCCGGGAGGGAGGCCCGCACGTCGCCGGGTGCCACCCCCGCAATTATCGGACGGTCGGCGATCCCTGCGAGGAAGTCGGCCAGCCAGTCGACGGCGGCGTGGCCCGCCGCCCGGAACTCGTCGGGTGTCTGGTGCGGGGGCGGGGGTGGAGACGGGTCAGCCATCGGCGGCAACGTACCCCAGGCCGTCATCGACTCCCAGGGTCAGGCACAGCAGTTGGCGCAGGATCGCCGCCGTGGCCCCCCACACGGTGTCACCCACCAGTTCAAAAAACGAGATCCGCCACGGCCCGTCCGGGAAGTCCCACTCCTCCTCCCGGTACACACCGTCGAGCAGGAGTTCGGCGAGCGGGACATGGAGGACCGCCTCGACCTCGTCCGGGTTGGCGACCAGGTCGGGGCGTCCGGGCAGCAGCGCCACGAAGGGATGGATGATGGTGCCGCTGCCGACGGTGGTCAGCAGGTCGAGGTGACCGACGAGGCGTGGGGCCGTCGGGTCCAGGGCGGTCTCCTCATGGGCCTCGCGCCGGGCGGTCGCCCAGAGGTCCGGGTCGTCGGGGTCGTGGCGGCCGCCGGGAAAGCTCACCTCGTGGGTGTGGGAGGCCAACCGGGGCGAGCGTCGGGTGAGCACCACATGGGGGCCGTCGTCGTCGTAGAGGGCGACGAGGACGCCCGCCGGATGCTCTCCACCTGTGTGCTGCCGTCCACGGACACCGACCGGTTCCCTGCCTTCGAGGGCGGCTACGAGGGGCTCCGTGGTGATCGTGGGGTCGGCCAGATCCGCCCACGGTGCCGGATCGCCGGATCGCCAGCCCTTCGGGCGGGGAATGTGCTGCGGGCCACCTCGGTCTCCCTGCAGGTCCTGGATGCTCACGCCTCGGCCAGGTCGCCCAACAGGTCGGCGATGCCACCGTCGGCGAGTCCCTGCGCCAGGTCCAGCGGACCGACGTTTCCCTGCTCCCAGCCCCGCCAGAGTTCGGACAGGGCCGTCGCCCCGTCGCCGGCGGCTGCCAGCACTTCGGGCATCCGCCCGGTCTTGAGGTTGGCCAGCATCCGCCCGGGCAGGGTCTCGCCCCGCACCCACTCGGCAAACTGTCCGGCCAGTTTCGCCGGGTCCGGCTCCGGGCGGAGATTTTCGTCGACAGCGGCGTCGTCCATGCACGGAGGATACCGTCGCCCCGAAAACGTCGGGAACCGGGTACCTGCGCAGGGTCAGTGTCCACTGATCGCTTGAGGAGGAACAGACGATTCGTCCTCGGACAACCGAGGTCATCCACGGCCCAGTTCTCGTACATCCGGTCCCAGAGCACATCACAGCCTGCGTAAAACCCGTGGCGATTCAGCGTCGCGCCCGGAGATCACAGGCACCACTCCCCAGGACCGGGACTACGCCTCGAGGCCGTCGATCAGGCTGTGCAGGTCCGCCATGGTCATGTCGCCGTAGATGAGGGCGACCCGGTCGCCGACCACGCCTTCGGCGTGGTCCCTGACCATCGGACCGGTGACGATCCGGAAGGTGTTGCCTGCCCCCGCCCCGACCGACGGCACGTACTCGTCGATCTGCACCGGCCCCCGCAGGATCATGTCGACATTTGGCATCCAGACCGCTCCACCCCGTTCACCAGTCGGGTCCTCGAAGTCCCCGAGGGGTCGCGAGAAGACGACGACCTGCCGGAACGGTGCCCGCAGCACCTGGAACTCCCAACCACCGGCTGCTTCCACCCCGCTCGACTCAAACCCGGGGGGTGTCACGGCCTCCACAGAGAGGTCCTCGGTGGCAACGGCCCGTGCCGCGCCGTGACCGCTACTGAGTCGCTCACTCCATTCCAACCATGGGAACCGGTTTCGAAAGTCGAACCCGTTCGCCTCCAGGTACGGGATGAAGAGCGACAACCAGCCTTCACCGGTGTGTTCGTCCCTTGGGAGTACGGCCTCGTCGAACACCGCCTCCAATGAATACTGGTCGGGGCGCAGTATCTCCACAACCCGGAAGTCGGTGAGTTCGCCCGACCAGGACTCCCAGGGGAGTTCGCGTGCCAGCGGCAGCAATGTCTCCATGTCGAGGACGACCCGTATCGGTTCGGGAACCCTGGGGTCGTTGCGCCCCAGAGGGTCGAGATCGGCCCGGTCGACCCCGAAGTGCCCGACCTGACAGTGCTCGTCGCAGTAGTACCACCCCTCGGTGACCACCTCGATGCCCGCACGACCCAGGACCGACACCTCCTCCCCGCTGCCCTCATCGACGAGCGTCAGCACCGTGTTTCGCGCCCCCTCCCCCACGAAGAGGTCGGGCATGTAGGGACTCGGGAAACGCTGGTCCCATCCCTGCCAGCCCTGCGGTCCGGTCAGTGTCTCCACGTCCGGATCGTGCAACAGCTCCTGCCAGACCAGCGACCGGGCGTCCCAGGACTGCGCCGTCAGTCCGCCGACTCGGGACACGCCCACGTGGCTCCCATCCTCCGCCACCAACCTCACCCCGTTGTCCGTCTCGAACAGGGCGACCCGGTGGATCTCGCGCGCCACCGAGCCGGCCGTCGACGTGGTCGATGGAACCACCGTCGTGGCCGTCGTCGTGGTCGACGGAACCACCGTCGTGGCCGTCGTCGTGGTCGATGGAGCACCTGTCGTCGTGACCTCCACGCTCGGCGTCGTCGATACCACCGACTGGCCTCGGCCCTGACCCGTCACCGAGCCGCTGCCACAGCCCAGTACAACGAACGCGAGCAGAACCGCAGACGCAGATGACAATGCCGCCACGGCCCCGGCCCCGCCCAGGCTCCGTGGCGGGCCAGTTAGGACCACCGACACGTGTTGTTCGCCGCGGCATACCCGGTCCCGGGATCCACGAACTCCGGCGCCGGCTCGCAGAACGAGATGTGGGCGTGGTTGTGGTGCGCCTCCAGGGCCTTCACCTTGGCTGCAGTGTTCGTCGAGGGGATCTGCAGCACGGTGAACTGTTGCGTGAGGAAGGTGTTCGTGGCGCAGTCGTTGAAAAAAATCCGGCCGATATACCGACCGGAGTCGGCACCGGCAACGATCGACCAGAGCATCGTCCGGGTCGCCATCTGGTCATACGACGACGACAGGGCCAGGTTCGGATCCGCAGTTCCGCTGAAGAGGCAGTCGCTTGTCGAACCGTTCTGCGTGTCATGTCGCATGTCGACTGCTGTCGAGCACTGGCTCCGGTCCACGTTGATCGGCCGCACGTCGATGCCCATTCCGAACCGGTGAGTACTGTGATACGTCTCTTGCTTCCCGCCATGCTCGTCAGAGGCATCCGTCCACGCCACAGGTGTCTGGAGGAAGAAGCCGGTGAGCGCCGCGCCGGTCGCGATGGTCGCCCTCGCTGATGATGACATCCACGATCCGTCGTCCGAAGCTCCTCGACACCCGTTCCAGACCAAGTCCGTACCGTTCGACCAGAGCGGCTCGTAGTGCCACAACAGGCGCTTCCAGGTCTCGACATCGACGAAACCCGTGGCCGGCAGCGCGACTTCTGCCTGGAACGCCCGCACGCAATCCTCTTCCGCGGCTGAGAACCATCCGTCGGCCATCAGGCCGGGACACGCCCCATCCGGTGTGGCCTTGGCGCTCAGAAGTTCTTCGACGGCGCGAACGGAATCCGGCAGGGGAACCTGGCCCCAGGGCGTCGGCAGTGACGGGAATGCCGGTCGATGGGAGACCAGAATTGCCCAGTCGCCAGCCGAGATTCGGCCGTCCGGGCCGGAACCGCCGAGTTCCAGAACTCTCGATTCCGCTCCCGCGACCTCGGACGGGGACAACGACCCGTCGGTGGAAACCCCGACACCGTAACTTCGCGCAAGGTACTCGAGCGCCAACACGTTGGTCCCACGCATGCCCGCAGCCAGAACCGGGAACCGGGGAGTCTCGTCGGCGGGGAATGTCCCGATACCAGCCGCTGCCGTACCGACCACCGACCCCATCGCGATCGTCGCGATCAGGAAACCCACCATCGTTCGGATCAGCCGCTGTCTCATGGAAGCCTTATTCCTCGATTAGGTACTGCATTATTTCACAGCGGCCCGTCAGCCTCTCAGCGTACCGTCGCCCCGAAAACGACGGGAGCCGGGCCCGAAGGCCCGGCGCCACGTCGAGGGTCGCCCTCCGGAGAGGGCGGCTCCTACATCATGCCGCCCATGCCGCCCATGCCGCCCATGGGATCCATGCCGCCGCCGGGAGGCATCGCCGCTGCAGGCTCGGGCTTGTCGGCCACGAGCGCCTCGGTGGTCAGCAGCAGCGCTGCGATCGACGCTGCGTTCTGCAACGCCGCACGGGTCACCATGGCCGGGTCGATGACACCGGCCTCCACCAGGTCCTCGAGCTCGCCGGTAAGGGCGTTGAGGCCGGTGTTGCCACTGGCCTGCTCGATCTCGCGCACCATGACGGCACCCTCGAGGCCGGCATTGTCGGCGATCAGCCGCGCCGGAGCCTCGAGGGCCGCGTGCACGATGCGGGCACCGGTGGCCTCGTCGCCGGACAGGCCCTCGCCTGTCGCAGCCACGGCCGCACGGGCCCGAAGCAGGGCGGTGCCACCACCGGCGACCACACCCTCCTCGATCGCTGCACGGGTCGCCGAGAGGGCATCCTCGATGCGGTGCTTCTTTTCCTTGAGCTCCACCTCAGTGGCGGCACCGACCTGGACGAGGGCCACACCCCCGGCCAGCTTGGCGAGGCGCTCCTGGAGCTTCTCGCTGTCCCAGTCGGAGTCGGTGTTCTCGATCTCGGCCTTGATCTGGTTGATCCGGCCCTCGACCTCGGAGGACTCACCGGCACCCTCGACGATGGTGGTGTCGTCCTTGGTGACGACCACCTTGCGGGCGCTGCCCAGCATGTCGAGCGTGACTGCATCCAGCTTGAGGCCGACCTCCTCGGCGATGACCTGGCCACCCGTAAGGGTCGCCATGTCCTGGAGCATCGCCTTGCGACGCTCGCCGAAGCCGGGGGCCTTGAGGGCCACCGAGCTGAAGGTGCCACGGATCCGGTTGACGACCAGCGTGGCCAGGGCCTCGCCCTCGACGTCCTCGGCGATGATCAGCAGCGGGCGACCCGACTGCATGACCTTCTCGAGCACCGGCAGCATGTCCTGGACCGAGGTGATCTTGCCCTGGTTGAGCAGGATGTACGGATTCTCGAGGACCGCCTCCTGGCGCTCCGGGTCCGTCACGAAGTACGGCGACAGGTAGCCCTTGTCGAACTGCATGCCCTCAACGAATTCGAGGTCCATACCGAACGTGTTCGACTCCTCGACCGTGACCACGCCGTCCTTGCCCACCTTGTCGATTGCCTCGGCGATGATCGCTCCGATCTCGACGTCGGCTGCCGAAATGGCGGCCACGTTGGCGATCTGGTCCTTGGAGTCGTCGACGCGCACGGCCTGGTCGGCGACGGCGTCGACGGCCGCACGCACGGCCTGCTCGATGCCCCGCTTGAGGCCGATCGGGTTGGCCCCGGCAGCCACGTTGCGCAGGCCCTCGCGGACCAGCGCCTGGGCCAACACCGTGGCGGTGGTGGTGCCGTCGCCGGCGATGTCGTTGGTCTTGGTCGCGACCTCCTTCACCAGCTGGGCGCCCATGTTCTCGAAGGCGTCCTCGAGTTCGACCTCGCGGGCGATCGAGACGCCGTCATTGGTGATGGTGGGTGCGCCGAATTTCTTGTCGAGGACGACGTTGCGGCCGCGTGGGCCGAGCGTCACCTTGACTGCATCGGCCAGCTTGTTGACGCCGGCCTCCAGGCCGCGGCGGGCCTCTTCGTTGAATGCGAGGATCTTTGCCATCGGGCGCCTACTTGACGAGGGCGAGCACGTCGCGGGCGTTGAGGATCAGGAGATCCTCGCCTTCGACCGTAATCTCAGTCCCGCCGTACTTGCTGTAGACGACGGTGTCGCCGACGGCGACGTCCATCGGCACGATCTCACCGGTGTTGTCGGAGCGGCGGCCGGGGCCGACGGCCAGGACGTCGCCCTGCTGGGGCTTCTCCTTGGCGGTGTCGGGGATCACCAGGCCACTGGCCGTGGTGGCCTCGGACTCGCTGGGGCGGACCACAATGCGGTCCTCCAGGGGCTGCAGGTTCATGGAACGCTTCTTCCCTCTTCGTTGGTTGACACGGCTGCCGGAAGTGGCCGCCGGATTTGCCTCGAGCGCGCTTGGCACTCTCAGTAGACGAGTGCCAACGATACGGTCGACCCCGGGGCGGCACAACGTGCAGGGGGACTGATTTCCGGCCCGTTCGACCGACCGGGGCCCGTTCAGTCGATGAGCGGCAGGCCCTGGTTGGGATCGGCACCGGTGTCGAGCGGGCTGGGCCCGAACATCGACAGGCGCCACCAGCCGGCGGCGGCAACCATGGCGGCATTGTCGGTGCACATCGCATGCGACGGCAGGAACGCCCGCACGCCGAGGTCGCCACAGACATCCAGAAACCGCTCGCGCAGCCGGGAGTTGGCCGCCACGCCCCCGCCGAGGCACAGGCCCTTCGCCCCGGTGGCCTCGACCGCCCACCGGGCCTTGGTCACCAGCGCATCGACGACCGCCTCCTGGAACGAAGCGGCCACATCGGCGGTCGGGGCTTCGGGATCCCCACGAACATGGCTTACGACGGCCGTCTTGAGGCCGCTGAACGAAAAGGCGAATCGGCGGTCGTCGGGCAGCGTCGCCGGGTTCTCCTGCACCAACGACCGCGGGTAGGCGAACGCCGCAGGGTCTCCCTCGACGGCGAGTTCGTCGATCGCCGGCCCCCCCGGGTAGCCCAGGCCGAGGTAGCGGGCAACCTTGTCGAAGGCCTCGCCGGCCGCATCGTCGAGGGTGGAGCCCAGCAGGCGGTAACGGCAGTGGTCCTCCATGAAGATGAGCATCGTGTGGCCGCCCGAGACCAGCAGGACCACAAGGGGCAGCTCTAGGTCGGGTTCCTCGAGGAACGAGGCGTAGAGGTGTGCCTCGAGGTGGTTGACCGACACGAACGGCACGTCCCACACCAGCGACAGGGCCTTGGCGGCGCTCACTCCGATCAACAGCGACCCGGCCAGCCCGGGCCCGGTGGTGGCGGCCACGGCATCGAGGTCGTCGCCGTCGGCTCCGGCGGAGACGAGCGCCTCGGCGACGACGGGCACCAGTCGTTCGACGTGGGCCCTTCCGGCGATCTCGGGAACCACCCCGCCGAACGGTGCGTGTCGATCAACCTGACTGCTGACCACCGAGGAGCGCACCACCTGCGCCCGCTCGACGACGGCCGCGGCCGTCTCGTCACACGAGGTCTCGATGCCGAGGATCACGTCGCTCATGCGCAGGCCTTCTTGCGTGGCGCCCCTTCGGCGGCCCCGATCCGCCTGAGAAACGCCGGCTCGCCGATGTCGTGCGCCCACATGACCAGCGCATCTTCCCGGCCGCCCGGCCCGTCCCCGTAATAGCCGGGCCGGATACCTGCCGGAGCGAAACCGAAGCGACTGTAGAGGCCGATGGCCCGTTCGTTGCCTGCACGGACCTCGAGGGTCAGTGCATCGAGCCCCCGCCCGACCGCGAACCGGCACAGGGCGCCCAGCAGGCGGCCACCGACGCCTGCTCCCTGTTCGTCGGGGTACACGGCAACGGTGGCGACGTGGCCCTCGTCGGCGACGATGGTCAGGGCGGCGTGACCGACCACGCCGCTGCCGCGGTCGGCGACGACATGGTGCCACCGGTCGACGGCGTCCAACTGTTCGGCGAGGAACCCGGACGTCCAGGGTTCCCGGTGGACCTGCCGGTCGATGCCGAGTACGACGTCGATGTCGGCTGCGACCATCGGGCGCAGCACCACGTCGGTTGCCTCCGGCCGGCCGGTGGCGCTCATGCCCTGCCCTCCCGGGTCGACCAGTTGATCTCGGCATCGGGCTTTCGCAGGTACACCGGCTCGATCTCCCAGGACTGCACGAACTCCTCGCGCATGGCCCTGGCGTGGGCCAGTTGCACGAGCGAACGGGCACTGGGCAGGGCCAGCCCCTGCTCGGCCATCTCGATGCGCCCGATGTCGTGGAACGTGTCGGCGTAGCGCAGCGCCCCGTCGCCTACCAGCAGCGCCGGCTCGTCGGCAGCCTCAAGCTCGCCCGCCAGGTCGTCGGGCGTACAGACGTTCACCTCACGCACCCGCTGGATGCCGCCCGGCACCTTGCGGAAGTGCGCCGTGAACAGCTCGCCTCGCCGGGCATCAAGTGCAGTCACGATGAGCCTGCTGCTCCACCGGGCGGGAAACGCCATCAGATCGGGGCTGGTTACCGGGATCATCGGTACGCCGAGTGCGTGGGACATGGCGACGGCAGTCGCTATCCCGACCCGGAGCCCGGTGAACAGGCCGGGCCCGACGTCGACGGCGACGGCACCCAGGTCGCCGAGTTCGATTCCTGCCTGTCGCCGCACGAAATCGATCTGCGGGGCAAGGTTCTCGGCGTGGCGACGGCCCTTCCCGGTGTGGGCCGATGCCAGCACGCCCTCATGGCCCCCGATTGCACACCCCACCTGTGGGCCGGCGCTCTCGATGCCGAGGATCAACATGTGGTTCCCTCCGCATCGGTCGAACCGTCGCCGTCGAGCCCGGACAGGGCCGCCTCCCGATCCCTCCACTCCCTGCCTACCACCCGGAACTCGAGCGAGCGGTCGTCTGGGCCGTCACCCATGCGTATTCGAACCTCCAGATAGCCACCCGGCAGCACCCCGGCGATTGCGTCCCCCCACTCGATCAGGGTGACGGAGCGGTCATCGACGAGTTCGGCGAGCCCCAGATCGGCCACCTCGTCGATGTGGGCCAGCCGGTAGACGTCGAGGTGGTTGACGATCAGTGACCCCTCGTAGCGGTTGGCGAGCGTGAAGGTCGGCGAGGTGACCGGGCTGGTCACGCCGAGTGCTCCGCCGAACCCCTGCGTGAACGTGGTCTTGCCGGCCCCCAGGTCGCCGCAGAGCACGATCAGGTCGCCGGCCCTCACGAACGCAGCGAGGCGGGCGGCCAGCGTCTGCGTCGCCTCCGCCGAACCGGTGTGCACGATGGCGCTCATCGGGCCATCAGCATCTTGGCACGGGCCAGGTCGGCGCGCATCCGGGCGAGTACGTCGGCGCCACCCCGGAGGGCGGCAGCCGGGTGGAAGGTGGGCACGAGGCTGCGGTCGCCGTACCCATAGGCCCGGCCACGCAGCTTCGTGATGCCGGTATCGGTATCGAGCAACAGCTTCGAGGCGAAGTTGCCGAGCGTCACGATCACGACAGGGTCCACCAGGTCGACCTGCTCCTCCAGGTACGGCCGGCAGGCGGCGATCTCGTCAGGCTTCGGATCACGGTTGCCGGGCGGCCGGCACTTCACCACGTTGGCGATGTAGCAGTCGCTGCGTTGGATCCCGACCTCCTCCATCAGCAGGCGGCCGAGCAACTTTCCGGACCGGCCCACGAACGGCAGGCCCTGACGGTCCTCCTCGGCACCCGGACCCTCGCCGACGAACATGAGGTCGGCGTCCGGGGATCCGTCGGCGAACACCACCTGTGTCCGGCCGGCGGCCAGACCGCACAGGGTGCAGCCGGAGGCCTCCTCGGCCAGCAGCGAGAGTCGGGTGGGCACAGGTGGCGGGTCGGACACCCGTCAAGCGTACCGACGGGCCTCAGGTGGCGACCCGGACCGCACGTTCCACTGCCGCTACGGCCAACACGCGCACCAGGTCGACGCCTGCGTCGAGATCTCCGGTTGCAGCCGCTACCAACGCATCGCCATCGGTTGCCATGTGAACGGGAAATAGCGCACGGGCAAGGCCGTCGTGTCCGGACTGGGCGACCAGCAAACACCCGCCCTTCGAGAGATCGGCGTTCGTCACGATGACACCGATGGTCGTGTTCTGGCGCCCGCCGAAGGCCTCGACGTCGTCGCCTGGCCAGGCATCGAAGGTGCCGTCGGCAACACCTCCCGAAGCCGAGCCGTCATCGGGGTCGCCGGAGGCGTTCACCGCCACCACCGCCGCCACGGTCACGTTGCCACGTCGGGCCGTCCCGATACCGATGCCCCCAGGCCGGGCATGGTCACGACCCCGCCAGGTGCCGACCGTGGCTCCGGTGCCTGCGCCGACCCGACCCGTGGCCACCTCACCGGTGGCCGCCTCGGCAGCGGCACGTCCTTCCGCCGGCCCGGGCCGAACGTCCGCCCGTCCCTCCAGCAGGTCGTAGAGGGCCATCGACACCACGATCGGAACCGGTCCGGCACCCGTGGGGAAACCCCGACCTCCTTCCTCGAGGTGGGCCACCACCCCGTCGGCTGCGGCCAGGCCGAACGCCGACCCCCCGGTGAGCACCACTGCGTCGACGTGTTCGACGGTCCGTTCAGGGGCCAGCAGGTCGAACTCGCGGGTTGCGGGCGCCCCGCCCCGGACCTCACCCGACGCCACGGTCCCTACTGGCAGCAGGACGACAGTGCAGCCCGTCCGGGCCGATTCATCGGTCCAGTGGCCAATCTGCACATCATCGATCGGGAACCTCATGGGGTCCGACCGTACCCCTCGCCCAACGCCTCGAGCCGATCGTCGTAGGTGCCGACTACCTCCCGCCAGTCGAAGCGGCGCATCTCGCCCGACAGGCCCTCGCAGCGGGCCCTCCATGCCTGCAGGTCGGTGAGTACCTCGCGGAGCCGGGTGGTGAGGCCACCTTCCGGATACAGGGCCGACGGGTGCCACGGCGGCGGTACCACCTCCGGATAGCTGAGGCCGTCCGGGAGGACGGGGACGGCGCCGGCCGCAACCGCCTCGACCACCGAGACCCCGAAGTACTCGTGGTGGGCGGCGCTGACGACCACGTCTGCCCGCCCGAGCAACGCCACGTATCCACTGCGGGGCATGTGCCCGAACTGCACCACACGGCCACCCAGGGCCTGGCGTGCCTCGTCCATCTCGCGGGGATCGACCCGGACGTTCTCGCCGACGATCGCCACGTCGAACGCCACGCCCTCTTCGGCCAACTTCACCAGGGACCCGAAAACCGCCTTCGGGTTCTTGTCGTGCTCCCACCGGTGGTTCCAGAGCACCAGCGGAGTGGCAACGGACGGGTCGCCCCGCTCCCCCGACCCGGGCAGGTCAGCCATCTCCACGCCGACGGGCACCACGGAGCAGCGTCCTGCGACCTCTTCGAGCATGTGGGCATGCGATTCGTCGGGGGAACGGTCGAGCAGCGCCGGCATGTTGTCCAACAGCTCTTCGAGTTGGAACCTCGAGTTGCACCAGACCTCGTCGGCGGCGAACATCGAGCGCCAGTTGGCCAAAGGGAACTCGTCGTCGGCCTTCTGGTTCGGGCTGAGCGGATAGCCCAGTTGGTTCTCGTGCAGGTACAGCACGATCGGTGGGTCGCCGAGGATGCGTCGGGTGAGGCCCAGCCATGCCGACAGGTCGAACATGCCGCTCGCCAGGACCACGTCGGGTCGGCGTTGACCGGCGAGAAGATCGACGGTCGCCGTAGCGAGGCTCACCGAGGCCCCCCGCATCCGCCACCGCCAGAAGCTGCCCGGGAGCGACACGGTCACGACCTCGTGCCGGCTGTGCTGCGCCAGGCCCCCGGCCCAGGCCGCATGGGATCCGCCGTGGAACGGCTCGACCAGCAGCACCCGGAGCGTCATCGGATCGGCACCGTGGCTCAGTAGCGCCTGGGCACACGGGAAGCCAGGGACGTCAACACCTCGTAGGTGATGGTGTCCAGCACAGCCGCCACCTCGTCGGCGCCTATGTGCCCGTCACCCTGTCGGCCCAGCAGCACGACTTCGTCGCCGACCGCCACGTCGCCATCCACCTCGACCACCAGTTGGTCCATGGTGACGACACCGCGGATGGGCCGACGCCGACCACGCACCAGCACCGAGCCACCGTCCCACCAGGCCCGGCAGATACCGTCTGCATAGCCGATCGGTACCGTCGCCAGGCGGGTCGGCCCCCCGGCCTTCCACCGGCGTCCGTAGGAGACCCCCTCACCCGCCTCGACGGCGTGGACATGACGCACCTCGCTTCGGATGCGGGCCGCAGGCCGCAGGCCCAGGTCGGCACCGGCAGCGGCCAGTTCCGGCGAAGGTGCCACGCCGTAGATGCCGATACCGGCCCGCACCAGCGACCGTCGGGCCCCCGGACAGGTGATGAGCCCGGCTGTGTTCGCCAGGTGGACCAACTCGGGATGGACGCCGTGGTCGGCGAGGTCCGCCAGCACGGCGTCGAAGCGCTCGACCTGGGTGGCCGTGAACGGATCGGCGGGGGCATCGGCGACCGCGAAGTGCGTGAACACGCCCTCTAGCACCAGGTCGCACTCGAGCACCCTGTGCGCCAGGTGGACGACATCGGCCGGAGCCGCCCCCACCCGGTGCATCCCGGTGTCGACCTTGAGATGGACCGGCGCCCCGGGGGCGACCGCAGCAAGGGCGTCGATGCCCGCCTCGGAGTAGACCGTGGTCCGCACGCCGTCCAGGGCGGCCACGCCGGCCATGCCGTCGGGATGCGGCTCGCTGAGCACCAGGATCGGTACGGCAAGGCCTGCGGCACGCAACTCGGCGGCCTCCTCGACCAGGGCTACCCCCAACCAGGTCGCACCGGCCTCGACCGCCGCCCGTGCGACCGGTACGGCGCCGTGCCGGTACGCATCGGCCTTGACGACTGCACACAACTCCGCCTCCCCCGCCAGGGCGCCCAGCACCCCCACGTTGTGCCGGATGGCGTCCAGGTCGACATCGCACCAGGTGGGACGCATCAGGCCCGCACCCCATCTGCCCGATCCACGCCGAGTCGCCCGAGCAGGTCGGGCAGGCACCGGTCGAGGTCCCCGGCGACCACCCCGGTCGCCGGCAACTCCCGGACCGTCAGGCCGTGTACGACGGCCGCAGCGGCAGCCGCCTCGAGGGGGTCGGCGCCCCGGGCGAGGAAGGCGCCGAGGATCCCCGCAAGGACATCACCCGACCCGGCCGTCGCCAGTCGCTGGTCGCCTGACGCCGCCAGCAGGATCCTGCCGTCGGGAGCGGCAACGACCGTTGCGGGGCCCTTCAGGAGCACGACGGTCCCGGTCCGCACGGCGAGGGTCCGGGCGGCCGCCAGGCGGTCGGCACCCGGTCGTGCGCCGGTAAGGCGCTCGAACTCGCCGTCGTGGGGCGTGAGGACCGTGGGTCCATGCCGCAGTGGCGTGTCGATGGCTCCCAGGACGTTGAGCCCGTCACCGTCGACGACGGCCGGGCCGGGGAAGGATGCGAGCAGGGAGCGGACGGCGTCACCGGTGACAGGGCCGAGGCCGGGACCCAGGACGAGCGCAGCAAAGCGGTCGAGGTCGTCCGGCGGGGTCAGGTCCGACGGGATCGGTTCGGACACAACCTCGAGCGGAGCCCCACTCAGCGACCCTCCGCCGGGCACCGAGAGCCGGACGTAGCCGGCACCGGACCGCTGGGCGGCACGAGCCGCAAGGTGGGCGGCGCCCTCCATGCCCGGCGACCCGGCGACGATCCAACAGGCGCTCTCCCACTTGTGGGCATCACGGGGCCGGGCCGGAACCAGCCCCGCCACATCGGACGGCTCGACCAGTCCGGTCCGCAATGAGGTGACATCGAGGCCGATGTCTACCAGCAGCACCTCACCGCAGTGATCCGGCCCCTGCCCGAGCAGGTGACCCGGCTTGAGGGCGGCGAAGGTGACGGTCCGCTCGGCGGTCACCGGGGAACCCAGTTGGCAGCCGGTCAGGCCGTCGATGCCGGAAGGCAGGTCTACGGCCAGCACGGGCGAGTCGGTGGCCGGCGCCGTATAGGGGCGCCGGAGGCCGGTGCCGTATGCGGCGTCGATCACGAGGTCGGCGGCGGGGAGTGCGGCGGACGCCGCATCGGAATCGAGCACCCGGACCTCAGCCCCGAGGTCGCTGAGCAGGTCTGCGGCTACGCGCCCGTCGGCACCATTCGATCCAGGTCCGGCGACCACGACGATCCGGCGGCCTTCGGCCCCATCCAGCAGGTCGACAGCCGCCCGGGCCACGGCGGCACCGGCGCGGCCGACGAGCACTTCGAACGGCTCGGAAGCGGAGGTGTCGATGGCAGCCATCTCCTCGGGTGTGGCGACCGGTTGCATCCCCTCAGCGTGCCACGACCACGGCCTGGGCCACCGTGTCGGTGTGTGAGATCGTGACCAGCCATCCGGTTACGCCGGCCGCAGCAGCCGTCTCGGCAGCCTCGCCGTGCAGCAGCAGCGAGGGGGCTCCCGACCCGGCCCGGACCACCTCGATGTCGTACATGGCCATGCCGCCGAGGCCGAGGCCGAGGGCCTTGAGGGCGGCCTCCTTGGCTGCGAACCGACTCGCATAACGCTCGGCGGGATCGCTCCGCTGGTCGGCATAGGCGCGTTCGCCCGGACGGAACAGGCGCTTGCGCAGTCCCGGTGTGCGCTCGAGCGACCGACGGAAGCGATCGATGTCGACGAGGTCCGTGCCGATACCGATCATCTGGGGCCCGTTGCTCAGGACCTGTTGCGCAACCGGTCGGCGATGGCGCCGACCTCGTCGATGAGGAGGTCCTCGATCGGGACCGCCGCCAGCAGGTCGTCGCGCAACGAGGGTTCGGTCTCGCAGACAGCGTCGCTGATCTCGCCATAGCGGTTGTGGTAGCCCTCGAGGACGTTGCGCACGGTGTCCGGTGGCAACCGGTCGACGGTCGTGACGTGGAGCAGCGTGAGCCCGACGGCCTCGGCGTCCTTTACCTCGGGCACGAGCACGATCGTGCGGTCGTCGCGGGCGCCCCGGGTGACGAGCACCTCGCGGTCGACCGCCACCCGGTGCTTGGTGCCCCGCAGCGCCGGGTCGCGCTCAGTGCGTGAGGGGATCCCCGTCGAGACCCCGCCGCGGTCGACGATCGCCGCAGTCGGTGTCGAACCTTCAACGCCGTCGAGCCGGTAACGGGTGAATCCGGTTATCTCGGCGACCGCCGGGTCGAGGGCCAGGAGGAGGCGCAGGGTCCGGTAGCTGAGTCCGTCCCGGGGGGTGCCGGCGTCGAGCACAGCCCGGGTGAGTCGGGCCTCGAGGAGGGTCTCGTCGGTCCGTGAGATTCCCACCGTGACGGTCTTGGCCTGGTGCTTGATGGCGTCGACAGGGCGGGTGAGCTCTTCGATGGCGACGGTCAGGGCCGAGGCCAGGTCGTCGAGGACCAGGGCGGGTGTGCCGACCCTTCCGAACTCGCGCTGGTACGACTCGAGGGGTACGTCGCCGAGGGCATACCGGAACAGCGATGCCAGGCGTACCGCCGTTGCCGCCTCGAGGTGCCCGTTCAGGCGTCCCGATCGGAGCTCGTCGTTGAAGCGGCCGGCGCAGGGCAGGATGCGCCGGCGCACGGCATCGACGAGTGAATCGCCCGAGGGGTCCTCCGGCAACACGTCGAGTTCGCCGGCGGCTGCCTGCTCGATGGCGGCATGGGCCTCCCGGAGCGGGCGGGCCTGGGCGTCTATCGCCAGGGCGGCCTCGTACCCGAACAGGTGGCCGACCATCGTCGACAACACAAAGGCCAGTCGGGGGTGCACCACCGGCACCTCGATGACGTCGAGGGCCTCGGCATAGCTCAGGGGGGAGTCCGTGACCACCAGGGGCGCCGCCTGGTGGGCGCGGTAGATCGCCACCTCCTTGGCTACGTCGTCGATGGTCGAACCCGACAGCCCGGTTGCGCAGACGAGGATCAACGGCTCCGAGGAGAGGTCGATGTGCTTCTTGTCCTCGGTGGCGTCGGCGGCGATCGACTTGTAGCAGAGCTCCGACAACTTGATCCGGATCTCGCGTGCGGCGATGAGGTTGGCGCCGTTGCCGACCACCGCCCAGTAGCGGCGCCCGGGTGCATGTCGGGTCGCCAGTTCGGCGATCCAGTCCCGACCGGCGAAGACCTCCTCCATGGCGTCGGGCAACGTGCGCAGTCCGGCAAGCACGCCGGCACGGTCGGCAGCGCCCGCAGATCCCACGGCATCGGCCAGGGCGGCACCGAGCAGGAAGCCTGCCACGGCCTGCGCGTAGAAGGCCTTGGTGGAGGCCACGCTCATCTCCACGTCGCGTCCGTCGGAGGTGTAGAGCACACCGTCGGCACGATCGGTCAGGTCGCTGTTGCGGCGGTTGACGATTGCCAGGACCCGGCCGCCGCGGGAGCGGACCAGGTCTACGGTGCGGTTGGTGTCGGTGGTCGTCCCGGACTGGCTGATGGCGACGACCAGAGTGTCGGCCATGTCGGGACGCAGTCCGAATCCGGAGAGCTCCGTGGCAGGCTGGGAAGAGACGTTGATCCCCGTGGCCACGAGTTCGGCATCGATTGCACCGGTCACCGCCTGGCCTGCAATCGCCGCCGTCCCCTGGCCGATGACGATGACCTTCGAGATGCGCCCTGACGCCAGGTCGGCTCGTAGGGAGTCGGAGATCACCTCGGGCGCCAACGAGACGCTCAACGTGCCGGAGTCCTCGAGGAGCCGGCCCCGCAGGGTGGACCGCACGGACTCGGGCGACTCGCCGATCTCCTTCAGCAGGTAGTGGGGATGGTCGCCCCGGTCGATGTCACGGGTGGTGATGTCGGCCTGGACGACGTCGCCGTCGGTACACGGAAGGTCGCGGCCGTCGAAGGCCCGTCGGTGCATTCCGGCCAGCGTGCCGGCCGCCGAACCGTCCAACTCGATCAGCTGCCCACAGGTCGCCGGGTTGCCTGCCTCGGCCGGTGACTCGCCGTCCATGCGGACGTATCGGTTGGAGAGTTCGACCACGCCGTACGGTTCGCTGGCCACCACGAAGGCGTCTTCGGACAGGCCGATGTACAGGGCCTGGCCGCTGCCCCGGAGTGACAGTTGGAGGCGATCGGGTTCTTCGCCGAACGATGCGGCGATGGCGAGCGAGCCCTCGAAGGCCTGGACCGTCCGACGGAACGCCTCATCGGGAGCCAACCCGTCGCCGAGGTGGCTGGCACACAGGAGGGGCACGACCTTGGCATCGGTCGTGATGGCATCGGGCACCTCGAGGCGTTCGGTGGCGGCCAGGTCGGCGTGGTTGTCGACGTCGCCGTTTTGAACGGCCGTCACGAGGTGGCCCGGTGCGTCGCCGTCGTTGCCGGTCGAGTCGAGCGGATGGGCGTTGGCCTCGGCGATTATCCCGAAGCTGGCCCACCTGGTGTGCCCGAGTACCGACCCCCGGACCGACTCACCGGTGAGGCCGAGGGCCAGGAGGTGGTCGCCGACCAGGGCTCGGCGCAGTACCGATGTGTTGTCGCCCAACTCGCCGATTTCGGCTGCCGTCTTGACGATCAGGACCAGGCCCCCACCGGGAAGCACCCGGGCGCTCCCAGAACGAAGGAGCATGTCGGACGTCCGCTGGGCCAGCAGGTTGGCGATTGCAGGATCGTCCAGGTCGAGGCCATGGTCCCAGAGGGTGACCTGGAGTCCGGCGGAATCGCGGCCGCGCACCTCGAGGCGATCAAGAGCGCTGAGCGCCTGCTGGATCGACAGGAGGACCGCCGTTCCGGATCGGCTGGGCGGGTCTGCCGTCGAGGAGATGGCAGCGACGCCACGAGCAGCCCCCAGGCGGTCGTTTGAGATCGCCCATGCGGCGTCCCGGAGTCGGACGAGTGCGACGTTGCCCGCCTCCCGGTCTCCGACCCGGGCGCCGATGGCCGCCTCGACGGAAGCGAACCTCGTCCGGGCCGTCGACATCCGGTCGGCGACGGCGTCGAGCAGCCCGGCGTGACCCAGGAGGGACTCGAGCCCGGGAGCGCCGCCCAACAGGGAGTCGACCTCCTCCAGGCAGGTGGCTGCCTCGGCGAGGCTGGCAGGGTCGCCGGCGTCGAGCAGGTCCAGAGCCCGTTGGATCGGGGCGATCACGACGTCGGCATCGGGAGCCGAGCGGGTGGCGGGGCGTCGGAGCACCGCGATGATGCCGCACATCGTGTCCTGATTCCTTCCCGCAGCCGTCCGGCTACCCGGTTGGCCGCCTCAGGTCGATTCTACGCTGTCACCCCTGCGTCGAGTCGGCGCTCCGGTCGGCGATCCGTTGCGCAGACTCACAGAGTTCGTCGGTCAGGCGGTGCGCCAGGTCGGCATCGAGCGCCTCGACCATGACCCGGACGACCGATTCGGTCCCGGAGGGCCGTACCACGACCCGGCCCTCGTCGCCCAACAGGTCGGAGGCCCTGGCGATGTCTTCGACCATCGCTGCGACCACTGCCTCACCGGTTCCGGCAACGGTCACGGCACGCAGGACCTGGGGTGCCTTGACCACCAGGCCTGTTGTCCACGCTCCGAGGTCCAGACCTCGGCGTCGGGCGGCATCGAGGGCCTGGATGCCGGCGAGGAGGCCATCGCCCGTTGTTGCGAGGTGGCGGAAGATCACATGGCCGGACTGCTCTCCACCCAGTGTCCAACCGTTCGACTCGAGAGCCTCGAGGACGTAGCGGTCGCCCACGGCGGTCTCGTGGAAGGCGATGCCGGCTGCGTCGAGGGCTCGGCGCAGGCCGAGATTCGCCATGACCGTCCCGACAACGGTGTCGCCGGTCAGGAGGCCCCGCTCGTGGAGGTCGATTCCGCAGGCGGCCAGAAGGTGGTCGCCGTCGAGCAGGGCACCGTCGGCACCGACTGCGACGACCCGGTCGCCATCGCCGTCGAACGCCAGCCCGGCATCGGCCCCGGTGTCGGACACTGCACGCTGCAGGCCCTCCGGATGCATCGATCCGCAACCCCTGTTGATGTTGCAGCCGTCGGGAGCGGCGTTGAGCACGATGACGCCTGCACCCAGGCGTTCGAAAACGGTGGGGGCGACGGCCGACATGGCACCGTTGGCGCAGTCGACGACAAGGGTGAGTCCGTCCAGGGCACCGGATTCGACCGAAGCGGCGACCGCCTCGGCCCAGCGGTCGTCGGACTCGATGTCGGGCACCGCCCGGCCCGTGGCCTCGAGTTCCGGGGTCTCGTCCCAACTGGCCTGGAGTTCGACCTGTGCTGAATCGTCGAGCTTGTGACCCCCCACGGAGAACAGCTTCACGCCGTTGTCGGTCCAGGGGTTGTGCGAGGCGGAGACGACCGCACCGGCGATCCCGTCTGTCGCCGCAGCGTGGGCGACAGCAGGCGTGGGAACCATGCCCAGGTGCCGTACCCCTACACCACCCTCGAGGAAACCCTCGGCCAACGAACGGGCCAGCGCCTCACCGGAGGCCCGGGTGTCGTGGCCGATGGCGACCTCGTGGGAACCCAGGTGGCCGGCGGCGGCTCGCCCGAGGGCGCGCACGACCGATTCGGTGAGCACGGTGTCGGCCCTGGCTCGAACGCCGTCGGTGCCGAAGCGGAGGGACATGGGGCAGTGGGTCCGGGCCACCCGGTACAGGTCGCCGACCGCCGTTAGCGCTTGCTGTACTGCGGTGCCTTGCGGGCCTTCTTGAGGCCGTACTTCTTGGACTCCTTCTTGCGATCGTCACGCGTCAGGAGTCCGGCCCGCTTCAGGACGTCCCGCCGCTCGGGCTCGAGGGCCTCGAGTGCGCGGGCGATGCCGAGGCGGAGCGCTCCGGCCTGGCCGGCGGCGCCGCCGCCGTGGACGGTGGCGTCGATGTCGTAGGCGCCCTCGGTGCCCGTCACCCGGAGTGGTTCGAGGAAGACCAGGCGGTGGGACTCGGAAGGGAAGAAGTCGTCAGCGGCACGACCGTTGATCGTGATGCTGGAGACACCGTCGACGGGACGCAGGCGCACGCGGGCGACTGCGGCCTTGCGGCGACCGGTGCTCTGGATGAGGGGGTGCGGCATCGTGGGTTCCTCGCTCAGCCTTGCTCGATCACGAGGTGCGGGCCCGGGCATGCTCGATCTCGAGCGGCTGGGGCTGCTGGGCCTCGTGGGGGTGCTCCGGGCCACGGTAGACCTTGAGCTTGGTGATCATCTGCCGACCAAGTCGGTTCTTCGGAAGCATGCCCCGAATGGTGCGGCGCACGGCCTCGTCGGAGCGATCTGAGAGCAGGCCGCCGAAGGTACGGGACCTGAGGCCGCCCGGATAGCCGGAGTGGTCGTAGACCATCTTGTCGGTGGCCTTGGCCCCGGTCAGCACGACCTTGTCGGCGTTTACGATTACGACGTGGTCCCCGGTGTCCATATGGGGTGTGAAGGTCGGCTTGTGCTTGCCGCGCAGGATGGAGGCCACCTCGGTGGCCATGCGACCGAGGATGAGGCCTTCGGCGTCGACGACGTGCCAGGCACGCTCGATCTCGCTGGCCCTGGGGGTGTAGGTGGACACGGGGTACCTCTTCGACAACTCTGCTGGGGCGGCCCTACGGTCGATGAAATGACCGGAGCCGCCATGGCCGTACGGCCAGAGGGCAAGGCTACGGCCGCTCGTTGGGCCCGGCAACCCAAAAGCGCATGGACCCAACAGCGAATGGGCCCAACAGCGAATGGGCCCAACAGCGAATGGGCCCAACAGCGAATGGGCCCAACAGCGAATGGGCCCAACAGCGAATGGGCCCAACAGCGAATGGGCCCAACAGCGAATGGACCGAAGCCCTCATGCATCCGGGTAACGCACCGACCAGAGCACGAGGCCACGGGGAGGCGCCGGGCTGGCGGCCGCACGGCGATCCTTGGCTGCGAGGACGACGGGGAGATCGGCGGCAGGACGGAGCCCCCGGCCGACCTCCACCAGCGTCCCGACAATCGACCGGACCATCTGATGGCAGAACGCCCGGCCGGCGATGACGAACTCGAGCAGGCCCTCGTCGTCGGGTCTCCGCCACTCCGCGGACTCGATCCGGCGAACGAGGGTCGGCTCGACGGTTCCGGGAGCCACCTTCCTGCGCTTGCAAAATGACGTGAAGTCGTGTTCGCCGACGAGATGGTCGGCCGCCGACTGCATGGCGGACACGTCGAGCGGGTCGGTGACGTGCCAGGCCGTGGAGGCCAGGAACGGATCGGGGTCCCGGCGGTTGAGCACCCGGTAGCGGTAGGTCCGGCCGGTTGCTCCAAACCGGGCATCGAAGTCGTCGTCGGTCCGCTCGAGGTCCCTGATGGCCACCGAGGGGCCGCAGAGGCCGTTGACCGACCGACGTACCCTGTCGAGGTCGGTGTCGTTCGGAACATCGAAGCTGATGACCTGGCCGACGGCATGTACGCCCCGATCCGTACGCCCGGCGCAGGTGACGACGACGTCGGTCCCGACGATTCGGGACAGGGCGTCGTTGAGGTCGCCGGCCACACTTCGGATGTCGAGGTTGACAGCGAAGCCGTGGAAGGGGCCCCCGTCGTAGGCGACGGTCGCCCGGACCCTCATGCCGGAAGTGGTCAGACCAGCTCGATGCGGGCCATCGGGGCGTTGTCGCCGGGGCGGGGGCCGACCTTGAGGATGCGGGTGTAGCCGCCCGGACGGTCGGCGTAGCGCGGGCCGATCTCCTCGAACAGCTTGGCGGCCATCTCCTTGTCGCGCAGGAAAGACACCACCTGGCGGTGGTTGTGGAGGCCACCCTTTTTCGCCTTGGTGATGACCTTTTCGGCAACCGGCCGGAGCGCCTTGGCCTTGGCCTCGGTTGTCGTGATGGCCTCGGCTGCGATCAGCGATGCCACCAGGTTCGCCAGCATCGACTTCTGGTGGGCCGAACTTCCGCCGAGGCGGCGGCCCTTCCTCGGGGTGGCGAACATGGCGTCAGTCCCGCACCCTCAGGACGAGCCCGCGCTCGTCGAGCTTCTCGAGCACCTCGTCGAGGGACTTCTGGCCGAAGTTGGTGATGGCGAGCAGGTCGTCCTCGGTGCGTTCCAGGAGTTGGCCGACGGTGTCGACCTGGGCCCGCTTGAGGCAGTTGCGTGGACGCTCGGAGAGGTCGAGGTCCTCGATCGGCAACTCCATGTCGGGGGACTCGCCGCCGACAGGGCCTACTTCGCCGAGTGCCAGGCCCTGTGGCTCGTCGCTCATCTCCTCGACGAGCTGCACCAGCGCCCGGAGGGTGCCACCCGCAGAGGCCAGGGCATCACGGGGTGTCTGCGAACCGTCGGTCTCGATCGTGAGGATCAACCGGTCGTAGTCGGTCGACTGGTCGACCTGGGTGGCCTCGATGTCGAACGCCACACGGCGAACCGGCGAGAACAGGGCGTCGACCGGGATCACGCCGATCGGGCCGTCGACAGTCGAACGGTTGGAGGACATGAAGCCCCGGCCCCGCTCGATGGTGACCTCGGCCGCAAGGCGGCCACCCTTGTTGAGTGTCGCCAGGTGCAGATCGGGGTTCAGGACCTCGATGTCGGCGTGGGGTGACAGGTCGCCGGCGGTGGCCTCGGCAGGGCCGGTGACCTCGAGGCGAACGGTGACGGCCTCGTCGCTGTGGCTCCTGACCACGATGTCCTTGAGTGCGAGGATCATGTCGGTGATGTCCTCGACGACGCCGTCCAGGGTGCCGAACTCGTGGTCGGCGCCCTCGAAGCGGACCTGGGTGATGGCCGCACCGGGAACAGACGACAGCAGAGTGCGCCGCAGTGAGTTACCGAGCGTGGAGCCGAATCCCGGCTCGAGTGGACCCACAGCGAACTGTTGGGTGTTGACCTGTGCCTCGTCGATCGCCTCGACGGTGGGACGCTGAATAACCAGCATGCTTCTCTCTCTTGATACGGGGATTGACCCTGGTGGGCCGGGCTACTTGCTGTAGAGCTCGACGATGAGGTGCTCGCGCACCGGGATATCGATCTGATCGCGTACGGGGAGTTCCCTGACGGTGACCTCGAAGCCGTCGCCGCCCACATCCAGCCAGGCCGGTGCCTGCCTGTCGAGGACGTCGATGTTCCACCGGACGATGACCATGTCCCGGGCCTTGGGGCGGAGGCTGACGACGTCGCCCTGGCGGACCCGGAAGCTGGGAATGTCCACCCGGCGACCGTTGACGTCGAAGTGGCCGTGGTTGACCATCTGGCGGGCCTGGGGACGGGTTGCCGCCAGGCCGGCGCGGTAGACGACGTTGTCGAGGCGTAGCTCGAGGAAGCGCAGCATGTTCTCGCCCGTGACGCCTTCGCGTCGGTTCGCCTCATCGTAGATGCGGCGGAACTGCTTCTCGGTCAGGCCGTAGGAGAAGCGGGCCTTCTGCTTCTCCTGGAGTTGCACGAGGTACTCGGACTGGTTGGGGCGGCGACGGGTGCGGCCGTGCTCGCCCGGTGGGTACGGGCGCTTGTCGAGGGCGATGGTCTCGCCCTTGGTGCCGAAGATGTTCGTGCCGAGGCGACGGGAGATCCGCGCCCGGGGGCCGGTATAGCGTGACATGTCAGACCCTCCGTCGCTTGGGCGGGCGACAACCGTTGTGCGGAATCGGCGTGACGTCTTTGATGCCGGTCACCTCGATGCCCGTGCCCTGGATGGTACGAATGGCGGTCTCCCGTCCCGAACCGGGTCCACGGACGACGACGTCGACCTTGCGCACCCCGTGTTCCATAGCCCGCCGCGCGCACTGCTCGGCGGCCATCTGGGCAGCGAACGGGGTGGACTTTCGGGATCCCTTGAAGCCGACGTTGCCGGCTGAGGCCCAGGCCAGCGTGTTTCCCCGCTGATCGGTGATGGTGATGATCGTGTTGTTGAAGGAACTCTTGATGTGCGCAACGCCGTGCGGGACGTTCTTGCGCTCCTTCTTGCGGGGTCGACGACCGCCAGCTGTGGGTTTCGCCATTATTTGGTGACCGTCTTCTTGTTGGCCACCGTCTTGCGGGGCCCCTTACGGGTACGGGCGTTGGTGTGCGTGCGCTGGCCGTGCACCGGGAGCCCGCGTCGGTGGCGAATGCCCTGATAGCAGCCGATATCCATCTTGCGCTTGATGTTCTGGGAAGTTTCGCGACGCAGGTCGCCCTCGACCTTGAGGTTCTGGTCTACGAACGTACGGATGCGGGCGACCTCGTCATCTGTGAGGTCGCGGACGCGGGCTGTGGGGTCGATCTCGGTTGCTGCGCAGATCTGCTCTGCGGTGGTATGGCCGACCCCGTGGATGTAGGTCAGCGAGATCCAGGCCTGCTTTTCCCGGGGGATGTCGACGCCTGCTATTCGTGCCATGTCGTTCCTCTACCCTCTCAGCCCTGGCGCTGCTTGTGGCGCGGGTTGCTGCAGATGACCCGTACGCGACCGTGGCGCCGGATGATCCGACACTTCTCGCACATGGGCTTGACGCTGGCTCGAACCTTCATCGTTGACTTTCTTGTCCGCCTACTTGTACCGGTAAGTAATTCGACCCCGCTGGAGGTCGTAGGGGGTGAGTTCCACCTGCACCCGGTCGCCGGGAAGGATGCGAATGTAGTGCATCCGCATTTTGCCGGAGATGTGGGCCAGCACCTTGTGGCCATTTTCCAACTCGACCTTGAACATGGCGTTGGGCAGCGGTTCCAGCACCGTGCCCTCCATGACGATCGCGTCTTCCTTTTGCTTCGGCAGGGTGGTCCTCCGGGTCGGGTCGGCCAGGTCGAAAACAGTTGCGCGGACACACCGAAGTGTCCGGCAGAGGCCGACGGGCCACGCTATCGGGGCCTTCGGACGCGACCAACCCAGCGGTCGACGATGCGGGGCCTGGACCGCTGTGGTGCGGGTACCGGTCGACACGTGCGCCGGGTTCATGCCGGTACTCCCTCGATGGCCGACCGGAGGCGCTCGAAGACCTCGTCCTCGGTCCCCAGGCCGTCGACGACGGAAAGCAGACCGTGGTCCCCGAACCAGGCGAGCAGAGGCGCCGTCGAGGTCTCGTACAGGTCGAGGCGGCGTCGGATCGCCTCCTCCGTGTCGTCGTCCCGACCGCGGTCGAGCATCCGTGCAGTGGCCTCGTCGGCAGGTACCACGAGGTTGACCGCACGGACGCTGTCAGTGCCGCCGAGGATCTCCTCGAGCGCCTCGGCCTGGGCCGGCGTGCGAGGAAAGCCGTCCAGGAGGAACCCGTGTTCAACCACGTCGGGCTTGGCCAGTCGTTCGGAGACGATCCCGATCATCACATCGTCGGGGACCAGGTCGCCGGCGTCCATCAGGGCCTTCGCCCGCAGGCCGAGGTCGGTGCCCTCGGCGACCGCGGCGCGAAGCATGTCGCCGGTGGAGATGTGTACAGGTCCCAGGGCATCGACAAGGCGCACGCACTGTGTGCCCTTGCCTGAGCCCTGACGGCCCAGGATGACGAGGCGGACGGGTTCCACGGTGATAGCTCTCGGCACCCGGGCGCTACTTGAGGAAGCCCTCGTAGTTGCGCATGGTCAACTGCGAGTCGATCTGCTTCATGGTCTCGAGCGACACACCGGAGGCGATGAGGATCGAGATGCCGATGAAGCCGAAGCCGGCAGCGCCGGAACTTCCGACGCCCGCCTGGGTGTCCAGGAACACGTTGACGAGGATCGACGGGACCAGCGCCACGGCAGCGAGGAAGAGCGCCCCCGGCAGCGTGATGCGGGAGAGGATCCTGGCCAGGTACCGCTCGGTCTGGTGACCCGGCCGGATGCCCGGGACGAAGCCGCCCTGCTTGCGGATCTGGTCGGCCTGCTTGACGGGGTCGAAGGTGATCGCCGTGTAGAAGTAGGCGAAGCCGATGACCAGCACGCCGGTGAACGTGAAGTAGAAGACGTTGTTCGGCTGGGCCAGGTTGTTGTCGACCCAGTTCCGGAAGCCGTCCCACGGCAACGCCGCTGCGATCAGGACCGGCAGGTAGAGAACCGATGTGGCGAAGATGATCGGGATTACGCCGGACTGGTTGACCTTCAGCGGAATGTAGGTGTTCTGGCCTCCATACATTCGGCGGCCCACCACCCGCTTTGCGAACTGCACCGGGATGCGCCTCTGGCCCTGTTCGACGAAGACGATGGCGCCGATGACGGCGATCAGCACCACCAGAACGATGAGCAGGGCCGTCGGGCCGTTCTCGGAGTGGATGACCGACCCCTGTGCCGGGAAGCCGCTGAGCACCGAGATCATGATGATCAGCGACATGCCGTTGCCGATCCCCTTCTGTGTGATCAGCTCGCCCATCCACATGAGCAGCGCCGTGCCGGCGGCGAGGGTCAGGACCACCACGCTGACGGTCCCGATGTGGAACCGCGGCAGCAGGTTGGCGCCCGACTGGCCGCTGATCGAGTTGCCGCCGCTGTTGAACAGGAAGGCGAAGCTGGTGGCCTGGATGACCGCGATCACCACCGTGAGGTAGCGGGTCCACTGCGTGATCTTGCGCTGCCCGACGGCGCCCTGCTGCTGCCACTGCTCGATGCGGGGCACGACGACGCCGAGTACCTGCATGATGATCGAGGCCGTGATGTACGGCATGACGCCGAGGGCGAACACCGCGAACGTCGTCAGCGAACCGCCTGAGAAGAGTTGGAGGAACGCCAGCACGCCACCCTGGCTGGCGCGGTCCCGCAGCAGCTGGACCTGCTCGACGTCAATCCCGGGCGACGGGATGAAGGCACCGATGCGGTACAGCAGGATCATGAACAACGTGAACAGGATCCGCTTCCGCAGGTCGTGGACCCGGAACATGTTCAGCATGCTGACAAGCACGGCGGTCCCCTCTAGGTGTGTCGAACGGTCGACGTCATCGGTTCATGAGTGCGTTGCCGCTGGCCGGCGGGCGCACGGAGAACGGCAGGGGCAGGCGCTCGACCTTGCCACCGGCCGCCGTGATGGCAGCCTCGGCGGCCGCCGAACAGGCGTGCGCATGAACGGTCACGGCACGCGTGATCTCGCCCCGTGCAAGCACCTTGACCAGCGACTTCTTGCCGACGAGGCCCAGGTTGAGCAGGGTTGCCGGCGTGACCTCGTCGAGGCCCGAGGCCTCGATGGTGTCGAGGTTGACGGCCTGGTACTCGATGCGGAACGGGTTCTTGAAGCCGCGCAGCTTCGGCACCCGCTGGTGCAACGGCATCTGGCCACCCTCGAAGCCGACGCGCACCTTGGAGCGGTAGCGCTGCCCCTTCATTCCGCGGCCTGCGGTCTTGCCGCCCCTGCCGCCGATGCCGCGGGCGACGCGCTTGGCCCGTTTCCTGGAGCCGGGTGGCGGGGTCAGGTCATGGACCTTCATGTTGCGCCTCCTCCATTCTTGGCGACCTCCTCGACCTCGACCAGGTGCGGAACGCGGGCGATCATGCCCCGGATCTCGCCCCGGTCGGGCAGGGTGTTGGAACGGCCGATCCTGCCCAGGCCCAGGGCACGGAGGGTGCCGCGCTGCTTGGGCTTGGTGCCGATGGCCGAACGGATCTGGGTCACCTTGAGCTGCTTGTCGTTCGATGCCATGGTCAGCCCCCGCTCCCTTCGGGTTCGGCGGGAGCGTCGGAGGTCCCGGCTTCGCTGCGACGGTATGCCTCGAGCAGCGGGGCGGGGACGAACTCCTCGGGGTCGAGGCCACGCAGCCGGGCAACGTCGTCCGGTCGGCGCACCGACTTGAGACCGTTGATGGTCGCGCGCGCCACGTTGATGTGGTTGTGGGAGCCCATCGACTTGCAGAGAATGTCGTGGATGCCGGCCTCCTCGAGGATGGCCCGGGCGGCGCCACCGGCGATCACGCCGGTACCGGGTGCGGCAGGCTTGAGCAGCACGCGGCCTGCACCGTTTTCGCCCATCACGGGGTGGACGATGGTGGATCCCGTCAGCGCCACGGAGAACAGGTTGCGCTTGGCTTCCTCGGTGCCCTTCTGGATGGCGAGGGGTACCTCCTTGGCCTTGCCGTACCCCAGGCCGACACGACCTGCGCCGTCGCCGACCACCACAAGGGCGGTGAAGGAGAAGCGCCGGCCGCCCTTGACGACCTTGGCGACCCGGTTGATGTGGATGACCCGGGATTCCCGCAGTTGGGCCTCGTCGATGGTGTTTCGTGGTGCCACTAGAACTCCAGTCCGGCGTCACGGGCGGCGTCGGCAAGTGCTGCCACCCGCCCGTGGTAGAGGTAGCCGCCGCGGTCGAACACGACGGCATCGATCCCGGCAGCCTTGGACCGCTCGGCCACGGTTCGGCCCACCTCGGTGGCCGCCGCCACGCCGGTGAGCCCGTCGGCAACGCCGGCCTGCAGGGTCGTTGCAGACACCAGCGTGGTTCCTGCTGCGTCGTCGATGACCTGGGCGGAGATGTGCCTGGCCGACCGGAACACAGACAGCCGTGGACGTTGCGAGGTGCCCTGCACCCGGCGACGGACCCGACGGTGGCGCCGGTGGCGTGCACCCCTTCGATCGATGGTCTTGGCGCTCATTTGGCCGCCTTTCCGGCCTTGCGGGCCACGTGTTCGCCGACGTACCTCACGCCCTTGCCCTTGTACGGCTCAGGCTTGCGGAGCGAACGGATCTCTGCGGCCATCTGGCCGACGGCCTGCTTGTCGGCGCCCGAGACGATGATGTGTGTGGGCTCCGGGACGTCGAAGGTGATGCCATCGGGGGCCTTGACGTTGACCGAGTGGCTGAAGCCGAGTTGAAGTTCCAGGGCGTTGTCGCCCTTGGCCAGAGCGCGGTAGCCGACGCCGACGATCTGGAGTTCTTTCTTGAAGCCCTGCGAGACGCCGACGACCATGTTGTTCACGAGCGAGCGGGTGAGGCCGTGCATTGCACGGTTCCGGCGTTCGTCGTCGGGACGCTCGACGTGCAGGAGGTCGCCCTCCTGCCGGACGGTGATGTCGTCGACCACGTCGAGGTCGAGCGAGCCCCTGGGGCCCTTGACGACAACGTGCTGGTCAGCGATGGTCACCTCGACGCCTGAGGGCACCGTGATCGGGGACTTGCCGATGCGGGACATGTCGAGCCTCTCCTACCAGACGAAACAGAGGATCTCTCCGCCGATCTTTCGGCGGCGAGCCTCTCGGCCGCTCATCAGGCCCCGGCTGGTGCTGACCACGGCTACGCCGAGGCCTCCCTGGACACGGGGGATCGTGCCGGACTTTCGATAGACGCGTAGGCCGGGCTTCGACACGCGCTGGAGGCCGCTGATCACGCGCTCGCGCTCAGGGGAGTACTTGAGTTGGATCGTGAGCTCCTCGCCGGGGCCCCGTCGGGCCTCACCGACCGTGTAGTCGGTGATGTAGCCCTCGGACTTCAGGACGTCGGCGAGGGCCACCTTCTGCTTCGATGAGGGCATCGACACGCCGTCGTGCATCGCCCGGTTGGCGTTGCGCAGGCGCGTCAGCATGTCGGCCATGGGGTCGGTCATCGTCATGTCGTCGCTCCCCTCACCAACTCGACTTCACCATGCCGGGGATCTCTCCGGCATGGACCATCGTCCGGAGGCAGACCCGGCACAGGTTGAACGCCCGGTACACGGAACGTGGCCGGCCACAGCGGCGGCAACGCGTATAGGCGCGCACCTTGAATTTCGGTGTCTTCTGCTGCTTGTTGACGAGTGCCTTCTTCGCCATTACCTCACCTCTCGTCGGAATGGGAACCCGAAGGCATCGAGGAGGGCGCGGCCCCCCTCGTCCGAGTCGGCGGACGTCACGATCGTGATGTCCATGCCGCGGGTCGCGTCCACCGTGTCGTAGTCGATCTCCGGAAAGATCAACTGCTCGGTCACGCCGAACGTGTAGTTGCCCCGGCCGTCGAACGACCGGTGGTTGAGCCCGCGGAAGTCGCGGATCCTCGGGATCGCCAGGTTCATCAGGCGGTCCAGGAACTCGTACATCCTGGCGCCGCGCATGGTCACCATTGCGCCGATTGCCTGGCCCTCACGGAGCTTGAAGTTCGAGATCGACCTCTTGGCCCGCGTGACCTTCGGCTTCTGGCCGGTGATCGTCTCGAGGTCGGCGATGGCGCCGTCGAGCTGCTTGGCCTGCTGGGCAGCGAGCCCTACGCCCATGTTGACGACGATCTTCACGAGTTCCGGAACCTGCATGATGTTCGCCAGGCCCAGCTGCTCCTGGAGCGTCGGCCGGATCTCGGTGCGGTAGCGGTCGCCGAGGCGGTCCGCTGTGCTCAGTGCCTCAGCCATCGAGGTCCACCCCCGTTCGCCTGCAGACCCGCACCTTGCTGCCGTCGTCGGTGAGTCGGTATCCGACGCGGGTCGGCTTGTCGTCGGCAGGGCTCAGGACCGCGACGTTCGAAACGTGGATCGGCATGGCCTTGTCGATGATGCCACCCTGCATGGTGGCCTTGGTGGGCTTCTGGTGGCGCTTGGCCAGGTTGACGCCCTCGATGATCACCTTGTCGTCGGTGGGCAGGGCGCGGCTCACGACGCCCTCCTTGCCACGGTCCTTGCCTGTCAGCACCCGGACCTTGTCTCCCTTGCGGATCTTCATCTCAGAGCACCTCCGGCGCCAGCGAGACGATCCGCATGAACTTCTTGTCCCGGAGTTCCCGGCCGACCGGGCCGAAGATGCGGGTGCCACGCGGCTGCATCTGCTCGTTGATGAGGACAGCAGCATTTTCGTCGAAGCGGATGTACGAACCGTCGGGTCGGCGCCGTTCCTTCTTCGTGCGGACGACCACGCACCTGACAACCTCGCCCTTCTTGACGGCGGCGCCGGGAATGGCCTCCTTGACGGTGGCCGTGAAGACGTCGCCGATCGAGGCGTACCGGCGCTTCGAGCCGCCGAGGACCTTGATGCACAGCACCTCGCGCGCTCCCGAGTTGTCGGCCACCCGGAGTCGGGTCTCCTGCTGGATCATTACCTGGCCCTTTCGAGGATCTCGACGATGCGCCAACGCTTGAGCTTCGACAGCGGCCGGGTCTCCTGGACCCGGACCCGATCGCCGATGCGCAATTCGTTGGTTTCGTCGTGGACGTGGAGCCGCTTGCTCCGTTGCACGGTCTTGTCGTACCGACGGTGGCGGACGCGGTCCACGACCTCGACGACCACCGTCTTGTCCTGCCTGTCGGAGACGACAAGCCCGACGCGCACCTTGCGGGCGTTGGGCCGGGCATCCGACGGCGAGGCACCCTGGGTGTCTGTTTCGGCCATCAGCCTGCCTCCTCCTCGGCCACGGCAACCTGCTCCGCAGCGTCGATCTCACGGGACCGCAACTCGGTGAGGAGTCGGGCCACCTCCTTTTTGACCCGGCCGATGCGGGAGTGGTTCTCGAGCTGGCCGGTCACCAACTGGAAACGCAGGTTGAAGAGTTCCTCCTTGGACTCACCGAGCCGCTCGAGGAGGTCTGTTTCTCCGAGGTCGGCCAGTGCCTTCCTGCGGGCCATCAGAAGCCCTCCTCGCGTTCGATGAAGCGTGCCCTGATGGGCAGCTTCTGGATGGCGCGGTCGATGGCGGCGCGGGCCACCTCGGGGTCCGAGTAGGACAACTCGAACAGCACGCGTCCTGGCTTCACGACTGCGACCCAGTGCTCGGGGTTGCCCTTGCCCGAACCCATGCGGGTTTCGGCGGGCTTCTCGGTGACGGGCTTGTCCGGGAAGATGTTGATCCAGACCTTGCCACCGCGCTTGATGTGGCGTGTCATGGCGATACGGGCGGCCTCGATCTGGCGGGAGGTGATCCAGCCCGGTTCCAGCGCCTGGATCCCGTACTCGCCGAAGGCGACGTCTGTCTGGCCCTTGGCGTTGCCCCGCGTCCTGCCGCGATGGTGCTTGCGGTGGGCAGTCTTTTTTGGCATCAGCATGATCAGTCACCGTCCCCTGGGCGGAAGTGCGGGGTCTCGTGGTGCTCGCGGGTGGACGCCTCGATTGCCTCTTCCTCGGCCAGCAGCTTCTCGAACTCGGCATCGCCCTCCTTGACGAGGGGCGCCGGCTCCGTGGCCTCGGCCTCGGCCTCGGACTCGGCAGGTGTCGCTTCGACCTCGCTCTCGGCGTCGACCTTCCGGCGACGGCCCGCAGCAGACGAGACAACGGTGCGGGGCTTGGTCTGGCCTGAGGTCTCGCCCACGGCCATGGCGGCCTCCCGGGTGATCTTGTCCTCGAGTTGGCTCTTGTAGGGAAGGATGTCGCCCTTGTAGATCCAGACCTTCACGCCGATGCGGCCGTAGGTGGTGGCGGCCTCGCGGAAGCCGTAGTCGATATCGGCCCTCAGGGTGTGCAGGGGGACCCTTCCCTCGCGATACCACTCGGTACGACCCATCTCTGATCCACCGAGGCGACCCGAGCACTGGACACGGATGCCGAGGGCTCCAGCCTTCTGGGCGTTCTGGAC
>JACKQG010000387.1_pt1 | contig 36998 bp, 35 predicted proteins | sample 8237621 | NCBI WGS metagenome assembly JACKQG01 (sample SAMN15677084, study PRJNA649215) | marine metagenome | biome: marine; feature: Black Sea; material: saline water; isolation source: suspended particulate matter (SPM) from the Black Sea western gyre | collected 2013-06-09/2013-06-10 | depth... | reverse complement strand
GGCTAAGCCAGCTTCTCCTTGAAAAATGCCACCGTCCGGCTCCACGCCAGTTCCGCCTGGGTTTTGTCGTAACGCGGGGTGGTGTCGTTGTGGAAGCCGTGGTTGACGCCCGGGTAGATGTGGGCGGTGTATTCCTTGCCCTCGGCTTTGAGGGCCGCCTCATAGTCGGGCCAGCCTTTGTTGATACGGGTGTCCAGTTCTGCGTAGTGCAGAAGCAACGGCGCCTTGATCCACGAGACATCTGCTGCGGCTGGCTGGCTTCCATAAAAAGGCACCGAGGCGGCAAGCTCCGGCAACCGAACAGCCATGGCATTACAGACACCGCCGCCGTAGCAGAAGCCGACCACGCCAACTTTGCCGTTAGACTGCGGGTGCGCTTTCAAATGCTCGAACGCGGCGACAAAATCTTCTTCCAGCTTGCCCTTGTCGAGCTGCTTTTGCATGGCCTTGCCTTCGTCATCCGTTCCCGGATAGCCGCCCAACGGGGTCAGGCCATCCGGTGCCAGGGCGGTAAAACCGGCAACCGCGACGCGGCGGGCGACATCGGCAATATAAGGGTTAAGACCACGGTTTTCATGAACGACGACGACACCACCGCGCTTGCCGCCACCGGCGGGGCGCACCAGGTATCCATTGATAGCGCCGTGACCATCGGGAGAAGCGTAGGAAATATTTTCTGGCTGAATTCTTTTGTCGTTTTCTTCGACCTGATTGGCCAGGGCATAGTCGGGTGACAATATTTTCAAGAGTCCTGCAGCGCTGATCCCGCCGGCGGCAAACTTTGCCGCCTTGTTCAGAAATTCCCTGCGCTCGATCAAGCCATGGGCGTAGCGGTCATAAATGTCGAGCAATTCCTGATCGAAATTGCCAGCGGTCAAACGCGTCATGATATTCCCTCCCCTTATATAAAACTGACAAAAAGGTAATGGAGTTTTTCAAAGGGTTCAAATCACATCACAGTGAAGTCACCAGCTCCGGGGAAAAATTTGATTTTCGCTTAAAGCCCCCGTCATTTATGGTCGTGGGCAGGGAGATTTAAATTTTGATCAAGGTTCTTTTCATTTGTCTGGGAAACATCTGTCGCTCACCAACCGGCGAAGGTGTTTTTGACGCCCTTATTAAAAGCGAGGGCTTGGGCGACCTGATCTCAGTCGATTCAGCCGGCACCGCGGCCTACCATGTTGGCGAGCCGCCGGACTCGCGCTCGCAAGCCGCCGCCCTGAGACGTGGTATTGATATGAGCCACCAGAAAGCGCGGCGGGTACGGGCCGATGATTTTGTTGAATTCGATTACCTGATGGCCATGGACCACGACAACTTGAACAACCTGCTTGCCATCTGTCCACCCGGTCTTGAACACAAAATTCACCTGATGCTGGATTTTGCCGAAGGCGTAGAGGAGCGAAGCGTGCCCGATCCTTACTATACAGGCGGCAACGGTTTCGAGGTTGTCCTCGACCTTATCGAGAACGCCTCACAAGGCTTGCTTGGCGACATTCGCGACAAGCATCTTTGAGTTTCTGGCAAAACAGCCGCCACTGGACTATACTTTAAGGCAGCATGTTTGAGACATTGAGCACGTCTGCAATCGCAGTGGTGGCTCTGCTGGCAAAAACAATAGCAACAGGCGTACCCCCGGTGGCATTCATCACCACAACGCTTCCAGACATTCCGGATGGTGCGTTTGTGCTTGCCCTGCATGGGGGGGTTGACCAAGATGCTCCAAACAGCGACCAGCTTAAGGCGCGGCAGGACGTGCGCATACGGATCAAAGAGCAGCCACAAACAAGCCGCATTATCCAACACCATCAACAGGAGCAAAGCATCAAGGAAAAATATCCGGCCCTGCAAAGTTATTACAGATCCCTGGCCCGCCGCATCTTACGGACCCAGAAAGACCGCATCGCCGCACCTGAAGACCCTTCCCTTCCTTAAAGCCTGATGCAAGATCACCTACGCAAAACAATCGAAAAGATTGCCGGTGCCGGGATCACCAGCATACGGACTTTAAGCGGTGGCTGCGTCGGTGATGTCTGCAAAGTAAACTTAAACAACAGGGAAAGCCTTGTTGCCAAAGTCGGCGATACGGGAAGCGGCCTCGCCATTGAAGGCCTGATGCTGCAATACCTGGCCGATCATTCAGAATTACCGGTACCGGCTGTGCTGCACAGCGATGACGGCTTGCTGTTGATGACTTTTATTGACGGTGCTGGACAAATGAATACGAATGCTGAAATCCATGCCGCCGACCTTGTCGCCTCCCTGCACGGGGTAAGCGCCAAAAGTTATGGCTTTGATTTTGACACCGTTATCGGCGGCCTTCATCAACCCAACCCACAAACCGGAAACTGGCTCGAATTCTTCGCCGCACACCGGCTAATCGAAATGGCCAGTCAGGGGGTGATCGCAGGACGCCTGCCCGGCGAGATGATGAAACGTATTGAAGCCTTCGCCGGTAAGCTCGACAGGTGGCTTGTCGAACCCGCCCGGCCCTCCCTTATCCATGGCGATATGTGGGGCGGCAACGTGCTCGCCGCAAACGGAGCTATCACCGGCTTCATTGATCCGGCTATTTATTTTGCCGACCCGGAAATCGAACTCGCCTTCACCACCTTGTTCTCAACCTTCGGCGATGCTTTCTTCTCGCGCTACAAGGAACACCGTCCCATTGCACCTGGCTTTTTTGAGGAGCGGCGGGATCTTTATAACCTGTATCCACTGCTCGTCCATGTGCGCCTGTTCGGCGGTTCCTACGTTGGTTCTGTCGATGGAATTTTAAGAAAGTTCGGCTTCTAGAACAGGTTCATAGGCCAGTGCATATTCCGCAAGGGATTCATAATGAGCGCCGTTGTGACCCAGATGACTCCTGAAAAGCACAAAGTGATCAACCGTGAACGGCGGCGATTTAAAACCGCCATGATCGGCCAGCCAGGCGGCGGCTTTCCCCTTAGGGGATTTTCTGACACGGGCCAGGGTAATGTGCGGGGTGAATTTTCGGCGTTCGGGCGCAAGCCCGCTTTGAACCAAAGCCCGTTCGACCTTGCCATGAAGATGAGACAGGGCCGGCTCGCCTGGTACTGCAGCCCAAATTGTGTGGACCATATGGGCGCGGCCGAAGGCCTCAACCCCCGCCAATGAAATTTCAAATGCGGGGCTATCAATGCTGCTAAGGGCATCATTGATATCAGCGGCCTGAACCTCGTCGACCTCGCCAATAAAACGCAGCGTCAGATGCATGTTCTCAGGGCTGATCCAGTGTGCCCCTTCCAGGCCACCAGAAAGGCTATGCAGGTGCTGGCGCACATCCTGGGCAAGCGGGATTCCGACGAACAGGCGAATCATGCGAGGTATCCTAAATTCATATTTCCACGCTCGTTATTCTAACCGCTTCGAGCCACCTTCACCATTGTGAATGGTTGATGAACAACAAGTTCAGAGTCAATTCAGCAGGCTGCCGCTAGTCTGTAAAAACGATAAAGGAACTCTCAAAACGGCGGCCCGTTTGCCCCTCCCTGGCGGGCCGCCACCTCTCTTAAGTTTCTTGGAAGCAGTCTGCAATCCCCAAAGCAGACCGCTTCTTTTTTTTAGGAAATCAGGGTCAACACGCCGGTGTATCCGTAAAGACGATTATGGGAAATCTCGCCGTTGCCAAAAAAACCAACCAGCGGCACATTACCGAAAATATCCATGATTATCTCAAGCTCCCGCTCCCCCGCGCCGAACATCGAAGGGCCGCGCCCGACGCAACTGTAATAAAGGGCGGCACCCGGCGGTTTATCAAGGCGTCCTTTGAGGTGTTCGAGCCGGTTTCGCAGGTCTGTTTCTGCGCTAACCGGGTCGCGGCGCACGAACAGCAAGCGCCCGCCTGACTGAACCTGCTCGCCAATGGCCAACCAGCCCCGATCAGGATCAATGCCGACCAGGGCCCGAACCAGATAGTCCCCGGTATCTGAACCCTCAATGGGAAGGGCAGCATGGACCAGCCCCGCCACTTGTCCCAGATCTTCAGCCAGCTCTTCGCCAATATCCTCAATGAACACGTCCAGGGCAGGGCGGCCATCAAGCCCGATGATGATGTTGTCAATACAATCAGAAATAAGATGGCTTTCCGATATCGGTATGCAGCCTTGAGAAAGGGCCGTGACAACATCAAGGCCGGGCGCAAACATGACCCCTGACAGGCCGTCTTTGATGACACGCTCGGCAACCTGATAAAATGGCCCTGATGCTGCTGATGATGACAGGCCGCCAACCAGAAATCCCGTGGTCGCATTCGCCAGTTCCTCGATCAGTTCTGGAACAAGGGAATTGGACGGATCACCGTGAACGACGCCAAAATAAGCTGCTTTGTCTTTAATCCAGGTGAGCGCCTTTTTCGGTAATTCGCCAATATCATTTTCCAAAGGTGGTAAAATCTGGAAGCTGTCCGCCGGTAACGCCATTGCCATAACTGCAAGGGCGGGTTGATCAAAATATTCCCCGCCTCCTTCCTGGGAAATAGCGCAAATACCCATTCCAATGCTGCCAACCCAGTGCTCAATACCCGATTTCTGTCTTAAGTAAGTCAGGATCGATGGCAGATCGTCAGCCAGAGGGTCGGTGGCGTAAATGAAGCCGAGATTGAAATCCCCGGCCCCTCGGGCAAGGCCGTCGGCGCAAACTTTTGCGGCGTGGGCCCAGTCATCAGCCTGTGTGTGAACAACCTTGAAGGCGGACATTTATTTTTTTATCCCCTGAATCATCTCTTTGACAAAGGGAAGGATGCCTTTGGTAACAACCCTTACCCCACGAGCGTTTGGATGGATAGTGTCGTCCTGATTGAGATCGGCAATAGCGGCGACACCCTCAAGAAAAAACGGATAAAACGGAACGTCATGCTTTTTGGCCAGCCGGGGATAGATGGCCGCAAACTCGTGGCCATAGTCTTCCCCCAGATTTGGTGGTGCGCGCATACCAGTCAACAACATCGCCAGTCCCCGTTGCTTCAACTTGCCCAAAATTGCATCCAGGTTTTTAAACGTTTCTCCCGGATCAAGTCCACGCAGACCATCGTTTGCACCCAATTCAATGATAACCGCGTCGACCCTTTCGGACAACGCCCACTCCAACCGGGACAAGCCGCCAGCAGATGTATCGCCTGAAACACCGGCGTTTATGACCACGGCATCAATGCCATCGTCATTGAGGGCGCGCTGCAACTGGTTTGGAAATGCGTCCGCTTGCAGCAAGCCGTAACCGGCGCTGAGACTGTCCCCCAGGGCCATAATTCGGACCGGATCGGAAGCTAGTATCGGGGCCGGTAAAGAAAAAGTGAGCAGTACAATTAGTATCAGCGCATTGACTTTGTCGCTGACCTCGCCATAACGGAAGCGGAAAAACTTAAGGAACATCATGACAGAGCATACCGATACGGCCATTGAATTAAAACTGGTTGAACTTAGCCTGACCAGCAATGCAGGCGAGGTCAACATCCTGCGCGGGATTGATCTGTCTATCAAGGCGGGAGAAACCATCGGCGTCATCGGCCCCAGCGGTTCTGGCAAGACCTCCATGTTGATGGTTATTGCTGGTCTTGAAAAAGTGACCCGCGGTGAAATCACCATCGCCGGGCACGACCTGAACGCCATGAACGAAGACCAACTTGCCCTGTTTCGACAGAACCATGTCGGCATTGTCTTTCAGGACTTTCATCTGGTGCCAACCATGACCGCATTGGAAAACGCCGCCATGCCCCTTGAGTTTGCCGGGCGCTCCGATTCTTTTGAGCGTGCCCGCGCCGAGCTTGACGCCGTCGGCCTGAGCCACCGAATTGATCACTATCCGGGCCAGCTTTCAGGTGGCGAGCAACAACGGGTGGCGCTGGCTCGCGCCTTCGCACCCGAACCGACCATTCTTTTGGCCGATGAACCGACCGGCAATCTGGATGGTGATACGGGCCATAAAGTTATGGATTTACTGTTCAACCTGAAAGAGCGCTGCAACACGACAATGATGCTGGTCACCCATCAGCCGGAGCTGGCCGAACGCTGCGGCCGGACCATTGCCATGCTGGACGGGAAAATATCTTATGAGGGTTAGCGCGCAGTGGGCACTGGCATGGACGTTGGCGCGTAGAGAGTTGCGTGCGGGCTTGACCGGCTTTCGCATTTTTCTCGCCTGTCTGGGCGTCGGCGTCGCCGCCATTGCCGCCGTCGGCACGATCAGCGCCTCGGTCACCGCCGGTCTGAACAATAATGCCAAAAATATTCTCGGCGGCGATATTGACCTGCGTTTCCATAACCACGCTAACACTGAAAAACAGGATCACTACCTTACTGAGCAGACCCGGGCGCTTTCAAAAACGTTGGAGTTACGCGCCATGGCTGCCCCGCTTGAAGGAACGGGCGCGGGCAAGCGTGGGCGTTCCTTGATCGAACTGAAAAGCGTCGATGACGCCTACCCCTTGATCGGTGAAATGGAATTGTCCCCGGCGCTGGCCTTAGATGAGGCGCTGGCCAAACAGAGCGATGACCGTTTCGGCGCTGTCGCCGACGCCAATTTACTGAAAAGGCTGGGGCTCGATTTGGGTGGCCAGGTCAAAGTCGGCGATGCGACCTTTAGCATCACCGCCATCATTAAAAGCGAGCCCGACCGGGTCGCCAGTGTCCTTAGTTTCGGACCCCGCCTGATGGTATCCATGGCGGCGTTAGAGCAAACAGGGCTGATCAGACCGGGCTCGCAAGCCCATTTCCATACCCGTGTGCTGTTGCCCACGGGAGTCGATCCCGCCGCCTGGCGCGAAGATCTGAACGACGTTTTCCCGAAGGCCGGTTGGCGGGTCCGCGAGCCAAATGAGGCAGCGCCGGGTATTCGCCGTTTCATCGACCGAATGACGCTTTTCCTGAGCTTTGTCGGCCTGACCGCTTTGCTGGTTGGCGGCATCGGGGTGACAAATGCGGTTGGCGGTTATCTGGATGGCAAAACCGCAACCATCGCCACCTTCAAATGCGTCGGCGCACCGGGAGCCCTTGTTTTCAGGATTTATCTTCTTCAGGTGATGGTTTTGAGTGTGCTCGGGATCGGGATCGGGTTGATATTCGGCGGCATCATTCCGGCTGTTGGTCTGGCAGCCGTTGCAAACCAGATGCCCGTCGCCCCGGATATCGATTTTTACCCAAAGCCACTGGCGCTGGCCGCAATCTTCGGTTTGCTGACAGCCCTTACCTTTGCCATGTGGCCACTGGGGCGGGCCCGGGAAATCCCGGCGGCGACCCTGTTTCGTGACGCCATTGCGCCGTCAAACCTGAAACCCGGCCGCGCCGCCATGATCGCCGCCATCGCAGGTGTTGCGGCACTTGCCGGATTAACAATCCTGAGCGCCAGTGATCGTTATTTTTCCTATTGGTTCGTGGGTGGTGCGCTGGTCACGGTTGGTTTGTTGCGGCTGGGGGCGGCGCTTCTGGTTAAATGGACAGTCCGAATTAAAAGCCCTAAAAACGCCGAACTGCGGCTAGCCCTGGCCAATATCCACCGGCCCGGCTCCAACGCCCCCAGCGTCGTTTTATCACTGGGGTTGGGCCTGTCGGTGCTGGTTGCCGTCGCCCTTATTCAGGGGAATTTGAACTATCAGGTCAACGAACGCCTGCCTGAAGAAGCACCGGCATTTTTTTTCATCGACATCCAGCCGGGGCAAGTCGCGACCTTTGATGACACGGTAACCGGGATAGCAGGGACAAAGGGCTTCCGGCGGATGCCCAGCCTGCGCGGCCGGATTGTCAAAATCGATGGCGTCCCGGTCGAAAAAGCCACCGTCGCACCGGAATCGCAATGGGCCATAAATGGTGACCGGGCGTTGACGTCGTCGGCCAATCCGACCGAGGGCTCAAAAATTATCAAGGGGGAATGGTGGGATGAGAATTATTCAGGGCCGCCGGTGATTTCCCTGGACGCCGGACTGGCCAAGGGATTTGGCATTGATGTTGGCGACACCTTGACGCTCAATGTGCTGGGCCGCGAAATTGAAGGCACGATCATGTCCCTGCGCGAAATCGACTGGCGATCCCTGCGCTTCGACTTCGCCATCATTCTGGCGCCGGGACCGCTGGAGGGTGCCCCCCATACCCATATCGCCGCCGTTGAAGCGCCAGCAGACATCGAGGAAGAACTGGAAGATGCCGTCTCAAGCCGCTTTGCCAACATCACCTCGATCCGTGTGCGCGAAGCCCTTGAAGCGGCCGCCCATATTCTGGAAGGCATCGGCCAGGCGGTGCAGGGCACCTCGCTGATCACGATCATTGCCGGTTCACTGGTGCTCGCCGGAACCCTCGCCGCAGGCCAGCGCCGCCGTATTTATGATGCGGTTATTTTCAAGGTTCTGGGGGCGACACGGGGCCGCCTGCTTAAGGCCTTCGCCTTTGAATACGGCATTTTAGGCATTGCCACGGGTGTTATTTCCGCCGCTATCGGTACATTGACAGCCTGGGCGGTAATGGTTTTTCTGATGCGCGCCGGTTGGATTTTCCTGCCTGAAGTGGTCGCCAGCACCGTTGCCATCTGCCTGTTTGTGACCGTTGTCGCCGGATACCTTGGCACCTGGAAAGCGCTTGGGGAAACGGCCTCGACCCACTTACGCAATAAATAACCTGTTACGTTTTGTTACAAGCATCACCTTGATTTCGAGCGCTATTCTGCCATATTAAGCGAAGATTGTTTTTTACAGCAAATGAGGTTTTTCATGGCTTCCGATCCCAACGGCAAATTTACATTGGGCACCCATGCAGTCGGCGGTGCCCAGACCGACGCAAGCGTCGAAATTGATGCCGGTCTGCGCGAGTATATGCTCCGGGTTTATAACTACATGGCTTCAGGGCTTGCCCTGACGGGCATCATTGCCTATTTCAGCGCTAACACGCCGGCAATCCTTAACCTGCTGTATGCAACCGGCCCCGATGGCATGCTTCAGCCGACCGGACTTGCCTGGATTGCCATGCTGTCGCCATTCGCCTTCATTCTGGCGCTGTCATTCGGCATCAACAAGATGCAGGCATCGACCGCACAGGCCGTATTCTGGGCCTTTGCCGCTGTGATGGGCCTTTCCCTGGCCAATATTTTCCTTGTCTACACCGGTGCCTCGGTGACCAGGGTGTTCTTCATTACCGCCGGAACCTTCGCCGGGATGAGCCTGTATGGCTACACCACCAAGCGCGACCTGACAGGCATGGGATCGTTCCTGATGATGGGCCTGATTGGCCTGATCATCGCCATGGTCGTCAACATGTTCATGCAATCATCGGCCATGCACTTCGTTATTTCGGTGCTCGGCGTGTTGATCTTCGTCGGCCTGACCGCCTATGACACCCAGAAAATCAAATCCATATACATGGAAGCCGATAGCGCGGCCGTGATGACCAAAAAGGCCATTATGGGCGCACTGACCCTGTATCTGGACTTCATCAACCTGTTTCTCATGTTGTTGAGATTGTTCGGGGAGAGAAAGTAAGCTTTAAGGTTCAAGCCCCTCAAGGGCCGGGCGTTCGCTCCGCTCTCTTGGCTGGGCCTTAGGAAGTCAAAATAAAAATGGCGACAGGAGTATATCCTGTCGCCATTAATTCTTGGTTCACCAAGCCCGCGACTGCGGGCCGCCGTTTATGCGGCGAGCCAAGGGGTCGGAGACCCCGCCCGGCGTCTGAGGAGCTTATTTTATGCCGCCCCACGCTTGAGATGGTCCATGGCCTCGTTTAGCTGGCTCATACGATCATGGTCGCCATGGCCGCTGTCGGGGTGATGGATACTGGCCAGGGTACGGAAGCGGGATTTCATGGATTTTCCATCGGGCAGACTGCCCGGAGGAAAGCCAAGAATATGAAGGGCGTCGTTGCGGTTTTTAATGCCTTGGGGCAGGGGCTCGAAGGACAGTGCGGAGATAATAGAGCGCAACCGGGTCAGTTCTTCACGGGCCTCATGCATCAGGCTTTCATCAACAACCGGCGCTGCTTGTTGTTCGATGCCGCCATTGAGACTGATATCAACAGCCCCTTTATCAATAGACAGCGCCACACCCAAGGCCCGGCGCAGTGTTACAGCGTCATAGCCGGGCGCCATACGCACCTGCAGGCGGGGTTTGCGTTGCCAGGGCTTGCCCTTGGCAGCGCCGGATTTCAGAACAACGATTTCACGGTCACCAGCCAGTGGGCCGCCGGGGTCGGGAAAATCGGAAATTTCTTCGGCGCTGACAACCAGAACCACCGAACGGGCCAGATCGGCGACATTGACCCGGCGTTTGTCGGCCAGAGCCATCACCGCGTCACGAAAATCACTTGAACAGGGAATCGTATAGGAGTGCTTGCGGTTTGGAGCAGCTTTGGCAGTCATCTTCACATCAATCCTGTTGGCGGGACAGGCCCGGTAATCAGCCCCGCAATATGAACAGATTATGGTTAACGATTCGTTGATAAAGCGGCTTTGTGGTGGCTCCCAAGGCTGGTCATTCCGGCAAGATTAGGGAAAATTCAGGGTTTTCCCATTTTACTGCCAAAGAGACCCCATGGTGGCCTCAAAACAAGACAGCGGGTGGCCATTTAGCACCACCAGGAGACCCACACCCCGTCTGACTGTCCTGCTTCCGGCTCGTCGTAACTGCATATGTTGTTGTTTTCCCTTTCCCTGGGGAAAGTGTTAAAGCAATCTTTATAAATCGATCAGTCTTCTGTAATGCATTGTAAATAAACATTTTTTGAGTGGCAAAAAGCAAGGGAAATAACAAATTTTGCGAGCAACAAGACCCTTGCTGGTATTTTTCAGGCTAAAACTAACCCCGTTCCGACCATTCGCGGTCCGCCAGAACCTGGTCACGACGGCCCGCCGCCGTTTATTGAGAAAGTGATACGAAGTTTTCAGACTAGGCCAATGGGAAAGTCCGCAACACGCCTTTAAGAGAAAATGTCTCCTTTCGACTGTCTCTCTCCGGAAGGGCCAGAAAGGATTTCCCGAAGCAAAAATATTTTCTGATCACAAGCGCCATAAAATTATTGTTTAAGTGAAGTGAATTTATTTTTTGACAGTTGCGGTATTTTTCCATGGCCGAAATCAATCATCTATGGCCATAAAACCTGAACCGCCGCAGATCCTTAAAATGCCCCCCAAGGTGGGCTCGTATGGCCACGGAACTGACCACCCCCACGGGCTTGTTCGGATACAAAAGCCATTCTTAAACAGATCGACAAAAATGTAATTTCTTACTATTTATCAATGTAGTACGGTATCGAAATGATCTTTTTCACTTTATTTTGTGATCTGACACGCCTAACTCCCCGCTCTTAAAACGCCCGCCGACAAGCCTTTCTTTTTAAACCCCGGTGAAGCCCGCCAAATGGCGCTTGTTTCGTTCAGCCAATGGGGCAATGGCACCGGCAAGCCAGCCTGTCGAGGGGGAAGGTCCGACAATGGTTTCAAACCCGCGAAGCGCCATCACCGCATCGCCACAACACATTATTGCGGTTCCGGTGCTGCCCAGCGATTCGGAAACCCAACGGTTCTCCTTAATTTTGAAACTACCTGTGGACGTTATCAAAACAATGATTACATATTAGGTTCAGAATTTTAAGGATCGGAGAGATTGATGGAAAAAGCGACATTTGGCGCAGGCTGCTTCTGGGGAGTCGAAGTGGCGTTTCGAAGCCTTGAAGGCGTTAAATCCACAGCCGTCGGTTATCTGGGCGGCACCTTGAAAGACCCGACTTACCGGGACGTCTGCAGCGGCCAGACCGGCCACGCAGAAGTCGTTGAAGTGACATTCGATCCGGCTGTTGTCGATTACCAGAACCTGCTTGACCTGTTCTGGGCCTGTCATGATCCGACGACCCTGAACCGTCAAGGCCCGGATATCGGCAGTCAATACCGCTCGGCGATCTTTTTTCATGGACCGGAACAAAAAGCCAAGGCAGAAGCCTCTATAGCCGCCCATACACAAGCAGCCACCTATCCCAACCCCATCGTCACGGAAGTCACGGCTGCCTCAACCTTTTACGCGGCCGAGGATTATCATCAGCAATATTTGGAGAAACGCGGCATGGCGAGCTGCCATATCCCCTGATTCATACTAGCCCGGAAATGCTCTAGCCGCGTACCACACTTGTCATGAAGGTATCCTTGTCACTTTCCAGCTCGAAAAGCACTTTCACCGCCTTCTTGAACGGATCACTTCCGACCGCCTCAATACCGACGGACCATTTGCCATAACAGTGATCACGTAACCAGTCATACAAAACAGCCAGCGGCTCGCTGGTTTTATAATAAACCCCGAAAGGCAGACCGCGGCGATCAGCGGCCTGGCGTCTGTTGCCACTGCGACGCTCATCACCTGTCCAGGGCGCAATGGCAGAACGCCGGTCGGCATGCGCACGCCGGTCGCTGCCTTTTCGTTTAAGGTGTTTGTCTTCGGGAATTTTTTCGACCAACAAGTGCTCCTTTATTTAAGGAGTTCTAATACTAGTCACTTTTCTCGGCACCTTCCAGCAGGCCTTCGGAAATTTGCAAATTTATATTGATCAGCGTTGTCAGGGCGTGCTCTGTGATGGCGCTACCCTGCTTGCGGGTGGTAGAGACGACATACTTGGAAAGCCGAACCAGGTTTTTCTTCACATCATCGGGTAAACTGTTGGCGGGTTGGGTAATTGTCGCTCGGATGGCGACCCAAAGGTCCATATTATTGCTCAATGCCGCCTCAAGCACGCTCACCTCACTACCGTCCTGCCCGGGACGGGCCTGGTCAAGCATCACCGCCGCCTCCATCAGGCAGTAGGCGTCTTCTTCCTGCGCGCGCAATTCCTCAGCCGTCATCGGTCAGCCCTCCAACACAATACATCTATTTATATCGTGATCGGATGAAGACATTACTAACGCCGGCATCAATTCATATGAACCGTTTAGCAGTATTTTTCAGGCCCCGCCCATTGCGGTACAGAGTACCTGTCACCATGGGCCCAGCCGACGGGCAACTGATCATTGATCGCCCTTAGGTCCGCAGCACTGAGCGATAAGTCAGCGCCTTTGGCAAGCTCCCTCAGGTGATCGGTGGAACGGGTGCCGGGAATGGGCAGAATGTGCTCGCCCTGATGCAGGACCCAGGCGATGGCAAGGGATGATGCCTTATGTCCCATATCCCGGGCCAGGGCGCGAAAACCCTTGGTGGCTTCCACATTGCGGCTCAAATTGGGTTCAATAAAGCGCGGATTGTTTTTCAGAAACGGGAAGGTCTGCGCTTTTTCAGCCGAATGCGGACTGTCAGTCAGCAAACTTCTGCCCACCGGGCTGAAGGCAACAAGCGTCGTTCCCAGTTCGGCGGTTTTTTGCAAAAGTCCCAATTCCGGATAGCGTGTCGAGAGTGAGTATTCAGATTGCACGGCACCTACCGGGTGAACGGTGGCGGCGAGGGCGAGGGATGTCGGGGCGATTTCGGAAAATCCGAATTGTTTGATTTTACCGGCGGCGATAAAACCGGCCAGGGTTCCCGCGACCTCTTCAATGGGCCGCTCCTGCTCCCTGCGGTGGACGTAAAATAACTCAACATGATCGACGCCCATGCGTTTCAAGGATTTGTCGAGCTCCGCCTCAAGGTGCTCCGGGCTGTTGTCATAATCTTTGCCCTCACCACCACGACAGATACCGGCCTTGGTGGCGATTTTGAACAGCTCGTGACGACTCGGCCCCTGCTGGCCAAGAAATGACCCGATGCGCTCTTCTGAAATACCCTGACCATAGACGTTGGAGGTATCGATATGATCGATGCCCAGATCCAGGGCGGTGTTGAGAATGGCGTGGGATTTTTCCGTGTCTGTGGGGCCGTAAAAATCAGCAAACGACATCGCGCCGATGCCAAGGGCCGAAACAACCGTTCCCACGCTGCCAAGTTTTCGCTTCTCCATATCAGCTCCTTAAAAAATCCGCCCCATCAAGGTCAACAGGGTATCTATCTTCTGGAGACTGAAAAAACAAGGGCCTGAGTCTCAGGCCGCCCGTTTCCGGGACGGCGGCTGACACATAACCAGGTGTTCGCCAATGGCGGCATAAACCTTCGCCGGATGGGTCAGGGGCAACATATGACCGGCGTTCGCAATTGTTCGGTGGCGGGCATCAGGTATTGTCTCTGCCAGCATACGGGTGATCTGGCGGGCCGGTTTTGGCGAGTTGGTTCCGCACAGAACCAGCGTCGGAACTGTAATACCAGCGTAGGCCGTAATCGACGTCGCTTCGCCCAGTGTGGCGCTGAAATCAACCGGCAACATGGCTGCATTGCGGGCTAGTTTTAAACGTTGATCCTGATCCAACCCCGCCCAGGTTCCATCGCCGTTCCAGTAATCGACGAAACGTTTCATCGCCTTTTCAGGAAATCCCTGCGAGACGTCCTGGGTGATGTCGCGGGCAAGGCGGGAGACCTGATCGAACAGGCCGCGTTCTGTGTCCGTGCCGTCGCGTAAAATATTGAACGCAACAGGCTCAATCACGCACAGACTCAAAACCAGCTCCGGGTACAGCAACGCCATCTGCAGGGCAACCGCGCCGCCGTAGGAATGACCGACCAGATGGACCGGTTTGCCCAGTTTGCGGGCCACAGCCGTGACCAGCGCCACGTTACCCGCCAGTGTCAGGCCCCCGGGGCCGGTCCAGTTATCGGTGCCGCCAGCGCCGTATAAATCAGGCGCGACAAGATGATACCTGTCGGTCCAGGTTTTAAAAGCAAGATACCACTGCTTGTTCGAACTGGCCGAACTGTGCAACAGAACTACCGGCTGGCCACTGCCTGCTTGTTTTATCGAAACGTTGACGCCGTTTTGTCTGCTCGTATCCATGACCAGTTCTCCTGAATTTTACGAAACATGTCGCTGGTCCGGGGGCTTGTATCCTTGCGCCCGGACCAGCAGGTGTTAGATTTTTTCGATGGAAATTTCCACCGGAAGGGAACGCGAAACCATCTCATAGACCGGCGAGAATTTCGCCAGTGACGTCAATGTTTCGACGTCGCCTTCGGACTTGACCTGCATCCGCACGCGGACAACCGAAAAGCCTTTTCGGACGGTGCTGTCCATTCCAAGAAAACCCTTGAGATCAAGATCGCCTTCCAGTTCAGAGCGCACATCTTCAATAACGATTCCGCGGGCCGCCGCATGGTAGACCATGGTTGTCGTCAGACAACCGGCCAGGGCGTGCAGGACATATTCAACCGGGTTGGCAGCCTTGCCCTCACCCAGAAGAAGCGGCGGTTCGGCGTTGTCGACAACGAACGGACCCTTGGCGTGGGGCTGCTCGTCGCAGGCACCACGGAAGCCGCTGATTGTCGAGCGGTTGTGATCGCCACCCATCCAGGTGTTAGAGGCGCGAAACTGAAAATCAGCGATTTCCGGTGTCTGTTTAACCGCGTCAATGGTTTCAAATAAAGCACTGACATTAACGCCGTTGGTAACGGTAGGCATATCGTGAGCTGTGTTTTGGCTGTTCATAACATCTTCCTTTGCAACTGTTTGTGCCGCCCTGATGGGAGGCGATGAGAGGAAGATAGGGCAGGGAATGCTTGCATTTGAGTACGATTTTTGCCAATAAAGATGCGTTCGTGCCACAAAAAGGTTTAATCAATGGAAAATGATCGCAAATCCAGCCAAGACGCCCTGATCGTCGCGGTACCCGAAACCGCCGGTTCGGCCCTATACGGGATGATTGATGTGCTGGCCTCTGCCGGTAATCTTTGGCAACAGCTTGTCGGTACAGAACCGGAAGTCGCCCTGATCAAGCCCAAAATTGTCTCTCCCATGGGTGCGGGTTTTGTTTGCGGCAATAATATTCCGGTCAATCCTGAACACTGCATCAGCGATCAACCGATGGCACCGATCATCATATTGCCTGAATTGTGGCTGGCCCCTGATGAAAACCTTAAAGGGCGCTACCCTGAACTGATGGACTGGATTCGCCATTGCTATAATTCCGGGGCATCGATTTATTCGGCCTGTTCCGGGGCTATTATGCTGGCCGAAACCGGCTTGCTTGACGGACGGGATGCAACATCCCACTGGGGTTATCAGCATCTGTTTCACAAAAGTTATCCGAAAGTGCGCTTTCAACCGGAGCCTAACCTGTGTTTTGCCGATCCCCTGGGCCGCATTGTTACCGCTGGCGGCACCAGTTCATGGCATGACCTTGCGATCCATATTATCTCGCGCCATTGCAACCCTGGTGAGGCCTTACGCATTGCCAAGGTTTATCTTCTGAAATGGCATGATGAAGGCCAGTTGCCCTTCGCCAGTCTTGTCAACCAGACAGCACACGCGGATTCCGCAGTTCGTGAATGTGAAACATGGCTTAAGGTTCACTTCCGTGAAAGCGAGCCCGTCGCCCGTGTGGTTGACCATGCCGGGATCCCCGAACGCACCATCAAGCGGCGCTTTAAGGCGGCCACCGGCGCGACCTTAATGGACCATGTTCAAAACCTGCGGATCGAGGAAGCCAAGCGTCTACTGGAAACCGGCGACACCCCGTTTGATGAAATCGCCCCGGCGGTGGGTTACGAGAACATCGGCTTTTTCCGCCGCCTGTTTAAAAGAAGAACCGGGCTCAACCCGTCCCGCTACCGAAAAATGTTCCAGCCTGTAATGACCGTAGTGACGTGAACAGTTTTATTATCCAGGTTTTTTTGAAAGGGAAATGGTGCCGCGTGGGTGACTTGAACACCCGACCCCCGCATTACGAATGCGATGCTCTACCAACTGAGCTAACGCGGCGCATTTTCCATGGCTCTACTTACTGCGTCGACCTTTCCCCGTCAACGTCTTGTAGGGTCGTCGGCGCCATCAATTTCGGCTGCTCCGTCTGCTCTGTCTGTTCGGGAGCAATCAGGCCAGGAACCCGAACCGGCAAGCGCCACTGGAATTTATCGAACCCGCCACAGCCGCCGCAAAGCGGTGTCCAGCTATCGGCAGCGTTGCCGCAATCTTCACAGACCCAGGTCGGATCAGGGCTTGCGCTGGCCGCCCGGACCAGCCATTCACGGGCCAGGGTCAGGTCCTGGTGTTCGCCTTCTTCAAGATTTGCCATCAACTGGCAGTAGCTGCTGGACAATGGTTGATCAGATATTTCCATGGTCTTAAGACCCTTGCGCGCTTCCCCCCACAGGCTGGCATCCAGTGCCGCCCGAGCCAGCATCAGGGCGGTTGCCGGATCTTTCGGATTAAACCCCGCCAGTGTTTGCGCCGCCTTCATGCGGGTCATGGCGTCATCGGCACCGGTAACCGCCCAGTAGGCAACGGCCAGTTCAGGAACAGGGGTTGTTGCCCACGCCGCTTCCAGTGCGTTGGCCGCCTTGCGCTGCTTACCGGCATTTTTCAACAAGTCAGCGAAGTGGATCTGAACCGGGCTTAACCCCGGCGCGTCCTGGCTCGCCTTCTTCGATAATTTAAGGGCCCTGGCGATGTCGCCAGCGCCTTCGGCATCGACGCTCATCAGGTGGCCCAGAACAGCTCTTGGCCTGCGCGCTTCACCAGCGCTCACATGTTTCTTGCGGATCGCCATTGCCAGAGCCTCGTCTGCCTCCTCCCACAAACCACTACGGCTGGCAAGGTCGAAAAGAGTACGGGCCGCCCAGGCGCTTTCGGGCTTAAGGCGGCTGGCCCGGCGCGCCCATTTCAGGGCATCCTGACTGTGTTCAAGCTTGATCGCCTGATTAAGCAATCCCCGCAAGCCCAGGAATTCCGTATCCGGACTGTTGAGCATTTCGGTAAAGAATTTTTGCGCCGCCTTCTCGTCACCGCTTAACTGGGCCGACTGGGCCGAAAGCAACATTGTCAACGACGGCTCATCGAGCAAATCACCGGCACGCCCGGCCTGTCTGCGGGCTTCGCCGGGATCACCGGCAGCGACCGCAACCATGCCCCTGCTCAAGGCCAGATAACCGCGACGACGACGGCCATCGCGGCGAAAGCGGGCGATACCGGCAGGAACGCCCCGAATAAAAATCCACAGGCGGTACGCCAAGGCGGAAAGCACGCCGATGGTGCCAACAGCAGCAACCATGACGGCAGCAGATGTTTCGATCACGTAACCATGCCAGACAAGGCTGACCTGGCCAGGGTTATCGGCCAGCCACATGGCCGTTACGGCCAATACACAAAGCAGGAAAATGAACCAAAGGGCGCGTAACATATGTGTTATTCCCTTCGCCTAATTATTGACCGGGGCAAGCAGCGAGACGACAAAGACATGCAGTCTCGACAGCGCCGTTTCGGCCATCAGGCGGGCCCGGGCACGCTCTAACCAGGGGGCGGCAGCACTTGCTTGCGGTCCGACAAGTTCCGACAGGATCGCCACGGCACCCTCCAAATCACCCTCATCAAGGCGCGCCCTGGCCTTTGTCGCAGGACTTGCGTTGGCATCAATGGAGTCCAGCCCTCCTTCCTTACGGACGGACACCAGCGACTTTATCGTCGTTAGAACACCACCCAGCACATCTTCGGACGAGACGGAGGGTGGTGCCGCTGCCGCAATGGCGTCTGCGGCAGAGATATACTCCCGGCGCAGCGAGTCCATTGTGGCAATACCGGTTTTTCCATAAGGCGCAAGCTCCTTGACCCCGCGCATGATGTCAGGATCGCCCTGGGCCAGCGCCTTAAGCGCGTCCAGGGCCGGAGCAAAAGGCGCGCTGCTACGCAGGGTTTCACGCAGATGGCCAACCGCCAGCACCAATGTCTGGGCCTGCACCTGTTTTTGGGCAAGGGCATTGGCTGCGGCATCGCCAGCGCTTGACTGTGCGACCCCGGTTTCAAGACTGCCAAGGCGTTCGGAAATACCTGCCATGATCTGGGAAAGTTGCTCGGCAGAATTGTTGGCATTGGAACCACTGTCGGCCATGGCTTGTTCCAGTTTGGCCAACCGTTCCATAACCACATTGACTGTCTCGCCGCTTGTTTCAAGCTTGTTCATGCGCGAGCTTAAGCGTTGCAGGGATTCGTTGGTTTCCACTGCGTCGGACGGCGGCGAGGTTGCCTGCAACATGCCGCGGACATAATCGATTTGTTTTTCCAACTCCAGAATCCGCGCCATAACCCCTTCAAAGGATTGATTCATCTGACCACGTTCGCGTTCAAGATCGGCAATGGCTTCGCCGCCTTTTCGGACCTGTTCCACTTCCTTTTCAATCTCGCCCAGACGGTCCGACAGGGTATCTTCGGACAATTTCTGCCCATTGGAATTTTTCAGGCCCGGCAAGTAATCAACAACATAAGGCGACCACAGGGGTTGCGTTGCAAAGCCGCCGCCGATCAAAACCGCAACCAGCAACAGGCTAAAGAGGGAACGCGAAATACCGGTTTCCTCAGAGTTAGAGGTTATCAATGGCTTTTCGGGCTGTTCAGGCGTCGCTGTTTTTTTTGCGGCGGCTGGCGGCGCTGTTTTGGCGGCGGGTCTCGACTTCGCAGGCGACTTTACGCCCGCCTTGCCTTCCTTCTTTTCTTTTTTGATCTTATCGCTCACACACCCGTCCTTATCAAAATTCTGATCCCTGATGATATCAGGTGTCTTCGTTGCGGTTTAGATAAATCAACGTTGCGGGATCATTTCCCTGACGCTTTTTATCAGCGCCACCTGATCCGGGGATGCCGCAACAACCATCCGGGCCCAGCCGAGCGCCCCCGCACGGGCGGCAACGGCATCACTCAAACAATACACATTGAGCTGTTTTGCACAATCTGCGGCACCCGCCTTTTCTAATAAATCAACGAAACTGCCTGCGGTGCGCGGGGAGTACAGGACAACCCCGTCAATGTCGCCCTTTTTAAGGGCGTCAAGGCCACCCGGGGACAGGGATGTCGCCTTGCTGGCATGGTAAAGCTGAACGCGGTGATACTGATAGCCGCTCAGCGCCAGCATTGCGGCCAGGTCCCCCGCCACTTTCGAGCCCGCGACGTGTAGCAGGACACCGTCCCCAGGTTGGCATTTCTGCTGAACCAATTCGGCCAGGGCGGTGACATCACCGGCGGCACTTGTGACTTTTTCAAAGCCCGCCTGCAAGGCCGTCCGCGCAGTGGCGTCGCCAACGGCGTAGACCGGCAAGTGGCGCTCCGGTGAAAGGGCAGCGAAGGCCCGTACGCCGTTGGCGCTGGTCAGCAACAGGCCCTGAACGCCGGTTAAGTCCGGGATGTCAGCAGCCGTCAGTTCAATACTCAGCAGAGGCTCGATCACTGTTTCGACGCCCAGGGCAGCAAGCTCTGCCGCCAGCGGCTCGGCGTCTTCCAGCGGACGGGTGATCATCAACCGCATGGCAATCTGTCACTCCAAAAAGCCGGGCCCGGCACGATCTTTTAATTCCTGTCCGGCGTCCCTGCCCAGGGCTTTGGCGTCGGCAACGACGCCGCTGCGTTTGGTTTCGAGAACTTCCGAACCGTCAGGTTTCGCAATAAGGCCGCGCAGGGACAGGCCGCCCTGATTGTCAATTTCGGCCAGTGCGGCGATGGGGGTTCGGCACGATCCATCGAGAACTTCAAGCAAGGCCCGCTCAGACGTCACCCGAAGCACAGTCGTTTGGTGATTGAGTTCCGCCAGATACTTGTGTGCGCGCTCATCATCCGCCCGACAGGTGATACCGATAGCACCCTGGGCCACCGCCGGTAACATTTCATCGACCTCTATAATCGACGTCGCCACATCGGCATTGCCCAGGCGGTTAAGTCCGGCAAGCGCCAATAGAGTGGCATCGACCTGTCCTTCGGCCAGCTTGCGAAGGCGGCTTTGAACGTTGCCGCGAAAAGTCACGACTTTCAGGTCAGGGCGCATGTTCAGGATAAGCGCCTGTCGCCTAAGCGCTGCGGTGCCGATAACGCTTCCGGATGGCAATTCGGCAAGGGATTTGGCCTTGTCGCTGATAAAAGCATCGCGCGGGTCTTCGCGTTCCAGCATACAAGGAAGGACGATGCCCTCCGGCAGCCAGGTCGGTACGTCCTTCATGGAATGAACAGCCAGGTCGATGCGGCCATCAAGCATGGCGTCGTCTATTTCCCTGGTGAACAGGCCCTTGCCGCCAACTTCGGCCAGCGCCCGATCCAGGATCATGTCGCCGGTCGTCTTGATAATGACGATTTCGGCAGCATCTGCCATTTCAGGAAAGCAGGCAATCAGCAGGGCTTTAACTTCTTCAGCCTGGGCCAGCGCCAGCGGGCTGCCACGGGTGCCGATACGAAGGGGTTCTATGGAAGTCATGAAGGTGCTCAAAGTTATGGTCGGAAAACACATCAGAGAGTAAAGTCCCTCACTCTCTTAATCAATGAGACTGTTTAAGTACCCACTATCATCAAAGGACGATACGTATGACGATCTTACAAACCCATTCGGCAAGGAGCGGTGTATGCCGTGATGCTGGCGCATCACAAGAACATTGCGACGCCGTCGATGAGAGTGGGTACTGGCGATGATCGTACTGGGTATCGAAACAAGTTGTGACGAAACCGCCGCCGCCGTGGTCACGGATACGGGCGAAATATTGGCCGAAACGGTTCTCTCGCAGCTGGACGAGCACCGCCCCTACGGCGGCGTCGTGCCAGAGGTCGCGGCCCGCGCCCACCTTGAGCACATCGACCGGCTGGTCGGCGAAACAATGAGCAAGGCCGGAACCGGTTTTGACCAGCTGGAGGCGGTTGCCGCGACCGGTGGACCCGGCCTGATCGGTGGCGTCATCGTCGGCGTGATGACGGCCAAGGCTATTGCGGTGGCCCAAAAACTTCCCTTTATCGCCATCAACCATCTTGAAGGCCACGCCCTGAGCGCCCGCCTGGAGGCAACAAACAGGGTTGAATTCCCATACTTGCTGTTGCTTGTCTCCGGTGGCCATTGCCAGCTTTTAAGCGTCGAAGGGCCCGGACACTACAAGCGCCTTGGCACCACCATTGACGACGCGCTGGGTGAAGCTTTCGACAAGACGGCAAAAATGCTTGGCCTGGGTTATCCCGGTGGCCCGGCCGTTGAGGCTGCGGCAAAGCATGGTGAGGCCAGCCGTTTTGCCCTTCCGCGACCGATGAAAGGCCGTCCCGGATGTGATTTTTCCTTTTCCGGCCTGAAGACGGCGGTCCGCCACGCCGCCATGGCCTTGCCCGAAGGTCCGTTTGAGGAGCGGGATATCGCCGATCTGTGCGCCGGATTTCAGGCCGCCGCGGGTGACGTGCTGGCCGACCGCACCGCTCACGCCATTGACCGCTTTCTTCAGGAACACGACAAATGCAACGCCCTGGTCATCGCCGGTGGCGTCGCGGCCAATCAGTCAATACGCCAAAGGCTGCAAAAGCTGGCCGACAAACAAGCAATCCCGCTGGTCGCGCCCCCGGCCAGTCTGTGCACCGATAACGCGGCGATGATCGCCTGGGCGGCCATTGAGCGGATCACGGCGTCGGGGCCAGGCGCCGCCGAAGACGGCCTTGATTTCCGCCCGCGCCCCCGCTGGCCGCTCGACCCGGACGCCCCCAGTGCCGCCTTTGCCGGAGCCAAGGCTTGATCAGGTGCCAGGGCACCAAGGCTTGAATGAGATCTGGCGACAGGGCATAACATTCCCATGAACAAGACGATCCAGAAAATAGGCATTGCCGGAGCCGGGGCCTGGGGCACGGCCCTTGCCGCCACCGCCAGACGGGCCGGGCGCGATGTGGTTATTCAGGCTCACGAGGCCGATGTGGTGGAGGCAATCAACAGCGTCCACGAAAACTGCCGCTTTTTACCGGGCATCAAACTGGATAAGGAAATCCGGGCGACCACCAACTTTGAGGATATCACCGCCTGTGATGCCGTCCTGCTGGTCATGCCGGCGCAATTCCTGCGCGCCGCAACAACTGAAATGGCCACCTCGTGGCGTGACGGGGTGCCTGCCGTCATCTGCGCCAAGGGCATCGAGCAGAAAACCGGTGCCTTGTTGAGCGAGGTTTGCGCCGAAACGCTGCCCGGCGTTACCCTGGCCGTCTTGTCCGGTCCCACCTTCGCCATTGAGGTTGCCCACGGTTTGCCGACAGCCGTCACCCTGGCGTCAAAAGATCCAGATCAGGCGGCGGCACTGGTCACGGCCATGGGAACACCGACGTTTCGCGCTTACCGCAGTGATGATGTGGTCGGCGTCGAACTTGGCGGGGCGATCAAGAATGTTCTGGCCATCGGCTGTGGCATTATTGAAGGCCGCGGGCTTGGCGACAACGCCCGCGCCGCCTTCATCACCCGCGGGCTTGCCGAAATTGCCCGCCTGGCAACGGCCAAAGGCGCATCGCCGGAAACACTGGTCGGGCTGTCGGGTGTCGGTGACCTGACCCTGACCTGCAACGCCATGCAATCACGGAATTTTTCCCTTGGCGTCGCTCTTGGTGCGGGTCGTTCTCTGGAAGACGTTCTTGGCGAGCGCTCTTCGGTAACCGAAGGGGTGTTTACCGCCTCATCAACCGTACGGCTGGCCAAAAGCCTGAACGTCGACGCACCCTTATGCACCGCCATGGATCAAATTCTTAACAAGGGTGCCGATATTGAGGCGACCATCAAAGGCTTACTTGCAAGACCGGTCGGTGCTGAAGATCCGCTGGGATAAAAATTCAACTTCTTAAAACAAGGACGATTTCTGACATGCATTTCATCATCCATTGCACCGACAAACCGGGCGCAGCCCAGGTTCGCGCCGACAACCGACCCGCCCATGTCGACTTCTTAAAAGCCCGCCGGGACACCATCTATACCGCCGGGCCCACCCTTACCGATGACGGCGAGGGCATGAACGGCTCGCTGCTGATTGTTGATTTGCCTGACCGCGCCGCCGTCGATGCGTTCGCAGCAGCCGACCCGTACGCCCAGGCCGGGCTTTTTGAAAGCGTCGTCATCAAGCCCTGGAAACAGGTGTTCGAGCCCTTGTCCTAAAATGAGCGGGTCTATCAAGCTTTGCAGCCTAAACGAGGTCGAAGACGGCAATTCCGGCGGTTTCTTTGCCGAAACAGATGGCAAGATGAATAGCTATATCGTTGTCCGTAAAGGAGCGAGCGCCTTCGTCTACCTGAACAGTTGTCCGCACATCGGAACGCCGCTGGATTTTGCCCCCGGGCGGTTCCTCAATCCGGATAAATCGATGATCCTGTGCTCCACCCACGGTGCGCTTTTCAGGATCGAGGACGGTTACTGCGTCTCCGGCCCTTGCGCCGAACAGAGCCTGAGCGAAGTGGCAATCGACATTCTGGATGGGATTATTTATCTGGCTTAATGATTTCGCCCCTTGTTTCCCGCGCCGTTTTTGGGATAATCGCTGTCACATTACACCGAATAAAATGATTTTCCTGGGCAACGCCGGGACGGTGGCTCAATTTCAGAGAGGCAAACAGCTATGTCAGATAACGAAATTTTCCCGGTTCCTGCCGGTTTGGCCGAAACGGCGTGGGCCGATAACGATAAATACCTTGAGATGTACAAGCGGTCCGTCGAGGACAACGAGGGCTTTTGGGGCGAGGAGGGCAAGCGGATCGACTGGATCAAACCCTATACCCAGGTTAAGGACGTCAACTACAACGCCCCGGATGTTTCCATCAAATGGTTTTATGACGGAACACTCAATGCCTCTGTCAACTGCCTAGACCGACACCTGGAGAGCCGCGGCGATCAAACCGCAATTATCTGGGAAGGCGACGACCCGGCCGTTGATTCAAAGATCACCTACAGGGAACTGCACGGGCAGGTCTGTCGTTTCGCCAATGCCATGAAGGCGCGCGGCATCAAGAAGGGCGATGTTGTCACCCTATACATGCCGATGGTTCCCGAAGCTGCCGTCGCCATGCTGGCGTGCACCCGCATCGGCGCTATCCATTCCATCGTCTTTGGCGGCTTTTCACCCGACGCGCTGGCTGGCCGTATTAATGATTGCTCATCCAATTGCGTGATCACCGCCGATGAAGGCATTCGCGGCGGTAAACCGATCCCGCTTAAAGTCAACACCGACAAGGCGCTCGAAAACTGCCCCGGTGTAGAGACGGTGTTTGTCGTCAATCGCACCGACGCCGATATCAACTGGGTCGAAGGTCGCGATGTTCGTTACACGCAAGCCTGCGGCGAAGCTTCAGCCGATTGCGAACCTGAGGAAATGAACGCCGAAGACCCGATGTTCATTCTCTATACGTCCGGTTCCACAGGCCAGCCGAAGGGCGTTCTTCACACGACAGGCGGCTACATGGTCTACGCATCAATGACCCATCAGTACGTTTTCGATTATCACGATGGCGATGTCTACTGGTGCACAGCCGATGTCGGCTGGGTCACCGGTCACAGCTATATCGTCTACGGACCGCTGGCAAACGGTGCCATTACGGTGATGTTCGAAGGCCTGCCCACCTATCCTGACAGCTCGCGCCTGTGGCAGGTTTGCGACAAGCACGACATCAATATCTTCTATACAGCGCCAACCGCCATTCGCGCCCTGATGCGCGACGGTGATGGCCCGGTCAAGAAAACATCAAGAAAGTCCTTGCGTTTGCTCGGCACCGTCGGCGAGCCGATCAACCCGGAAGCCTGGATGTGGTATCACAATGTGGTTGGCGAAGGCCGCTGCCCGATTGTCGACACCTGGTGGCAGACGGAAACCGGCGGCATCATGATTACGCCGCTGCCGGGTGCCACCGCCACCAAACCCGGTTCCGCAACCCGTCCATTCTTTGGTATACAGCCCGAACTTGTTGACGGCGATGGCAAAACCCTTGAAGGGGCGACGTCCGGCAATTTGTGCATCACCGATTCCTGGCCCGGCCAGATGCGTTCCGTCTACGGCGATCATGAACGTTTTGTGCAGACCTACTTCTCGACCTATCATGGCAAGTACTTCACCGGTGACGGTTGCCGCCGCGACGAAGACGGCTACTACTGGATTACCGGCCGGGTCGATGACGTGATCAACGTATCGGGTCACCGGATGGGAACGGCCGAGGTCGAAAGCGCCCTGGTCGCCCATCACGATGTTGCCGAGGCCGCCGTCATCGGTGCCCCTCATGACATCAAGGGCCAGGGCATTTACGCCTATGTCACCCTTAACGCCGGGGTTGAGCCAACAGATGAGTTGAAAAAAGAACTGGTGGGCTGGGTCAGAAAGGAAATCGGCCCGATCGCCTCGCCGGACTGGCTGCAATGGGCGCCGGGTCTGCCAAAAACCCGCTCGGGCAAAATCATGCGCCGTATTTTGCGTAAAATCGGTGAAAATGACTTTGCCAGCCTGGGCGATACATCAACCCTGGCCGATCCCAGCGTCGTTGATGACTTGATCGAGAACCGCCAGAATCGTTAAAGGTTCTGTACCTTCAAACAAAAACGGCGGCACTATTTGGTGTCGCCGTTTTTATGATCCCTCAAGTCTCGAGCAAAATTGATCGTTGCACATTGAATTCATCTGACGCCATCAGCTTTTTGCAATTCTCAAAGCGGCCTTCGGCGTAGGCTCTGAAATCTTCGGCAGGGTTGTCGTTGGCGAACTGAATCGCCCCCCACAAAGTCCACAACAAATCGCACATGGCCTTGTACATGATCATGCGGGCGCGCTTGTCGGGCGGGACTGCGCCGCCGAAGTATGCTTCCAGCAGGGCCTCATCCTGGCGGGCGTCAAATTCGGCCTCCACCGACAGGTCTCCCAAATCCCACATGCCGTCATTATTGCCGGAATATTCCCAGTCGATGACAAACATGCGCTCGCCGGTGTCGAGAAAGTTTTCGGCCAGCGGGTCGCAGTGACACGGCACCAACGGGGCCGGATTTGCGGCCAGGGCGGCACGCACCGCTTCGGCCTCGGCCTGGGTCTTTTCATAATGATCGGGAATCCAGGCGTCTTTTTCGCGTAGCATGGCCAGGTATTCATCCATCATTGTGAAGATATTGAATTCGGTGGAAAAACTGTCGCCGCAATCATGAACCTTTCTGAACGCCTGTCCGGCCCGCGCGACGGCCCCCAGATCCTTGAACAAGGCAGTATTCATGGTTTTTGCGCCCTCGATGTAGCGGGTCAGCTGGACGCCGCTTGAAGCGTCGAAGAACAGCACCTCGGCGTTGACACCTGCCCTGGCTGTGACGTAGGCGCAAACTTCTTCGGCCTTACGGTCGATGTATTCATCGGTGCCCGCCCCGGCGATCCGCAACATGAAACTTTCACCGCCAACCATAACCCTGAAATTCCTGTTGGTCAGGCCGCCAAGCCTCTCAAAGCTGAAATCTTCGGCCTTTTTGCCTGCAAACAATCCGGTGCCCAGAAGGGTATCTGTTACGTCAACATCCATGTCATTAACCTTTCGAAAATAGTCCTACTCCAAACCCAATTCGGCCTTGCGCCGGTTGCTCCAGGCGCTGATCAGGCGATCGGATATAATGGCGATGAAGGCGACACAGACACCGGCGACAAGGCCGCGCCCGGTATCAGCCTTGGTCAGGGCAATATAAACTTCCTGACCAAGATCGCGGGTCCCGACCAGGGCCGTAATGACCAGCATTGAAAGCGCCATCATAATGGTCTGGTTTACACCAAGCATGATTTCCGGTAGCGCCAGTGGCATCTGAACCTTCCACAATATCTGGCGACGGGTGCAACCGGTGGCCCGGGCGGCCTCGATCAAATGGGCCGGAACCTGTCGCAATCCGTGATCGGTATAGCGGATCGCCGGTACCAGTGCGTAGGCGATAACGGCAAGCATGGCGGAAAAGTCGCCAACCCGGAACAGCATCACCACCGGCATCAGGTAAACGAATGACGGCAGGGTTTGCAGGGTGTCGATAATCGCCTGAACAATTCGGTGCAGGCGATCATTTCGGGAGGCTGCAACGCCGATAGGAATACCGATAAGACAGGCGATCAAAACCGAAATTCCACACAAATAAACGGTAACCATCGATTTTGGCCAAAGTCCGACGATCGCAATAAACAGCGCCAGCGACCCGGTCAGCAGCGACAACCGCCAGCCGCCCAGCTGCCAACCGGCCAACCCCACCAGCCCAACAACCGTGACCCACGGTAAGCCAAGCAGGAAACGCTTGAACGGAATCATCAAGTTCAACAGAAGGAAATTCTTGAAACTGTCGAGCTGGTCGAAATAATTGATATTAATCGCCCGGACCAGGTCGCCCCAAAAGGCACCAGTGGTTATTTGCCAGGCTTCCGGAAAGGTCTGCATGGACGTCATCACAGTCCCGACCATCCATGTCACGGCGATAATAAAGACGGCCAGAACCAAATTCGGGTTGCGGCGAATAAATCCCTGACGCGCAGCCCCGTGCATGGGTGGCGGGCGGTGAGCGTAAGCCTGGCTTAAGCGATCAAGAGCAATGGCCAGTAATGTGATCGCAAACCCGGCCTCCACGCCCTCGCCGATCTTCAGGCGGCGAAGCGCGCTGAGGACATCAAAACCAAGTCCCCCGGCGCCGATCATGGAGGCGATAATAACCATGTTCAACGACATCATGACAACCTGGTTCACACCAACCATCAGGGTTGTTTTAGCCGCCGGGATTTGCACCTTCCATAATAGCTGAAGGGGACTGCAACCAGCCATGGAACCGAATTCCGTAATTTCCGATGGCACCTGCCGGAGCCCCAGCATGGTGATCCGCACCATTGGCGGCAGTGCATAAATAATCGTCGCGATCATCGCCGAGACAGGGCCAAATCCGAACAGGATCAGAATCGGCACCAGATAAGCGAACACCGGCACCGTCTGCATCAGATCAAGGATCGGGCGGATAATCAGTTCAAGGCGGGGTGAGCGAAAACCTGCAATGCCAAGCAACAATCCACCCATGACACCGAACGGCACCGCAATAATGATCGACGATAATGTCGCCATGGCGCTGTCCCATTGCCCGAAGACGGCGAGATAGAGAAAGCAAACCCCGACAAGCAGCGCCAGTTTCCAGTCTTTGGCGTAGTATCCCATCATGGTAATGATGAAAATGACGGCCACCCACGACAGCCGCGGGAAAACCAGAACCGCGTCCGAGCCACGGCCCTGCAGGAAGCCCGTCGACAGTAAACTTCTGACCAGCCAGTAAGGTTGTTCAATAACCCAGGCGATAGAGCGGGTCAGTTCCTTAAAAGTAAACAGTCCGAGATCAAAGTCATTGAGCAGCCATTTTGTAAAATCGCTGATCCATACACTCAACGGGATCACCCATTGACGGGGAAACTTGAAAGCCCAGGGCAGCGTATCCTTACCAATCAGGCTGACAACGACGACCAGTCCCAACGCCACGGCCCAGGCCACGAGCCACGGATTGACGGCCAGCGGGCGGCGGGCGCTAAGGACGGTGGGCCCATTCATGGCTGCCCTTCTTTTTCGACAAGCACGGCCAACACTGCATCGCGGGTGATTTCACCGACCACCGCACCATCGTTATTGATGACCGCCCGCGGCGCATTCGCACTGACCATGTCGGCGGCCAGATCATCAATTTTTGTCGCCATCGCCACCTGCCCCGAAACCGCGTCACCGGAAACCGGAACCATGATGGCGGACGCCGACAGCACCTTGGCGCGGGGAATACCGCGGGTGAATTCCGAGACGTATTCAGTTGCCGGATTAAGGACCAGTTCTTCGGGCGTCCCGGTCTGGATAATTTCGCCGCCATTCATAATGGCGATACGATCGGCAAGGCGGATCGCCTCGTCAAAATCGTGGGTAATGAAAACGATGGTTTTGTGCAGAACACTTTGCAGGCGCAGAAATTCATCCTGCATTTCACGGCGGATCAACGGATCAAGGGCGGAGAACGGCTCGTCGAGGAACCAGATCTCCGGCTCCACCGCGAGGCTGCGGGCTATGCCAACACGCTGTTGCTGGCCACCGGAAAGTTCGCGCGGATAATAATTTTCGCGACCGACAAGCCCAACCAGTTCAATGACCTCGGCGGCGCGCGCTTCGCGTGTCTGTCGATTGACGCCCTGAATTTCAAGCGGGAAAGCGACATTTCCCATAACGTTTAAATGCGGCAACAGGGCAAAATGCTGAAACACCATACCCATCTTGTGACGGCGAATATCGATCAGTTCCTTTTCGCCGGTTTTCAGAAGGTCCTGTCCGTTAAACAGGATTTCACCCGCCGATGGTTCGATCAGGCGACTCATGCACCTGACAAGCGTTGACTTGCCACAACCGGACAAGCCCATAATGATAAAAATTTCGCCTTCCTTTACCGACAGGCTGACGTCGCGCACCGCCCCGATGTAACCTTCCTGGGCCAATTGCCCGGCGCTGGGCGCGTGGTTGTGGCGGGCCAGAACACTTTTCGGATTTTCACCGAAAATCTTCCAGACATTATTACAGACAAGCTTTTCGGATTGAGAAGACATGGGCGACCGTTGTCTTGAACGAATGAGGCGGAAACGGCGGCTGAACAGTTTCCTGTCCGGCCGCCGCTCCTGCATTTACACGATGGCAAGCCTTACTTGATCCAGGCTTTCCAACGGTTTTCGTTTCTTTTCATCCAGCTGGCGACGACATCGTCAACGGATTTTCCTTCAAGATCGGCTTCCACGATCATGGCGCTCATTTCGGCGTTATCCACATGGAAGTTGCGAACAGCCTTGTAGGCACCCGGCCATTTCTTTTCACCGCCTTTCCAGCCAACTTTTTTGATCCAGCCAAACGGCTTGCCGCAGTCGTATGCCATGTTCGGATTGGAGCCCCATTTGGGATCTTCATAGCAAGCATCGGTGTAGGTCGGGAATTCAACAAATTCACCTTCGAACTTGGCGACCGCCCAGTGTGGCGCATAAATCCACAACAACACGGGAGCCTTACGTTCATAAGCAGATTCAAGCTCGGCAAACAGCGCCGCGTCGGTACCGGCATGGACAACTTCATAATCCATGTGCAGGGCCTCGACCCGCTCATCATCAAAACCGGCCCAGGTAACCGGGCCGCCCAGATATCGTCCCTTGGGGGCTGTTTCAGGCGTCGAAAACGCCTCGGCGCACTTGTTCAGGGCTTTCCAGTCAGGCAGTCCCGGACACCTTTCCTTCATGTACAGTGGGTACCACCATTCTTCCTTGGCATCCATACCGGTTTCGCCCAGATCCACGGTCTTGCCCGTGGCCAGGCTTTGGTCCATCGCCTGCTTGCCGGTGGTTTCCCACATTTCCATGGCAACATGCAGATCACCGGATTCAAGGCCCGCAAACTGGGCAATGTAATCGGCGACCACATAGTCGATGTTGTAACCGGCTTTTTTAAGAACCTCGCCCATGATATGGGTGGTGATCAGTTGTCCGGTCCAGTCGTGAAGTGTCAAAATGATGGGGTCCCGGGATTCCACATCCGCCTGTACGGGCGCGGAAAATGTGAGACCGATTGCCAGAGCCGAAGCCACAGCAGTCGTGCGTAAAAATGAAATCATGATTGCTTCTCCCCGTTTTATTGTTTTGGTGCCTGAGCACCTTGCTTCTAGATACCGCCCTATCAGTTTAGACAATCGCCATCATTTAACAACGTCAAACCATTATTTCCTTGTGAAATTATAAGCCTCGCCCCAACGCTTGTGACGTCGATGGGCTTGTAAAAAAGAAGGGGATCATTTTCTTTAGGCCTTCAGCCGGCTTGCTGGATTTCCGTAATTCTGTCCAGGTTGCGTTGCGCAATCAGTGCCTTGTCCCGGCGACCGTACTGGTTATAGACCTCTGAGGCACCCTTGAAGCAAGCCGCCGCTTCATGCAGGGCCGTGGTCTTTTCATTTCGCCGGTACAGGGCAAATGTCACAGCGCCCAGGTTGTTCGCCGTTTGGGCCCACAAAATTGGCGCAATCTCGCGACGACGAACCTCAAGGGATTTTCTGAAACAGGCCGCCGACTGCTCCATAATCCTGTCACCAGAAACATTTTCGCCCATACGCATCAGGGCAATACCCAACTGGTTCATTAATTCCGACCAGGGGCCAGGCATGGTTTCGCGGGTGAACACCTTTAGGGCTTGCTGATAGGCTTCACTGGCCTTTTGCAAATGCTGAACGGGATCACCAAAATTCGATAATTTAACCTGCACATCGCCCAAATGAATTTGCGCCAGGGCCCAGTCATTGACATGCAAATGTGCACCGAGCGCAGCGGCAACTGCGATGTAGGCGTCCGCAGCCTCTTTCAGGGGACCGGGTTGTTTATCGCGGGCGGACTGGGCTTGCAAGGCGGCGGCAAGCTGGTTCTGGGTCAATGCCCAGTTCAGCGGATTGTCCTTGTCATAGCTTTGTACGAGCGCCAATTTGTAAGCCTTGATCGCCCGGTCAAGGTAGACAGGCTCTTCCTTCAATCGCCACATCGAGGCCAGGACATTTCCGATGGCGGTCATCACCGAAGCCAGCGCCGTCTCTTCCATTGTTCCGGGCAGTGTCTCGATTAAACCATTCAACTGGTCAGCCGGACCGCTGAGCAGGTCAGCCAGCTCTTCGCGTTGCGGGCTGGATTTGCGCGGGCCTATTGCGGCCAGAATGACGGCATGAATAACGCCTGCCATTTCTAAATCGTAATTTACGGCCAGTTCCAGAACATCGCCAAGGCCTATGCTTCCGGGTTGCGTATCGGCATCGGCGACGGCGCAAAGGAAGCGAATTTTAATACCCTGCTCGTGGGGCAACGCCTCTCCCCAAACCAGAATGTCGGCATCCGTATCCATCAACCACTTGCGACCGGTTTCAGCCGCCTTGACCAGACGTTCAACGACGCTCCCCTTGCCGCTGGACTTCAGTTTTTTTGATAAATGACGAACCAGAACACCGGACTGAGTGCTCAGTTCATTGACCATCCGTTGACCAATTTCACGTCCCGACGGACCATCAAAATCGCAAACCAGAACACTGATCGACGGTTGCTGGGCGAGATGGGCTGGAACAAATCGATTGGCGGACATAGGTTGGCCGTTTCCAGCACCGTCACTGGGTGGGGTCACAAGCCAATCGATCATGTCTTTCATTATTGCCATAGCAAAAAGATGCCGTACTTACAGGCTTCGGGCAAGCGTTAGAATCTCTGGTAACAATCAGCGCAGCGCTGAAATATTAAAAATCCACACAACGGCCTTTGCGTTCCCAATCGCCATAACGGGTTGGCTCCGGTCCTTGCGGACCGCCGACCTCTTTTTTTTCTTGCGCTTTTTCATCATCCTGTGGGCGCTCAGGACTTGAAACGTCTGTATTTTCTTCTGTGAGGTCTGGCTTTTTTTCACTCATAACAATCGGGTCCGACTCATTAAACGAAGACTCTTTGGACAATTGAACCACTCAGGCATTGCACAAGCAACGCCTTTAGGTCATTTAAGGGCCATGGCAACTCCATCACTGACCACCCGCTCCGTCGCTCTCGACCTTATCAGCTCCGTCCTGAAGAAACACAGGCCCCTTGATGAGACCCTTGAGGGGCATGCGGGCTTTACTGCACTGGAGCCGCGTGAGCGGGCATTTGCGAGAAACCTGTCGGCCACGACCTTGCGCCGACTGGGCCAGATTGATGAAATCATCGGTCGCTGTATGGAGCGTCCACTGCCGCGGCGCGCCGTTGCCGTTCGTGATGTCCTGAGGCTTGGTATTTGCCAGTTGTTTTTCCTGAATATCCCGGCCCATGCCGCCGTCGATACCACCGTCTCGCTGCTTGATATCATCGATCTTTCACCCTACAAGAAACTGGTCAATGCGATCATGCGCAGACTGACCCGGGAAGGTGAGAAATTCACTGAGAACCAGGATGCTGCTCGCCTGAATACACCGGACTGGTTATGGGATAGCTGGCAGCAAACATACGGCAAGGCGACAGGCCGAAAAATCGCCGAAGCCCACCTGAACGAACCGCCTTTGGACATCACCCTTAAGGGCGATCCCGACATCTGGGCAAAATCCCTGCAAGGGGAAATTTTGCCGACCGGGTCACTGCGTCTTGCCACCGGCGGCAATGTTACCACTCTTGCCGGATTTGATGAAGGTGCCTGGTGGGTGCAGGACACCGCCGCCACCTTGCCTGCGCTGCTGCTTGGTGACATTAAGGGCAAGCATGTCATTGATCTGTGCGCCGCACCGGGTGGCAAAACGGCGCAGTTGCTGGTACGCGGCGCCAAGGTGACGGCCGTGGAGCGCTCCGCCAAACGGCTGGAACGCCTTGAGCAAAATATGACTCGCCTGGGTTTAAGCTGCGAGACGATTTGCGCCGACGCAAACCTGTGGAAACCCGAGGAACAGGCCGACGCCGTACTGCTTGACGCACCGTGTTCGGCAACCGGCACAATCCGTCGCCACCCGGACATCCCTTACCTGAAAAAACAAACCGACGTCGATAGCCTGAGCAGCGCCCAGCATCGCCTGCTGGAAGTCGCCCTCGAGATGGTTAAACCGGGCGGACGAGTGGTTTTTTGCACCTGCTCCCTGCAGCCCGAGGAAGGCCCGGATCTGATCGAAAAAATTCTTGCCGAGCAGTCATCCTTGCAGCTTGACCCAATCACGGCTGATGATGTTGGCGGCCTGTCTGAACTGATCACCGGAGCAGGGGTCTTGCGCACCCTGCCCAACCATCTTTCTGAACATGGCGGCATGGACGGCTTTTTCGCTGCCCGCCTTGTTCGTGGTTAGGTGTTGGGGTTAACCCTGTATAAGATTGTCAATCGGCGGGCTTAAACTGTAACCCTGAATGTGTACGAGGCATCATTGAAAAACCAAGGGTCAGTATCTTCACGAACACCTGCTAGCGGTTCTCGTTCGCTGCGTCATTTGCTATATGCCAGCCCCTTCTATCACCTGACCCTGAGGGGTCGCACGCCAGACACCCTTCGATTTTCTCCACCTGCCTACAGGCTCGGCGATCCGGAAGCCGGACGGGGAATATTAGAAGGTTTCTTTACCTTGTCCCATCACCGCGCCCAATTGGGACAAGACCCCTGGATTGCGTCCATGGACGATCCGGGACAATTGGCCGATTTGCACGGGTTTTCCTGGCTTGCCGACCTGTTCGCCATCGGTGGCGATGAAGCGCGGGCGCGGGCCGGAGTCATACTGACTAGCTGGGTTGAACACAATCGAAAATGGCATGAGCTGTCATGGCGTCCCGATATTCTTGGCGAACGCTTAAGCGCCTGGCTGGCGTTTTATGAATTTTTGAGTGCCGATAATGAAAACACCAAAGTCGTATTGCTTGAAATGGCCATGATCCAGGCCCGCCATCTGGGCCGTAGTTGCGCCCAGGCCCCCGGGGACGCCCGCAAATTCAAGGCTATACAGGGATTGATTTTCGCGTCCATCTGCCTGCCCGGCGCTGAATCGCTGCTTGAAAGTTCACTCGATTTGCTTGCAAAAGAAATTCGCACCCAGATATTTCCCGACGGCGGCCATAGTGAGCGCAACCCATCACAGCTGCTCGACGTGCTGTCACGCTTTAATCAAATCCGGGCACTATTGCTTGCTGCCCATGAGGAAGTCCCCCTCGATTTGCAGGGTGTTATCGACAAGGTAACGCCGATGCTGCGGGCCCTGCGCCATGGCGATGGCGGGCTGGCCCTGTTCAACGGCGGCTTCGAGGAAAAACGCACCCTCATTGATACAGTGCTGGCCGGTACCGGTGTGCGCGGCAAGGCCTTAACCAGCGCCCCCCATAGTGGCTTTCAAAGACTTGCCGCCGGACGAACGGTGATCATCGCAGATACTGGAAAGCCAGGTTTTTCAAATGCACGGAGCATCCATGCCGGCACCCTCAGTTTTGAAATGAGTGTTGGCAAGGACCGGCTGGTCGTCAACTGCGGGGCGGCCAGCACTGAAGGTGAAAAATGGTTTGCCGCTATGCGAAGCACAGCCGCCCATTCCACGTTGTCAGCCGATGAAATCGACTCAGTGCAATTTAGTGACGACGGTTCCCTGATCAGCGGCCCCAAAATTGTCGAATGCACACGCCGCGAGGCTGACGGCGCTGTCTGGCTTGACACCTCCCACGATGGTTACAAAAAGACTATTGGCATTCTTCATCGTCGAAAATTTTTTCTTGATGCATCAGGGGAAGATTTCAGGGGTGAAGATCTTGTCGAAGGTTCGGGCGGAAGATCTTTTTGCGTTCGCTTCCACCTGCACCCCGGCGTTCACGCATCGCAAGTGCAGGGTCGGGACGCCGTGCTGTTGAAACTGGGCAGCGGCGCCGGTTGGCAATTTCAGGCTTCCGGCGGTGTCATCAGTCTTGAGGAGAGTATTTATCTGAGCGGCCATGGTGAGCCCAGACGTTGCGAGCAAATTGTTATCGCTGGCCCCTTGCATGGCGACGGCGCGCAAATCAAATGGCGCTTTCATAAAATTTAATCAACGGCGTAAATGGTAACCGGCACCTGCTCCTGCTGCAGAACCAGGCGGATTGGGTAATCACCGACAGGGCCGGGCTTCATGGCGGCATCAAGGATTGCGCGCTTTTCAGACCCACAAATGACAACAAAAATATGGCGGCTGTTAAGCAACGCCGCCGGGGTCAGACTCATTCTGGGTTGTCTTTTCTGATGACCGGCGACAGCCAATGCCAGCCCGGGGGCGGCGGACCAGTTTTCCTGATCAGGAAACAGTGAGGCAATATGCCCGTCCTCGCCCAAAACCCCAAAACCCCAAAACCCCACTCAAATTAAAAATATGATATTTAAAATTAATTAAGATATTTATAATTCACAATTTAGCTTGAAGCTTAGACCATTATTTAGCATGCATTTATAAATCATAAAGAGATCCTTAATGATTTTATCCCGCAAATTTAGCTAGCTCATCATAAATTGGTCTGACTATACTCATTTTAGTTGATTTAAATGTATCTCTATTGATTGCAATAACATTTGTTTAGTCAGCAAATTCTTTAATTTATTTTTAGAGTTCTTCTTGTGTTTTGAAAGTATTTTAAACAATGTTTAATCTAGCAGCTTCCTTTGAATTAATTTTATTAGCTAAACAAAATTGTTATAAAGCGTGACCTGACGTCATAGTTTTAATTATGTTTAAATAATGTAATGGGACCACCATGTTATTAACAGTCTCATTTA
>JACKQG010001162.1_pt1 | contig 37006 bp, 27 predicted proteins | sample 8237621 | NCBI WGS metagenome assembly JACKQG01 (sample SAMN15677084, study PRJNA649215) | marine metagenome | biome: marine; feature: Black Sea; material: saline water; isolation source: suspended particulate matter (SPM) from the Black Sea western gyre | collected 2013-06-09/2013-06-10 | depth... | reverse complement strand
AAAGTCTCTCTTAATAAATTAGACTTTCATGTCCATAATGCTAAACGGCTAAACAGCTCTCAATAACGCTGAGGTTTAACCCAGAAGCATCAACTGTGTCTTTCAATTCCTGAATTGCCTGGATACTCCAAATTTCCCCTACAGGCAGTTCGAATAGCGAGCCCACAATATCTTTTACACCTGGAATCTGCCTGATGTACTCCAGTGAAACTGGATCCTCTTTGCCAAACCATCTAAAACTTGGATACACGAATTACTCCCATTCTCTCTCAAACGCCGCTATAGGCTGAAAACCCGCCATCCACTGGAACAACAATTCCAGTTACAAACTTTGATGCTGCAGAAACCAACCAGATGGCGGTTCCAATTAGATCCTCAGGTTCTCCGAAACGTCCCTGCGGTGTATGACCTAATATTTGCTGTCCGCGGGGCGTGAGCTCTCCAGTTTCCTTATCAGTTAAAAGGAAACGATTTTGCTCTGTGAGAAAAAATCCTGGTGCCAGAGCATTCACTCGAATGTTTGGTGAGTATTCCTGAGCAATATGTACAGCCAGCCACTGAGTAAAATTGGAGACAGCCGCCTTAGCAGCAGAATATGCCGGAATACGGGTCAACGGTCTAAAGGCATTCATGGAGGAAACATTCAGGATATTCCCCTGCTTTGCTTCTACCATATGCTTCCCGAATACTTGCGAAGGCAGGATGGTTCCACTCAGATTTAACGTAGAGACAAACTCCAGACTATCCTTAGGGATATCAAAAAACGGCATATCTGGACCCGTGGTAGCTTTGGGATGGTTCCCTCCTGCGCCATTCACAAGGATGTCGATACCCCCTAATCCAGCTATGCAGGCTTCCAGGGAGGCGTGAATGCTATCAGCATCCAGGACGTTTATCTGCGCACCGATATGCCCCTCACCTAATTCTTTGGCTAGGGCGGTAGCCCTGTCCTCAGCAAGATCAAGAACAGCAATCGTAGCGCCTGCCTCAGCAAACCCTTTTGCCAGTGAAGCTCCCAGGACACCAGCTCCACCTGTTATGGCTATCCTTTTGCCGGTTAAATCAAACATATTCATGTAAATATTTATCCTTATAATTGCTTACATATAACCAAATAGACTGGGTAAAGCCTCTGTCAACCATGGGATGTAGGTAATCAACATGAGTACAGCTATCATAACGATGTAGAAGGGCATTAATGATCTGGCAAGTTGTCCGATAGTCGTTTTGCCAATGCCGCACCCTACAAATAATACTGTCCCTACAGGAGGTGTGGTTAAACCAATACACAGATTGAGAATCATCATAATCCCAAAGTGCAGAGGTGATATGCCCAGGGTTGCCACAACTGGCAGAAAGATGGGTGTGAAGATTAAAACAGCAGGTGTCATATCCATAAAGGTTCCCACCACCAACAGAATCAGGTTGATAATTAGCAGGATAAGAAACTTGCTTTCAGTCATACTCACCAAAGCATGACTAATACTCTGAGGGATATTTTCATAAGAAAGTATCCATGACATGGCAGATGAAGCCCCAATCAAGAGCATGACCATAGCTGTAATTTCTACAGTTTTCAACAAAATTTCAGAAAGCTGAGCAACCTTGACTTCCTTGTAAAACACCACAGAAAGCAGCAATGAATACAGGACGGCTATAGCTGAAGCTTCTGTGGCTGTAAAAATTCCACCAATGATTCCGCCGATGACAATCACAATGAGCATCAGGCTGGGAATGGCATCCCCGAGCTTCTTGATTGCATATATCAGGGTAGGTTTCTCACCTTTGGGGTACTTGCGAATCGTGGCAATGATTGCAGCTGCTCCTATTAAACCCAGTCCTAATAAAATTCCGGGGATATAACCTGCAATAAACAGAGCAGCAATGGATACACCACCACTGGCTAATGAATACACGATGAGAATATTGCTAGGTGGTATCAAAAGACCGGTTGTTGAAGCTGTAACAGTCAACGCTGTGTTGAAGTTTTTGTCATATCCTTCTTTGTTCATTACAGGAATCATAAAGCCACCGATGGCGGTGGTCGCTGCAGCTGCAGAGCCTGAGATGGCTCCAAAGAACATGCATGCCACCACGTTCACATAAGCCAAACCACCGGGGAACATCCCAACCAGCACTTTTGCAAAATCAATCAATCGCCTGGCGATCCCTCCTCGCCCCATGAGCTGGCCCGACAAAATGAAAAACGGAATGGCCAGCAAGGCAAAACTATCAATACCCGTCGCCATTCTTTGAGCGATGGTGGTAATTGCTGGTCCTATGGGTATGGTAAATAGCATGGTGAACATGGTGGATAGACCAATGCTGAAGGCAATGGGGACATTCAAGCCTACCAGGATGACAAAACTGACTATGAGGACGAGGATTGACAAATCCATTAGTTCACCTCCTCAAATGTGTTTCGACCTTTCAAAGCATCGAGAATGACATCAATCGAGTAGATAATCATGGTGCTGCCACTTAGAGGAAGTACCGAATAGATATAGCCCATCTTTATTCCCAATGAGGCAGATGTCTGATTTAGTGTAAATGTCAGGGCAACTAGTTTGATTCCACCAATCACCAGAATCAGGACCGCAAATAGAATGATAGCCAAATAGATACCGATCATTAGCATATCTTTCTGACGTCCATGCAGCTTGGTTGAGAGAATATCTATTCCCAGGTGGGCTCTGGTCCTCAGAGCGTAGCTTCCACCCAGGACACCGATCCAGATCAAAAGGAATCGAGCCAATTCTTCAGTGTATGAGCTGGGTGAAGACATTAAAAAGCGGGTCACAACCTGCCAGGTAACAACAAGGACAATGGCTCCCATTAATGCAACGAGGAGTTTTGAGAGTAATTTATCGAGTAAGCTGGTTATTGCTTTCATTGATCACTTCTCCGGACTATTTCCATGGCAGCTATTTCCTGTATGAGATCGTAGATGGCTGTACCACGGTAACTTTCGTGCATATCTCTCACTGAACTCTGAAATTCATCTTTGGATGGATGGATGATCTCAACCCCGGCCTTAACCACTTCAGCCAAAGCATGATCTGTTGACTCTTTCCAGAGTTTGCGTTGATAACTCACAGATTCATCAACTGCTTCCTGAAGCCAGCCCTGCTGTTGTAGCGTGAGTGATTTCCATACAACCGTACTTATCAAAAGGATATCAGGAACTGAAGTATGCTCATCCAGCGAATAATATTTACAGACTTCGTAGTGTTTGGAGAGATAGAAACTGGGTGGATTATTCTCAGCACCATCAACTACCCCCTGCTGAAGCGCAGTATATAGCTCACCCCAACTGATGGGTGTTGCCGAACCACCAAGTGCCTGGACCATCTGCACGGCCGTCTGGCTTTTCATGACTCTGATTTTCAAACCTTTAAGATCGGCCGGTGAGTAGATGGGATTTTCCTTTGTGTAGAAACTGCGACTTCCTGCGTCATAGTACCCCAGACCACGCAACCTGAAGTCCTGCCCGGCCAATAGAATATCCTTTCCTAAAGGACCAGTCAACATCTGCCACAAATGGTCCTCACTTCTAAACACATAGGGTATACTGAATAACTTCATTTCTGGCACGAAAGATTCCATGGGACTGGCGGAGACTTTGGTCATGGCCAAACTACCAATCTGTAGCAACTCGATAAGCTCTCTCTCTGCACCTAATTGACCACTTGGATAGATGTCCATTTGCATAGTACCAGAGGATTTCTCTGAGAGCCGTTCTGCCATGAATTCCATGGCGAGATGGACTGGATGTGTTGGATCTAAACCGTGGGCCAGTTTGATTACGGCCGTATCTGACCTTTGTGAACACGACAAGATCAACACTACTGATAGAGAATATAGAAGTGTATTTGTAATCTGTGATAGTTTCATCAAGATGCTTTCAGGTTAGAGATTATAGGCTGATTTTACGAGATCGTAGGCCAGAGATCTGCTCATTTCCCTGGCAGTGTTCATTTCAATACGATGGGTTGCCACCAGACCTGCCAGGTAATTGGCGTCTACTCGCCGACTTAAATCATGACGGGCAGGTATTGACAACAATGCCCTGGTATCATCATTAAACCCAACGGTATTGTAGATAGATGCTGTTTCAGTGGTGAGCTCTCTGAAGCGGGTCATACCCTCGATGCTGTCATTAAACCACCAGGCAGGTCCCAGTTTTAAGGCAGGATAATGACCTGCGAGAGGTGCTAGTTCCCTGGCATAGTTGGTTTCATCCAGGGTGAAAGCAATCAGCTTCAAACGATGATCATTGCCATAACGGTTCAAAATTGCGTGCAAATTACGGGTGTATTCTGTTTGAATGGGAATATCGGCACCGCGATCGCCGCCAAAATGCTTGAACACAGTCTCATTGTGATTTCGAAATGATCCGGGATGAATCTGCATCACCAGTCCATCCTCGATACTCATGCGGGCCATTTCCATAAGCATATGACCGGAGAATCTGATGGTATCGTCAGCAGTTATATTCTTATTCAGAGCCTTGCTATATATGGCTTCAGCTTTCAAAGGACTTAACTCGAGGGTAAGAGGTGTGGCAACACCATGATCCGTTGCAGTGGCACCCATGCTCTTGAAGAACTCACGACGTTGCTGTAGTGCATTAACAAATGCGGAATAAGTGGATAATTCAGCCCCCACCAATTCGCCCAGAGCCTTGATATTACTTCTCCAATCGGGATGAATGATATTGGTGACACCATCCGGTCTAAATGTGGGTATGACTTTGCCGTCCCAATCCGAATCCAGGATCACTTGATGATGTGCCAGAGTATGGGTTGCATCATCTGTGGTTGAAATCACTTCAATTTTGAAACGGTCAGCAATATTTCTCGGAAGGAATTCAGGTGTCTTTAGTGCAGCATCGATGATCTCAAAAAAAGTTTTTGATGTTTGCGTTGTGAGGTGATCATGAATGCCAAACACTTCTGTAAATACATGGTCAAACCAGGCACCCACTGGTGTACCTGCGAATAAATAATAATGCTGAGCAAATAGCTGCCAGATCTGACGAGGATCCTCTTCTACAGGTCCTCCATCTAAACGTGGTATACCGAGCCTCTCAAGAGCTATTCCCTGGGAGTAAAGCATCCGAAAAACATAATGATCAGGTGTGATGAGCAGATTTGCGGGATCACTGAAGGGTTTATTCTCTGCAAACCAACGTGGATCAGTATGACCATGGGGCGAAATAATTGGGAGATCCTTTGTCTCGTTATAGAGTTCCCTCGCTATGCTTCGAATTGTAGGCTCAGGACTAAAATATCTGTCTGGGTTGAGGAAAAATGGTTCGGGACGAGTTTTGCTATTCAAATTCAGAATCCTCTCCTACTTGACGATATCTTTTAGAAAGGCTTTGAAATCATTGGCAAACTCAGGCCGCTTAAGACCAAATTCCACAATGGTTTTGAGATAATCCATTTTATTCCCAATATCATGTCGTTTCCCCTGAGTTCTCAATGCATAGATTGATTCTCGCTGGAGAAGGATGTTCATTGCATCAGTGAGTTGGATCTCATCGTGTTTGCCAGGTGATGTTGCTTCCAAACAATTGAATATTTGGGGAGCCAAAATATAACGACCTGCAAAAGCCAGATTGGAGGGTGCCTCCTTCATATCGGGTTTTTCAATCATCTCACTGATCTTTTTTAATCGATCTGAGAGATCGTCCCCGCCGACTATCCCATATCTAGACACTTTTTCATGATCAACTTCTTCCACTGAAACCACGGATTGCTGGTATTGATCATATATATCGATGAGTTGTCGGGTAACTGGAATTGTTGAATCCACAATGGTATCACCAAGGAGAACAGCAAAGGGTTCCTCACCAACATGCTGTTTGGCGTGCAGAATGGCATCTCCAAGCCCCTTGGTTTCCTTCTGACGGATATAATGTATATCGGCCATCTCACCGATCTGACGCAGCATCTGATACCAGGATTCATCTTCTTTCTGGCTCAGTATATTTTCAAGTTCCCAGTTTCGATCAAAATGGTCCTCTATGGCTCGCTTGCCTTTCCCTGAAATGATCAATATATCAGTAATTCCAGAATCGATAGCTTCCTGAACCACATACTGAATGACCGGTGTGTCAATGATGGGTAACATTTCTTTGGGCTGAGCTTTAGTAGCCGGTAAAAATCGGGTACCAAGACCTGCGGCGGGTATGACGGCTTTTCTTATCATAAGATATCCTGACTCTAACTTAGAATTGGCTTGATCACACGGACCTTGATCCGCTTCATCTCTGAAATAAGACGAATCAAAGAGGCTTCGCTCTCATACAGACCAACAATGGAGCCCCCAGAACCAGCGAATTTTGCTGAAGCGCCACAGGCTCGGGCAGTCTCAATCATGGCTAGATTGTCTTTGGAGATGTTCATGATTTTACGACGAAGCTCAAAGTTACGATCAATGAGTTTGTTCAATTCAGGGAGATTGTTATCAAGGATACATTGTCGTCCCAGGCGAGCCAGTTCGGCAATTTCAGACAGTGTGTCTCTGACCAGAGCCTCACCCTGGTGGTATCTGACAAAAATATCATTTAGAACCGCACCAGACACCTTCCCCAGCTCCTCCTTATAGGCAATAAACAAGTTTGCCTCGAACTGTGGAGTGAGGGATTCATATTCTCCATGATTGACTTTTTTAAATTTCTCTTCATCAAAATCCATATAGACACAACCGCCATAAACCTGTATCACCCTATCCTGTAGTCCGGCATTAATGCCCAATTCTTCCGTTTCCACACTAAGAATGAGAGTTGGCAGAATCTGTTTGGGGATCTCAACTTCATAAAACCTCATCAAAGCTGACATGGTAGCTGTAATGATGGCACTGGAGCCGGCCATGCCTACTTGTCTGGGTATGGTGGAACGATAACGAATAGTGAAATTTCTGTTCTGGAGTACCTGACCATGAATTTTGCAATACTCATTAAATTTCTTGATGGTAGCCTTAATCAGGCGCTCACCACCATAATATCCATGCAATTCGATTCTCTCGATAAGGCTGGTCAAGTTGGGAAATTCGTTGATGTCTTCAGGGTCAGCTTCAATTCTCAATTCGGGACTCTCATACAGGGTCACCCTGGCACCAAAGTTCTTTATGGAAATTGAGATGGTTTTCCCGAAGTATCCATCTGATGGGTTTCCTAAAAGTCCAGCGCGTGCATAGGCTCTTTCTTCAATAAGCATGCTATGACCTATCTGCCCATCCAACCACCATCAACCAGAATGGTGGTGCCATTGATATAGTCAGAAGCTGGTGAACTGAGGAAAACAACTGTTCCAGCAATATCTGTAGGCTTTCCCCATCTTCCAGCGGGGATGCGATCCAGTATGGCTTTATTGCGATCCGGATCAGCTTGCAAAGCTGATGTATTGTCCGTAGCAATATATCCAGGTGCCACTGCATTCACATTCACCCCTCGCCCGGCCCATTCATTGGAAAGGGCCATGGTCAGGGTCTTGATACCACCCTTGCTGGCAGCGTAGCCCGGAACTGTGATGCCACCCTGGAAAGAAAGCAGTGAGGCAATAAAGACGATCTTACCCTGACCGCGCTCCAACATGCCTTTACCTATCTCACGGCTGAGAACAAATTGTGAACGGAGATTCACATCCAGAACTTCATCGAAGTATTCATCAGAATGGTCTTCTGCAGGTTGACGCTTGATAGTTCCAGCATTATTCACCAGTATATCGATTTCTTTATGGGCAGCAATAATTGTTGAGATAAATTCGCTAACTGACTGTCTATCAGAGAGATCACAGGTATACCCAAAGAAGGATTTCTCATTAGACTCACAATAGTTCTGCAACTCAGAGAACTGACCGGAACGTGAAACAGCCAGTATATTAGCCCCGGAATCGACCAAGGATTTGCCGATAGCCAAACCAATCCCGCGACTGGCTCCTGTGACCAGAGCTGTCTTGCCTGCTACGGAAAAAATGTCCTGATTCATATCTACCTCAAGGTTTCCATATCAATGAAATCCATATCTGCAAAAGCTTGATTTTCCCCACCCATTCCCCAGATGAAGGTATAGTTGCTGGTACCAGCAGCAGAATGCATGGACCAGCTGGGACTGATAACCGCTTGTTTATTCTTCATCACCAGGCTTCGCATCTCGTCTGGTTTACCCATGAAGTGAAATACTCTGTCCTTGGGTTCAAGCGCATAATACATGTAAATCTCCATCCTTCTGGGATGGAGGTGAGGGGGCATGGTGTTCCAGATCTGTCCTGAGCCCAGTGAAGTAATACCCATGACGATTTGACAGGTATCCAAAGCACCGGGATGGATCAGTTTGTTGATGCAGCGCTGATTTGCAGATTCAGGTTGACCCAGTTCTTCGAGCTCCCCTTCACTGTTTTTAATCAGTTTTGTGGGATAAACCGCATGGGCTGGAAAACTCATGAGGTAGTACTCTGCTGGTTGACTGGCTTGATTACTGGCAAAAGTGATATGTTTGGAGCCTTTGCCTATATAGAGAGCATCCCCATGTTCCAGCTCATATGCTGTTCCGTCAACGGTTACACTTCCTGTAGATCCAATATTTATTGCACCAATCTCCCGACGTTCTGCAAACACCTCAGTCGCCATTTCCTGAATGCTTCCTACAAGCTCCAGGGAAGTATCTGTGGGCACTGCAGAACCCACAATAGCTCTATCCACATCTGCATATAGCAGTTTTAGCTTTCCCGGTTCAAAGAGGTTCTCCACCAGGAAATTTTCACGCATTTCTGCTGTGTTCATCCGTGGATAGGCTTTGTCGTTAGGTAGATATCTGGTTTCCATATGTGCTCCGTTTTAATTATTCCATCTGAATATTTTAGTTTAGAATTTTTACCTGCAATGGCTCTAAGGTCCGCTTTATGTGCGATTGAACTATATCGGTCCAGGATGCTTCACTGTTTACCCATGGACTTTTTGACCAGGCTGCCCCAGTCCAATAGGCTACTTCATCTGTTGAAGTCGTCACCAGGGGCATGAGATATTGATCTCCATATTCTTTTATAGATATATTCCTCGCATCTTCATCACAAATAAGAGCGGTCCCTAATGCTCCGTTATCACCCTTTATTCCCTCGTACACAATCATGTAATTGTCTGAACTATTGAGACTTACAGGAACTGATGAATCCTGTGGATGGGCGAGTAATCCGGCTACCATAAGAGGTCTATCTAATGCAGGATTTATCCATTTAATGTGACTTTCAACACGATTCAAGTGTTGCCCGACATCCAGACTGATGCGCTTGGTTTCTGTGAGTCTGTGTTCCGCTGGACCCCATTCTGCGTAATCCAATTCGAAGACAATTCGCAGGGGTCCCTGTGCCAGAATGCGGTAATCCGTAAAATTTTGAGATGTATGGAGAGAATCATTATATAAGAGCCCCAGTCCACCACAACCAAGCGTGGGTCCAACTTTATATAGATCGGCTCCTTCCCCATGATCCTTGTGATACTTTCCGTCTGCATACCATTTGTCGATTATTGGATATTCCACGCTTTTCACCCAGACATCCACCCCACTGCTGATCTCACCAGTTGCTTCCAGGGCGGGACCATACATTCGATAAGCAATACGGTCATTCTCCCAGGCAAAATCATCTTTACGTTCTGGAACAAATCGCCCAAATACTTTGGGTGTATCACCTATGGGATGATCAATCGAATTAGTTATGTGCAATGTTTCAGTGGAACGAGAATGAAGTGACACGAGTATCAGTAGACTTTCCCATAACTCATCACCATTCAAGTCAATGGTTTGAAATTGCAGTTTATCCCCTGTACTTTCTTGTGTAACCAGAAGGGGTTCATCACAATTCAAATGGGCCTCGAGATCTTCACGTTGAATAGTCACCAGTTCATTAGTACGCTTAACAGAGAGATTGTTACTCACTTCTACTTTCACCACTTGCTGGGTGCATGAGACTGTCATCCAGACACTTAGAAGAATTATGAAATGTAAATATTGCTTAGACATACCAGGCTAATCCATCCAAAGTACCGGTTGACGGATAGGGAAATTTCTGAGTCCCTCCTCTGTTGCAGGTAGAGGTTCGAAGCTTTCCCAGAGATCCTTATACTTTTTGTCTCCCAACGCCTGGTAAGCAAATATGAGCGCGGGATGGCGAGCAGGCCATTCATCCCAGTACATGACATCTGGAGGCAAAGTCCATAGAGATTTATCCTTGATAAAGGGATAGATGTATTCCATTCCCTTTGCCATACTTTGTCCATCATCCAATTCATATGTCCACAGATTGTCTTCCGGTGTGGAAAGAATGTGGCAGACTGAGGCCATCATATCCATGTTGAATAGTGAATATCCATAAGGTTTGGTTCTCGATAACTCCAGATGAAAGCTTCCATCAGGTGACATTTGATTGGGCAATAGCACCGTTTTGTAGCGCTCTCGACAATAGTCCAGGACTGCTTCATTTTCTGTAAGCTTGGCAAATGTTGCTGCCTGGAGTACCCAGCAGGTTCCGTGGTTGTTTTTTCTCTCTCGCTCATCGATGCCATATTCGTGAGTGGTCATCCACGTGAGAAATTCAGCAAACCATGCCTGGTATTGTTTGAATTCAGTCTCGGGTATAAATCCCTGTTTATGCAGATACATGATTGCCTGTGCAGGTTCAACGAGATGATTTCCATCAATAAGACCTACTCCCCGTCCAGGGACTCGTCCCTTGATAGCCTGGGCATAAGACATATTTGGATTCATCCTGTATTGTTCATCCAGAAACCATTTTTGAAGATGCATAGTCGCCTCTGCTGCGTAAACCTCATTGGTTTCTGCTACCTTTGTGGCCGCAGTCAAGGTTGCAACAGTAATGCTCATATCCCGCATAGCCTGGCGGTGGAGCACAAAGTTTTCAGGATTTGTCATCCCGTCTTTCCGTATATAAGGACCATCAAGATCTTCTGGATTTGGCCACCAGTAGTCACCTTCAGAATAGAAATCTTGTTGACCTCCCTCGCTGCGTTCGCAATACCCCTCTATAATTACTCGAGGGGTTTTGCCTAGGAGCTTATTTGCTGAATCAACGATCCAATTGTAATCATGGGCTGCAACTATTTGACCTGTCGATATTTCGTAGCCAGCATCAGCAATTACATCCAGTGGTGAGGGGATGCATGTGATCATAACCAAAGTTATGGAAATGATTATAAGGATCTTAGATAGGTTCATGGTGTGATGATCCTTGTGTAACTCCCTTTGAAGTCTTGCGTACGAGCTTCGATCGTGGTTATGCCAGCTTCCCCAGGAATGAACTCAATGGTAGCCTTGCCGCTGGCAAACTCAATCACATCACTTCCCGTAGGTGTACCTTGATACCGAAGGAGATCACCGGGTCCATCAACATCGAAATAAACACGCTTGTTGTACTGTGGGCAGAGTTCACCCTCTTTATCAACCACTCTGGCTTGGATAAGAATTTTTCCGTCGGGGAGTTCCTGACTCGACAGCTTGATATCTTCAGGTTTACCCGGTTTACCCAGGATATAGCGCAGTTCGTGGTGATCCCGCGTGACTTCCTGATCCTCTGAATATCCCACAGCTTCCAGTTGATTTAATCCTTCAGAAAAGGTCAAATCCCAATGAAATCCAGATGCTGGATAATCCTCAATATTGCGTGTCTTCTTACCCAGTGAGATGCCATTCAAAATGAGTTCAACTTTCTCACAGTTGCTGAAAACTGAAATTTGCTTGATCTCACCTTTCTTGCCAAATCGTTCTTTCCAGGTATGGGATTCGATATAACAGAACCTGGGATCAGTGGTCCAATAGCTTTTGAAAACATAGTAAGCATCTTTGGGCTTGCCTTCCCTATCAACCAGACCTTTTTGATTGATATATGGGATAGCATTTTCAGGACGAAGTGGCGTTCCAAAATCCTTGAAAGCCCACTGAGCATTGCCTGTCAGCCAATCAGCACTTTCGCTGACCATGAGATGCCAGTCAAATAGATCAACGATATAGGACTCACTCCAGTCTCCAGACGATGAAACCTTTTTCACATTGATCAGATTGGGTTTTTCATCCCATTCATCTTCCTTAACAAAGCCTTCGCCAGTAATGGGATTCTCGGTATGTCGACCGACATGGCTGGAGCCACCATATTCCATATGGAAGAAACGTTTATACTTTTTATTGGCCTTTTCAATGGCGGTCTGGAAGGTTTTGTAAACTCCTGAGTACCATCCCGCCCAGATTGATGGTGAAAAGACATCAGTAATCTCAGCTCCATCATAAAACTTGCGCATGGTGGTCAGGCGGTATGGATCCAATTCATGAGCCAGATCATTGAGGTGAGAGACATAGGCTTTCAATTTGTGGATATCGCCACCCCCCTCAAAATCCGGCTGCCAGTATAGCTCATTCCCTACTGACCATAAAATGATACTGGGGTGATTATAATTTTGGGCTATCTGTTCCCTGAAGAGGCGTTCTGTGTTTGATTTCCACACATCACCACCCATGCCACCACGACACCAGGGTAGTTCATCCCACACCAATAGTCCCAGTTCATCACAAGCCCTGTAAATTTCAGGATCCTGGGGATAATGAGCGAGACGCACAAAATTGGCCCCCATTTCCTTGATCATCTCCATATCCTTGCGATGGAGAGAATCAGGTAAGGCATTCCCCAGCCCAGCCCAGCCTTCATGGCGATGTGTGCCTCGCAGAAGTAATCTTTCACCATTTAGAAAGAAGGGGCCATGTTCTTTAAACTCAAACCAACGATACCCAACTCTTTGACTAATTTCATCCTGGAGCTGTTCACCCTCCAGGCTTACGCTAACCGTGTATAAATTTGGTGTGTCTGGCGACCATAACATGGGATTCTGAAGATCAGGAAATGCCAGTTTCACGGTAGCCTGACCAGCTTCAACAAGTACTCCCGTGTTTAGCTGAAAGACTATAACTCCCTGTGGGTCAATAAGTTGAGCAAGGACAGAGAGCTGTTTTTCCTTCTGGGTGTTGTTAGAAATGTCAAAACTCAGATTGGTGGCGGCTGATTCATGACTGACAGATGGTGTAGAGATATGGAGGGCTCCCAGAGACACTTGTGGAATTGATTTAAACCACACATCGCGTGTGATCCCACCAAAGATAAAGAAATCAGATTTTTGAGATGGGATAATATTGGGATTCACTGAGTTATCTACCCAGACCAGAATCTCATTGGTTTCTCCAGTGTTTATGTGGTCAGTGATATCCACTTCAAAACCTACATATCCGCCAATATGTCCCCCTGCCTGACTCCCATTGACAAAGACTTTTGAAGATATATTCACTCCTTCAAAGTAGAGTACTATGCGGTTTGGAGTTTCAGGGATGCCAATGAGTTTTCTATACCAACTTGCAGCGCGGCGATAGCCTGGGTTGTTGTCTGTAGCATCCAGGGCATTCCATGTATGGGGCAAATTTATCTGCTCCCATTCCCCTGAAGGAATACTGCTAAGTTGCTCATAATCAGCGGCTTTTTCAAGATAGTTCCAATCCTCATTGAGAAGAATGGATTGTCTTGACGTGCTTGAATTCAGGTCAATTTCTTGACCCACTTCTTTTGAAACAGTTGAATTCTCTTGAGGTGGAATGCAGGTAACTAGAATTACACTTGCCAGGAATAGCTTGGATACACGTAAGATATTCATGCTAAGGTTTCTCATTTTTAACCAAGTTTATCATTTCAGACCCAGCCAGGAGGAAAGCACCGGCACCATAGGCATGTGTGTCATCAAAGGTTACATCTCTGGGATCCATGCCTATATCCTGAACCCATCCTATCTTGCCGTCTCCATGAACAGCACGATTGAGAGCGGACCAGCCGTTTTCAACTATGGGCAGATAATCATCTCTTTCCAAATAGCCCTGATTCATCCCCCAGGCCATTGCGTAGACAATGAAACCACTCCCACTGCTCTCAGGATTGGGATATTCCTCAGAATCCAGAAGACTTGAGCGCCAGAAACCATCAGCCCCCTGGAGGTCTTTCAACGAATAGGCCAGTGTCTTAAATAGTTCAACATAGGATTCCCGCTGTTTGTCTTTTTCTGGCAGATTTGCGATTATTCTAGGTAAGCCTGCGATAACCCAACCATTGCCCCTGGACCAGAACACCTTCTCACCATTCTTGGAACGTCTATAGAAATAGCGCTGATCACGGAAAAATAGGCCATCATTCCGATCAAAGAGATATTCGGCAGTGTCCCAATACATCTGGTGTAAATATTTGTGATACTTTTTATTCCCGGTCACTGTACCTAATTGAGCTAATGTGGGTGGCGACATAAAAAGGGCATCGCACCACCACCAATCCTCTCTTCCAGGCAGAGGTTTGGCTATTAATTGGTCGTAAACGCTCCTCACAGCCTTCAGGTGGCTTTTTTTCTTGGTTTTGGGGTATAGACTCAGGTAGACGGATCCGCAGGCGTGATCATCGGCATGACGTAACCTGGGTCCCAGTGTATAATTGTTTGACTCAGCCCATGTAGATGCATGATTGTAATAGAAATCATCCTCAGTTGCCTGATACGCTGCCATGACACCGATATAAAACGATGCAGGCACCCAGCCATTGGGGAAATCCCGATTCGTACTGCGGTGGGAACTGGGATTCTCAAATTGATATTGCGCCACGCTTTTCATCTGGATTTTGATATCATCAACCCTCTGGATCTGATCTATGCTCAGATAATTCTGCCCCAAAGCAGTGGAGAGTGTCATGAGTGAAATAATTATTGAAAGGGTATATTTATACATATGCTCCTCTATGCCTGGTTTTCTGGACCCACGCAGGTATTACCCTGATTGATCTCAACGGGTACTATGATGTTCATCTCTATTGGTTTTGTCGGATTATCGATCTGCTCCAGGAGATGGGCTAATGCCATGGCTCCTATTTCAGCTGCGGGTTGATTAATTCCCGTAATCGATGGTGTGATTAGATTATTGTATTCACTATTTCCAAAGCATACTAAATCCACATCTTCTGGGATTCGAATTCCCAATTCCCTGCTTCGAAGCAGCACACCAAGCGCAACTGGGTAGGTGACAGCGAAGATTATCTCTGGTAGTCTCCCCTGTTCTAAAAGTTTATCAAATCCTGCAATTCCATCGGAACGGCTGAATCCACCAAAAACCAGATGATTTTCTGCTGGTTTCAATCCGTGGGCTTCGAGGGCCTTTATAAAACCATGAAATCTGTTTTGACTAATGCTAACCTGCTGATATCCACCGATGTGGCCAAATATTGAATAGCCCTTATTAATGGCGCATTCTACCAGATCGGCTGCCCCCTGTTCATCTGCAGAGCGTATACATACAAAACCCTGATCTTCGATGACCCGATCAAAGAACACCAGGGGTGTGCCTGATTCCACAACTTGATGGAAAATGTCAATATCAGTCGTCTTTTCAGTTACAGATACCAACAATCCATCCACCCGCATGGATAATAATGTCTCGATGTGTTTCCGCTCAAGCTCTGCATTTTCTTCGGAAACCATCATGACGATTTCATAATTATGATCATTGGCGGATATGTAGATAGCATCAATGGCCTGTGTGAGAAAGTGATGGGCGATCTTCGGGACAACCAGACCAATGGTTCTGGTGTGTTTGGCTGAAAGTTTTTGAGCGAGGATATTTGGTCTGTATCCTAACTCCTGGGCCAATGCCAATACTTTTTCCGTCGTCGCTTTGCCTATGTCAGATTGTCCCCTCAACGCTTTGGACACAGACACCTTGGAGATACCAAGACGATTAGCAATATCCTGAAGGGTGACTGGTTTTGACATGACCTCGTTGCTTCCTTAATCGATTTACTTTACCGGTTAAGTTAAAAGGCTTTCAATAAAAGACAATAGTTACATTTTCTACGGAGGCTGAGGCTCTCGAAACCTCGTCACCCATCATCATTCCTGACATTTCGATAAACTCAATGTCCGATTTTTTCTGGAGGCTGAGGCTCTCGAAACCTCAATTCCTTGGGAGGTGATGGACATTTCGTCCTTCGACTCTGCTCAGGATGACAGCTCAATGTCCGAAATCTTTCGGCGGCTGAAGCTCTCGAAGCCCCAATATCACGGATAAATCAATCCTTAAAGTACTGTGCCTTGAGGATTTGCTGTAAACTGGGTGATATGGATCCGTAGAGGTTCACCTTATCATTGCCGATAAAGACAAAAACAGCTTCAGCTTTTTTCGTATCCCCCTTGTCCATGTCCACCTGATCAGAAAAATAAAGTATGGATTCCCCATTTTTCAAAACCCAGGGTACACCATCTCCAGCAAGATCTGGAAAGGCCTGTTTTAAAGCAGAACCAACAAGCAGCTTCCAATTCTCAGGAAGACCAGTCTGACCTGAGGCTGCTGGAATTAGTAATGAGGTCATTCTATATGCTTTAGAAGCACTCGTTTCCAAGCGGATTACCGAACCCTTGTTTTTATAACTCCCGAAGACCCATTCACAATCTGCATTATCCAAAGACTGGATTTCAAAAGTAGAACCATTTTCAAAGCTTGCTGTTACAGTCTTCGGGTCTGAAGGCAGATATTTTCCCTGCCAGAGCTGCTGATACCCATGTTGTAAACCATCAGGATTTTCGAAGTAGTCAGAAACAAGCCAGAACCCATCTTTTACGAAGAGAACCTCTCTTTGATAGCTGATATTCAGCGACTTATAGCCATTATGTGAACCACAAAAATAGTCTATATCATCACCAAATACTGAGGTATTTACCTGAGGTTCAGGCAGATCAAGCCATTTCCCAAACCCAGACCCTCCGCTATTCCCCTTCCACTTCTGAGCCTGGGGAATACTATCAATGAGCGCCACATTTTTGACCCAACTGTTTTTCCAATATTGAAAATCAGGTTTATTGTATTTGACCTGATAATTGGGTAAAATTTCATTTCCATGGGCATATGCCACCAGACCCAGCATATCAGCATGCTGATGGTCAGGTTTGGTATCACTTAATCCAGCAGTAATCACCATGTATTCATCATCCAGATCCCAGCCGTTTCTCATGACATAGTAACCTGTGGATTCCAGTGCTGCCGAACCCATATCAGGTGCAATGTGGAGTGTACTCTCCAGCGTATTCAGTTCTTCGTCATCTAGAAGCCAGTAAAACAGAGGTGATACCCCCTCATCCACGAAATAAGCATAGCGACTATCATTATATAGAATCGTGCCTAAAGCCATGACACCGCTCATTTCATTGACCTCAGCATGGAGGGCATCCGTGTCATCCTGAAGCACTGGTAATTTCCGATCTGGTTGTCCCAGAATCAAAAGCGCATCAAACATCTTTCTGAACTGTTCTGTATAAACCTCAGGAAGTTCAATATTGCCGCGCTTGGCCATTTGCCAGACACGTAGAAAATTTTCTATATCACTCATATGATAATGGATGGTACGCTCAAACTGGAATCCGTCAGGATTTATCTCGTTTTCAAGATGCCAGGTGAGACCATCAATTGCCAGTCTCAGCCATGCTTCGGATTGATCAAACTCTCGGTAGGTTGCTGCAATTTCAAAAAGAGCCACCATGCCTCGTGTATGATGGTTCCCATGACGAACCTTTTTCCCGCGCTCAGCAAGCTGAGCAGCAGTGTGCAAGAATGTGCGCATGGTTTCGACCTGATCAGCACTGTTATACTCATGGGTACTCAGATAAGCGTGATGGCCAAAAAGCCAGTGGTGGGTGCGTTTACCGGCGCGAAACACCTCATATACAGCATTACCACCATCATCATAAGCCCCAATAGTAAAAGCCTGATTAAGATCAGCCATTTGATCGGTCCAATATTTGAGGTTTTCAGATTCACCTGGTTTAGCGAAATACATCATGACCATATCGGGATGTTTGCTCTGGCGGGCAATATGCCTTAAACAGTAGGCAGTCACATCATCCCCTCTCAAGTTTTTGAAAGGGAGTTCCCATTGGGTATCAGGCGCATAACGATCCTTAAAATAGGCTGAGTTTTGGCGATGATATTCCTCTCTACCTTGATAGTTCTCAAAATATTCAGTGTATTTCTGCTGAAAGTCTTCCCAGGAAAAGTAGTAGCGAGTTTTTGCCGTTTCCTTGAAATAGATAGCAAGTAGCTCAATAGCACGATCATACTGCCCCCTATCTCTGGCCGAGTACACCTTACTTAGGTCTGCTATCCCAGGACTTAACGAAAATAGCAGCACACTGTCTGATGGAATCTCTGAATATTCTATTCTAGCTACTGGGGTGTTGGAATCATTGACCAAACCTGGCTGGCAGTTGGTAATGAAAAAACTAGCCATCATTACAGTAAGTATGAGATAAACTGATGTCTTCTTCATAATGGAACCCCGCTTTTAGTGAAATTTGTGATTAGCGGTTCAACACAACCCTATGTGTTTTATGCGCGCTGTTTTGCCTTATCTGGATAAAATATACACCGCTACTCATTTCTGGCGTATCCACCTGTATTCGGTGTGCACCAGCACTCAGCATACTCTGATGAATACTACCTATCATCCGGCCTCGTATATCGAGGATGTGGATGCTGGTATGGGCATTCTCCGGGAGTAGGAATTCCAGATTGAAACTATCATTATAGGGATTGGGATAGCTTGTCATGAGTAATTGTGTATCAGGAATATTTACAGGATCGATACCAACAGGCTCCCACCAGGTGACATTGACGCCAAACAAAGTATCGGTTTCGTTATTGTCATGTACCTCATTGTCAAGACCATAAAAAATATTGGTACCATTTTCTATCCAGATTCCATTGGTGTTGTAGTAGACCTGATTGCTATCAATCCAAACCGAATCCGGATCGCCATCATAATTACCCAGTGTCCCATTATCATGTTTTAAGTAGATACCGATGAAGCCAGATGATGTATTATAACGGATAATGTTATTTTTGATAGTGGTTCGAGGACCGTTAAGAATGTAAATGCCTTTACCACTGCTCACTGAGCTACTCTCAATGGTATTGTGCTCAATACGTGTATAGGGTGACTCCAGATACACCTTCACCCCTTCACGACAATTGGTAAACGTATTGTGATGGATGTAATTGTTATAACCAGAGGCGTCGTGATCTGCGCCGGTATTCCCAACGCCAACCCCACCTCCCATGGTAACATCCTCCACCACATTGTAGCAAAGTTCATTGTTGTACTCATCTTCACCATGGAGATCCAGGGCGTCCATAGTGGTGAGTCGAAGGGTATTGTTCCTGATCAGATTGTTATGCGAATAATATTGAACAACTACGCCATGACGAATCTGAGGTCCAGTAAAGGTATTATTTTCAATGAGATTGTAACGACTATCTCTGTCTTGTCCATAGCTGTCATTGCCATGTCCATTTCCCTGAAGGGATATACCATAGCCTGCTCCTCCACCACCTACATCAGTGGCCAGTCTAAAATCAGAATTTCGTATGATACAATCGCTGGAATTTGCCAGACGAATGGCGGTTGCTCTAAATTTCTCGAACTTACAACTATCCACCACGACCCGCCTGGAAGGTGTGCTGCCACTATCATCAATATAGAGATGGACGCCAGGTGCTGAACGGTCTGGATTATTATTGACCCTGTCTGTATAATATTCCCCGGCAAAATCTGAGGTAAAAGTCAGATTTTTAATGGTGATAGCAAACTTGCCTTGAATTTTGACGGTCTTTGTGGTCTCATTCTCATTGATGGAGAGGGGAAATTGAGACTTAATAATGGCACCCTCCATGGACTCTCCATGAAGGTGATAACCATCAGACAGTACAATATGAGAATTTCCAGAGCTGTTCGCAGGCGACGCCATATTATAGACACCATTAGGAAAATAGACGAGATCACCCATACTGGCGGCATTTACTGCAGCTTCAATGGCTGGCCGATCATCATTTTCATTGTCCAGAACATCGGCACCATAGTCCAAAACATTGACTGTATCACCCCAGGGCCAGTATGGATCCAGGATTTCATGGACACTGCCATCTTCATTGATAAACCCGGGAAAAATAAAAGCTGGCTGTGCGTGTAGAGATGCCACAAGCACAACCAGCAGGGTAATAATACTACGCATGTCTATGATTCGTCAGCGTTGAACACGACCCGAGGTATTACCGCCGGCTACACTGTTAACTTCTGACTCCGTGACAAGATTGAAGTCACCGGGGATGGTATGCTTCATAGCTGATGCAGCTACTGCAAACTCCAGAGCATCCTGAGCTGCTTTCCCATTCACCAAACTGTGAATCAATCCAGCCCCAAATGAATCTCCCCCACCCACACGATCCACAATATGGAGCGTGTATTTTTTGGAAAGGAAAAAGTTTTTGCCATCGTAAAGCATGGCTGCCCAATTGTTATCACTGGCTGAGAGACTCTCCCTCAAGGTAATCGCCACTAACTTAGCCTTGCTGATTTTCATGACCTCTTGAGCGACTTCCTCATAGTGAGCGATATCCAACTCACCTTTGTGGACATCTGTGGAAGAGGCGCGGATGCCAAACACATCAGCACAGTCCTCTTCGTTGGCAATGATCACATCAGTGAATTGCACCAATTCTGTCATGACTTTTTTGGCTTGTTCACGGGTCCAGAGCTTGCCACGATAATTGAGATCACAACTGACAGTAGCTCCGGCTGTTTTAGCCGCTTTGGCCGCCTGAAGTGTTACAGCAGCAGATTCAGGAGATAAGGCTGGGGTTATTCCAGTTGTGTGAAACCACTTCACTCCAGCGAAAACTGAAGCCCAATCAAAGTCTTCCAGAGATACCTGGGAAATGGCTGTATTTGCCCGATCATAAGTAACTTTTGAAGGTCGTACAGACGCACCATGCTCAAGAAAATATATACCCATGCGATCTCCGCCACGGGCTACATAATCCGTTCCCACCCCATATTTGCGAACACTTGCAAGCGCAGCATCCGCAACTGGATTATCTGGAAGCCTGGTGACGTACTGGACATCATTGCCAAACATGGATAGAGAGACAGCTACATTGGCTTCTCCTCCACCAAAGGTAGCCTGGTAACGATCAGCTTGAGCTAAACGTAAATAATCATATGGAGCCAGCCTCAACATGATTTCCCCGAAAGTGACTATTTTATGACTCATAGTTTTCCCCTATGCGCGTCCTTTTTCAACCTCAACGCAGTATTGACGGGCCAGATCTGCAAGATCTTCCCATTTCGAATTTGCGATTAAATCTTTTTTCAAAAGGGCAGTACCTACCCCAACACAAACAGCACCATTTCTTAGAAATTCAGCGACATTACTCAAATCAACACCACCTGTAGGCGTGAGTTTGAGATGCGGCATGGGTGCCAGTATGTCTTTAAAATAACCAGGTCCAAACTTTGTCGCTGGAAACACTTTGACCACATCTGTTCCTGCAGAGAAGGAACGTTGAATCTCAGTTGGTGTCAGCGAACCAAGGATGGAGGCTTTTTCATGTTTTTGTGCTGCCTTGAGGACAAGCTCATCGAAAATGGGCGAAACGATAAATTCAGCTCCGGCATCGATGCCCTTTTCAGCGACTTTCTCATTGAGAACAGATCCCAACCCAACCAAAAGCTTGTCACCATATCTGGCTTTAAGATTCTGGATAATTTCAAAGGGACGGGTGGAGCTCATAGTGACTTCCATGACGGAGATCCCACCTGCAATCAATGCATCTGCAGCATCCAGGACCTGTCCCCCGTCCGCAATGCGAACGACGGGGACAATCCCAATACTCATTATTTTATTTAGTACATCTTGTTTATTCATAGCGCATCACCTTCTTAAGCTTCCAGAAAATCCTCACGCATGGGTGAAAAAGTATCAATGAGCACGCCATCTTCAAGACAGATAGCCCCATGTTCAATACCACTCTCGATGACAAATGCATCGCCAGCAGTTAGTATCTTCTTTTCACCACCGAGATTCACTTCGAAAGAGCCGGATTCCACATAGGTGACCTGTTCATGGGGATGTTCATGGACATACCCCTCAGCACCCTTTTTGAATTCAACTCTAACCAGCATGAGATCTTTGGTATAGCCCAATATCTGACGATCCAGACCTTCCTGAATGTTTTCTACAGGTACATCACTGGATTTAACATGTATAGTTGCCATTTTCTTTCTCCTACTTAACAGATTCTAGTTTTCCACCGAAGAAAAAGACGGCGAGAACACCCAGTGGGACAAACAATGCAATGATCACAAAGGCTGGGGTAAATGACTGTGATGTAAAAACCGGAATCAAGAAGTTCATGATAATTACCGAGAATACACCCACAGTACCACCCATTCCAGCCAAGGAAGCCACAGATGAGCCCTTCAGGATATCTGAAGGAATGGTCTGGATGTTTCCAATGGAGAACTGGAATCCAAACAGAACGATGGCAACGATAGCAACGAATTTCTCAGGAGTATCAGCAAAAAATATGGTTGATACAAGTCCCAGAAACATAAGTGACGATCCAATTGTGATGGCAGTTTTACGTGCAACACCAACTGCTTTGCCACTGGCAATAAGTTTACCACTATACCAGCCACCAGCCACAGAACCAAGAGCTGCACCGACATAGGGTACCCAGGCAAAAGCACCGATTTCCTTCACGTTAAATCCATAGGTTGCAGCTAAATAGATCGGCATCCAACCCACAAAGAGCCACCAGATTGGTTCATGGAAAAAGCGTGCAACCAGAACAGACCAAGATGCTTTTTTAGAGATAATCTCACCCACTGTCATAGCTTTTTCTTCAGTGGCATTATTATCTACTGCTGGTCTTCCACCTAAAATGTATTTCTTTTCTTCTTCTGTGATCCAGGGATGGCTTTCAGGAGCAGATTTGTTGATGATCATCCAGGGAATAATCCAGAGTAAACCTAAAATACCTACTAAGAGGAAAGTGACTTTCCACCCAATAGCAATAAACATAAAAGCTATAAGGGGTGGTGAAATAACTGACCCAATTGAAGCTCCTGCATTAAAGAGTCCTTGCGCTACAGCCCGTTCCTGTTGTGGGAACCATTCAGCATTAGATTTCACAGCTCCAGGCCAGTTTCCAGCCTCTCCAACGGCTAATGTGCCTCTGACAATAGAGAAGGATAAAACACCTCTTGCCACGGCATGGAACATGGTTGAGAGTGACCAGACAAAGATTGAAAGCATGAAACCAATCCTCGTACCCACTTTATCAAAAATACGGCCGGTTACAGATTGTCCAATGGCATAAAACACCATGAACACGTTCAATATGATGGCATACTTCTGTTTGGCGATATCAGCGGTTGTGTATCCAAGATCCTTGGCTATACAATCCCCTTCGGCCCACCACATCACTCCCAGCGCGGATCGATCTATATAGTTAATGACAGTTGCCAAAGAAATGAGCGCGATAATCCACCACCTCAATCCTTTAATTTTCGTTCCTTCACTCGCGTTCATAACAATCTCCTAGCGTATTTTTAGTTCCGGATGACTTTGTAATTTCCCTTCCAGGAGTATTCCATCCCGGAAAATTCAACAGTATGTTCAGCATCAGCATCAGCTTCAGCATTATTTATCATGATTGTCCAGTATAGATCCTCGTCTCCTGTAATTTCAACTATGGAGGCCTCATCAGAATGACCAACTACTCTGATTTCCTGTAATGTGGGATGTACACGGACAGATTTTTCACCTGCAAGACTATAGTAGCCATGCGGTTCCAGAATACTGGCGAACACCATATCTTTTCCAGATGTTCGTTTGATGAAAACAGGTTCATTCCTGAGGTTAAAATTGGGATCATTGGCACCTGTCATACCAAACAGGATCTTTGATTTGGTGGAAATATCAGTAATGTAGGAATAATAGCGATGTCCATCCAACCAGGTTACCCTGGCATCAGAAGTAACTGTGGCAGCGGCTGTTTTCCAGATATGTTCATAACCATGGGATTTACCCAGCGGTTTTTGCAGCTGACTGTCACTCATGTACTCAAAATTTGTATTCATGATGTAGCCCTTGTAATGAATGGGCATGTCGTACTGATGCTTTTTATCAGAGTCGACACGATAGATATCCACCACAACGGGATATTCAAGACGTTGGTCTTTTATCAGGAACATAGTTCTCTGCATGCTCGTGCCATCATAATGAACATCTGATTTTGCGCTCATCACCTGGACCTCAGGATCACTACCATCAAAGAAATGACGAGATGCATGCACCTTATCAGCAGCTTTGCGGTTGCCTCTATTCTGTGATCTACTGTCAACCACCAGTGTATTGTGGGCAATGGTCTGTTTTGCGTAGCTATCATTCTCAGGTAAATATCGGCCACCCCATTTGGTTTCAATGTTTACCCAACGAGCATACCCATAATCTGGGACCACATCCTCCCCCTGATCATAGAACATAAAGTGCAGCTTGTCGAAATGACCATGACCCAATCCATGACCACCGTACTTCATGGCCAGAACTGTTTGGTCTTTTCCTTCACCGGTTCTAAGGATGCCAAAGCCACCATGTGTTCCATCATCTCCATCAACAAACTCGATGCTGGACCACGAAGGTTCCATAACTTCGGCTTCCTGTGCATAAGCCTGAGCCAATTTCAGTCCGGCGCCATTGGGATAGACTTCTCCCTGGATCTTGGCCAGACCCAGTAGATTTTTATCGAACCCATAGCGATCCAGGATTACAGATGTTCCGTACATGACTCCAGGGGCCAGAATGTTCATGCTGACACTGGCATCATTTATGGGAAAGAATTCTCCATTAGGATTGGTCATTTGAACCATGGAGTAGAAAGCTTTCTTGATGATCTGGTCTTTGAACTCATAAATCTTCACGTAGGGTCGATTGCGTTCCAGCGCTTCCGCAAAAAACAGCAGGGGTCGAATAGCATAACGAACGTAATAGGCACCTTCCATATAGTAGCCATCAGGAGAGAAGAGATGTTCAACCTGGGCCAGAAATCCACCACTACCATTGTTTTCGGTTCCAAAAATGGCTCGATTGACATACTCATCGTTACCCATGGCCAGACCAATCATACCAACTGAGGCAGTCGCCCACATCCCATGGTTATGGATCTGGTCAAATGCTTCAGCGTATTGGACTGAAAACAGGTCTACCATTGGATCAAAGATTTTGTCTTCATACTTCTTACGATCCTCGGGTTTGAGCCAATCATAAACGCAATCGTAGGCTTGCGCCGTATTGAGGAGCCAAACCGATTCATTGAGAACCTGATGAAAAAGGCGACCAGGTTTCTGCTTCGCTGAAAGCGGATGCGGACCCAGTGTAGGATACAATACTGCGTATGCATCCAGCATGGCTTTTACGAAGTAGGCATAGGCTGTGTCACCAGTGAAGGTGAACATATAGCCTGTATTTTTCATATCCCGGTAATTCTGTTTATGCCGCTCATGGGCATATCCGCCGGCTTCACCTGGGAGAGGAACCTCCATATCCAAAACGATGGCCAGATCAGCGGCATTCTTTAGATCTTGATAGCTGCTCTCCAAAAGCGGATACTTCTGGAGATTTGAGACCACATTCTCAGCTTCAGATGCCGACAAACTTAAAGAAGGATGTATAGATGGCGCGACCTCCTGACTCTGGGAACAGCCCAGAATCAGGAGAAAAGCAATTACAACGATGCCCATAGATTTATTCATGCATTCACCGCCTTAAGGCATGTACAGGCCGCCATTAACCTGGATACTCTGTCCATTCACATAGGCACCCATATCAGATGCCAGGAAGAGAACTACATTGGCAATATCTATTGATTCTCCAAGACGGCCAAGTGGCACCATGCCAGTAACTTTCTCATGGACTTCTGGTGAGGTAAAGGTGTTGTGGAAGGCCGTTCCTGCAATAAATCCAGGTGAAATAGCATTCACAGTCACACCATGACTTGACACTTCTTTAATGACACCCTTTGTCATGGTCCAAATGGCCCCTTTTGAGGCTGCATAGGCTGCGGCTCCAGGACCTCCACCATCATGGGCAGCCTGACTTGAGAAGTTGATGATGCGACCGAATTTGCTCTTGATGAGGTGAGGAATACATACAGAGGTAACCAGAAATGCTGTTTTTACATTCACATTCATAATGGTATCAAAGTGTGCTTCATCAAATTCAGCAATGGGGACGCGCTTTATCAAACCACCGGCTACGTTTACCAAAATGTCCAAGCCACCGCCAAATTCAACTGCTGCATCAACAAGTCTGGTGACATCTGCCTTACTGGTACAATCAGCAATCACTCCGATAGCATCACCACCAGCGGCTTTTATTTCATCTACTTTGGCTTGCAATGCATCTGCATCCATGTGATTATTCAAAACTACTTTTGCACCCTGAAGCGCAAATAGTTTTGCTGTCTCAAATCCAATCCCCTGGACACTTCCCGTTATTAAGGCAGTCCTGCCTGTTAAATCAGTACTCATGGTAAATCCTTTCCAGTTTTAATCTTTTTATAATATATCATACTTATTTATTGCGGGTCTTTATGTCAGTACTGCTACTAACCATTCCCCTTTATTGGTTCAAAATCTTATATGAATGTTCTTCAGCAACAGCCAGATGACCCATCATAGCTTCCCTGGCTCCATCTGCATCCTGATCTTTGATTGCTTCAAAGATCTTTTGATGAAAAGCCACTGCTTCACTAAGTGCAGTATCAACTGTGCTGTAAACTATGGTCCTAATACGAGGCATCAGGCGGAAAATTGGATCCATCTGCAGTGCAATAATGGGATTCTTGGTTGCCTCGCATATTCTGAGGTGAAAATTCTGATCAATTTCCCCCTGATATTCAGAATCATATATATCGCTCTTTTTCAATTCTGAAAGATTCTTCTCCAGAAACTTGACATCAGCTTCATCACGATTGCGCGCGGCCATCCAGGCAATCTGAGGTTCGAACATCTTGCGAACTTCTACAACCTGAAGTATCAGTGCATCATCGAGGCTCATCTGCAGATATTGACTCATGGGTTTGACTGCATTGGCCGAATTGTATTCGCTGACATAAATACCACTCCCCTTGCGGATTGTAATTAAACCCTGAATACTCAGCATTTGTAAAGCCTCCCGCAAGGCCGTGCGACTCACACCAAACATCTCACACATTTCTTTCTCGGTGGGAAGTTTGTCTCCTGGAACAAATTTTTTCTGAAGAATGGATTTTTCGATCTCACTTTGAATTTTGTTGCTCAAGGTTTCAGTGTTGCCCACTTTTGAGTAAGTATACATCATTTCATTTCCTCGATTTTCTGGCCTGAGTTCATTTTAATGAAAGCCGGTGTGGTCAGGATGTATGGTGATTCAGGGTACGTGGAGCCAAGCATTTTTAGTGCCTGTTGATAGCGCTCATCCGGCCATTTGGACTGGCTATACGCCAGTAGAAATATCATTTTTTCATTTGATCCAGCCATACTGGATATCTGGGTAAATTCCCATTCTTTCTCATTGAGAGCGTAGGGGATTAAATAATCAATGGCATCTTTGAGTGCAGAGCTAATCCCATTGTGTTGAGATAGATCAATACCATAATTGTCTGCCAATATAGCTATGCGTACCAATGCTGAAAGGTTGAATACTGAATAGCTGTATGATTTGGTGCGCTCCAACTCTTCAGGTTGTGCACCAGTGTCCTCAATCTGTTTTGCCAACCGGTTGCTTTGAATACTTGCTGCGACCTCCATTCCCACTTCAGAGTTGCCGCAATATTGACTTAAGGCCAGCAGTTGGAAATCACACCAGGAACCGTGATTGTTGGCACGAGCTCGTTCCTGTTGGCCCAAGTCACTTGTCACTAACCAATCTAAAAATTCTTTCATCCATGATTTGAATTGGAGATGATCCTCTTTTGTCCAGTGGTTGGATCTTTTTAACAGGGTTTCATATTCGGTGAGGAAAACAAAATTTCGTGATTCAATGATACCCACCGATCTACCATCTGAACGACCAGGTATGAATTGTCCATAATTCAGATTGGGATTCATCCGAGTTTCTGGATTAAGAAACCAGACTTTCAAAAATTCCGCTGCTTTTTGAGCGTATTTCTCATCTCCAGTGAAATAATACATGAGTATAAATGTTTTTACTGCCTCAGTCATGGTGGCACCGGGGACTTTATCAAACTGAATCCGCTCAGGATTTACCACACCGTCTTTGCGGATATATGGTAGGCCATCTTCTGTGTCTGGATCTGGCCACCAGTATGGTCCCATACTTGTGTAATCGTGCATATCCCCACTTGGTGGTGGATTGGCTTTATCCATGACGGAAGGTGGAGCAAGCTCCATTGCCATGCTGGCCTGGGATTCAAGGAGCTGGAAGGGGACTACAAACAGACTATCCCCTCTTGCGATTGCTTGTTTAGCATGGGCCAGTGCTTCATAATCCAAAACGGTTCGGGCTTTAGGTAGAGCATGGATCGGTTTTATACTGGTTTCAGGTTTTGGAGTACACGAAAATAGCATGATTCCCATGAGGAATATGTAGATCAGTTTATGAGAGTTCTTGCTCATTATTTGATCACTGTCATTTTTGTCATCTGGTATTGATTATCCAGACTCACCTTGCATAAATACACACCTGATTCAAAAGCATCCAGATTGAGAGCAAGATTGTAAACACCTCTGGCAAATCTTTCAGAAACGGGGTGGAGGAGTTGTCTACCAGTCAAATCAAAGATCTGCACATCTACCTGACCATCCTGTTCCAATGAAAACCTGAGCGTAGTCTCCCCATTGAATGGGTTGGGATAGTTGCTGACCAGCTCATGAGACCTGATGGGCTGATCATCAAGAGCCTGGATAACACTGGGATCATGTCTGCGTCTGTCACCATAAGCCACACCCTGATTGCCTGGATATTCGTAGAGGACTGAGGACGCCAACAGATCAAACTGACCTTCTGAAGGATTGGAAAATTGTGGGTCTTCATAGAGGATGCCTGCACCAAGGGTCACATTTGGATAAAGTGTGATATCCCCTGTTGAATAGGCATTGGTATACATGATCTGGGACCATGAATACAATTCCACCAGACTGGCGAATTGACTGGATTGAGAAAATATGCTGTTCTGGATCGTAGCCACATCGACGTTGCGTGCATCAATAACGGGTACATTGTCATATCCGCAATAATAGAAGGTGCAATGATTAACCATAACCACTGGTCCTCCGGAAAAAAGATTCGTATCTCCCCCATAGATGCTAAGTACGGTTTTTGAGATGTTCCAGAAGGTACAATCTTCCAGGAGAACCTGATTGGCGCTATAGAGACCACTCTCATCTTCAGTGACATCCAGTGCAAACACCTCACCATCGATATCCTGAAAATCACATCTGATAAATGTGAGTGAATCGGCGATACTTGCAGGATTGACCTCAAGCAGAGTTGCATAATCACCTGATGTCCCAATATTCTGAAAGTTTACATCTCGAACATCCAGGGAATACATCTGGGTTTGATTAGCATAATTGGCATGAAATACTCTTTGAGTGCGGGTTCCCAGAGTTCCACCACCATCAATGGTGACACCGGCAATTTGTAATTTCCCACCACCCCTCACATCAAACATGCTAGGTATGGCTGCGGCAGGCTGTATAATTGGAATCTCATTGAGAGCCGGGTCTGGAAGGATGATAACCCCACGGTCAATCAGGACAGCTTCATCCAGGGTAAATTCAGACCCCGATAAAAACAATGTATCTCCTGGGAGTATAAGCACTGCCGCCTCAACCAGGGTGTTTAAACCAGCCTCAACATAGATATTGTCCGACTCGATATAGAACCAGTCAGGTCCCACATCTTCAGCAGAGAGAGGTGTGTAGATAATGGGATCAGAAGATACCTGATCCGCACCTACATCTCTTGATGCTCCCCGTGTTTGTCCATCCATATCAGTATCAACCGCATAATCCAGAGGGGCAGCTTGCCCGATAAGAGGACTTCCTGCGGCAGGGCGAGCTAAATCCTCAGCAAAAAAATCAAAGAGTGGATCTTCCCAGATAACACCGTCACTTGTATCAGGAATGCCCAGAGCACTCCCCATGACGATATTTTGTAGAAATATTGTCCCCAGCGGTAAACCTTCGCTATCACCAGTATAAAACACGGGACGATTGCTGGCATAGACCGCATTGTTGGCGATGGTGTTGTTGATGGGCGGTAGAGTCTGATCACTAGAGCTGCCGTATCCCATGAGAAAGGATTGGCGACAATCGATCAAGGTGTTATAAGCGATAAGGGTATTTTCAACCTGAAAGTATCTGTTCAGGGGTGAATCCTCAACACCTTTTACCATGGTAATGGCAGATCGATAGCCATTCCCCGCAAGCCCTTCAAAGTAATTATTTATGATTGTATGATCTGTGCCGATAATACGAACTCCCCCGGCCTCATCATTACCCTCGCCAAAAAAGAAATTGCCCTCAACCAGACAACGATTACCGTGTCTGAGCGTCAGGGTACCTTCATTGTCAATGAAGGTGTTATTGAAATAAACATTCTCACAGGATTTGTTGGAGATGATTTCAATCTCACCATCGCAGCGTTCAAAAACATTGTGGCGTACGATGCTTCGGGAATTGGTCATTGACCAGGTACTGGTACCGATACGGATGGTTTCTCCTCCGTTAAATCCCAGTGGCGGTCTGTATCCAAAATAGTTGTATTCGATGATATGATGGTTGTCTCGATCCTGCTCTTCAGAGAGCCAGATCACAAAGGTTGCCCCATCATGATTTTTACCTGCAAAATAACAATGATCTACTTGATTGTTTTGTCCATACATGGAAACCCACTTATAATTAGTTCCGATGCTGGAAGGATTGTAATTAAAAATTGTGGTATTGGTGAGTCGGCAATTGTTGGCTCTTGTTCCAGAGCGTCTGAACTCGATGACGCCGCCACTACTTGGAGAGCCCTCAGAAAAGTTCAATCCATCGATGACAATGGACGAGCCTGAAAAATTTAGTTTTGAATTCCCAGTTAGGATCACCTGTCCAGGCGTCTCCGCCAACAGAACAACAGGATTCTCCTCAGTACCCACAGCGTGAAAAGAGATGGGCTGATCTGTCCAGACACCATTCTCCATGAGCATGGTGTCCCCTGGAGTGAGACTGCTCATGGCATTCTGTATATCCAACGCGCTACTGACTGGAATAACAGCAGCATGGGCGCTGAATACCAGCATGACGGCTATAAGATATCTGAGATTTTTCATAGAAAGGAATCCACGGGGTGAAGAATCACCCCGTGGATTTGAGTCCCTTTATTTACTTGAGCAACATGAGTTTCTTGACATCAGAGAACTCACCGCTTGTTAGACGATAGAAATAGACACCACTGGCTAATGCAGAACCGTTAAAGGTTACTGTATAGCGTCCTGGGGCCATGTTCTGGTTTACAATCTGTTCCAGTTCCCTACCCCGTACATCATAGAGAACCAAGCGTGTATCAGCAGTCTCAATCAGATCGAAAGAGATTGACGTGCTTGGATTGAAGGGGTTGGGATAGTTCTGGTTCAGAGCGTAGACCTCTGGGATAAACAGATCGTCAAGAGATGTAGTATAATCATCATCATTATACCAAACTGTTAACTCTGTATCACCTGTAAGATCAACAACACGGTTTGGTCCACCAGCAGGAAATTCTGAGGTGTCCCAATTACCGTTGATCCTGAGTTTGAACTCATGATGAAGCTCACCCAGAGCAGGAAGTTCATAGGTAACTGTCCAAATAGAATCTGCACCAGTTGGTGTCAACCAGGCATCATCACCACCGCTCCAGCCATTCATGCTACCAGCAACATCCAGTGAATCTGCTTCTGGGTTGAAGTTGCCAGCAAAGATCTGGAAGCCCATGCGTGCATTCAGTGTGAATGTATACATAGGTACGCTGAAATCAGCATAGATCATCTTGTCAGCATCCATGGTTACTGTTGACACAGCATCTGGAGATACTAAATCACCAGAATAACCATCAAACTGAGCCAGGGAATCAGGTGTTGCAGTCAGTGTCACAACTTCACTTGGAGCATAGAACTTCAAGGTTGGAAGTGGACTGACCTCCACCATACCAGGACCATCTACCATGAGATCCATGGCTGCGTAAGCAGTAGGACTGGCAGAGGTTGCCCAACGAAGATCTCCGATAGCTGCAGATTCATCATTCTGGAGATGATAAGCATATGAATCATCACCCAGGGTATAATCTTCAGCTGCGACGTCAGCAAACATTGGATCATAGAAGTAGACATCTGGACCCAATACAGCATCATCATACATCTGAAGATCATCTGCAGTATTGTGAAGAAGGATGTTGTCAACATAGGAGTTGGCACCAGCAACACGGAGACCATAACCATAGGTGGTGTTGGTCACGTTACTAATGATGGAGTTGGTGAAAGTCACGTTGGTAGGACCATCAGTTATCCTGACAGCACCAAACTTGTCACCCTCTGTTCCATAGCCAGTACCACAGTTGTCGATTGTGAGGTGGTCCAGAACAGTTACTGGATCCATATTCTTCATATAAAGGATCTCACGACCAACACGCTTGAAGGTACTGTTGGTGATTACGATTGAAGCAGCATCACCAACTGAGTTCATAAATATACCTTCTTTACCAATATCTTCAACAACACAGCCATCGAAGATCATGGAATCAACAAAAGCAGATGGATAGTTCTTATAGAAGGCTTCGATTGTGGATTTAAAATCTACATCATAAGCTCTAAGAGATGTATGATAACCAAAGTTATCACTATCATCTGCGCGGAAGAGATATTTTGCCTGAGTTGCGGCTCCATCCATCCATCCGTCAATACCAACATTCTTTAATGTTAGATGTCCATCCATCCTCAATCTGAAGAAACCTTCAGAACTTGAGCCAGCTGATGATGAAGTGTACCCTTTGATCCATGGTTTTGCGGAAAGTGTATCAGCTCCGAGAATCTCCACAGTCTGAGTGATCTCGAGTTCAGGCATCTTGCCTTCATCGCGCAGCTCTTCAGATGGCACATAGGGGCCTACATCTGTGAGGAGAATACGGTAAGCCTGGGAGTTATTTTTAGTATACTCCAGAGCATCCAGCAATTCCCAACTTGAGTCAATAGCCAGAATTCCATCTGGATGACTGATCTCAGTGAAAGTAGCTGTGACAGCCATATCAGCAGCCAAGGTTACAGCAAGTGGATTGTCAGTTGACGTGATATCACCACTCCAACCTTCAAATTCCCAACCCAATGGTGCTGTAGCGGTCACGGTCAACTCTGTTCCGGCATCATAGGTATCAAAACCAGGCACTGGCATTGGATCTACATCAACCGATCCCATACCTACTGTGGCTGTGGTGAGCATAGCCTGTGGTAATGTTGATCTGAACATGGCTGTAAAGCTGGTGTCAGCATCAATGAGATAATAGATGTCGCCGTCAGCAATACTATCCTGAGCAGCATTTACCCAATAGGCAAATTCCCAGTTAGCTGAGTCAGCAACGGCTGTTAGTTCAAGGGTATCACCTTCGATATATTCATCAAGAGGATACTGATGACCAACGGTCTCAACGATGTGACCATAACCAATAGTGGCCAGTTCAATCTCATAGTTTGTAAGTGTAGGCACAAAATGAGCCGTTACGTTGCGAGATTCTGTCATTGTGATCGTTGCAACAGGATTTGTTGGTGGGAAAACAATCACTGGATCCCAATGATCAAATGCCCAGTACTCTGCTGGCACTGCAGTCAGTGTAACAACCTGATCTTCTGCATATTCGCCACCAGGAGGATCAAGATCGATTGAGCCTTCTCCAACAACAAAGGTGTTCAAGAAGAAAACACCCAGGGGTGGTGCCCAACGTGTATCACCAATAGATCCACCATCATCTGCAAATGAATACAGAGGTGAGTCTTCAGGGATGGAGAAATCAGCATTTGCTGCATCAGCAAACATTGGATCCATCTGAACCGTATCTGTTGGAGTAGCTGAACCGGTTTCGAAGTTCAACACATCCCATACAGCATTGTGATGGAACAGGTTTGCACTCTCACCTAAGTCAGCAAAATCCTCACTTAAGTCAGTATTGTCATTATGAACAAAAATGCTGTTCTTGATTTCCAGATCAGTAATGAGACGGAAACGCATCATGGGTTTGTTTTCAACGCTTCCACAATCATAAATGGTCACTCTGTCGATCAAAATACGTGCATCGGCATAGCTTTCAGATTTGATAGCTTCGCGTTCCATCGCATAGATGGTTGTATTGGAAACTTCACCATAATTCAATATGGTTGCAGGATCACTTGAAGAACCTGAATAGAACATAATTCCTTCAGATGCACCATTATAGAACACACTGTTTGTTACAACCAGTGAGTCGATTCCTGAGTTACCATAAGGCTTGATAACCTTATCCGCAAAATCATGAGCAACCACATTATCAATAAACAGACTTGTCAATGCAGTTGGATCAGAATTGTCAATGCGAACAAAGTATTTAACCAGACTACCACCATCGCGATTACCATCAAATTCAAGATTTGATACGGCGAGACGTACATTGGCTTCTGGTCTCAAGAAATATGAACTTGAACCACCATTATATTTTACGATGGGTTGTGTTGCCAATGCAGCCGAACCACGAATGGTAAGACTATGTGGAACTTCTATATCATCATCATTAACATAGATACCCTCAGAGACCAGCTCAAGGACATCACCAGGTGATGAAGCAGCAATAGCATCTTGCAATGCATTGGGTAGATCGTTGGTAACTTCAGTTACCACGACGGCTACAGCTTCAATCCAACGGCTATCACCAACAGATCCACCATCGTCACCATAGGTGAGCAGGGCAGCGTTACCAACGGTGTAGTCAGCATTGGCAGCATCTGCAAACATGGGATCAACATGAAGGGTATCAGCAACAGTTGCATTACTTACTTCAGTATTGATCACATCCCAAACCACGTTGTTATGGAATTGGTTGTTGGATGTTGCCATGTCAGCAAATTCTTCGCCAGCATCAGCATTGGTGCTATTGTAGAAAATGCTGTTCTTGACAGTCACATCATCAACATCCCTGAAATAGATCATTGATTTGTTGCCATCGTTTCCACAACCATCAAGTGTCAGTCTGTCCAGTACCACTGTACCACCAGTACTTGTCTGATTCTTTACAGCTTCCCTATTTGTATTGGTGATTGTTGTATTGGAAATCTCCACATAGTTGTAGACAGCTGCAGGATCACTGGATGAGCCTGAATATAGCGTGATACCCTCTTTTGTTGTTTCACCAAACCAGGAGTTTGTCACAACCATGGAATCCACACCAGCATTACCGTAAAACTTTATGATTTTTTCATTGTAGTTATGTGCATAGACATCATCCATGAAAAGATCAAGGGTTGCTGTTGGATCATCATTTCTTACAATGAAGAAGTATTTGGCTAGCGCAGCACCGCCTTCAGCGACACCATCACCGTCAAATTCAATTCCAGAAATAGAGATGCGAGGTGAGCCGATACCTTTCATCATATAGGCACCAGTTGAAGTACCGACATATTTCACGACAGGCTTATTTGGAAGTAAATCCCACGCACGAATCGTGATGTCTTCTTCTATAACAATTTGGGATGTATTTAGATACACACCGTCAGAAACCAGTTCAATCACATCACCAGCAATGGCGTCAGAAATGGCATCGGCCATAGCATTGGTATCAGCATTTGTGATCTGATATACTGCGGGTTCACGATTGGGAATCCAGTAAGAATCACCAACAGATCCACCATCATCGGCAAATGTGTATAAATCCATATTGAGGACTGTGAGGTCTCCATTGGCTGCATCGACAAACATTGGATCAACATGCAGAGTATCAGTAACAGTTGCGTTGCTGACATCTGTATTCAGAACATCCCATACAACATTATTGTGAAAAGCGTTAGAAGAGCTAGCCATATCAGCAAACTCTTCGCCAGCATCGGCATTGGTGCTGTTATAAAAGATACTGTTCTTCACAGTGACATTGTCTGCATCCCTGAAATAAATCATGGACTTATTGCCACCATTACCACAGCCATCCAAAGTCAATCTATCGAGAACAACGGTTCCACCAGGACTCGTCTGATTTTTGACAGCTTCTCTGTCAGTATCAGCGATTGTAGTATTCGATATTTCAACATAATTGTAGACCGCTTTTGGATCACTTGAAGATCCAGAATAAAGGGTAATTCCCTCTTTAGGGGTTGAATGAAAATACGAATTGGTCACCACCATGGAATCCACACCTGCATTTCCATAGAACTTGATCATTTTCTCATTGAAATCATGCACATAGCAATCATCTATGAATAGGTCAAGAGTGGCCAGAGTATCATCATTACGCACAATAGTGAAATACTTTGCAAGACCGGCACCACCTTCAGCAGTTCCATCTCCGTCAAATTCAATACCTTCTATTGTGATGCGAGATGAACCCACACCCTTAAACATGTATGCACCTGTAGAGGTACCCACATATTTATAGACTGGTTTGTTATCCAGCCATTCGGCAGCTCGAATGGTAATATCCTTATCCAGCTCAATCTGAGCCTTGGATAGATAAACACCATCTACTGTCAATTCCAGAATATCACCAGCCAAGGCAGCATCATATGCTGTGACCAGAGATGAATCTGAATCGTTGACTACTGGAATCACTGCAGCTTGCAGCATTCCAAATGCCAGTGTCATGAGACAAATGGCAAATAGTAGTTTCTTCATGTTACCTCCCATTTCCTATTTAAGTAATATCATTTTGTTAATACTTGAATTGTTTCCCTGTCGTAATTCGTAGAAATAGATACCCCCGGCTAATTCTGACGCATCAAAATCAACAGAGTGTTTAGCCGTTTAGCATTATGGACATGAAAGTCTAATTTATTAAGAGAGACTTT
>JACKQG010001161.1_pt1 | contig 37014 bp, 20 predicted proteins | sample 8237621 | NCBI WGS metagenome assembly JACKQG01 (sample SAMN15677084, study PRJNA649215) | marine metagenome | biome: marine; feature: Black Sea; material: saline water; isolation source: suspended particulate matter (SPM) from the Black Sea western gyre | collected 2013-06-09/2013-06-10 | depth... | reverse complement strand
GGTTGAACCAGGCTATTTCAACCTTGGCCAAGCGAACTGGCCATTGTGAAAATTGGCAAGAGAAGGCCAAGCGCTAAGAAGCCTATACCGGCGGCGACCATGCAGAGGATCACCGGTTCGATCAGGCGCACGGCCTGATCCACCTGTTGGTTGGTGCGACGCTCCACTGAGTCAGCAATATGCAGCAGCACTTTTTGCAACTGGTTCGACTCCTCGGCAACGGAAATCATCGCAAGCACCTGCTCGGGGAAAAGGCCGCCACCCTTAAGTGGTTCTGTAAGCGGCTCGCCTGCGCGGACGTTTTTAATGGCGTCGTCGATATTCTCCGCGAGCAGCGCTGAACCGGTTGCGTCACGACTGATGGCCAAGGCCTGTAGGATCGGCACGCCGTTGGCCAGCATCGTGCCGAGGATTCGGCAAAACCGGGTGATCGCGACCATGCGCATAGCCGTACCGGCTACTGGAATCTTGAGTCGCCAGCGCTCCATCGCTCGCTTGCTTGCTTGGCTCTGAAGGGCGCTCCAAAAGAACGCGGCCAGCCCTCCTACGGCAGCCGCAATGATCGCCCAATAGTTTCGAATACTCTCGCTGAGAAAGAAGATTACCTCAGTCGGCATTGGCTTTTCAATCCCGACAAGCATCGGCTCAAACTTAGGCACAAACAAAACCAACGCGGCAACCATCACCGTGCCGCCCAACATCACGAGCATAACGGGATAAATTAGCGCACCGAGGACTTTGCCCCGTAGTTCGTCAAGACGCTCGAGGAACACAGACAAGCTTTCCAGCACTTCCTCAATGAAGCTAGCCCGCTCGCCGGCTTGCACCATGACAGTATGCAGCGCGGGAAAAATATTTTGGTGCTCAGCCATGGACTCGTACAACGACTTGCCGTCCGCCACTGAGTTGTGAATATCACCTAGTACTCCATTGAGACGTTTATTAACAGTGGACTTGACGATCGACTTGAGTGCTCGCAGTAAAGGAACGCCGGAGCCGAGCAGATCGGATAACTGCCCATACATGACGCCAAGATCCCGGTTCGAGATGCGGCCACGAAATAACCTATTGTCGGCTTTGTCATCGGTGTTCCAGATATCGACCGGGTAAAGTTCCTTCCGCTCCAGTAACTGAATGGCAGCACCTTCTCCATCGGCCTCAATAAGACCAGCGACTTTTCCGCCGTTTAAGTTTCTTGCTGTATACTGAAACTTGGGCATGACATTTAGGCTATGCCGCAGTCACACGCATAACTTCCTCGAGAGTGGTATGCCCTTGCTTTACCTTAAGCCATCCATCCTCGCTGAGTAAACGCATGCCGTTGGCGCGCCCGATCCGCACCAATTCACTGGCTGCAACTCGCTGGATGATTTTCTCACCCAACTCCTCATTCATCATCAGTAATTCGTATAGACCTGTACGACCACTATACCCGCTGTTTCGGCATTGGCGACAACCGCTGCCATGAAATAGCTTGTCTCCCTTTGAAAAACCGGCGGACTTGGGAACTTTCGCCTCCCCAGGGTTCTGCTCAGTTTTGCAATTGGGACAGATCACGCGTACCAAGCGCTGCGCCATCACTCCACTGAGAGTACTGCTGACGAGAAACGGCTCGACACCCATGTCGATCAACCGGGTCGCTGCTGAAGCCGCGTCATTGGTGTGTAGTGTAGACAAAACCAGATGGCCGGTCAGTGAAGCCTGAGTGGCCGCCTGCGCAGTCTCGAGGTCCCGGATCTCACCGATCATCACAACGTCTGGATCATGCCGCAGAATGGCGCGAAGACCCATGGCGAACGACATGCCAACCTTGTGATCGACCGGTATTTGGTTTACACCATCAAGGTTATACTCCACCGGATCCTCGGTGGTGATCACTTTCTTCTCCGTACCAACGATCGCATTGAGCGCAGCATAAAGCGTGGTCGTTTTACCGCTGCCGGTCGGGCCTGTGACGAGCATTATGCCGTGCGGCTTGATGATTAGAGTCTGGAATTGTGCATACGTTTCCTCGCCCAACCCCAACTCCGGCAGGCTGTAAAGAACGGTCGCCTTGTCAAGGATTCGCATTACGACGCCTTCGCCGAAAATCATTGGGATCACACTCACGCGTACGTCCACCTGCCGGCTTCCTACCGTGAACTTAATCCGACCGTCCTGCGGTAGCCGACGCTCGGCGATATTCATATTCGAGAGAATCTTGATGCGACTGATAATCGCCGCCTTAAAGCGGTTGATCTGGGGTGGGACAGCGGCCTCACGCAATACTCCGTCGATGCGATAGCGAATGGAGAGCGCCTTCTCAAACGGCTCGATATGGATGTCGCTCGCTCTCTCGTTGATCGCCTCGAGGATGATCTCATTGACAAACTTGATTACACTCGCCTCCTGCGCCATTTGCAACAGATCCTGGCTGTCCTCCTCCGAACCGGTGAGTGAGTAATCATCACCCCCTGCCATCTCCTCGATTGTGTCGCCACCGACCCCGTAGTGATCCTTGATGACCTTGTCGATCTCACCACGTGGAGCAAGCACCGGCTGCACTTCCAACCCAGTCAACAGCTTGATCTCGTCAAACACATAAAGGTTGAACGGGTCACTGGTAACCACCTTAAGCGTGCCGTTTTCACGAGCGATGGGTGCAAGATGGTTGCGATAAACAAAACGCGACGGCAGCGTTTGGATGACATCTGCCGCGATGTCCACGCCGGGCAGGTCAATTACGTCGAAATCAAGCCGCTCCCCCATTACCTCAAGAAATGCCTGTTCGGTAATCGCACCGTTTTGAATCAATGCTTGGTCCAAGCGTAGCCCTTGTTCCTCACGCATTCGTTCGGCGGAGTCGATGTCCTCCAAGGACACCAACCCTTTCTCCACTAAAACCTGTGAGTAACTACTCATTGCTTGCACCCGGCCATTGCCTAAGCAGTGGCCCATCCTGATCCTGCTGGGGCGATATTCAAGTCGATTGGCTGAAAATCGCAAGCGCGCATGGTCACTTGGATCATGTAAAAATCAGAGCGAACAGTTTTTCCAAGCTATCCAACCAAGCCCTGTTACATGACTAGGGTTTAACGGAAATGCTTACTGGCTTCGCAAATATTGAAGCTCCATCTAAAGGAGTAAACTTCGCCTGAATTGACACCTTGCCGGGCAATGGCTTGGCCTTATCAATCTCCAAGGTAAAATCGTAGTGAAAGCCGATGCTTGTCTGAACCCTGTAGCGATCCAAAGCCCTTCCTGAAAACGACCAGGACTGGCGCGGGGAAACCTGTTGATTACGGTCTGAAACCTCGTCAAAAAAAATAATTTCCAAGGTTCCATCCGTAATCGGCACCGGCTTTGGGGCAGAGTCCCTTATGGCATAAACCCGGGCCTTAAATGCATCGGGGCCAGGCTCTCCATCAAGATTAAACAGCATCGGTAAAGTAAAAAGTCGAATTGAATTAACCGATCCTTTGCCTGGGTTAAATGCCTTGGCTTTGGGCCGCCCGGGAATCTCTGTACGGCATCCAACCCCAGTAAAGCCAACCCAAGCCATACAAAGAGCCAACCCTATGCGAATACAACCCGATGGTCTTTTCCTCCTGTCACCGCACATTATATCTTTGATGGCAGAGGGTTCTTCTCCTTGGCTGGCTGCGGTACATCAACCCCCTTCTCCTCGCGAGCCTTGGGCTTAATGCTGTCAAGGATACGCTGCTGGGTTTTGTTCCGCTCGGTTCCAGTGGCTTCAAACTGTTCGAAGATATTGGAACTTTCAATGTTCTCCCGACTGAACCTTTCGACATCAGTTGGTTCATTGATTACATGTGGTGTCAAAATTATCAGAAGTTCACTTCGAACTCGGGATTGCCTTGTCCGCTTGAAGGCAGCTCCAATGTAAGGAATATCACCCAACAACGGAATTTTTGTTACCCGCTCGTTGTCCTCCGTGCTGATCAACCCGCCGATCACAATCGTTTGGCCATCCTGAACACTCACGGCAGTGCTCGCACTGCGACTATTGATGATGGGCACTGTGAAACCTGATGAAATCTCAACACTAGAAGATGCCAGTGCGCTGATGGTTGGAGACACATCCATTTTAACAACTCCATCGGGGTTGATCCGAGGCGTTACTTCCAACTGAATGCCAACTTGTTCGTATTCAAATGTATTGATCGAATCGCCTCTTTCAGTAACACGACTACCAGTGACAACCGGCACTCTTTGCCCAACATCAATAGTGGCCGGCTGATTATCAGCCGCCAGAATCTGTGGGCGACTTAAAATTTCCAAACGCCCATCACTTTGCATGGCCTTGAGGATAAAACCCCAGTTATCGCCGGTCAGGGTCGCAGTCAACCCTCCTATGGCTCCGACAGTGGACGCGGATCTTTCTAACCCACCTGGTATTCCGCCAAGCGAATTTATACCTACCGAATCGACGGGGATGTCATTGCCCTGTAAATCCAAGTCTGTCTGCCATTGCATACCCCAGTCCGTGCTGCCATCGAGAGTGATCTCCGCAAGCAAAACCTGAATCAGGACCTGTTTTTGAGGTTGGTCCAATTCCTGAATCATTTCCTCGACCTGTTCAAAGTAGCGAGGACTGGCTGAAACCAATAACGCGTTATTGACGGGTTCGGCCACAATCGCAACCTCCTCGTCCAACAGGCGTTGAGCAGTGCCCACAGCCTCCTGACCCAGGATTGATGTTACCCTCTGCTGTGCCTGATCCAGAAAAGCCTGCAGTGCCAGCGCAAGGGTATCTGCCTGGGAATTCTTGAGGCGATAAACTTTGGTGATTCTCTCCTGCGCTGGGCTTGAATCTAATTCCTCGATTATCTGAGTGGATAAGGCGACATAATGCTCCGAGCCACCAACAAGCAGGCTGTTGGTTCGAATGTCGACAGTCACTGTTAGCGCGTTCTGCTCTGCGGTGCCGATGGTCGGCTCGCTGTTTACATTCTTTGTTTCTGAATCGACCGGCATGACCAATGAATAGCGAATGGAGCGTGTGTTGGCCTGCCCACCTGCGGCCTGTAACTGAAACAAGTTTGACAACACATCTGACATCTGACGTGCATCGGCATTGTTCAACTGAAAGACCTTGATCTGTGCAATCTGCGGCGAACTAGAATCAAGCTTGACGATGATCTGCTCAATAAGGGGCATATTATCTACGGGTGCAGAGACGACCAGTGAGTTTGTACGGGGATCAGGAGTGATTAAAACCCCTTCCTTGAGGCCAGTGGTAATCAGTTCGTTTTCCGCCTCGGTGCGGGTGATAAACTGTAGCAACTCTTGTCTGTCTGCGCTCTGCGATGTGAGGCTCTCCGGCTTGGTGTTCAGCGCCGTGTTCAACAGCAGGGCAAGATTGGTGGCACTTGCATGCTTCAACCCGAATACCCGAATCTCTGAAACCCTCTTGATCTCACCTGTGTCCAACTGCTTGGCCAATTCCTCGATGCGGTTAAGGTCGTTCTCCCCCGCGGAAACCACCAACGCGTTGATGCGATTATCCACATTAATCGCAACCGACGGACCGACAGTGGTGCCTGTATCTCGGTATAGATTCTGGATGATCTGAGATACGCTCGTCGCGTTGGCCTTGGCCAAGGGGAACACCGCCACGTTGATGTCCGGGCTGGTTTGTTCCGCATCCAGTCGCTCGACCAGGTCGCGAACCATTGGCAAATCCTCGGTCGCCGCGCCGACAACCAGCGAGTTTGAAATCGGGTCGGCGATGACCGTCACCGGTTGTGGGGTTTGGCCACCCGGAGGCGTGGTGCGACCGGTGAACAGGCGATCAAGCATCGTCTTTAACTTAGCCGCCGAGCCGTTCTTCAACGGGAACACATCGAACTTGTTCTGAGCCACAACGGCATCGGCGTCGAGTTTACCGAGCAATTCGTCTATGATGGCAAAGCTCTCCTTGCCACCGGTGACCAGTAACGTATTGGTTCGTTCATCCGGAGTGACCGTGATGGGCACAATTGCATCCGGCTCACCCAGCGAAGCTTCAGCTGCCCGCTTGGATTTAAAGAATGACTCAAGCGTTGTCGCAAGGCGCGATGCCGATGCGTGCTTTAATTCATAAATCTTCAACGATCCAGTCTTGGCATAATTGCTTGTGTCAATCTGTTTTACCACCTCCCGCACCACGGCGAGGTTTTCCGGGCTAGCCGAAATGATCAGCGTATTTGTGGCATGATCCACAGAGATGGCGATACTCTCACGGCTGGCTCGGGCTGCTCCTGACCGCGAGATGCCCGGACGGTATAACCCTTGTTTTATTAGGGAGCGCAACATGGCCGCTGCTCGCTGCGCGTCGGCGTACTCAAGCGGAATAATCGTTAATTGACTTGTTTCAGCCGTGGGCTCCAAGTCCACCTTTACGACCAACTCACGAATCAATCCGACATTTTCTTTGCTCGCAGTGATAATGAGCGAGTTGGTCAAACCATCCGCCTCAACATTGACGCGCTCCTGTGGCTGGGTCGTTTGCCCTGGAGATTGCATATTACGCCGTCGCGCACTAAACACATCGTTAATCATCCCGGCAACCTGCGAAGCGTCATTATGTTTAAGCGGCAATACTTCAATCAAAATTCCGTAGCTTTCCGGTTTTTGGTCCAAACGCATGATCAAGCTGTTGACAATGGCCAACGTTTTCTGGGAGGCAGCAATAATCAAGGCGTTGGTTCGAGAATCTACCACAATGTTTGGTCGATCCTCGGGCCGCACCTGTCCTCGCGAGGGTCCTTCAAAAAGGTTTTCGATAACGTTCTCGATTGTGGCTGCATTGGCGTGTTCCAGGGGGTAGATCCGGATTGACTCCATACCTCCCACGGCGGGGATATCCAATGTCTTTATCACCTCCTCGATCAAGGGCAGAAGATCGGAGCGCGCCGCGACAATAATTGTGTTGGAGGATTCATCCCCCTGGATTGTCAATGCATCCCGGGTGGCTGGTGCTTCCGAAACTTTGATATTTTCATCCTGAAGATGCAGCCGTAAACGGGTCACCTGCCGACTGATCCCCTCAAGCGAGGGCTCGCTGGAGCCCTCCTTAAAAACCGACTGCAGCATAGGCACAATCTGGTCGGTAGATGCGTGTTTTAAGCGATAAACCTTCACGTCAGTCACAAAGTTCTCCACATCCTTGTCAAGATCCACTATCAGGCGCTCCGCCAAGTCTACCGAATCAGGATGACCACTCATAATGATGCTGTTGGTTCGGTCATCGGCACCGATATTGATTTGACTCACCAATGCACGACCGCCGCTGCCTTCCGGTTCAGCCTTGCCGCCCGGCCCTTGGCCAAGCGCTTGGCTTTCAGAAAAGACACCAGAAAGGGTATTGCGGACATTGTCAGCTTCGGCATTTTCCAAGGTCACAATCCGAACCGTCACTCCGTCAATTATAGTGACGGAATCCATCACGCGAACCAGCTCCTGCAACGCCACCATGTTGTCGGAGGTCGAGGTGATGATAAGCCTGTTAACCGAATCCCCTGATTCCCCGAACACCTTGATGGGTTTGGTCAAGTCTAGCTGGACGACTTGCCCGTTGGCGTTTGAAATATTGAGTTTCTGGACTTGCTCCACCATCGCTTGGGCTTCCTCGGTCAGGTATCCCTTCGCATCAGGGCGCATCATGTCCCGAATGATTTCGGAAAGGGACTCGGCATTGGCCTTGCGTAAATTAATGATCAACACGTCCGCTTCAGCAAACTCGGGCGGCACGTCGATACGCTCGATCACTTCCTCAATTTTTTCATACATCTCCGGGCGCGCCACGACGACGACGGATTTGGTTCGATTGTCCGCCTTGGCCTCCAACGGTTCGCCCGGGCGTACTTCCTTAAGTTCCTTGAAGTAATCCTGCAAATGCTCGATAGCGTCCTCCGGCCGGGCATTGCGAAGGACAAAGAATCGCATATCGACCTGCGGCGCTCCTTTCACATCGAGTTCCTCGACAAGCAACTCGATAAACTCAAAATCCAAAGGTTCTGCCCGGACGATGACCGAACGGGTTCGAAGATCTGGCACGGCCACAATTTTTGGCGGTTGAGGTACTTTTTTTGGCTTTCCATCCTCCACCACGGTCTTTTCCGGCCGAGCGTATATATCGAGCAACGCCTTGGCCAAGCCCTCCGGATCGGCATCCTTCAACTCATATCGCCTAAACTCGGCTTCGCTATCCATGATAGTGATTGTCAAATCTTCCATGAGTCGTGAAATCCGGTCGAGATCGTTGGCTTTGCCGGAGGCCAAAATCGCGTTGATTTTTTCATCGACGGCAATGTAGACGACTTCCTCTTTTTCTGTGACTGCCTTCTCTTGGCTATCTTCAAGTTTAGGCAGAGGCTCGGTCTGCAGGTCCGCTTTCGGCAACTCCTCAACCAGTCGGATATCAACCCCGGATAAGTTCGAGTAGAGGCCGGTCAACATCTCCGCCAGATCCTTGGCGGGCACACCCTCCGAGGAGATGACCCTGATTTGCAAGGTGTTGTCCATCGCTGCCTCGTCGAGCTGTTTAATCGTATCACTCATCTCGGCGATCTGCTCCTGGGTTCCGATGATGGTGATGCTATTCATGAATAAATCCGACTCAACGAACGGTTGGTCGGCCTTATCCTCCTCAATAAACAACGCCGTTATCTGGCTCGCCACGGTATCGGCATCAGCGTTTTCAAGCATGACGTAGTGGATTGCACGTTGCACTCGTTCCGGCTTGGCATCGAGCATCGACAGTAGATTCGTTACCATCGGCAGATTGTCCTTGGGCACCAATACGAACAAGCTGTTCGTTTCCACGTTCGGCCAAGTCTCCACTGAGTTACTGATCTGACGGCTATTGATTTTAGACTTTGGATTCAGGGTAAGCACCCGCTCAATCATGCTTTCGAGAATTTCACCAACCGCCTCTGCCTCACTGTGTTCCAACTGGAAAAGCTGAATCTCCGCGTTTTGCAGAGCATCATCCGGTTTTACATCCAGCATGCCGACCAAGCCCTTCGTCATGTCAACGTAATCCGGGGGCACAAGCACGAAGAGACTGTTGGTGTCTTCATGCGGCCAGATTCTAACTAAGCGAACCATCTGACTACTTGTAAGCCCCGGCTTGGGGTTCAAACTCAGCATCCGCTCGACCATTTCTTCGAGCATCTCGGCAACCTCTTCCGCTTCGCCAAATTTCAGGGGGAACATCTGGATTTCACCGAGGCGTTCCTGCACCTCGCTGGAGGTGTCAAGCATGGTGATTAGTTCTTCGGTCAACGATTCAAGATCCGGTGGAACTACAGCAATGATGGTATTACTGTCTGTGTGAGACCAAAACCGTACGGAGTACTGACGGGCACGTCTCTCGTCATCTGAACCGGGGGTCAACATGGCCATGCGATCCACTATATCCTCGACCACGGTAGACAAGCGCGAGGCCGCAGCATGCTTTACGGGGTAAAACTTGAGTTCTCCCTGCTGCAACGCCTCTTCTGACTTCTGATCCAGCATCGGCAACAGTTTTTCCACCAGCGCAAACTGCCGGGGCGGCACAAGCACAAACAATGTTTTGGTGTCTTCATGCCCCCAAACGCGTACAGAAAAACGCCGACGCGACCTGTCCTGATCCGAGCCCGGCATGAGGTTGAGCACACGTTCGATCATGTCCTCAAGCGTCTGGCTTACGGATTTCACCTCCCCATTTTCAAGCTTGTAAATCCGGATATCCACGCCTCCCTCGGTTTCCCCCTTGATGTCGAGTTGGCGCACCAATTCTGTGACGGATTTCACGCGTTCCGCTGGGCCAACGATCACCAGACTGTTGGAATTCACCTCGGGGGTTACGGTCACTTCCGGATTGTTCTCACTCGAACTGCTGCTGCGATAAGAACTGGTTCGGCTCCGGGAAGAGGAATTTCGTGTACGCTCCCCGCCTTGAAGAGCCCGGTTGACGGCATCCGCCACCGAGGCCGCCTCCGCTTTCTCAAGGTGGACGACTTCCATCACGGATGCCTCCGACAGATCCATTTTCTCAAGGGTCTGTACCAGTTCCTCCGCCATGGCCAGTTGAGGTGGTGTGCCTTGAACGATAACGGCATTAATCGCTGTAGCTGACGTCACTTTGGCCTTGGGTTTCTGTGATGAACTTCGGCTATACCGAGACCGGTAATAACTGCTGCTTCTGTAACTACTGCTCGACGAGGTTTCCTCCGCATCCAACATCTCCCGCAACACCTTGGCTATTTCCTCGGAGTTGCCCTTGGCCAAGCGGAATGTCTTGATGCCGTGTGTCACTTCCGCAGCCGATTGAAAGTCCTCGATCAGCTTTTCAACCCGATCAAACTGATCAGCAGTTGCCGCCACAAGTAAGTGTCGTGTGTCATCATCCGCTTCGAACCTGGGCTGGATGGCTCCTCCCGGCGTGCCGTCGGGGCGCCCGAATATGTTATTCAGCGCCTTGGCCAAGTTGTCGGTGTCGCCCTCGGGCAAACGATAGGAACGTACCTCAACCTCCCCGGTGAAGGTAGGGGCGTCCAGCGTGGCAACCAGTTCCGCCACCTTGGCCAAGTCCTCCGGTTGGCCCGAGACCACCAGGGATTTGTCATCCACCGAGGCGGTTACAGACAGCTTTAGCGCTGCATCAGTACGTTCCAACTCTGAGGCAAACACGTTGGCGATTACACTCATCACCGATGTGGCGGAACCGTTCTTGAGTGCGTGGACCACCGTTTTGCGGTCATCGCTCGCCGTTTTCTGGTCAAGCGTGGTAATTACATCCTTCAGCAACGGAAGTTGGAGAATATTCGCCGTTACGATCAGGCGGTTCCCGCTGGCATCCGGCAGGATCATTGCATCGGAATCGCCCAGATCATTTTTCCCTTTCATTTGGTCGAGGTAGACCTCCTTGGCTTGCAGCGCCGCTGCATCGGCCGGGGAGTTCACCAAGGTAAACACCTGAACCTCACGTTTCGGTTTATCAGTCAAGCTATCCAACTGCTCAATAATGACTGCCACTGCCTGCAAATCTTCCGGTTCACCTGAAACAATCAATGTGTTACTCTTGGGATCGGCTGCCGTAGTAATATTAACGAGTGTACTCTGTATTAAAATTGCCACCTGGGACGCCTCGTTAGCTTTCAACTTAAATACACGAGTCCCGGCGGTCTGCAGGCTAACCTGGTCCACCTGGGAAATAAGTTCCTCGAGCACTGGGAGTTCGTTGTCCGGTGCCATGATGATCAACCGGTTGGTCGCCGCGTCCGGCAACACCAGCACCTGCTCTTTGCTGGCACCGGGACGGTCCTTCAATTTTTCCTCATACAACTGGGTGACCGTTGTGGCCAATGTTGCGGCTTGTGCATTTTTCAGGTCGTACACACGTGCGACTCGCGGTCGAGCCTGCGATTTCCGCAACCCCAATTCCGCAACCATCTTCTCGATGGCCAGCACATGATCCTTCCGACCGCTGATAACCAGCGTTTCGGTGACCGGATCAGCAATGATCTTCGCATCAGCCGGCTCCTGCTCATTTCCCTGATATCGGTCGGTGTACAGTTGCTCCACCAACGGCTGCAACCGCGCCACCTCAGCAGCATCACCTACCTTGATTAACTTCACCGAACGCTCCTCCCTCTCCCCCGGCTGATCCAAGACCATCAGCAGCGTCTCCACCCGCTTGGCCAAGTCGTCCGGCGCATCCATGAATAACGAATCCCCGTCGGTCGAGGGCGTCAGGATCAGCTTGCGGGCCGGCTCCGTCGCCGCCATCTCAACGCTGAATACCTGGCTCAGCACGGTCATTGCCTCGGCTCCATTGATGTGCGCCAACGCCAGCGATTTGCTTTGACGCGCTGCACGATCAGTGCCCTCCACTTGAACCTGTTCCACCAATAGTTTGATTTCCTCAATATGATCCGGCTTGGCCACAACGATCAAACGGCGATTGCCGGCATCGGACAGAAAGGCGGCATCCGCAGGGTCACTGGCCAACCCTTCGTGCCGACTCTCGTAAATTTGCTTCACCATGGTGCTGACGATATCCACCTCATCGGCGCTGGACAATAGGAAGGATTCCGTAACCTTCTGGATTGTCTCCACTGGAGCATCCAACTCAGACGCCATACCCCTTATCTCGATTATTTGCTCCGGCGTGCCCATGACCACAACCTGCTTGCTGTTTGCACCATTCAGGATGGATGCCGGGATACCGGGCAACCCGGAGACCTTGGCCTCGTAGGCACTGGTTAGGACTGGCACCAGTTCCGATGCATTGCCGTGATCCAACTCGATCACTGCCACTTCCCTGCTGGATGATTCCGGTGAGACCAGCAACCCGTTCACAATCTGCTCAGCGCGTGTCATCAATTCGGTTGGCGACACAATGATCAACCGCTTCCCACTCGGTTCATGAATAAAAGTCACGTCACCATTACCCTCGACACCGCGCATCTGTGATCCCCAAACACGACCGGCTAATTGTGCAAGTTTCTCCCCTTCGGCGTGCGGCAACTCGATCACCTTTAAGTCCTTGGGTACAAGAGGGTTTCCCACGTCCAGTTGCTCGACTAGCATGCCAACTGCCAGAATATCCTCGGGAGTTCCGGCTACAATCAGCAGGTTGCTGATTTCGTCGGCTGCAACATTCAGGCGCGGTCGGGTGTTGCCCCGGGAATCGATCGTCACAAAAGTCCTGTTTATGACATCGGAAATCTTTTTCGCGTCTCCTGCCCGGATTTTGAAGATACGGTTGCCAGCCGACTGGCGCGTGGTCGAGTCGAGTTGCTTCACCAGCTTGTCGATCTCTTCGATCTCATCCAGTTGACCGGTGATGATCAGGCGGTTGGCCGCCTCGTCGGAGATGATTTTTGACTTGGGCAAGTAAGTCTCTCCGTGACGATCCTTCATCAGGGTGGTGAACAACTCGGTGACCAGCGGGGCGACCTTGCTGACTTCAGCAGCTCGCAACTCGAGAATCCGAAGCTCCAGCGGTTTTACCCGGTTTCCCGAGTCCAGTTCTCGAATCACAGATCCCGCCGCCACCACTGACTTTTCCGCGCCGGTCAGAACGAGGCTGTTGCTGGGCTCATCCACCAACAGATTGATCTTGTTGCGATTGCCACCGGCGTTAAAACTCTTCTCGATCAACCCGGAAACCGTCCGGGCATTGGCAGCCTTGAGCCGAACGACCTCCGTCACCTTCTGCCCTCCTACTGAACCCTTGGACGGCCCAAGCATTCTGACCAATCCTTCAGCGCGGCCCACCTCCTTCTGCGGACCACTAATTATGACCCGGTCATTCTCGTTGTCCGCTAGGATCGTTGCAGGATTGGCCTGACGATCCGGATTGTCACGTAGCTGATCCTGATAAAGTTTACTCACTGCCTTGACGACTTCATCCGCTTGGCCAACTGGCACATCCACAAATTTAAATTGATGCGGCCCCAGGTCCTGTCGGCCGCTGTTGTAATCCAGCGCGAATTGCTCGACCTGCTTGAACTCCTCCTCGGTGGCAATGACTACAAGGCGGCTGCCCACGCTGTCGGCAATGATCTGTGGCTTGGTGCCGTCAGGAGAAACCTCGTTGTCGAACAGGTGTTTCGCCAACTCGACCAGCTCCTTGGCGTTGCGATCCTTGAGCCGCAACAATCGCACCGTTCGTTCCACTGTTTCCGGGGTTGCAGTAACGGTGCCCACTATCTGATCAATAACATCAAACTGCTCCCGAGTTGCCGTCATTATCAGACGACTTCCCGGTTCATCCGGCAAAATGAGCGGCTTGGGCTGCCGAACAAATTCCGGGTTCTGCATCCGTTGATCGATCAACTTCTGGATCGATTGAAGAAGCTGGTTAAACTTGGTGGAATCACGTCGAGGCAGACTAATAGAACGGATCTCCCTCTCCACAATCAATGGACTGCCTGATTGGTATTCCCCAAGGAATGCCGTGATGCGGCCGTGCTGTTCCTCGGTGGACAGGACGATCAACCGTTTGCCTCCCGAATCTTCAACAACCTGAGGAGCCAGCCCGGCACTTGGCTTGTCGTTCTCAAACAGCCGCGTGATTAATGGGGTCAACTTGCGTGCATCGGCGCCCTCGAGATCCACAAACCGCATCGTGCGCGCCGGCGCGTCCGGAAGCACGTCAAGCGACTGTACCACCTGCGCAATCACCTCGTGCTGCCCGACGTTGGCGGTGACAATTACCCGGTTGTTCGCCCTGTCCTCAATCAGGCGCGGTTTGGGCTGGTTACGAAACGGTGATTCCCCCATCCGCTCGTTCACCAGCGACTCGATGTTGCGGTATATTTGGTCCACTTTACGATTGGACAAGGGCAGCATTGCGGTGGTTCGCGGCTTGGCCAAGGGCTTGGCCAAGCGGAGTTCAGAAATCAACTTCGCGATCTGCAAGAGATGATCCGGCTTGGCCCGGACAATTAATCGTTGCGTGTTCTCATCCCTCAGAATGATCGCATCAGCCGGCCCGGTTCCGGCTTCATCGACCTGCTCCTTGTACAATTTTTCCACCAACGGCGTGACACGGCCAAGTTCTTCACGATCGAGCATCTCAAAAATGCGGGTCTGGCGCGCAATAATCGGTTCCCGCCCCTGCTCAAGCTGACTCACGATATCCTCAGCGGTTTGAACATCGCCCGGCGAACCGGTCACAATCAGGCTTCGGGTTGAACTGTCGACGGAAATGGCCAGACGGGATCTGGTTTCACCACCGGGCAATTGATCTGTAGTGGCGTTTGAGACGGCTTGTTGCACAGCGGCTAGATCAAGAGACTTGAGGCGAAATACCCTAGTGATGTTCACCGTAGTGGTTGGCTTTGGCCGCCCTCCCTTGGCACCGGTTCCGTCCACCTGCAAAACGAAGCTCTCGATTATCTCAAGCTGGCCCGCCACCGGTGCAGAGGCAATGACGCGATTCAGCTTGGCATCAACTATAATGCGGGCCTTGAGCTTGGCCGATTCCGCGGTCTCGCCCTTTTGTGCAACGCCATCAACTCCCTCCCGAATCATCGAGGCCAACTCATCTGCCGTCATCTTGGCGGGATGAAAAATCTTCACATCACCAGCTTTGCCCTCGCCGGTTTCAAATTCCTTGATCAGTTGCTCAGTCAACTCCAATTGCTCGGCGGGGCCAAAAAGCACAATCGTCCTTGAGGCCTCGTCATAAACTGAAGAGATGTAGGAGGAGGGATCAGGATCAAACATATCGAACTTTTTCGACTTTTCGTTCCACTTGATCTGCTTGGGAACCGAGGTCTTGCCAAAAGTTTTGTTGATCAACTCTGAGACGACCGCGCCCGAGGCGTGCTTGAGAGCGAATGTCCTCATTTCGCGCTCTGCGGCGGAGGCCACATCAATCTCTGAAAGTAGTTGCTGGATGCGGTGAATGCTCTCCAGCCGGTCGGTGATGATCAACCCCTGCCCTCGCGACAGCGGTGCCACCGATCCTGCATTGGACAACAACGATGTTGCCGCAGTCGAGACCTCGGCGGCATCAAGGTGCTCTAGCTTCAAAACAACGGTAACGATCTGGCCGGGGCGAAAATCCCCGGAGTTATCTGTACCGCGCACCACCTTGAGGGGCATTTTTTTAATGTTCTCGAGCTTCGTCAACTGCAGGTAACGACCCGCCTCAACCAACGCCACTCCTTTCATCGACAGTATCACATTGAGCAGATCCATCGCCTCCTCGTAGGTGTAAGGCTCTGAGTCGAAAAAAGTCAGTGTCCCCTCTAATGGCACCTCCATGATGAGCGGCTTTTCTGCCATTTGTGAAAAGCGTTGCAGTGCATCCTTATAAGGCACTCCCTCAAACTGGAATCGGATGTTTCTCTTCTCCTTTTCAGCTTCATCCGTAAGTGGGTCGGGCTTGGCCGCCCCTCCTTCCTTGCTTGGCGTTGGAACCGGACTGTCTGATTGAGCGACAACACCCAAAGGCAGCCAGTTTAGCAATAGCAACAAGCCTACGGACAAACTCATAGATTTCATAAATGAATTATTAATTATAGAAAAACACCTCACAGATCATACTCAAAATCGACCCGATAACAGGGCATGAATAATCAAACCAAACGCCAGCCATACTACGTTAATTCAAGAAATAGTGTCCATTGGGACTTATTCACAACTTCCCAACAGGTTACAAACTCTAGTTGAAGAGCGATATGCTAGACCAAGCTGCTGATCATCTTCATGTGCAAAGTTCTGTGACTCTCAATCGTTTGCTGTTTCTAAAAAAAGTTCCTCGGAGAATTTAGTGGGTAGGAGGGTAGGATAGGGAGTGCATTTAGGGGGAGACTGCGACCTTGAGTGGCATCACCGGCGAGGATCGGCAATCGAAAAAAAAGAGGCAACCCCAAAGGCGGCCCCCCTCCGCTTGGCCAAGCGGACAACGGATGCCCCCCGCGACAAGCCGCTTGGCCAAGCGGGGAGCCGGGCTACGACCCGCCGAGGGCCGGGTTGAGCCACGGCGTCCGGGCGTGGAACCAGAACGGTTTCATTGCCTCGACGTGGCCGTCGGAGAGCGAGTTGACACTGCGCCCGCCGTGCCGCAAGTGCGGGCCGCCCCACCACGGGTTGCTCAGGCCGGTCATGCAGGGGGGGCAGCCGGAGCCGTTGATCATCACGGCCGGGTCGCCGATCATGAACGCGCCAAGCTTGGGGGTTGAGTTGACATCGACACTCGGGTTTTTGCCGGCGTTGGCCTGTACGCCGGAGTCGACGAGGTACACCACTTTGGCGTGGTTTTTCACGTTGGAATCCTTCGTGTGCACGTAGTTGACCCAGTGGCTCAGCTCGCCGCCGAGCACGTGGTTCATCGCGTAGTCGGTGGCCACGGGATACGGGAACGGCGTGCCGCCGACGTGGGTGGTCTTGATGCGTTTGCCCTTGCGCGACGGGCAGACGAGGATGTTGGTCGTGTTCAGGTACGGGTCAAGCAGCTCATACCAAGTGTGGAATACTTTTGAAAAAGGCGGGTGGACGAAGATCACGACGTTTTTGTCGTCGTTATCCGAGGTGTACATTTTGCCGGCAAGGAGGATCTGCTTGTTGTTATTGATGCAGTACGCCTCCTGCGCCTTGGCCTTGGCCTTGGCCAACGCCGGCAGCAGCAGCGCGGCCAAAATCGCGATGATTGCAATGACCACGAGCAGTTCGATCAGCGTGAAGGCTCTTGATGTTTTCATCGTCAACGGGACCGGATAAGGAACCACCGGCGGCCCAAAGAGCAAGCCTTTATTGGCCGGCCAAGGCGCATCACTTCACGCCGTGACGGCGGAGGTGTTCCGCAAACCAGGCGTTGACGGCGCCGCTCCGGACGGCCGGATGGTACGGGGCCTCCTCGGCGGGCAATTCCGCGCGGAAGCGCCGAAGCACCCCCGCATATTCGGGATGGCTCGCGAGGTTAGCCCATTCGTTGGGATCGGCGGCGTGGTCGTACAGTTCCTCCGAGCCGTCCTCAAAGCGCAGGTAACGGTGGCGCTCGGAGCGCAGCGAATGATTGCCAAGCGCGTAGGTGGTCAGCGTGGCAAACCGCCACTCTGCGGCTGGGTTCCGGAGCAGCGGCACGAGGCTTTTCCCCTCGTTGCGCTTTCGCGCCGGCAGACCGCACATCTCGAGCAGCGTCGGGTACAGGTCGATCAATCCGACCGGCTTGGCGCAGCGTTGCCCCGCCTTGCCGAACCGGTCGCTCTGCGACTTGGCCGGAACGACAACGAGAGGCACCCGCGCCGATTCCTCCCACAGGCTGTGCTTGCTCACCCGATCCTTTTCCCCGAGATGGTAGCCGTGATCGCTGAACAGCACGACGACGGTGTCACCGCCATGCGGCCCGTTGTCCAATGCATCGAGCACGCGGCCGACCTGATGATCCACAAATGCCACGCAGGCCAAGTAGGACTGAACGCATTTGCGAAACTGCGCGTTGCCGTCCCGCTGCAGGAAGTCGAGCCGGGGGTACTTGGGCAGCGCGTGGATACGGCGGCTAATCTCGGGCACGTCGCGAAGGTCGTCATCGCGGACAGGCGGCAGTTGCACCTCCTCCAGCGGAAACAGATCGAACCACTTTTGCGGAACATAAAACGGGACGTGCGGCCGGATAAACCCGACGGCGAGAAAGAAAGGTTTGTTGTGTTTCACGGCGAGGCGTTCCACGGCCCAGTCAGCCGACTTGTGGTCGCTCATGTCGTCGTCCCTGTCGGGGAAGGCGCCCCAGTCGGTCTGCGTGCCGGTCCACGGCACGTCGGGCAGGTGGTAGTTAAATCGCCGCCCGCCCGCCGGCTTGGGGCCGGAGCCGTCGAACTTGCCGCCGTAGGAATCAAAGGCCAGCTTGGCCGGATACCCGTGGGTGATCTTGCCGACCGCCAGCGTCCGGTACCCGTGCCCGGCGAACGTGTGCGACACCATTTGGCCGTGAAAAAAGTTCCGGTCCTTCTCCATGGCCTTGCCGGCGGGTTGTTGGTAAACGCCTGTGGTGTGGGGATATAAACCGGAAAGGAGAGAGGCGCGGGACGGCCCGCAGATCGGTCCCTGGCAGTGGGCGTTGGCAAACAGCGTGCCGCGCTTGGCCAAGCGGTCGAGGTTCGGGGTGCGGGCCTGCGGATGCCCGCCGAGGCAACCGACCCAGTCGTTCAGGTCGTCGATGGCGATGAACAGCACATTCGGCCTGGCCGCCGACTCCGCCGCTTGGCCAAGCGGCTTGGCCAAGGGGAGGCCAACGACCAGCAACAACAGCCAAGGGTATCGTGCGCGGGATGTGATTCGGTTCATGTTTCGGCGTCGCTCAAAAATCCCGGAACGGGCCGCGCGGCTCGGCGGCCTGCATTTGTTTTTCCCAGTTGGCAAAGCGTGCCTGCACCCGCTTCAACATTTCCGGCCGCGCGGCGGAAAGATCGCGGCGCTCGCCGAGGTCTTTGCGCAGGTCGAAGAGGCCGCCGCCGCGCGAGCTCTCCACCCATTTCCAGTGGCCAACGCGGGCGCCCCGGTCGAGCTTGCGCTGCCAAAACATCTCGTCGCGCGGCGAGTCCGTTTTGCCCTGAAGCACGGGAAGCATGTCGAAACCGTCGAGCGCCACGCCCTTGGGCGGCGCGACCCCGGTGGCCGCACACAGTGTCGGGACGATTTCCAGCGAGGTGAGGAACGCATCGCTCACTCCCCCGGCGGGGATTTTGCCGGGCCAACGCACGATGCACGGCACGCGGACGCCGCCCTCGAACATCTGGCCCTTGCGGCCGCGCAACGGCGCGTTGTCCGCTGAGCTGCCACCGCCGTTGTCGCTGAAAAACAGGACGATCGTGTTGTCGGCGATCCCGTGTTTGTCCAGCAGATCGAGCAGCCGGCCGATGGCGGTGTCCATCGCGGTGACCGAGCCGACGAACTCCAGCCGGCGCGCAGCGCGGTTGGGCACGGTGTGCGTCTTGCCGTAACGCGTGCGCTGCTCGGTGCCGGCCTGCGCCTGCAGCTTGGGATACATCCCCTTGAACCGGTCCGGCGCCTGCGCCCCGCCGCGAATCGCGGGGTCGAGGTTGGACGCCCCGTGCGGCGCGTTGAACGGCACGTAGAGAAAAAACGGCCTCCGGCGATTGGCCTCCAAAAACCGCACGGCCTCGCGCTCAAACAAGTCGGTGCAATAGGTGCCCTTGTCGGCGGTGGTCGGCGAGTTGTCGCGGTACATCGACGGCACGCCGTAACGCTCGTGCGTGTAGTAGTCGATGCCGGTGTTGACGAAGCCGTAAAACGCATCGAAGCCGCGGGCGAGCGGCAGGAACCGCCGGTGCACGCCGAGATCCCATTTGCCAAAAATGCCGCTCGTGTAGCCTGCACTCCCGAGTATGCGCGGCAGGAGCACCTCGCGCGTGTCCATGCCGCCGACGCGCTCGAACGTGGCCGCGTACTCACCCGGCTTGTATCGGTAACCGTAGTCGGGCGCCTCATTGCGGATCATGTCGTAGATGCCGTTGCGCTGCGGATAGCGACCGGTGAGCAGCGCGCCGCGAGACGGCGTGCACGCCGGCCAGGCGACGTAAAAACTTGTAAGTTTGATGCCCCCCGCAGCCAATTGGTCGAGATGCGGTGTCTGCACCTCGCCGGAACCGAAGCAGCCAAGGTCGCGGTAGCCCTGGTCGTCGGAGACGATGAGCAGGACATTCGGCCTAGCCCGGTTTTCCGCCGCTTGGCCAAGCGGCTTGGCCAAGGGCAACACGCCGTCAGCCAGACCAAGCGCAACGAAAAGGGCAATCCGGCAAACAGTCATCGGCCAGCAAACGGTGCGCCCGCACAAGCCGGTTTTCAAGTTTTCAGTTGCGCGATTGCCCCACTGTTTCTGCTGGCCAAGCGGGGGGACTTCGGGAAAACTGCCGGCCTTCCGGGGGACGAGTCGCGGCTTGAACATTATCCAGATCACACCCGGCGCCGGGGGCATGTATTGCGGGAACTGTTTCCGCGACAACGCCCTCGTGACGCAGCTCCGGCGCATGGGCCACCACGCGCTGATGGTACCCCTGTACCTTCCGCTCACGCTGGACGAGGCGGACCAGAGCGAGGGCACGCCACTCTTTTTCAGCGGACTCAACGTCTATTTCGCGCAGAAGTTCGACTGCTTCAACAAAGTGCCGAACTGGCTCCGGCGCCTGTTCACCTCCGGGTGGCTGCTCAACCGGCTTGGCAACTTCGCCGGCAAAACCCGCGGCGCGCAGGTCGGCGACCTGACGCTCTCGATGATGCGCGGCGAGACGGGCCACCAGGCGCGCGAACTCGAGCAACTCATCGCCTGGCTCAAGGAGCACGAACAACCGGATCTCGTCTGCCTCTCGAACGCGTTGATCGCCGGCTTGGCCAAGCGGCTCCGCGCCGAGCTCAACGTGCCGGTCGTCTGCCTGCTCGAGGGCGAGGACACGTTTCTCGACTCGCTGCCCGAGCCGCAGCGCGAAGACTCTTGGGCCGAACTGCGTAAGCGCGTCGCCGACATCGACCTGTTCATCGCGCCGACCCGCTATTACGCCGGCGTCATGGCCCGGCGCGCCGCGATACCCGCCGCAAAGCTCGAGCACATTCACAACGGCATCAACCTCGACGGCTTCGAGCCAAGTGCCCTGCCGGACGACCCGCCGGTGCTCGGCTACTTCGCCCGCATGTGCCCGGAGAAGGGACTCGACTCGCTCGTCGATGCGTTCATCCGCCTGCGGCAAACCGGCTCCGTGCCGGGACTCAAGCTGGCGGTCGGCGGCGGCTGCCAGCCGTTTGACAACGCGTTCGTCGCGGAGCAAAAAATGAAACTCCGCAACGCCGGCCTGCTCGGCGACGCAACGTTCAGCCCGAACCTCGACCGCGACGCGAAGCTGGCGTTTTACCGCGGACTCACCCTGCTCAGCGTCCCGGCGACGTACGGCGAGGCGTTCGGCCTGTACGTGGTCGAGGCGATGGCCAGCGGTGTGCCGGTCGTCGCGCCCGATGACGCCAGTTTCCCGGAGTTGATCGAGCAAACCGAAGCCGGCGTGATCTGTCAAAAAGGCAGCGCCGCCGCCTTGGCAGAGGCGATCGGCAGCTTGCTGCTCGACCGCGAGCGCTTGGCCAACTGCGCCGACGCCGGCCGCCAAGCCGCCGTGCAGACATACAACATCGAGCGTATGGCCGAGTCGTTCGTCGCCCGGTTGGCCAAGCTGCGCTGAGCGTTTTCCGGCTTTGCCGGCAAAGGTGGCGGCGGTAAGGTCGGCCGCCGTGAAAAGGCACCGACCCACCTTGACCGTGTTGTGCGCCACGCTGGCAGGCTTCGCCTTGACTGGCTGCCAGCCGGGCGACGCACCGGAAGACACCGCCGCCGCCCCGGCGGAGGCCAAGCCCGCCCCACCCGACCCCACCAAACCCGTGACCGAACCCAAGCCCCCCCAGGAGGAAGCCAAGCCAAAACACACCAACCGACTGGCCAACGAGGCCTCGCCCTACCTGCATCAGCACCAGCACAACCCGGTCGACTGGTATCCTTGGGGCGAGGAGGCGTTCAAGAAGGCGCGCGACGAGCAGAAGCCGATCCTGTTGAGCATCGGCTACTCAACCTGCCACTGGTGCCACGTGATGGAGCGCGAGTCGTTCGAGGACGAGGCGACCGCCGCGGTGATGAACGAGCATTTTGTCAACATCAAACTCGACCGCGAGGAGCGGCCCGACGTCGACAAAATCTACATGACCTTCGTGCAGGCGACGTCCGGCAGTGGCGGCTGGCCGCTCAACGTCTGGCTCACGCCCGACCTCAAGCCGTTCTTTGGCGGCACCTACTTTCCGCCGGAGGCCAAGTTCGGCAAGCCAAGCTTTACCGACGTGCTCAAGCAGATCGCCGACGCATGGAAGACGCAGCGAACGGAGATCCTCAACTCGGCCAACGACATTAGCCAGCGCATCGGCGAGAGTATCGCGCTCGAGGCCAAGGCCGACATCGAGCTGGACCCGGCTTGGCTCGACACGGCGATCGCCCAGTTCAAAACGCAGTACGACCCGCGCTTCGGCGGCTTCGGCAACGCGCCCAAATTCCCCCGGCCCAGCCTGCCGCTCATGCTGCTGCGCCATGCCCACCGCACCGGCGACCAGGACGCCATCAACATGGTGCTGCACACCTGCGACCAAATGGCGGCCGGCGGCATGTACGACCAGATCGGCGGCGGCTTCGCGCGCTACGCGGTCGATGAAAAATGGCTCGTGCCGCACTTCGAGAAAATGCTCTACGACAACGCGCAGTTGCTCCACCTCTACCTCGACGCCCATCTCGTCAGCGGCGAGAAAAAACACGCCGCCGTCGCCCGCGACATTCTCCGCTACATCCTCCGCGACATGCGCCACGAGGGCGGCGGTTTTTACTCCGCCGAGGACGCCGACAGCGAGGGCAAGGAGGGCAAATTCTACTGCTGGACCGAGGCCGAGTTGAAGGGGCTGCTCACCCCGGAGGAGTTCGCGCTGGCCAAGCGCCGCTACGGCATCACGGCCCACGGCAACTTCGAGGATCACAGCGATCCTGACCCGCTCAAGGGCCAAAACGTCCTGAGCATCGTCGATCCCCAACTCAGCGACGCCGAGGCCAAGCGGCTCGAGTCGGCCAACAAAAAATTGTTCGCCGTCCGGGCCGAGCGCGTCCGGCCGCACCTCGACGACAAGATACTCTCCTCATGGAACGGCCTCATGCTTGGCGCAATCGCCCGCGCCGCGGTCGTGCTCAACGAGCCAAAATACCTCGAGGCCGCCGAGGCGAATCTCGCGTTTTTGCAGCGCGAACTGTGGGACGCCGAAAGCAAAACGCTCTACCATCGTTGGCGTGATGGCCAACGCGACGACGTGCAGTTGCTCGATGCGTATGCCTTCCTGCTCGACGGTGCGCTGCACCTTTACGAGGCCACGCTGGAGCCGAAACATTTGCAGTTTGGCATCGACCTCGCCGGCACGATGAAGGCCAAGTTTTACGACGAGGCCAACGGCGGGTTTTGGCAGAGCGTCCACACGCAAAACCTCATCCTCAAAGTGAAGGAGGATTACGACGGGGCGGTCCCCTCCGGCAACTCGGTGGCCGTGCTCGCCCTGTTGCGCCTCGGCAAGATAACCGATAAAAAGGAGTACACCGACATGGCCGAGAAGACGCTGCTGCTCTTCAGCGAAAACATGACCAACGGCCCAAGCGCAGTGCCGTACCTGTTGCAGGCGCTTGATTTCCTCGTGCACGAACCGCGCCGTGCCGTGATTACCGGTGACCCCAAGTCAAGCGGGGCGCGCGGCCTCATCGCCGCCGCGCACGCCGTCTACCAGCCGAACAAGGTTGTGCTCGGCGTCGCCGGGCCGGTGGAGGAATTCGCCAAGACGCTGCCGGAGGAAACGGTGTCAGCCGTCTACCTCTGCACCGGCTCCGCCTGCCAACCGCCCACCCGCAACGTGCTCAAGCTGCGCGAAATGATGGCCTCGAAAACGCTGCCGTGACCGCCGGCGCTTGGCCAAGCGATTCACCCCATGCATTGCATCGTCACCGCCGGGCCGACCCACGAGCCGATCGACCAAGTCCGCCGGCTGACCAACCACTCCACCGGCCAACTCGGCACCGGCCTGGCCAAGCGGCTGGCCACCGACGGCCACGGCGTGACCCTGCTTCGCAGCCGCGCAGCCACCCACACCGAGCAGCCAGAAGGCGTTGAACTGCAACTATTTACCACCTCGGATGACTTGGCCGAAAAACTGGAGCGCTTGGCCAAGGCCGACGCCGTTTTTCACGCTGCCGCCGTCAGCGACTTCGCCGCCGGACAGGTTTTTCGCCGAACCGACGACGGCCAACTCGAGCCGTTGAACCAAGGCAAACTGGGCACGCGTGACGGCGAACTGCTGCTCGAGCTCAAGCCGACATCGAAGATCATCGCCCGCCTGCGCGCTTGGTTTGCGGAGGCGATTTTGGTGGGGTGGAAATACGAGGTGGATGGTGATCGCGACTCGGCGCTTGGCCAAGGGCGGGCGCAGATTTCGGAAAACCGAACCAACGGCTGCGTCGTCAACGGCCCCGCCTACGGCGACGGCTTCGGCTGGCAGGACAGCGATGGCCATGCGGAACACCTGCCCGGCCAAGCGGCATTGTTCGACACGCTGTCCGCCTTGGCCAAGCGTTGAGTGCAATCCAAGCCGATCACGGCAAGCCTTCCAGTGGGAGCCCGCCCATTTTGAATTGCCAATAGGCAAAAAGAATCTGAAACGGGATACCCAAGGCGATGCTGTACCAGCACCATTGCCAGGCTTTAGCGGCCGCCTCGGTTGAACCTGCCCAGTCGCCGGACGAATATTTCGCCAGGGCAAACGCGGCGAAGATGGTGGCCGCCAGGCCCAGCGGCGGGCAACAGCAGAGATTCAGGAATACCGCGAACGGGAGCAGGGTTGGCGGTGGCGGCTGCCGTGTTTCCCGCGGCCCGGCCAGACCCAGCACCTCGGCGAACTCCGGGTATTCGGAGGCAGTCCTCCAGTCTTCATCACTCTCGAGACGAATCCTTGTTGTTCCGTCGGCACGGCCTTCCTTGATCCATTCGTGAATCTCCTCCAGTTCGACCGGGCCGTATTCCTTTTTGTCCTCTCCAATGATCTTGTATGGCATAAAACAGGGTCAGACGTAAAGGGCCTTGCGGAGCTCGGCGACGAGGTAGCTGATGTGCGGGTAGCGCCGGTCGGCGTCGAACTCGATGCACTTGAGGATGATCCGCTCGACGTCCTCCGGGATGGAGGGGTTCAGGTCGCGGGGTTTCGCGAAATGCTGGTCGCGGTTCCGTTGCTGCAGCAGCACCTCGCGGCTGGTTTCGCCGTTGAACGGTTTCTGGCCCGTCAGCGTTTCGTACATCGTCACGCCGAAGGCGAAAATATCGATGCGCTGGTCGATCTCGCGCCCGCGCAACTGCTCCGGCGCCATGTAGACCGGCGTGCCGGGATTGTCCGGCATTTTGACCGGCTTCTCGGGAATGGGCCGGGAGAGGTCGAAATCGCACAGGCGCACGTTGCCATTGCGGCTGACGAGGATGTTTTCCGGCTTGAAGTCGTAGTGCAGATAGCCGCATTGGTGCACATGCTCGAGCGCCTCGGCGACGTCGATCAGGATGTTGCCGACGAACTCCGCCAGGATCGGATCCGCCCGGGAAATGAGAATCTTGAGATTCGGGAACTCGCAATACTCCATCGCGAGATAATGGTCGCCCTTGATCTTCCCGTGCTCGACATAGCTGACGATGCGGTCGTGATCGCACACCTTGGCCAGAATCTCGCAGCCGCGGATGAAGCGCTTCCGGGCCTTGGAATCCTTCCGCAATCCGCGGTGCAGTCGGCGGACGGCAACGGGGTGCTTGTCCGGGTCGGTCGCCAGCCAGATGTCGGCCATGCCGCCGCTGTTGACGACCTCCTGCAGGTCGTAATCCCCGAAGTGGCCGGACTGGCCCCGCTCGGGATTTTTGGCACCTAGAATATTAAACAACCCCATCGACTTAAAGCCACCGCAATGGGTTAACCTTCATTGGATGACTTGTTGATGTTCGATTCAATCCGATCCAGCCGCCGGAACAGCTTCTGCCACAGCTTGCCCTCGATGGTCGCGTAGATAAACAGCGCAATCGCAGCGACTCCCCACCAGCCGGCCTTGGCCCAGACAGACCAACCCGCCCCGATGGTGGCAGCAGCCACCGCGACCAGCATCGCGATGTTCAGCACGATGCGTTTGTTGCCCTGCGGCATCGCATCGCCCATGAGGCTCTTGCTGTTGATCATCAGGAAAAAGGTGATGTACGCGATTGGCAACAGCACCATGCCGAACACGCTCGTCGGCACCGCCAGCCAGAAGTTTGCCTCCGCGTTGCTCCACAGATAAAGGAAACCCAGGGCACCCGTGATGCCCGGCAGAATGGAGCCGATCTTGTGCTTCATTCCGCCAATCTCCGCACCAAGCATCTCAGTGACGGCAAAGCCATTGATCAGCATCAGGATGATGATGGTGGAAACGGCCATGCCGAGCACCCCGATCCCAAACACGGTCTGCGAGACCGCCTTTTTGCCGGTCAACTCCTCCAATGAATCCGCCAGTTGAAAGGCGTCTCGTTTCACCAGCATGGCAGCGATTTTTTTGTCTGCCTCGTTGGGCTCCATGGATGCGGCCCCGTCGCCGCTGGCCTTAAACGCATTGAGGTTTTTGTTGTAGGCGCCCTCCAGTTTTTTGGTTGCCTCATTCGCCTGGGAGGGATCCAAGAGCCCTTTGTTAAAATCGCCATGGAATTGATGAGCGCTGGCGATCACCACGCAGGTGGTTGCGAGGAAAAACGGCAGGAACAGGCCAAGCGACAGGTCAAACGAGGCCAAGCCACGATGTTCCCGGCCCCAGCCCTTTCGCAGCATGGAATACGGCAGCAGGAACGTCATGTTGATGCCGACCGCCGTCGCGGCGGCAGCCACCATGCGGTCACGCTGCGACTCGAGGATGACCCCCTTCCAATACTCCGGGTTGCTCGACTCGGCGATGAACGCCTGGTACTTCGCCGCCGGCTCCGTGATCAGGCTTAGGTTGGGGATAAAGCCGGCAATAATCTCACCCCATTTCAACTCACCCGCCATCACGATGACCACGCCGAAGAAACTGAGCACCACGACCGCGACCATCACTTTCAGGATGATCTCAAAAATCTTCACGCCCTTGTTGCCGCTGTCGTACGACCACACCACCGCCACGCCGATGACAAACAGCAGCAGCGCGCACCATTTCTTGCCACCGTCGCCTTCGAGGATGCCGAAGTTCTGCTGGATGGCGGCCGTGCCTAGCGAGAACTGCGGCATGGCCCAGACGAGATTCGCGAGCATCGCGGCAATCAGCCAGCCCCAGCCCAGCACCGGATTGATGTGTTTGTTGATCGCGCGAAATGGCTTCTCGCCGGTCGAGAGCGTGACGTAGCCGATCACCGAGAGCATCAGCACGCCGAGGATCATCATCAACGGCTGCAGCCAAAGCATCTGGTTGCCGCCGATGACGCCAACATAAAGGCTGCCGGCCAGCGAGCCGCCGCCAAGCGTGATCGCGCCCTGCAGCCAGCCGGGGCCGGACAGCTTGGCGTAAGTGCCCCAGCGGGCGGGAAGCGGTTTTTGATTCGCCTCCGCGAGGAGGGTTTTTTCAGCGGCGAGAGAGTCGTTCGGATCGCTCATGAGTCAGTTTGGTTTGCGCTTGGCCAAGCGCTTGGCCGGCCAGAGAACGCGCGGAGTCTGGAGAAAACCCAGCCGGAAACAAAGGCAATTCTCCCGCCGATCGTCAAGTCACTGGTCGGACTAGGCGGTCTGCCCCTCGTCGATATCGATGATATTGGCCCGACTGGTTGAGCCGGTTTTATGCGTCGATTGAGGAGACAACAGGCTGGGATCGACATTCCAACGCTCGCCCTGTTCCGTGACAAGCGTAACGGTTTTTTTGTTGTACTTGACCACGGTGCCGGAGATTTCCGATCGGCCGGATGGCTGGAAGCGCATCCGTTCACCGACATTGAATTTCATCATCTCCGAATGCGCATGAATGTGATCCATCAGTTTCAGTCTTTCCACGATACGACGGTTGAGACGGATCAATTGCTCGTATGATAAGTTGTCGATGTTCAATGGTCAGGCCGTCACCGGTGTTGAGACTTTCCACTTTGCCTCGATGGTGTCTGCGGACAGGTCGGCACCACAATCCCATTCAACGAAGTAACCGCCGTTGGACACTCGCGCAAATTCGTCGTCCTTCACCAGCGCTGCAAATGCCTCGTATTTCAGATAGGGGCGCACGTCAAACAAACCGATGCGACCATCAGCAGCCACGACCCGAAGTTGGTAATTCAACTCCGGTTGCACTTCGGTTATTTTCATTGATCGAGTCCTTTTATTGGAAACGGAGTTTTACCATTGGCGGCCAACTCCCAGTCGACCGCCAAATCTTCCCGATGAATCTCAAGCCACGCAACCACAAGTTTATGTTTTTTCTGCGGCAATCGACCCGCTAATATCGAACCATCGAGAATTGAGTAAACGGCAAAATCACCCTGATATTCAGCATGAATATGCGGTGTGTGATGTTTTTCCACATCGCGAAAAAACATCCGAATCAGGATTCCGTAGAACATTGAAATCGTCGGCATAACCAAATTCCTTGAACCTTATGCCTCGAATCTCGAGTTCCACAACTCCAGCAGGGTTACGCTAAATCTTCGTGCTGCCGTAGATGATGCCGGCGTCGAGGGTCTTTTTAATCAGCTCGCCCGCCTCGGAAAGGTGGGCGGCGGTGTAGGGATCAAGCGTCACGCCCTCGGCCTGTTGCGCCGCATCGATGCGCTTGGCCAAGCCGCGGAGCTGCTGGCTCGCCAGATTGGCCAACGGCCGCGAACTGGCCCCGCGCCACGAGCCGGGCATGCTGAGGCTGACCAGCCGCTCGAGGTGCTCGCGCTGGAGGTTGCGCCGCAGGCTCGAGATCAGCGGCTTGCGGGCGGAATGTTCGCCCTTGGCCGGGGCCTTCAGCTCGGTCCAAATGGCATCGTCGAGCTTGGTCAAAATCTCCGGCAGCGTGATGGCGTCCTTGTCGGCCTCGACGAGGAACTCGTTGTCGTACACACGGCCCAGCGTGGTCGGGTTGAGGATCATCGTCAGCGTGGAGGCTTGGATGCCCATCACCTTTTCGTGCACTGGCCAAATGGTGTCGACAGCCAGACTGGAATAACTGTCCAGCCAGCGTTCGGTTCCCATGCGGCGGAGCAGCTCGGTGTTGAGGCCGAACGCTTCGTCCTTGAAGGTGTTCTCAAGCATGAACTCCAGCGCCTCGCGCTGTTTCTTGGTCGGCACCGGAGTGACCGGATGCCGATTGCCGGGGTCGCCCTTCCGATCGCGATTCACGAACGAGCCACCGATCCATTTTCCCATCATGCTGACCGCCCGCGATTGGAGTGAAAGCGTCAGGTGATACCCGTCCCGCGCCTTGGCCCAGCTCTGCCCTTCTTTCACGAATTGATCGATCAACTTGCCTCGGTGATGTTTCACGATATTCATCTGGCTGCGTGCAAACTGAATGGGGTTCGAGGAGAAGTCATACGACTGGGCGAGCGGGTCGGAACCGTAATTATCCAGATCATCCGCGAAGGCCAGTTGAGGCTCGGAAACCCGGCTGAGCACTTTCTTCAACTCTTCCGGCTTGCTGACGATGGTGTAGCCGTACTCGATGGCCCAATGGTCGTAAGGGCCGATGTCGATCATGACATGATCCCCCTGCTTTTTGCCGATGCCCTTGAAGCGGATGACGGTGATGTAGTCCATCACCGAGCCGGCAAACGGCTGCTTGCCCTTGAGTTCGTCGCTGTTGATTTTCTCGAGCGAATGAACACTGGAGGCCTTGAAGTTGTGACTCAGGCCCAGCGTGTGCCCGACCTCGTGCGCGATGACATCCGCCACCAGCGGGCCGATAAACCATTCCGGCACCCCGTCGATCAAAACCTCCGGGTTCTTTGGCTCCGGCTTGCCGCTCGCCTTGGCCTCGGCAGCAGCCAAGGCAAATTCAAATCGCATGCTCGCAAGATCGAGCGACTTGCAGTCCGCCGCCAGGCAATGGCCGTTGACCTGGCTGACCCGTCCGTGAAGCCCGTCGAACTCGTCATCCCCAATCAATTCCCCGTCCGCCTTGGCCAAGGGATGGCCCCCGTAGGCTTCCGCCCCCATCGCCGCAAGTCGGGCGCGAACCGAACCTCGCTGGGACGGATGGGCCAAGCGCACGCGCGGATCCCATTCGGGATGCTCCTTGAGCCACGCAAGCGTTTCCGGCGTAAAGCTCTGCATTGCGATCTTCGGGAGTATCTTGTTGTACTGCATCTCGAAGTGGCGAATCCATCCGTCGTTCAGGATGATGTCCGCGTCGAGGATTTCCCCCGTCAACGGGTTGACCCGGCTCGGCCCGACCGCGCGGCCAACGTCGTTGTTCAACCAGCGGACAAAGTTGTACCGGGCATCCTCCGGGTCTTTCTCCATGTGTGCCCCGGTGGAGGCATCCTGATAATAAACCTCGATCGCGTTGGCCAAGCCCACTTTCTCGAACGCCTTGTTCCACATCAGCACACCCTCGCGAACCCAGCGGCGGTAGCGCACCGGCGTGGTGTGCTCGATGTAAAAGATGATCGGGTTTTTCACCGGGCTGATCTTGAGCTTGGGATCAGCCTTTTCGAGGTGCCAGCGATTGATGTAGCGCACCTTTTTTTTGTCGTCGTTGTACTTGCCAAAATCAGAGTAGCCCGTGGTGAAAAACCCCACCCTGTGATCCGCCAAGCGCGGCTTGTACGTCTTGCTCGGCGTGATGGAACTGATTGAGTAATGGAGGGTTTTCAGAATGCCGTTGCGGTCGGGCACCGTGAACGCCAGTTCCACGTTGGACGGGAATGCCTTTGCCGTGCGAATTTGAGCCAAGCGGGGGTTGATCCCCGATCCCTTGCTCCCGAAAAACTTCGAGGCGGATCCCAGAAGCAGGGCATCCATGTCGATCACCGGGCGATTCTTGGACATGACGGTCAGTATCGGGACGTCCACGAGAACCCGGTCGGTGAACAGTCGCTTAATGGACGCCTTCGATTCCGGATCGCCGGTCGAGCGGATCTTGAGATTCGGCTGAATGAGCAGCAACCGCTTGTCCAACCGCTTGAAATAAACGTAACGGTCGCTGACCTGCAGCCCGGCTTCCTCCTCGCCGCCCGCCACAGTGGTCGCGATGAAAAACCGCTTTGACTCGAACCCGGCCGGCAGCGCGCCGAGCATCTGCTGATCCTTCTTGCGCACGTAGATGGAGAACAGGCTCGATTTTTTGTCCATGCTGGAGATGACCTGCTCGTAGCCCTTGAGCACCGTGGTGTACGCCGGAAAGTCCGGCTTGGCGGTGGGCGGCTTGGCCGCCGGCTTGGCCGGGGTCGGGGTTTGAGCGATCGCGGCGGCCGTCACAAGGCCAAGCGCGGCGACGATGAGTGATGTCTGTTTTTTCATGGCAAAAATTTTCCGGGCCGGTTCGCCCGCCTTTCGCCCCTGTGGGCAACCGGGAATGTGCCCCACGCTTGGCCAATTTCAAGCATGAACCCGGCGGTTTATCCGCCTGCCGCGCCTCAACTCTCGACCGCTTGGCCAAGCGCGGGTAGCCTCCCGCACGGGCGGGTAACATGGCGGCAAAGAAAATCACGGGCAAGTTTGACTCCATCGAGGCGGTGCTGCGCGACATCGCGCGCGGCAACATGGTCGTCGTCGTCGACGACGCCGACCGCGAAAACGAGGGCGACCTCATCATGGCCGCCGAGAAGACCACGGCCAAGGCGGTCAACTTCATGGCCAAGCACGGCCGCGGCCTCATCTGCGCGCCGACCGCGCCGGAGCGCCTGCAACAGCTCGGCATTGAACGCATGGTGCTCAACAATCGCGAAGGCCATCGCACCGATTTCCAGATCAGCGTCGATGCCGCGCAAGGCATCACCACCGGCATCAGCGCCGCCGACCGCGCGAAGACAATCAAGACATTGGCCAACCCCACCTCGATCGCCGACGACCTCGTGCAGCCGGGCCACGTCTTCCCGCTGCGCGCGAAAACCGGCGGCGTGCTCCAGCGCGCCGGGCACACGGAGGCGGCGGTCGACCTCGCCCGCCTCGCCGGCTGCCGGCCGATGGGCGTCATTTGCGAGATCATGAATGACGACGGCTCGATGGCCCGCCTGCCGGAGCTGCGCCGCTTCGCGAAGAGGCACAAGCTCAAGCTCTGCTCCATCGAGCAGCTTATCGAGCACCGCCGCAAACGCGAAAAGCTCGTCGCCTGCGAGGAGGTCATCAAAATGCCGACCGACTTCGGCGAGTTCGACCTGCACCTGTACCGCTCCACCATCGACGGCCAGCACCACCTTGCCCTCGTCAAAGGCAGCATGAGCACCCGCCGCCGCACGCTCGTGCGCGTCCACAGCGAATGCCTCACCGGCGACGTGTTCGGCTCGCGACGCTGCGATTGCGGGGCGCAGCTCCAGCAGGCGATGAAGCAGGTTTCCGCCGCCGGCCACGGGGTGATCCTGTACATGCGCCAGGAAGGCCGCGGCATCGGTTTGGCCCCTAAAATCAAGGCTTACAAGCTCCAGCAGGGCGGCCTCGACACCGTCGAGGCCAACGAGAAACTCGGCTTCCCGATGGACCTGCGCGAGTACGGCATCGGCGCACAGATCCTCGCCGACCTTGGCATCCAGAAAATCCGCCTGCTCACCAACAACCCGAAAAAGGTCGTCGGGCTGGAGGGGTACGGCCTCGAGATCGTCGAGCAGGTGCCGATCCGCGTGAAGCCGAACCAGCACAACAAGGGTTACCTCAAGACCAAGCGCGAAAAACTGGGCCACCTGCTTTGACGCCCCGCCCCCTTCCCCGCTTGGCCAAGCGCACGCGGCATGAATGAGTCGCTCCCCATCTGGGACATCCACGCCGAAATCACCGACACGCTCGCCGTGCACAGCCGCCTCGTGCTCACCGCGCCGACCGGCTCCGGCAAATCCACCCAAGTGCCGCAAATCATCCTCGACGACGTCCTTTGCGGCGGAGGCAAAGTGGTCGTGCTTCAGCCGCGCCGCGTCGCCGCCCGATCGCTTGCCCGCCGCGTCGCGTGGGAACGCTCGGCCAGGCTCGGCGCCGAGGTTGGCTATCAGGTTCGCTTCGAGAACCACACCGGCCCCGAAACCAAAATCGAGTTCATCACCGAAGGCGTGCTGCTGCGCCGGCTGCAGGACGACCCGCGCCTGGCCAATGTCGGCGCGGTGCTCTTCGACGAGTTTCACGAACGCAACCTGATGAGCGACCTCGCGCTTGGCCTGGTCAAAACCCTGCAACACACCGGGCGCGCCGACCTCAAGCTCATCGTCATGTCGGCGACCATCGAGACCGGGCCGATCGCCCGCTACCTTGGCCAGGCGGACGACGAACCGTGCCGCGTGCTCGCCTCCGGCGGGCGCACCTTTCCCGTCGATATTTGCTTTGGCCAATACCGCAATCGCGACCCCGTCACCGAGCAGGCCGCCGGGGCCGTGGAGCAGATTCTCCGCGACAGCTCCCCCGGCGATATTTTGGTGTTTATGCCGGGAATGGGTGAAATTCGCGGCACGATCAGCGCGATCGGCCGACGGCGGCTGGCTGAGCCGGTCGAGTTAATCCCACTGCACGGCGACCTCCCGCCCACTGATCAGGATCGCGCTTTCGGCGAATGTGGCCGCCGCAAAATCGTCGTCGCCACCAACGTCGCCGAGACCTCGGTGACCATCGACGGCATCCGCCACGTCATCGACAGCGGCTTGGCCCGCGTCGCCCGGTTCGACGCCGAGCGCGGCTTTGGCACACTGCTCATCGAGGAGATCAGCCGCGCCTCCGCCGACCAACGCGCCGGCCGCGCCGGCCGCACCGCGCCGGGAACGTGCCACCGGCTTTGGACCGAGAGCGGCCACCTCAATCGCCCCGAACACAACACGCCGGAAATCCACCGCACCGATTTGTCGGAGTCGGTGCTGATGCTGCACGCCGCCGGCATCGACGAGGCGACACGGTTCGACTGGCTCGACAAGCCGGACGCCCACGCCGTGGCCAAGGCCGAGTCGCTGCTCCGCTCGCTCGGCGCCTTGGCCAAGCGCTTGGCCAACCGCAACCCCGGCGGCTTGACCGACGTCGGCCGCGCGATGCTGCGACTGCCGATGCACCCGCGCCCGGCCCGGATGATTGTCGAGGGCAGTCGTCGCGACTGCATCAACGAGGCGGCGCTGTGCGCGGCATTCATGGGCGGACGCGACATTCTCATCCGCTCCGCCCGCGACGACAAAAACGTGCAGGCCGCACAGGAGTCGTTCCGCGACGGTGCCGACTCTGACTTCGAAGTGCAAATGCGTGCCTGGCAATTTGCCAACTCGCGCCGCTACAACATCGACGCCTGCCGCGCGCACGGCATCCACGCCGGGGCGTGTCGCGAGGTCGAGTCGGCGTTCCGGCAAATCCTCCGCTTGGCCAAGGCGGGCGATTCACCTTCGGCATTCGACCGGTCGAAGTCTGCCGAACTGCGCCGCTGCATTCTCGCCGCGTTTGCCGACCAACTGTGTGTGCGGCGCGACAGCGGCACGCTGCTTTGCAGCCTGACCGAAGGCCGCACCGGCACGCTCGTTCGCGAGAGCGTCGTGCAGAAAGCGCCGCTGCTCGTCGTCGGCGAAATCCGCGAGATTTCCAGCCGGGGCAACCGCGCTCAAACATTGTTGAGCTTGGCGGCGGCGGTGGAACTGGATTGGGTGCGCGAGTTGTTTCCCGGCGACTTGGCGACCCGGATCGAGTGCGAGTTCGACCCCGGCCCAAAACGCGTTGAGGCCTTTGAAATCACCCGTTTTCGCGATCTCGAACTGGGCCGCGCACGGGCGAAAGAGGCCGATCCCCAAGCCGCCGGCCAAGCGCTGGCCAACGCCTGTTTACGCGAATGGTTCGCGCCCAAGTCGTTCGACCACTCGGTCCGGCAACGGATTCGGCGGCTCAACTGGCTGTGCGCTGCCCGGCCCGATTTGGAGTTTCCGCCGCTGGACGATGCAGCGATTTTGAATTGCCTCGCGACGGCGTTTGCGGGCATGACCTTGGCCAAGCAGGCGGTCGCTGCTGACGTAAAACCGGCATTCCGCAAACATATGCCGAGGGAACAGTGGGAGTGGCTCGACGAACTCGCGCCGCAAACGATCGCTTGGCCGGACGACCAACCCAAGCGTTTGGAATACCCCGACAAACCAACGGACAAAAACGGCAACGTGCTGCCGGTGGAACTGCACGTGAAGCTGCATGAATGCTTTCGCTTGGCCAAGCACCCGCGCATCTGCGAGGACGGACACATCGTGCGGTTCAAGCTGTTGACACCGAAAAACAAAAAAATCGATTACTGCGACGACTGGCCGACGTACAAGCAACGCGACTATCCAAAAATCCGGAAAGACCTGTTGGCCAAATTCCCCGGCGTGGGCTGGGTTTGAATTTTGAAAATGACAACCACGAATGGACGCCAATGGACACGAATAGTGCAACCCATTCCTTCTCCCACATCGGGGGAGAAGGTGGCCGAGGGCAACGCGCTTGGCCAAGCGGCGCACGGGTGGCGCGGAAGCGTCTTGGAGTGCGGCCTTCCCTGCCGCTTTTCGGGGCCAAATTGATGGCAACAAAAAATTGAAACATGGATGGGCAAGATGGACAGGGTTGAAAAAGTGAATATCGAATGCCGAACAAGGAATGTCGAAACCTGAAGTGAATGACGCTGCCGCGATCGGCGTAACCCCCTCTCCCAGCGGGAGAGGGCCGGGGAGAGGGAGAGCGCTGAAAATTACAACGAGATTCTGCACGCTGTTTTTTGAATTTACAAAATGATAAATGACATCCGACAGATCGCTGTCAAGGCCGGTGAAGCGATCCTGCAAACTTACGACGACCCGGCCGAGGTCGAGACGAAAGAGGACGACTCGCCGCTCACACAGGCCGACCGCGCCGCGCACAACTGCATCGTCGGCGCGCTGGCGCAACTCACGCCGGACATCCCGGTTTTGTCCGAGGAGTCGGAAGGCATCAGCACCGAGGAGCGGCTTGGCTGGAAACGCTTTTGGCTCGTCGATCCGCTCGACGGCACCAAGGAGTTCATCAAAAAAACCGGCCAGTTCACCGTCAACATCGCCCTGATCGAAAACGGCGAACCAACGATCGGTGTCGTGCTCGCCCCGGCGTCCGGCTTGGAATATTTCGCGGCTCGCGGCGACGGTGCCTTCAAGCGGCTTGGCCAAGCGGAACCGGTGGCGATCCGCGTCTCGGAAGCCAACAAAACCAAGCTGCGCATCGTGGCCAGCCGCGATCACGCCGGCCCGAAGGTCGCCGCCATGCTCGAAAATCTGCCCAACGCCGAACTCGTCAGCATGGGCAGTTCGCTCAAGTTCTGCCTCGTCGCCGAGGGCGCGGCCGATTTGTACCCGCGCTTCGTCCCGACGATGGAATGGGACACCGGCGCGGCCCAATGCATCCTCGAGGAAGCCGGCGGCGCCGTCTGCACCCTCGACGGCTACCGACTGGCCTACGGCCGCAAAGACCTCCGCAACCCCTCCATCATCGCCGCCGGCCACCCCACAATAGACTGGAAGTCACTGCTGCCGGGTTAATGCGAACTATGAGCTTGTTTCTGATTGCTTGCATCCGCAAGCAATCAGAAACAAGCTCATCAATAGATCACCAAACGATCGCACCAGTTGACTCAATAGGGAATAACACCGCCGGGGGGCGAAACTGGCGTTCGACTTCTACGATACTCTCGAACCGTTTGGGATTGCCCCCCGTTCAAGGGTCGCTAAACTCTCCATTAACTCAACAACGGTATCGTTCAGGTTTGGGATTGCCCCCCGTTCAAGGGTCGCTAAACTGGTGTGCGGTCGGTGCCTGTTGACTCATTAAGAAAGGACACCGAAGGGGAGGCGCTAGACTGTGGTTAGC
>JACKQG010001159.1_pt1 | contig 37064 bp, 29 predicted proteins | sample 8237621 | NCBI WGS metagenome assembly JACKQG01 (sample SAMN15677084, study PRJNA649215) | marine metagenome | biome: marine; feature: Black Sea; material: saline water; isolation source: suspended particulate matter (SPM) from the Black Sea western gyre | collected 2013-06-09/2013-06-10 | depth... | reverse complement strand
CGCATACAAAAAAAGCACGTCGAGGGGAGAAGAGAAAGCCTCGACGTACTTTGGTTGCCCCGCGAACCCGGAATAGTCCCCCGGATAACAACACCCAGAAAAAAACTCCCGCCGCCCAGAACTATATTGCCCGTAATATCCCGTTGGGGCTCGATGAGACGAATCTCTTTGAAAATAGACGCCTACTACCCCTATATGCGTTTTAATTGGCTGAAATAGCAGGATAATTGTATAATTATTCGCCTAAAAAACATAACACCTTGCGTAGCAAGGCGTTATGGAGGAAACTATTTCGCAAATCTTTACTCGATAGTGAGCGTACCTGAACCCGAGTCGCCTTCCCACCCGCCAATGCGAATGTAGTAGGTTTCACCTAATGTGACGTTTACGTCAACTGCAGAGTAATAAGACTGGCAACCAGATTCGCCACTAGCGTCACCATTGCATGCGACTTGGTTTGAGCAGGATCCAGCGTACACAGCCATCGATGTGTCATAGCTTGAGGAATCACACGTTGTAAAGTGTGCATTGCCTGTGAACTCTGCTGTCCATGCAAACCAGATGTCTTTCGAGTTGTTCCAGTTCATGTAGGTGCCCGAGCATTGCGAATCATCTGGTTCTGGGCTACTAGGTGTCGCAGTAAATGTCTCGTATGCATTTGCGCCGAGGTTTGCCGCGAGTGGAGTGTTGCATTCATCACCTGCGCCGGGGCAAGTGGTATTCGCACAAGTTGTTTCATCGCCAAAATACGATCCACCCATTTCTGAGCAATTGTTTTCGCTAAGTTCAGAGCACGTGAAATCGGTTGCACAACATGCACCAGTAATCACACATTCCGAACCCCAACCATCGACGATCGCTAGAAGATCTGAAACGTCAACGCAGCAGTTGCCATCAACGTCTCCAATTGGTCGGTATGTTCCGTCTCCACAATCACCCCAACCGTCAATCACAGCGAGGATGTCTGCAACATCGACATTTCCATCACCTGAAACATCAGTAGCACATGTTCCAACTGGTAAAGAGCACGGGTCAAGAATACCAAGCTCCCATACGAACAAACCGCTCTCGAGATCACTGCCAATCACTGTTCCACTTGGGAAGTATGGGTAGACATTCCACAAGCCATTGAAACTTGCATTGTCATTGGATGGATACGTGTCAAAGTAACCGTATTGCACGGGATTCGTTGGGTTAGAGGCATCAAAGACGCGAAGACCAGAACGGTAGTTCGCTTCAAAAATGTAGCCATTATATGTGTACAAGTTATGGTCAATAGAAGTTGATCCGCTAGTAAATGTACTTACCAAATGTGGGTTTGAAAGATCTTCAACATTAATAACGCGAGTAGTTGTTAGCGTGCCGTTGTATTGTTCATCGAGTTCATCGTTGAGATAAAACAAAGTTCGATCTTCAGAAAGCCATCCTTGGTGTGAATATTGTGCGCCACTGTAATACGATTGACCGACAACAGACGGATTTGATTTATTTGTAACGTCAACGATCGTTAGTCCTGTGTCATTCCACCCACTGCTGAAACCACCGCAACAAAAAGCAATTTGTCGTCCTGCGTAAGGTCCATCCGTGTACGTGACGATTTGCGCATCGTGTGTGTAACGATCACTCCATTGGCCAACTTCAACGGGCGATGCTGGATTTGCAAGGCTGTACATTTTAAGACCATCGTTGCTTGCACCTGTGCGATAGAGAAAACCACTTTCTGTATCAATTGCAACGTTATGCGAAGAGCCTGATCCAGCAGAATTGAGGGTTTGTACATTTCCATTATCGATATCAGCAAGGTTAAAGACTTGGATTCCTCCACCGCCTTCGCTCACAGCGTACATGTACGTTCCGTATGTTTTGATATCGCGCCAAAGACTGTTTGGTCCAGAGAGGGAAGCAACGACTTGCGCATTGCCTGGGTTTGTAATTTCAACAATGACTGTGCCACTTGATGTGCCCATGAGTGCATACTCACGACCAGAAGGTGATACGTATCCCCAGCAATCATTGCCCGAATCAGCTCCGTCAAGTGAACCTAAAGGTAACCATGATTTCAGTTGGACATTTTCTGAACTAAATCCAAGAGATCGTTGTTGACCTTGATTACTGTCAGCACGATACGCGTTTGCAATCACGGCGGGTTGTCGATCTTTAATCTTCGGATCATCTTGGTGAGCAAACACCAATGCACCCATAGAGGTGATTCCTAGAGCAGTGATTTTTGTAAGGTGTTTTAACATAGTGTTCCTTTTCCTTGGACACCTCAGAATAGCCCAATAAACTGGGTAGGGCTAGGAGATTCTGGGATATTTCTTACATATACGGGCTTTATGGGGTGCAGGATCCCCAATTTCCAACAACTGCGAGCAAATCACCCACAGCGACAACGCCGTCACCATTGATGTCCGCAGCTTGATCATCACTTCCCCACGCATCTATGACTGCGAGAAGATCACTTACCTCCACAGCACCATCGGAATTGACGTCTCCGAGGCATGTCGTTCCGCATGAAACAACCTCGAGTTGGAAGTTATCAATTCCAGCTTCGACGATACTTGGCGGGCTCGTATCTTCTGCTATGAATGCAATTCGAATCAAATTTGTAGGTTGGGTATATGAACTAATTGAAAAACTAACTGTTTCCCAAGCAGAATCTGTACCAGCTGTTTCATGCACAAATGTCCATGAATTCCCATCATCATTGCTGACATACGTTTTGAGTGTGTCAGGGGTTTGGCTGTCAAAGAACCAACGTGCGTATGAAATAATCCCATCTGTTCCTGCAACATTAAGGAGGGGGGAGACTAGCGTTGTAGAACCACCATCAACGTCTGCTGCTCCTGCTGAGCCACCAACCTCACCATTTTCGGTAATGAAACATTGCACATTTTGCGTGCCACCTGTCGCATCATCTTCAGGAGCAGCCATCTGAGAGTTGTAAATAGTTCCGTTGGGGTCTACGCGTTCCCACGCACCGGTAGTAAGTCCATTACTGTTGACGATTGACCATGCAGTTACATCGTCTTCCATATCATCTCGGAAAATGATGTCGGTGCCTTCACCCACTGTTACATCAAACCAGCCAGTGGGTGGGTCTGTAAAAGTACCGCCACTTGTGAGTGTGAGTGTAATAAAAAATTCTAATTCACTTGCGCACTCACCTGCAGGAAGATTTGCTTCAAACAAATTATTGCCTAAAGAAGTAAGTGGATATTCTGTTTGGGAACCATTGTCGCGAACAGTAATTGTTGCTGTCGTTGGATCGATCGTACCACCTCCAACAGCTTCTCCATTGACTGTAAATATTGTTGTTTGATTTGGAGGGATGAATCCAGGCAACCCATTTGGGTAAGAAAAGATAACACCAGTTGGCGCATCTTGAATCCAAACTTCAGTTGAATCGCATCTTCCCATCACCATGTCTAACCACCCATCTCCGTTGATGTCAAAGACTGCAACATCGTGAACGCCTTGAAGTTCGCTGTCGCTAATGCCGACATATTGTTCGTCAAGGGTAATGTTTGGTGTGTCGCCAAGATTTCTGTAAATAAGTGAAGTGCGAGTGCAACCTGAAATGTCAACATCCACATCCGTCACAATTACATCTTGGTGCCCGTCGTTGTTTAAGTCCCGAATGAGTGCGTTGCCTCCAAAGCCGTTACTATTTTCTAGAGTAATGGCGTCGAAATTTGCAAATCCATCCCCACCGTTTCCGGTGTTGATGTAGTACGTATCTGAACCATCGTCTACAACGACAAGATCTTGCCTACCGTCACCGTTGAGATCTCCAACAGTAACAAAGTAAGGAGCTTGCTGGTCAATAATGTCATATCCGTTGAAGTACCCTTCGTTCAAGGGGTCGTTGTATGTAATAGCGACATGTTGCGGGGCGTTAAGTGAAGTTTGTTTCACAATATCTAGTACGCCATCACCATTCATGTCTGCAATTGAACTTGCTGCGCCGAATGCAGACTCTAGCATTTCACTGTTCAGTCGTTGTGTACTTTCATCTGTGAAAAATGCATTGCCGTCATTTATGAGTAGTCGGTTGTTGAAGTCAAAAATTTGTGTTGAACCACTGTCATAATCACCAAAGTATAAATCTGGGTATCCATCACCAGTGAGGTCGTCAATTGCAAGGCTGCAAAAACGAGGGCCAGCGGTATCGTGCATTTGTGGAATGCGGGCATTTTCAAAACGGAACCCTTGCCAGATACCGTCTACTTCACCGAGGTTCATATACACTCGTGGATGAGATAAAGCCTTCGTGGAATTATCAGTCAATGTAGTGACCGTCACCATGTCAAGCCAACCATCTAGATCGAGGTCATGTAACACAACGTCACGATCGTTCGTTGGTGTGAGAAAACCGTTGTCGCCCGAGACATCAGTTGCTATTGCGTATTCTGCAGTTCGATCCACAAGTGAACCGCCCTCATTCATAAACAGAATGTTGATGTTTCTGCCTTCAGAAGTAAATGGTTGTTTACGCACACATACAAGATCAATGTCGCCGTCTAGATCAATATCGCCCCAAGCGTAATCTTTTTCTTCGCTGTCACTGATCCCAACACTTGGGTCGCAGACAAGTCGATCTGATTGATTTGTAAAGTTTGCAAATCCACCAGCAAGTGCGAGTTCAGTAATAAGTATGGTTGTTGTAATGATCACGGGCATGGTCCCCAATTTCCTACGATGTATAAGAGGTCGTTCACGTTTACTACGCCATCATTGTCGATGTCTGCAGCACAATTTTCACAAGGTCCCCAAGCGTCGATCATCGCAAGTATTTCACTTACGTCCAAAGTGTTGTCACCATTTAGATCGCCCAAACAAGTTTGGCATTCGTCAAGAATTCCGTTGTTGTCATCGTCGGCTTCACCGAGAAGAATGTCAAGGAGATCGTTTGTTCCGTTTTCATTGCAGTCTGCAAGTTCATCGTCATACGCAAGTAAGAATACATCGAAATCATCAAGATCTACATCGCCGTCTTGGTCGACATCATGGATCGCACATGGGTCGTTAGGAGTTACTGCGCTTCCGAAACAGTTTCTAAAACCAATGGTGTCGGAATATCCATGGAAATCGTTGCGTTCAACATCACCATCGGAGTCACTGTCAAATTCAACTTGTCCGAGTGAATGTAAGAATGCGATCAATGAATTTTGATCATCGCCACTGAGGGAGGCAAATGCATCTACTGATGGCGCGCCTTGCGACCCGAATACACCATGTTCAGCAATGGCGTCACGGATTCGTGAGTCAAACGTACCTGCACTAAACCGAGCATCATGCCAGAGTGGGTCGCGGTATGCAACGCCCCAAAGTGGTGGCGTTTTTAGTTGTTGTCCGTTTGCATCACCTTGCACGATGCCGTCGCCAGCGATGCCCATGTCGTGCAAAAGGAAGTCACCGTATGGGCGAATTGTAATGTTGCGGAGTGGTTCTTCAGTTTCAGGATTGCTTCCTGTGGTGAATTGAGATGAGTGGCAGATATTGCAGCCAATACTATTAAAAACTGTTTCTCCATGCATTCCAGATTTTGGAGTTTGCGGTGGCGGGGCGAGGAATCGCTGGAAATCTGTAACGCGATCAATAAAATCGAACCCCTCCGCATCCGGTCCATCTTCAGGGTCTGCAACAGTGTCGCAGTTGGCGAGTAGTTCTTCGTCGCCATTTGGTGCGTTGTCAAAAGGAAGGAAGCGGTTACTCAAACCCATTTCATTTTGCGCGGCGTCAGAAGAGAATGTAAGTACAGATGCGACTTGCGCTTTCCATCCGAACCGACCAACGTGTAGTTCTCCGGTTGGATGTTCAAAGTTTGACACCATGTGCGCGCTGCCGCGTTGTGCTTCTGGTTGGGCATCGCGGTTTGCTAGAAGGTCAGCGTCGCTAATTGCTTCAACGAGTCCAAACGCAAGAGCGCTGTTTGTAACGCGAAGAGAAACTACGTTTGCTTCGGGCGGTACGAATTCTGCACAATCGTCGCTGATCGCTTCGGCTTGGCGGAGTGATCCTCCTAGATCTGCTAATGGGTCGAAGCCACCTTTTTTTCCGATGAAACCAAAACGGGTCACTGTTTGTGAACCAGCACCCCCAACAGGATTGTTGTGACAACTGCCACAACTTGTTTGATTAAAAATTGGTCCAAGTCCACCTTCTACAGTGAGATCAGTATTGAAGGAAATTTTTCCAATCTCAAACCGAGAAAGCTCAGATGCGGTAAGCGTTCTGAGTGGTTCTCCGGCGCGTGGTTGAACATCTACTGCATAAGATGCAGTAACAAACATTCCAACCATAATAAGACATGCAGGTTTTGTTTTGATGTGTTTCACAGATTACTCTCCTTACTCTAGAAGTAGATACGATAGATTACTCTTATTAGTTGCATACAATGTACTGTTTCAAGCATCCATTTCGAAGAACAAAGTGCCTTTTTTGGGTAATTATCCTCATTTTTATTGGGTGCGAAGAACCTGTTTCACCAACAGTGAAACTTGATTCTGCGTTGATAACGCATTTCACATTGATCCAAGAGGGTAAAACAGGTTCAGCACGAGTTCGAATCCGTCAACGAATTGAAGAAAAAGGTGAATCTGCTCAACCGTTATTTTTGATGGGGTTGAGTTATCACAAAGAGAAGAAATATACAAAAGCGGCTGATTGGTTTGAGCGAGCTGCGAAGTTTGATCTGCCAGAGGATCAATATCCACCAACATGGCATTTTTTAGGCTGGTCGTATTACTACCTCGGTGAGATAGAAAAATCTACGCGTGCTTTTGAAACATTTCTATCGATTCAGCCGAATGAAGGCGATTCTTTTTTTGCTTTGGGACTCCTTGCTATGGATTCTGGCGACCGCATTGCGGCAAAAGAGTATTACAAAAAATCGATTGCGTTCCAGCAAGACAATCCAAAAGGGCAAGCCAAAGCAATGGCTCGACTAGGTGATGTGTTAGTTGTAGATAATCCAAATGCTGCGAGAGAAATGTATTTACAATCCCTTTCACTCGATCCAGATTTATACGAAGCGTGGTATCGATTGGCAAAAACATACAAGCAGAATGACGCAGAACTGTTTCAAAAATATTTGCAGAAATCGAAAGAAGCAAAACTTCGTGTAACTCAAAAAAAACATAATACGAGTTTTCCTGAATGAAGTATTTAGTGTTTATTTTATGTCTTGTTGGATGTAGCGATGTTGCGCAGGATCAAAATGCCTCACCGTTTTTGTTTACTGAAGTTGAAACGGTGATTGCGCCTACTGTATGTGGCGCTGCAGACCCAACGCAAATTATTGAAGTAAATGGCACTGGTCTTGGCTTGTTTGATTACGACAACGATGGCGATTTGGATTTGTTTGTCGTCAATGCCTCAGATCAACCGTGTCGTTTGTATGAAAATATAAGTAGTGGCTCTATTGCATTTCAAGATGTTACAAAGGAAAAAGGTATTGATATTAAGCGGTGGGCAAATGGTGTAGCGGTTGGAGATGTCAATGGTGATGGTTTCGAAGATTTGTATGTAACATGTTTTGGTGAAAATGTATTGTTGCTGAATAATGAAGGCGATTCATTTACAGATGTCACCAAGCAAGCAGGTGTTGGAGATGATCGCTGGGGAACAAGTGCAGCGTTCGGCGATTTGGACAATGATGGCGACCTCGATTTGTATGTTTGCAATTATTTGCAGTTTGATACACAAAATCCGCCGCCAAGAGCGAAATACAAAGGCGTGTCGGTGCTTGGTGGACCGCATGGATTAACTCCTGAAAAAGATATTGTTTATGAAAATATAGGAGGTGGAGTTTTTAGAGATGTTACCGAATCGTGGCAACTCGATGCAACTGCAGCATTTTCGCTCAACGTTGTGATTCTTGATGTGAATGATGATGGATGGCAAGATGTGTACGTTGGAAATGATTCGATGGCAAACAATTTGTTTTTGAATCAACAGAAAAAAGAAACTACGTTTAGAGATATTGCAACTCGATCAGGTGCAGCGGCGAACGGTGATGGGTCAATGCAAGCGACTATGGGAATTGCAGTAGCGGATATTGATAACAATGGAATGCCTGATTTTTTTACGACAAATTTTTCAAGTGATACGAACACGTTGCAATTGAATGACGGTACGTATTTTGAAGACCGTACAAAACTTTTTGGTTTGGGTTTGCTGAGCCGAACATTGCTTGGTTGGTCATGTGGGTTTCATGATTTTGATTTGGATGGCGATGAAGACTTGCTTGTAGTCAATGGACATGTGTACCCAGAAGCGACGTTAGCATCAATGGACAGTGAACGTGCGCAGCCGCTCTTGTGGATGTCTAGAGTTGGAGATAGGTTCAGGAAAGTGAGCACGACATTAGGCGAAAAAAACTATCGAGACCGCGCAGCTGTTTTTGGCGATCTTGATGGCGATGGAGATACGGATGTTATTGTTGCACAGCGGAGTGGTCCTGTTCGTGTGTTGCGAAATGATGTGGTTGGTCGAAGACCATTGGTCATTCATTTGGAAGGGCAAGCGATGGGTGCTAGATTAAAAATTACCCTTGATGATGGATCTGTTGTTTCGAGATGGAACCACAGCGGAGGGGGTTTTCAATCTTCCGCGTTTACGGATCCTACCTTTACGTTCCCACTAGGCCGATATCCCAAAAAATTAGAAATTACATGGGGCGATGGCGATCGACAAGTTGTTGGAAATCTCCCCCGCAAGGGCGATTTCACACTCCTCCAGAAAAATTGACTCCGAGTCAATTAATTTTTCCTGAGATTAATTGACTCGGAGAGAATTAATTTTTGACGCGATAAATTGACTCGGAGTGAATTAAATCAAGTTGCGATTAATTCACTCGGAGTCAATTTATCTTCTTTAATACCAAGTGTTTGCAACGGCGAATTTGATTTTTTTATATGACTCGGAGTAATTTAATTCACTCGGAGTCAATTAATTCACTCGGAGTCAATTAATTCACTCGGAGTCAATTTATTTTAGTACGTTGGCTTTGGTGTATGTTTTTCCGAGGATTGCTTTGTCATCAGCGCCCATCCAGTCAGAGAGGACCGTTGCGTAGACTTGCCTGAAGTCAGTGTTGTATATCAAATCGCCTTCGTCAAGTTTTGTAACTGATGGGTGCATCCCAAGCAAACCTGGTTTCACCATGTCGCCAATCAAGAACATCGGTGCAGCAGTGCCATGATCCGTTCCAGCAGAACCGTTTTGTGCAACTCGCCTTCCAAACTCGCTAAACATCATCGTCAATACTTTTCCACCATTGCCCTGCGCAGAAACATCTTTTTGGAATGCGTTTAGCGAATCACCAACTTGCCGCATGAGATTCGCGTGAGAATTTAACTGATTCGCATGGGTGTCAAATCCACCTAGACTGGCGTAGTACACACGAGTTGGTAGATCTGCACGAATCATTGATGCGATCATCTGCAATTGTTGGGATAGTTGCCCATCTGGGTATTTCACGAGCGGTTGCTTTTGCACTGCTTTTCGAATCCGATCTGAAGAAACTTGTGCATCTAACGAAGTGCGAACAAGAAAATCTAATTGACTATCTTTGGAGACACCTTGCATCGTTTCGAGGCGGTTGATGTCATCATAAGTCGCAGCAAGCGAATCGTCACTACTCTTTCCAGCCCACCTGAAAAGTTCTTCTGTTTCAAAATTCACTGCTTTCTGTGTTTTTCCATGCAGTGCAAGTGGTGCTTTAGAGCCGATTGCAATTGATCCTTTTGGATTTGGTTTTCCGGCACATGTGTTGTCGAAGTATTTTCCTAACCAGCCATAACCTTGTGCTGAATGGTTACCAGTTTGCCAAATGTCAGTTGAAGTAAAGTGAGAGCGGTTTGGGTTCGGATACCCAACACCTTGCACGATTGCTGCTTGGCCACCATCAATAAGTTCTCGAAGACCTGTTAAGTTTGGATGGAGACCTATTCCATCTGCACCTGGAATAGACAAGGCGCTACCAGCATTACTTCGAGAATTTCCGGGAGCTCCGATTGCTAACTGTGAGCGATTGTTGTAATAATCTCTTGAGCCGTACGGCACAACAGTGTTGAGCCCGTCATTCCCGCCAGCAAGTTGGATAACAACCAACACTCGGTCATCAGGAACACCCGCTTGGGATGTAACTAGCGAACCCACTGGAAGCATGATTCCATGCGCAGAATTTTGTAAAAAAGATGGAACAGTTGTGGCCATGGATAAGAAGACCATGCCTTGCTGCATAAATAAGCGTCTGGAGTAGGCGTTTTCATTTCCGGTACTCATGTTTTCGTCTTCATGGTGATGGTGATGTGTCATGCGTATTTCCTCAACTGAGTTGATATTCCGGCATTGCCGTGATCAACGTAAGTAAACCGGTCACTGTTCTATTGTCTATTACATTGCGTTGTGTTTTTAAATAATCAAGCAGTGCATCTTCCCGCTCTTGTTGAACGCTAGGGTTGCAAAGTACGTTAGTAAGCAAGTACCGGACTGCTTGTTTTGGAGATTTTGTTCTACCACCGAGCAAGGAAATGGCATCGTATTTGCTTCCGTCAGCATCCCACGCGTACCCATCGGGACGTTGACCCGTGATTAAAAAGAGAAGGGTGTTCTGTCGCATAAACATTGTAGATGTGCTAATCCATGATCGACCGCCGTCCCAACCTTTCACAGATGGAGGCGCAAAAAGTTTTTGCCCCATCAAATTAGAAGCAAGTGATAGTGTTCGGAGTAATTTTTTGCGGTCGGGCGGGTTGATCGTCCTCATCGCTTGTACGATGAGTTGAATCGGGCTCTTGATGATCGAACGAATGTTTTCTTCGTCATAAAAATGTTCAGATAGAAGCATTGCTTTTATCACACTCTTTATGTTCCAGTTCGAACGTTTGAATACGCTTGCTAGTTGTCCAACAAATTTTGTTGCATCTGGTGTTGGTCCATGGGGAAGATCATTGATAAAGAAACGGTAGAGTTTCCAAATAATAAACGTAGAAGCACTTGGTTTTGTAAAAATTAGATTAACAAAATCATCACCATCAAATTGCCCGCGGCGACCAAAAATTGTTTTAACACCATCGTCGTGCTGCCTAGATTGAAACGCAAAGGCGTCGTCTTTAAATGTATATCCAGTCAGCGTTCGTGCACCTTCTTTGATGTCATCCTCAGTGTATCCCTCGCCTTCGCCCAAGGTAAAAAGTTCCATGAGTTCGCGAGCAAGATTTTCATTGGGCGATTCTTTTCGGTTTTGATGATTATTTAAGTATTGAATCATCGCTGGATCATGCACAATGCCTCGCACTAAATCTTCTTTGAAGTTCCCCATTGCATGCGTTCGGAAGAACGCATTTTGCTGATACATGTGAAAACTGTTTTCAATTGTTCGATACCCCGTTGTAAAATGTCCGTGCCAAAAGAGAGTGAGTTTTTCTTCGAGTGGTCTTGGCGTTTCGATTAACCGTTTGATCCACCACTCTTCCATTTCAGCAATTTGTTTTCTGTCTGCACGTTGCCGACGTTGTCGCTCTTGCCGAAATGTTTCAAGCGCTGCTTCATCACCACCTTGTCGTGCCTTTTTTACAATTTGCCTTTCGCTGTTTGTAAGCGGCCGCATAATGTCGTTATCGAAATCTTCTGATTGGACAGGGGAGGGGTCGGTTATTCTTTTGTATTCAATGATGTACTCAACAGATTTGTCGAGACCCATTTTTGCAAGAATTGCAATTTGCCGTTCTGTTCCCCCAAACCCCGCACGATTGAGAAGGTGTTGCGCCTTTGATTCGTCAAACTTCTTTGGATCAAATTTTTTCAGCGTGCTGCCGGCCATAAAAAGACTCCATATGGGTAGTTGAGGATTTTTGTACTCAGTTCAACGGTATTGCTGCAGGTACTATTGCATAATTTCGTTGATACGACGCCGGCGTAGTTTTCGTTTGAGTAAAATTGCATTTCCAATAACAGTAATGTCGCTGAAGCCCATTGCAGCGGCCGCAATCAGGGGACCGTGGGGTCCGAGAACTCCAAATGCTGCAAGTGGTATAGCTGCAACGTTATACATAAAGGCAAAAACAAGATTTTGTTTTATTGTTTTGAGCGTATCTCTGGCTATTGAAACTGCTTCAGCGGTTGCTTCAATAGAGTCGGATGGAATGATAATTGAAGCGGATTCCATTGCGACATTTGTACCCGAAGCGATCGCAACACCAACATCGGAAGCAGCAAGGGCAGCAGCATCATTGATACCATCGCCCACCATCATCGAAGGTCGTGGAAGGCTTGCAACAATTTCAGTTTTCTCACTTGGCGACGCTTCAGCGTGGACATGTTCTTGGTTGATACCAACTTCTTTTGCAACGGCGATTGCGTTTTCAGTTCGATCTCCAGAGAGCATGTGAACTGCAACACCTAGTGTATGTAACCTTGCAATTGTATCTTTGGCATCTTGGCGGATTTCATCGGTAACAGAAATACGACCAACAACTGTGCCATTTACTTCAACGCGGCAAGTTGCAGCATCGTCCCTGAGAACAGCAACCTTTCTTCCGTCAACCTCTCCAGAGACTCCGCTGCCGGGTGTTGCGAAGAAGTTTGTGACTGTTGGAACTTCTATGTTTCGTTTGTTTGCTTCATTGACAATAGCAGTCGCAATCGGGTGTTCGCTCGGCGTTTCGACTGAAGCTGCAAGCCGGATAAGTTCAAGTTCACTGTAATCATTTTCGGGAGCAACTTGTTCAACAATTGGTTTGCCAAGTGTGAGTGTACCGGTTTTATCAAAAATACAAGTGACGGTTTTGCCAGCGAGTTCAAGTGATCCAGCATCTTTTACTAAGATGCCACGCAAACTTGATTCTCCCGCTGCGACCATAACCGCCATTGGTGTTGCGAGACCAAGCGCACACGGACATGAAATGACTAAAATAGTGACTGCAGAAACAATTCCTGTTTCAGTATCACCGGCAATTATCCAGCATGTGACGGTTAAGGCGGCGATTGCAAGGACGATGGGTACGAAAATGCCAGCAACCTTGTCAGCAAGTCGTTGCATTCCCGCTTTACTTGATTGAGCGTTCGTGACAAGTTGTGCAATTCGAGACACAGTTGTATGGCGCCCATCAACATTTGTTTCAAGAATGAGTTGTCCTGATGTGTTCATCGATCCAGCGATGAGAATGTCGCCGATTGTTTTTGCAATTGGAAGCGGCTCGCCGGTGACGATTGATTCATCGACTTCGCTTACACCTTCGACAACACTGCCATCAACAGGAATCCGACTTCCCGGACGTACGAGTAATCGCATACCCTCTTCCACTTCTCCAGTTGGGAGATCGGTTGTCGAACCGTCTTCGTGCACTAACTCAGCAACATCTGGCTGCATCCGCAACAACTCGCGAATGGCTGAACCGGCTTTCGCTGACGAAGTTGCTTCAAGCCAGTGCCCAATACTAATGATGGCGAGTAAGGCGGCCGCTTCCATGAAGTACATTGGATGACCAGTTTCATACCCGTAGTTCTTTGCGATGAAAACAAACAGCGAAAAGAAATACGCAGACGACGCGCCGATGGAAATGAGCGTATCCATGTTTGTTTGAAATCTTTTAGCAGCTGCAAACGCAGAAGTAAAAAAACCACTGCCAACAAGAATCATCGAAACGGTTGATGCTGCAAACATAACCCACGGAATCCATGGACCTTCTATGCCAAGCGCTCCCGCGCTCCAATGCAATGCTTCAAAAGGCGCCCAAATAGCGACTCCAAGAATCGCGCGGCGTTTCCAAGCAGACGCGTTCTTCTTTTGACGTTGCTCAATTTCTGTCGCCATTTTGGCAGGATCAATACCCGCATCTTCGACAGTGGTTGGATAGCCCGCGGCAGTTGCGACTTGAGCGAGTGCTTCACCATCAAGATGTGTTCCTGTGACGGTTCCTCTACCAGTTGCAAATGCTACTGTCACTGATTCAACTCCATCGACAGACGAAAGGGCTTTTTCCACGCTAGAACTGCACGCGGCACAATTCATTTCAGTAATTTTGAGGTCAATTTGATCCACACAGGCATCATATCTAGAAAATTTGCACTGCACCTGACCCAAGGGGTCAAGTCCAAAATATGAGCTGCATTTGGAAAAATCGAAAAGCAGGGTATAATCTACGAATGCGAAATGACCGTACAAATCGACTCGCGATGCTCTTGGTAGTTTTTTGCTGCCTTGGCGCAACAGCGATGGCGATGCCTGCTTCCTCGCAGACCGTTCTGAGTGTCGTGGTTGGCGGTACAACTTCGCACATTGCCTATGAGTTGGAGCCATTTGACTTTCAAACACAGAATAGGAATACGGTTCCTTCTTTTGTAACGCATAAAAACCCAATTCTTTCGGGGCTCAATATGGAACTACAAAATCTTCCGCCCCCATCGGTCCGATAGATTTTGTTCTGTGGCGATCAATCAATGAGATCGCAAGTTTCCATTTATAACATTCAATTTAGATAAAAAGTGAGGTCACGCATGGGCGTTCCCGTAGTAGGCACAATCGGTCGTAAACTCTTTGGCAGCCGTAATGACAGGCTTGTCAAACGATACATGAAATTAGTGGATCAAGTTTCAGCGCTTGAATCCGAAACAGTAGTGCTTACAGACCAAGAATTACGCGCAAAAACAGATGCATTTCGTGATCGAATCGCAAACGGAAAAGAAACTGAAACAGATTTGATTCCAGAAGCATTTGCTGTTGCAAGAGAATCAATGGACAGAGCAGTTGGTATTCGAAATATTTTTGATCCAATCCACGAGTTCGATCCATCGCTTCTTGATGATGGAGCAAGAAAACTCTATGAAGAAACCAAAGCGAAAATGGATGCAACGGAATCGCATCCACCCACTGGGGAGTTTTTAGGTTCTAGTGAGCCAGTCCCATCATGGAAATTTGTCGATATTCCACACGAACTTTATGCAGCAGTGCGAAAAGTGTATCCAAAATCGAAACCTCCGTTTCGCGCTCGTCCATTTGATGTGCAGTTGATTGGGGCCGTAGTTCTTTATGAAGGTCGTATTGCAGAAATGAAAACAGGCGAAGGCAAAACGATTGTTGCGCCACTCGCTTGCTACCTCGCAGCGCTTGTCGGGAAACAAGTGCACGTTGTCACGGTGAATGATTATCTTGTGCAACGTGACCGTGACTGGACGTTTCCATTTTTCCGCATGTTGGGGTTAACAGTTGGTGCGATTCACCCGCATCACATGCAGCCTCCGCAACTGAAACAAGTTGCATACCAATGCGATGTTCTCTATGGCACAACTGCGGAGTTTGGATTTGACTATCTTCGGGATAACATGAAGATGTCGACTGCTGAGCAAGTGCAAAAACATCGGCAAATAGCAATTGTTGACGAAGTTGACTCAACTTTGATCGATGAAGCGAGAACTCCGTTGATTATTTCTGGGCAAGCACACAACGAACAGCCAAGGTACGACCTTGCAGATCGTTTGGCAAGACATTTAATGACAAAGCAAAAGCCGTGGGATGATGCAGAACAAGCAGTGCAAACGTGTCTTGTCACGATTAGTGGACTTGAGGGCGACATTCGAAATGCAATGGACAAGTCTACGATTCCAGCGATGAAGCAAAAAATGGATGCAGCAAAAGGCATGCTCCCCGAACTTGAATCGAATCGGGATGCATACACACAGTTTTACGAATTAGAACTTGATAAAAAACGAGCAACACTCACGCACGAAGGCATCGCTGAAGCACAAAACGAAGCTGGAATCGGTTCTTTCTACGTAGGGCAAAATATGGACGTGCCGCACCTTTTGGAACAATCCATTCGTGCGCATGCAGTGTATAAACGCGACGGTGATTACATTGTTGCGCCAGATGACAAAGGCGAGCAAACGATTGTCATTATTGATCAAAACACCGGTCGTAAAATGGTTGGTCGACAGTGGTCAGATGGATTGCACCAAGCGATTGAATCGAAGGAAGGCGTTCCGATCAAGCAAGAGACGCAAACCATGGCTACGATTACAATTCAAAACTTCTTTAAGTTGTACGACAAACTCGCTGGCATGACGGGAACAGCGGACACTGAAGCAACTGAGTTTTATGAAATTTACTCACTTGATGTTATTGTGATCCCAACGAACGTTCCGATCACACGAATAGATCACAACGACTTGGTATTTACATCAGAAAAAGACAAGGTAAACGCAGCAGTGAATGAAATTCACGCTATGCATGACGTTGGCAGACCGACCTTGGTTGGCACGACAAGTGTTGAAAAATCAAAAGAGTTGAGTGATATTTTGACAAGGCGTTTTAAAGTTCCACATGAAGTACTCAACGCTGAACAGCATGAACGTGAATCTGAAATTATTAAATTTGCAGGCAACCTTGGTGCTGTAACGGTTGCAACCAATATGGCTGGTCGGGGTACGGACATTAAATTAAGTCCTCTGTCACCAGAAGATTTGATCGAACATTGGAAACGCCGCGATCTTTGTCCACGAGATGTTTCTGCTGATATTGGAGAAGAAGAAGTCGTAAAGAAAATTTGGCGACATGTCGCACCCAAAGAACTTGGTTTGAAAAAAACAGATGTAGAAGCAATGGACGATGCAGATGTTTACAAACGATTACTATCGCATTGGTGGAGCACTTATTGCTGGTGGGTTGATGGCGATAAAGCATCATCTACAAGTGAAAAGAAGATGATCGAGGATCTTGATCGAAGCGGCGCGTGCATGTTGCACAGTCTTCGGTTCTACAAAAATATTGAAGACATGGGCGGCTTACATGTTGTTGCAACTGAACGGCATGAAGCTCGGCGTATTGATAATCAGCTTCGTGGCCGTTCTGGACGTCAAGGTGACAACGGCTCAACACGATTTTTCTTAAGTCTTGAAGATGATCTGATGAAAATGTTTGCAGGTCCTCGCACGCTTCAACTCTTGAGCAAAATGGGAATGAAGGAAGGTGTTGCGATTGAGCACAACATGCTCACAAAAGCAATTACAAAGGCCCAACGCAAAGTTGAAGAACGAAATTTCCTTGTTCGTAAAAATATTCTCGAATATGACGAGGTGATGGACCATCAACGCCATGTCTTTTATGATTTACGTCAACGTGTGTTGGAAGGAATTGAAATACGAGAGTTGATTTTTGAATATATCGAACAAGCAGTTGAAGATTCAGTGTTTAATTATCTAGACATCTCTTATTCAGCGAACTGTATTGAGGAATGGTTGAGAGAAAATCTCTCTGTAACGATCGATGCCGAACGGATGATTGGCAAGGATCGTGAGGATTTACATAAATTAATAATCCGCGATGCCCTTGGCGAATCAGCGGAAATCATACGCGTGACGATTGGTGAATATTTGCCTGACACCATTGATCTTGGTGAAGGCAAAATTGCTGAACGAGATGAAACAACGTGGGATTACAAAGGCGCCGTTGACTGGGCGTCGGTTGCATGGGACAGTGATCTCTCGATTGCTGAAGCAACAGAACTTAGCCGTGAAGAAATAGTTGAGAGAATTGAAGAATCTGCAGCTGCAAAGATTCATGCCACCGATTTATCTCCGTTGGACATCTACCTTGTTGAACAACATGCCCAACAAGAATTGGCAACGTGGGTAAAAGCAAAGTTTGAAATCCCGTTTGAAGCGGCTGATCTTGTTGACATCGAGCCAGAGGAAGCGGTTGAACTTATCATGGATCGTGCCCTAGATGCATACCGTACGCGAGAACAAATATACCCTGTCGATTTTATGATTGACATGACATCTATGCGGTTGCAGCAAGATCCAGCCAAAGCAATCGAAGCGTTTTGTCAATGGGTGAAGTTGAAGTATGAACTAGATTGGACACCACAAACCTTACCGTCGAATAGTCCAGAGGAGTTAAAAAAGTTTTTGCTTGAAGAAGCACTACGCTGGGATGATGAGCGGATAGAGCGGCGTGCTCAGCGACTTGTTGATGAAAGTGACGGCGACATCGATGGTTGGCTTCGTACAAATTGGAATTTCGCATTGACCGATGATGAAAAAGAACAGGTTGAAGAAGAGCCATTAATGATTGCAACGAGGAAAATCAAACAAATGCAGCGTGCGGAGCTTGCACAACTTGAACGCAATGTTCTTCTGCAAATTTTTGACGCGGCATGGAAAGATCATTTACATCAAATGGACCAAGTACGTGAATCAATTGGGTTCAGATCGTTTAGTCAACTTGACCCACGGATTGAATTCAAGCGTGAAGGTGCTCGTAACTTTGACGAGATGTTTGGAAACATACAAGACCGTGTAACTGATTTGGTGTTTAAGGCAAAAATGCAAGTGCGAATGCCTCAACAACCGCAACAGAAACAGGAACCACCCAAAGAAAGTGCAAAAGCTCCGCAACAACCGCAACAAAGACCGAAACTTAAAGCTTCGGAGCAATCTGTCCGTGCAGCATCAGCTGCTGCATCAAAAGATGACCCTGCTTCTGGCGGTGCAATGACCGTTGGTCGCAACGAACCATGTCCTTGTGGAAGTGGCAAGAAGTATAAAAAATGCTGTGGCGGACGTTAAATTGACCAACTCTTAAGTTGACCAACTCTCAAGTTGACCGTGAGTTACATTGATCGGCAAAAGCCCATGTCGCGAAAACAACGACGGGCAAGACAGAAAGCCAGGCGCTGCCTCCGATGTAGCCCGCTTCAAGGAGCGGGAGTGAAACAATGGCGACGAGCGTAAAGAGTGCGATGCGTAGCGGCGTCAACCGTTTTTTTGTCCAGACAAATGCGGCGACGAGCCCTGGGAAGACGAGCCCATAAAAAACAAAGAACCGTAAGTAGTCATCTGCCATGGCTTGAATATTCTCATGCTCGCGGTGTGCAACAGCAATTGCAATTGCACACGCAAGAACAGTCCCGAGGGCAAAGTACACTCTACGAGTTTTTACTTCGCATAACCAGCCTTCCCGAAGGTGCACGCCAACAGTGAATACTGCTTGCGAAATAATGTGAACTAGAATGACTACTGCAAGTCCCGCAACCAATGCATCGCGGTACAAACAAGTGAGTCCAATCATCAATGCAAAAGTTAATCCAAAAACACCAAACGAATGTTTGGATGGTGAAGATTGCAACGCTCGGTGAAATGTTGGGTCAAGATATGGGCAGAGAAAAAAACCAAATGATGTAATTGGTAGCAACCAAACAACCTCTTGCCAAGGGTGTGTCTGCGTTGCTTCGAGATCAAGCGCGCCGGGCCAAAACGAGAAGCCAATGCCTACAGAGAGAAGCCACAGAGCAGTTGCGAGTATTGGCCAGAGTCGATTTGGCAACACACTTATGACAGCGCTTGTAAGTACTACCAGTGCAGGAAGCGCAACCATCCACCACGATGGAATGTCAGGAATGAAATACCGTGCAACTATTGCAAGAAAAAAAGCGTGAAATGCAATCGTGATGACAGCGAAACTAGAAAGCGCCCCACGATATTTTTCAACAATTGCTTTTGATCTTTCTGGTGTTCGCAGTACATAACCAAACGCAGTGCATCCAATGATGTTTGGAACTGCGAACATATAAAAACCAGCCCAGCCATATCGATCGATCAAAACAATAGGAAGGAACATGCCGATACACCACGTCCAACTGCACGCAAGGTACAGACCCCAGCCGATTGTTTTAAGTGCGTTCACTTTGTTGCTTCTTGTTTTTTACGACGGAATCGTTGGCGGACCATTGATTTGGGCGTGCAATGGAATGTGATGATGCACCGTCCAACGCGAATTTCTTTATCTCGCTTTTGCAATGTTTGCGTCACGTTCATCGTAAACTCGATATTAAATTCCTTGCCATTTTTCATCTGATCAATTAAATGATTTCGCACTTCTTCGGCATCTTTCACGTTGTAAATCGCAGGTCCATAACAAGGGCGAAGAAATCTGTATGACATGTTCTTACACACTACTGCGTAATCACTTCCGCAATGCTTAAACAGAAACATGCCTGCAGCAACTTCGCTATTTCCGAGCAGTGCTGCACCTGCCATGGCGTTGTAAAAGTTACGGTTTGATCGTTTAAAAGGAAGAACGGCAGTAAAACGGTCGTGGGTGATTCTCCGCATTGAGATTCCACTTCGAAACGCAAATGGAAGCCAAATTAAAGAACAGACTCGGTGCCAAAAGTTATTTTTTGTGCTCAGACGAGTCAGGAACGCCTCTGTTTTTTCCCAGAATGTGAGGTTCTCGGGTGGCGTTTGAATGACCTCGATTGAGACTTCAGAACTCTCAAAATCATTGCTTCCCTCTCTCTTATTAGTTTCAGGAGGAGCAGAGTCACATTTTGGTTGTAGAGATGGCGTGGTCATGATTTCTACCTAGATAATCCTGAGTATTGTAGGCTATACCTCATGCAAAGTCATCAAATTAGTATTTGTAGTTGGAGCCTTCGTCCTAGAAATCCTGAAATGTTGGTTTCTGACCTGCAAAAATGTGCAATTACCAGGGTGCAGTTGGCGCTTGTACCGCTTGCTGAAGATGAAAGTTGGTCACATTGCAAGCAAATGCTGCTTGATGCAGGGATCACGATTGTAAGTGGTATGTTTGAACCTGCTGGTGAAGATTACACATCGCTTGAAACGATCGCTAAAACGGGCGGTGTTCGACAAGATGCAACTTGGTTTGAGACGTTGGGACGTGTGAAAGCAAGCGCTGGCATCGCAAGTGATCTTGGTTTGTCACTTGTTACGTTTCACGCGGGGTTTCTTCCGCACGCTGTTTCGGAAGAGCGAACAAAAATGTTAGATCGGCTTGTTCAGATTGCAGATATTTTTGCGAGTAATAAAATTGCAATTGCGTTTGAAACGGGACAAGAGAGCGCAGAGGTTCTGTTGGGAGTTCTTGAAGAAATGTCACATCCAAACATTGGTGTGAATTTTGATCCAGCGAATATGATTTTATATGGGCAAGGTGATCCAGTTACTGCAATCAATCAGTTAACACCATGGGTTCGGCAAGTACATATTAAAGATGCGATTGCAACAGAAGTTGAAGGCACTTGGGGGACAGAAGTTGTAGTTGGAAATGGGGATGTAGTTTGGGATGCGTTTATTCCTGTTATTCCAAGTGGCGTGAACCTTGTCATTGAACGCGAAGCGGGTGAAAACAGAGTAAAAGACATACAACGTGCAATTACTTTCTTAAAGGGGAAAGGATGTTAAAACGCCTGTTTTTATTGGTTCTGATTCTTAGCGGGTGCTCCTCGAAGCAAGTGGTGTATTCTGGTGGTGCAGTTGCGGCCGACCATCGACTTGCATCGGAAGCAGGTGTGCGGATTTTAAAAGAAGGTGGGAATGCAGTTGATGCTGCGGTTGCAACGAGTTTTACGTTGAGTATTGTTAGGCCGTTTTCATGTGGGATTGGTGGAGGTGGTTTTATGATTATTGATCCACATGATGGTGATCCTGTTGCGCTGAATTATCGAGAGACAGCCCCCGGATTAATGGACACCATGTACTACAAAAATCACAACAGCCGTGTTGGCCCCGAAGCTGTTGGTGTGCCCGGCACAGTTGCTGGGTTGTTGGCTGCACATGAAAAGTTTGGGCGGTTGCCCATTGCACAAGTGCTCGCGCCAGCAATTGAGATTGCACACAATGGTTTTGCACTCGACACCGCGTACCGAGCGAGTGTAAAGAGCGCTAGAAATGCACTTGGAAAAAGTTCAGTGGAATTGCAAGATCAATCTCTGGCGATGAGTCGTTTTGGGGTAGACGAGAAACTTCTACTGCGTGGGCAAGCACTCGTTCTTGAAGGAATTGCAAAATACGGACGGGTAGCTTTTTATGAAGGGGATGTAGCGAGGGCGATCGTTGCAAGTACAGGTGAGCATATTTCGCTTCGTGATCTTGCAACATATACACCGCGATGGGAAACGCCGCTTGTTGTTGATATTGGTGGTGGTTTTACAATTGTTGCAATGCCACCCCCAAGTAGCGGTGGTATAGCTCTTGTTCAAATTTTGTCATTGATGCAACGATTGGGTGCTACGGAACTGAATCGTAATGATCCATTGTATTCACACTTACTTGTTGAGTCGATGAAACACGCATTTGCAGATCGAGCAGAATATTTGGCCGATCCCGCGTTTGTCGATGTGCCAGTTTCTGCTTTGACAGATTCGATGTATTTCGACGCACTCGTATCAGAAGTTTCAAACGAGAAGACAGCAGATTCTTCATCGTATGGTGCAACAGTTCAACTTCCTGATGATTCAGGTACAAGTCATTTGTGTGTGGTAGATGGAGAAGGGATGGTTGTTGCAGCGACGGAGACGATTAACACATCATTTGGTTCGCAAGTATTGGTGAAACCCTATGATTTTGTGCTGAATAATGAGATGGATGACTTTTCTCCACCCTCTGGTACGAACGTGTATGGATTGCAACAGTCGGATAAGAATTTACCAGAAGCGGGGAAGCGACCGCTGTCGAGTATGTCACCTACGATTGTGTTGCGGGGTGGTGAACCGGTCTTTGTTGTCGGTGCTTCTGGAGGTCCTCGTATTATTTCTGGTGTAGTGCAGGTGATTTTGAATAGTGTGTGGTTTGGCGATGAACCTATTGACGCGGTATCACGTCAACGATTACATCATCAATGGATGCCTGACAAAGTGTACTTCGAAGAGGCATGGGATGACCAAGCCATTGTCGATTCGCTTTTGCGCAAAGGGCATGAAACAACGACCCGAAAAACTGTTGGTGTTGTCCAGGCGATCGCCATCGACGGTGATGTGCTCAAACCAGCGAGCGACCACCGCAAAGGCGGCCTCGCCGCCGGATTTAATTGACTCCGAGTCAATTAAATTTCGGTGTCAGTAATATTTCAAAAAAAATGACGATTGTAAACCATTGGAAACAAAAGAGATAAATTCACTCCGAGTCAATTAAAAAGACGAGAGATTAATTGACTCGGAGTCAATTAATGAAATGAGGAGATAATTCACTCGGAGTCAATTAAGGTGTGGGTAAAAAAACACCCCAGCCGGAGGCTGGGGTGTTTGGGAAAGTGTGTTTCAGAACTATCGGTACTTGGGAGTTAGCCTCCAAGTGTGTAGCGGATGAAAGCGGTCACAGTTGTACCCTCAGGCAACAACTCTGTCACAGTTTTTGATTCATCAAGAACGAATTTTTGAGCAAGAAGGGTGTTTTCCTCAAGGTGCTTTCGAACTTTGCCATCAGCCATTTTTTGTGCAATTTCGTCATTTTTACCAGTATCTTTGGCTTGTTGAATTGCATCTGCTTTAATTTTTTCAATCACGTCAGCAGGTACGTCGTCTGCACTGATCCCAAGAGGGTCGTGGAATACGATGTGTTGGCAAATTCCTTTGAGGATTTCGCCATCGACCTCACCGTCTGTTTGAAGAAGGCAAGCGCGTTTGCCATCGTGATGAATGTAATGACCAAAATGACCCCCACTGTAATGTTGGCCACGAGCGAAGTTTGTGTTTTCGCCAGTTGTGATGCGGATTTCATCAATCACTTTTGTCATATCATCTGAACACGAAACATTGCCATCGCCTGAAGCGAGTGCAAAGTTTGCAACTTCAGCAACCATTTCTGAGAACGCTTCGTTTTTTGCTGTGAAGTCAGTTTCAGTCTGCAGTTCAACGATGACTGCACAGTTATCGCCATACGCAACACCGATGCGACCTTCGCCTGTTGTGCGTTCAGTTCGTGTGTCCATTTTACCCTTTTTCTTTTCGCGAATCCACGCTTCTGCGGCTTCCGCGTCACCGTTATTTTCAGTGAGGGCTTTTTTACAATCCATCATGCCTAAGCCAGTTTTTTGGCGAAGTTGCATGACATCTTTTGCAGTGAAACTCATTGTTGCTTCTCCTGTAGTAGTTTGCGTTGTCATGATTTGTCGGTTTCAGTTTTTGGTGCTTCAGCAGTAGCTGTTGCGGCACCACCTTGGTCATCTTTTGGCGCTGTCTTTGAATCATCAGCTTTGAAAGAAGTACGTGCGGATCGCGATTTCGCTTCTTCGTGTGCAGCAGCTTCTTGCGCTTCAGACTTCGCTTTTTCTTCAGCTTTTCGTTGTGCTTCTGCTTCCTTTGCACGGCGACCAGCGAGTCCATCAGTGACTGCTGACATTAATTCAGCGATCACGACTTCGATGGAACGAAGCGAGTCATCGTTTCCGGGAATTGGAATATCTACAAGTTGCGGATCGCCATCACTATCGATCAAACCGATCGTTGGAATTCGGAGTGCAGTTGCTTCGCGAAGTGCATTCACCTCGTTATTCGCGTCGATTACAACCATCGCACCCGGCAGTTTACTCATGTTACGAATGCCGTCGAGGTTACGGGTGATCTTCGCTTTTTCACGCATCAACTGCGATGTCATTTTCTTTGAATACGTTTCAATTTCGCCAGAGTCAACAAGTTTTTCAAGTTCGATCAATCGTTTGAGGCGGGAACGAATTGTTTGGAAATTTGTGAGGGTGCCACCTAACCATCGTTCGGTAACCCATGGCATACCAGCATCGCCAGCGTACTTTTGTACTGCAGCTTGAGCTTGCCGTTTTGTACCAACAAAGACAACGTCCTTGCCACTGGCAACTGTATTTTGAATGTAAAGTTTTGCTCGCATCAAACCTTTGACGGTTTCGCGAATATCAATAATGTGCAAACCATTTCGAACACCCCAAATGTAGGGTTTCATTTTTGGGTTCCACTTACTTCTGCGTTGTCCAAAGTGGATTCCCGCTTCAAGCAATCGACTTACGACATCAGTCTTTTTTTCTTCGGTCATTTATATTTCCTATCAGCGACACCGGCAGACTTGTGGGCGAAGTTCTGCACAAGGGCGCTTCACGATTTTTGGCATGCCATTGCAGCATTGCCGCCTAGAGGTAATTGAGCATTGCCGCCCACCGGCTATGCCCATCGCTCAGAAACTGAGTCGAATTGGAGATTTTACACGAAACTCGGCGAAATGCAATGGTTTGGCGAGTTTAACAGGAGGTTGTTTTTGCTTGTGAGAAGGTGATTTTGCCACCGAGCACGGTCAAGATTGCTCTTCCGTGAACTTTCCAGCCATTAAATGGGCAGTTTCTCGCAGGTGAGAGAAAATCGGAAGCCATGATGGTCCATTCTTCCCGTGGATTGATCACAGTTACATCTGCTTTGCCGCCGATTGAGAGGCGACCAAGGTCAGATCGACCAATCAAGTTGGCTGGATTTGAAGTCATCATCGCAAGCATCTCAGGCCAATCAATGATGTCATCATCAATGAGTGCTTTGATATAGAGCGCCAATGCACATTCGATACCAACGATACCAAAAGAGGCATCGGGGAATGGGAGGTCTTTGGACTCTTGTGTATGGGGCGCATGATCAGTTGCAAGAATCGTAATTACATTTCGTTTAATGCCATCCTTGATCGTTTCAATGTCTTTCTGCGAACGGAGTGGCGGGTTCATCTTCGCCATCGTGCCAAGAGTTTTGCATGCTTCGTCTGTGAGTAACAAGTGATGCGGAGATGCCTCACCGGTTGCTCGCTGGCCTGCTTGTTGCGCTGCTTCAATGATCGCAACGCTGCCGCCACTACTGAGATGTTGGGCGTGCCACGCACAACCGATGTTTTTATTCAGTGCAAGATCGCGTGCAATGACCGACTCTTCTGCTTCCCGAGGCCAAGGTCCGTATCCAAGTGCTTCTTGTACTTCACCTGCATGCATCACACCCCCGATGGTCAGTTTGGGATTTTGGCAATGTTGCATGAAACAACGGTCAGCTTCGCAAGCAGCGTGCAACACACTCGCCATCATGGCATCGTCTTCAACAACGTCACCGTCGTCTGTGATTGCGATGGCACCAGCCTTCGTCATTTCAGAAATTGGTGCGAGTTCTTTTCCCTGTCGCCCAATAGTCGCACACCCCGTAGGTAAAACACGGCATTTTCCTACATTTTTTGCAATTTTGATTGCATTTGTAATTATCTCTGGGGTGTCAGTTGCGGGAGTTGTGTTTGGCATTGTGCAAACAGTTGTGAACCCTCCAGCAGCCGCAGCTGCTGCGCCAGTAGCAATTGTTTCTTCATGTTGTCCGCTGCTTGGTTCGCGGAAGTGCACATGGATGTCGATGAGACCAGGCGAAACTATGCAATCGGTACAGTCGATGGTCTCGGTTTCCGCGGGTATATTTTCAACAGTTCCTATCGCAACAATTCGATTGTCAGTGATCAGCAAATCACCTACAGCATCAAATTCCGAATGTGGGTCGATGATTCGGCCGTGCTGGAGTAAGATCGAAGTCATGGTGGGTATTGTACCCATAAAAAAACAGACCTCGCTAAAAAGCGAGGCCTGTTGTGAAATCATTTGAACGGTGGTTTACTTATCACCAGACATTGGGCAACCGCCTGCTTTTTTCATTTTATCGCAGTTCGCTTTGTTGCCTTTTTTCATTGAAGAGCATTTTGCTGGATCGCAATCTTTCATATCGCCACATTCTGCTGGGTCACAAGCGCCAGCAGCAGCTGGTTTAGCTTTTGCTTTGCTTGAGCAGCAACTTTTTGCACCAGCTTCTGATCCGGTTGCAGCTGGCTTTGCTTTCGCAGCAGCGGCAGCCGCCATTGGGCATCCTTCTGTTCCCATTTTGTCACAAGAAGCTTTCTTGCTTGCACATTTTGAAGGGTCGCAGTCTGCTGGATCGCAGTTTGCTGGATCGCATTGAGCAGCAGTCGCGCTAGCGTTCACTTTTTCGGTCTTATTACAGCCGAGAATTGCGAAGCCGAGCATGGCTACGAGGGTAAGGGTAAGTAGTTGTTTCATTTGTTTCTCCATAAAGGGGGGTTAGGGGGTTACGGGTTGAATTATTGATTATACAAGGATCGAAAGTCCAAAACAAGGCTATATTTCGATAAATCAAAGGGTAGAATGGGTAGTCGTATGGAGAAGGAAATTATTGCATTAAAATGGGAAAAACAGCGAAAAAAATTGGCTGATTTTGCCGTTTTATTACCAGATTCTGCAGGTGTGTATTTAATGCACAATAATGCGGGGAAAATTCTATATATAGGGAAGGCGGGGTCACTGAAAAAAAGAGTGGGGTCATATTTTCGAAAATCAACAGATGTTGGTCCTTGGAAGCAGGGAATGCTCGCTGAGATCGAGTATGTCGAGACAATCGAGTGCGAAGATGACTGGGAAGCACTCTTGCTTGAATCGAGACTGATCAAGGATCACCGGCCAAAGTACAACTCGATGCAGCTCGACGGGAAGACGTATCCGTACATCGCAGTCACCGTGAAAGATGAGTTTCCCGGCGTGTTCGTGACTCGCTCTCCCGGCGATGATGAATTTCGAGGTGCGAAATTGTTTGGTCCGTTTGCTTCTTCGTGGGCGCTGAATAATGCAGTACACATGTTGCAAACTATTTATAAGTTTCGAACGTGTACATTAACAATACGTGAAGACGATAAGACCAACCGTTTTTTTCGACCGTGTTTGTTGCACGCAATTAAACGGTGTTCTGCGCCTTGTGCAAATCGTATTAGCCGAGACGAATACAAATCGGAAATTGATCAGTTTTTGAAATTTATGCAATCAAAACGAAGCGTTATGCTTCGTGATCTAAAAAAGAAAATGGTTCGTGCATCTGAGAATAAAGAGTACGAAGAGGCGGGTCGAATTCGTGATCAAATGCACGCGATCGAAAAGTTAAGCGACAAAACAAACCATCAAGAAGAATGGCAGTCTGAAGTAACGATTTTTGCTTCGAATCCTGAGGATTCTATTCATGCGCTGAAAAAAGCTCTCGCTGTTTCAGAAGATCTTCGTTGCATTGAGGCATTTGATATTGCGCATTTACAGGGAACTGAAACCGTTGCATCAAAGGTTTGTTTTGTAGATGGAAGACCGCACAAAGAGGGGTATAGAAGATTTAAGATTAACACTGCCAAGAACGATGATTATATGTCGATGCGGGAAGTGATTTCTCGTCGGTACCGCGATGCTGGTGATGGTTTGGAGTTGTACCCAGATTTGATTGTGATTGATGGTGGCAGAGGTCAACTAAATGCAGCAATGGAAGGCTTGTCAGTGTTGGACAAAAAACCACCACTAGTCATCAGTCTTGCGAAGAAGGAAGAACTCATTTATCTGACGACGCAAGATGATCCGATGAAGCTTGGACGAAACAATCTTGGGTTGAAACTTGTGCAGGCAATTCGAGATGAGGCGCATCGTTTTGCGCAACACTATCATCATCTGCTTCGGAAGAAGCGAGTGCTTGGGGATTGACATTCTTAAAGACTCGGGGTCTAAATTTTTCACCCGAGGTCAAATCCTGAGGAATAAACTCACCGGGGGTGAGTTTATTCCGGGGGCAAGCCGAAACCCAGGGAAAGTATTGCTGCGTGTTTCGTGATTTGCTTTCTTCAAACAAATTGAGCTCTCATTAAGGTGAAGGTGACCAATCGTGTGTTCGTGCTCCGATCGACCACCGGCGCATGTCGGTGAGCTCGCCCAATGTGAGCCTTTCTACAGAACCATCAAGTTGACCGGTTATTGCTTTATCCCCATGGCGAGTTGAGATCCAACCTTGGTCTGCTGAATCAAGCGATGAAATTGGATTCTCTTCTGTTCCTTCGGTATTCCATTGCCACCCCGCAGGACCCTGTGGGCATTCAATTTTCCAAAATCCCTGCATCTTTTCACCGCTTTCTCCGGCAAGACATTCAAACCCATAATTAGATTCTAGTGGTGCTTGCGCTGATGCAAAGACAAGTTGTGTTGAAGGATTGCGAACATCAGAAAGAGAACGTGCGAATTTGCCACGAAATATCGATTGCATCACTGGGTTTTCGCTGAGCGTTGTATCCTTGTGTCCACCCATCCAAACTTCGTTCAATCCGAATGAAGGATATGCACTTGCAATGTACGCATAACACTCAGTTCCCATGAGGCGTGAAAGTACTGGCTTTTGTTCATTCACATAAAGCGCGTTCATCGCGTCGTCTAGGTAGGGGAGCAATCTCCACACATACCGTTTACTGTGCGGCATGTTTGCAGCAAGCACTTCACCGTCGGGCCCCCTCACAATTCCCAAATCTTCTTCTGAGGGATACCCCGCGAGCAACTTGCCATTCCGATCCATGGCTGCGGAACTATAAGCGTGGAGGACTTCCCGCATGGCTGCCATTTCGCTCGACTGTTTGGAAGCGGCAATGATGTTGCTCGCCCCAATACTCGTCAGTCCGACAAGGATACTGATGATCGCGATTACGACGAGTAATTCAATGAGCGTGAAGGCACGGCAGGGTTGCTTTGATGGTGTTAACATTTTTTCTTGTTTCAGCTGTTTTATATGTGAAATATATCACAAAATGTGTATACTCTCTACTGTGATCTAGTATTTTCTAATTATACTACTCGAACCATGCAACTGAGACCCAGTCGCGATTACAAGGAGAGGGCCGAATGTATCATCAATTTTTAAAGTTAGCCTCTGTTCCCTTCATGTACCTGGCTTCTGCATTGTCTGGTGATGTCTACGTGGTAGACGTACCCACCCCTGAATTTGATAGGTGGATGTATCCATATAACGCTTCTGTAGGTTCTAGAGAAAATGCCACGACGTTTTCATCAGTTGGTGGTGGGTACGAACAATTTGATGATCGTGATGGGCAGATTCTTTTAGGATTCGATACCGGTGGTCAAATCGATGCACAACTAGGTGCGCAACAATATTCTGTAATTGAGGCTTCGTTAGAAATCACGTTGAGCAATAACGATCTTATTTTTGATGCAACAAGTGATTCCTGGGAAACATATTTGCCTGAAGGCGGGGAAGAAGATGTTGACTTAGGCAGACCAATGGAATTGTTTGGGGCGGGGTTTCGCGGTGGATTTGACGGGTGGACGTTTGGAGAAACTGGACCGTTTCCCTTTGGTGCTGTTCGTAGAGAACGAAATGCATATCCCCTCTCATTTGCACAGGGATTTGGTGGTGTTGATGCTTCTAACAATGTGTTGGATGAGTTTAATCCTGTACCATTCGCAATTGGCATGGCTCAGGAAATTGCAGAGGGGCAGCCAATGCCATCTGAAACTGTGATGCTTTTTGATATTGATGTGAGTAATCCTGATATTCAGTGTTATTTGCGAAATGCGCTAGATCAGGGACTTGTGAGTTTAGTTGTTAGTTCATTGCATGAAGCGCAACAGCCCGGAGTGCGAGGACTACTTCAACCCGCATTTCACATGAAAGAAAGTTGGCTTGTTTATTATGGCATTGCAAATGCCGCGCAACTTTCAATGCTTGTCGAAATTGTAGACAACACAATTCCAGAAGATCTCGATCAAAACGGAGTGGTGAATGTAGAGGACTTGCTCATCGCGCTTTCTGATTGGGGATTATGTTCTTGTTGCCAAAGTGATGTAGACAGTGATGGTGAAGTCGGAATTAATGATTTATTAGCAATTATTGGTGCGTGGGGTTAAGAACGTTCTTAATGCATGTATCTAATGAGTAGGAGTAAGGTTATGCAAGTTAGAAATGTGACTATGGTGGCAACAGTGATGCTGGTTGCAACTTCGGGATATTGTGGTTTTGTTGAAACAGATACGCCAGCGTGGCGTGGTGATGCTGGGAGTAGTTACTACGGCTGGGAATCATTCTCAGAAGCGGTGGGTGGCCCAAACATGAGTGATAGCGGAACTCCTGGAGGGATGTTGTTTAATTTTGCCGAAGGTGCTTTTATAACAAGCACAGGTAATATTTATAACCAAGCAGGTGGACTCAATATTCATGTGTATGGATACAGCGAAGTTGAGCAAGCTGTGCTTAATATTTCTTCACAGGGTTCAGAGTTTGATTACGCTTCAGTTTCTTTGTGGGTCAGTGATGGTACAGATGGCATGATGTTTTCCGCAGATAACTGGAGTATGAATTATTACGAGCCAGTTGAAGGTATGGGTGCAATCACGAATACGTCATATACATGGGATATATCCACGTATGATGGTGAGATTACTGAGTGGGCGTTCTTTTTTCAGGGAACCGAAGCGCACAATGTGCTTGATGCAGTGACCGTTGATGTATTTGCTGGAAATGTTCCAGCACCAAGTGCACTAGTTGCTTTGAGTTTACTTGGATTCCGTATACGCAGAAGACGAGACTAAAATTTTGACCCGCGGTCAATTTGACCGCGGGTCAAATTATGCTGGGGAGGGGATAGAACCGCCAGCGGGTTCATCATCGCCTGCATTTGATTTTGGGTCTGGAGCGTTGGTTGTTGCACTTTCTTCAGCAAGTAAATCTCCAATCGAAGCGCGGTCAATGGACTCACCTCGCATAATTGCATCGATTTCATCACTTTGTAAAGTTTCGTATTTCAACAAATTTTCAGCAATACCAACAACAAATTCCCAATTTTCGTCAAGTAGTCGTTCCGTTTCAGCAAATGCCATATCGATGAGCCGTTTGATCTCTTCATCGATGATTCTGGCAGTGTCTTGTGAGTAATCACGTTCGGAAATGATTGCTTCTCGGTTTGGGTCGGGCGTGTAATTGATGAACCCAAGGCGGTCGCTCATGCCCCATTCGAGCACCATGTGTCGAGCATAATCAGTCGCCATTCGAATATCCATGCTCGCACCGCTTGAGATGTCGCCCGTTTTCCTTTTTTCAGCGATCCGCCCACCACAAAGGACACGCAAACTTGCTTCAATGAATCGACGGTTATAAAAATACCTATCCTTCTCAGGTAAACTAAAAGTTGCGCCACCCGATTCCCCGCGTGGAATGATCGTGACCTTATGAATTGGATCTGCATGTGGAAGGAGATGTTGCACAACTGCATGTCCAGCTTCGTGGTACGCAGTTGCAACACGTTCAAGTTCTTCAATCTTACGGCTTTTGTTTGCACGTCCCCAACGAATCTTGTCACGCGCTTCGTCCATATCTAGTTGGTCAACAAACTCCTTGTCTGCAAGCGTTGCAATGATGGCTGCTTCATTAATAAGTGCTTCAAGATCTGCGCCTGAGAACATTGGTGTTCCGCGTGCAACCCGTGCAAGATCAAGGTTGGGCGAAGTTTTAATTTTCTTTGCATGCACAGCCAGAATTGCTTGTCGCCCTTCAAGATCTGGAAGTGAAACATTGACTTGACGGTCGAATCTTCCAGGACGTAGAAGTGCTGGATCAAGAACATCGGCGCGGTTTGTCGCAGCAATCATAATGACTTGATCACTCGCTTCAAAACCATCCATTTCAACAAGAATGGCATTGAGTGTTTGTTCACGTTCGTCGTGTCCGCCGCTAGAAAAACCACTGCCCCGTTTTCTACCAACTGCGTCAATTTCATCAAGGAAAATGATGCATGGCGAAGCTTCTTTGGCTTGCTTAAAGAGATCGCGGACGCGGCTTGCGCCAACGCCAACAAACATTTCAACAAAGTCAGAACCTGAAATTGAAAAGAAAGGAACGTCTGCTTCGCCAGCAATTGCTTTTGCAAGAAGCGTCTTGCCGCAGCCGGGAGCACCTACGAGGAGCACGCCCCGTGGGATTCTGCCACCAATTTTTGCGAACTTTTTTGGGTTCTTTAGAAATTCAATAATTTCATGGACTTCATCTTTCGCCTCTTGTATGCCAGCTACATCGTCAAAAGTAACCTTGATGGAATCCTTCCCCGCAAGGCGGTGTTTTGATTTGCCAAAGCTCCCGAGCATGCCCCCTGGGCCACCGCCAGCTCTCGCTGAACGAGAGATAAAGAAAAAGATGAGGAGCAACAAGAAAATCATTGGTGCCCAACTGATAAGCATCGTCATGAAAAGACCAGTGCCGGTATCAGTGCGATGGTCGATTCCAGCCGCTTTTAATTCTTCTAAGTAGAACTGGCGGTTTTGGCCATCAACATTGAAGTAGACGTTTTCACCAACCTTGAAATCAGTTGCTTTGGAATCTCCTTTGACATCTTTGCCAATGACTGCTGTGATTTCTGAATCTTTAACGGTGACGCGGTTGTCTTCGAATTGACCAGCCTTCGCGCGAGTCATGAAATCGTTCCAACTGGAAATTTCATTTCCACTGCCAGCACTATTCATCATGGACCACACCATGATCAGCACAAAGCAAATCAGCATCCAACTCAGAATGCCTCTGCTCATGCGAGGTTGTGGGGGAGTTTTTTTGTCGTTTTTGTCGCCGGTTGGGTTTGCCATAGGGGAATCCGTTGTTCAATTATTTAGAGATATTGTATGGAATTGTATCGGACATACGATGAATGACCGCAATATGTTCAATGAAGATCACCACGCGGCTTGTAGTTGATCGACAATATCAGCGGACAACTGTTGTACGAGTGCAAATTGTCCCATTTCTATTGGTTCAGAAGATGGCTGAGACGGAATAAACAGCGCGGTGGAGGAGAATCTTTCTCGCCCGAGAATGCGCTTGCCTGTCCGAAGATTGAGCCACTCAAAATTGATCGTGGCGGTGATGAGCATTTCATTGTCAAGGCCTGTTGTTCTTGACTGGGAAATCGCTCTCAACTTGATGTCGGTGATCGTACCCGTCAACATTGTGTCTGCATGTGTATCGTCGAGAACGCGGTATGGTGTTCTTGCTTGGATTTGCTTCACGATAGCATCTGTGAGCATGAACTCCATGTTTCTTGACATCGTTTCATTTTCAAAAATAGGTACGCAAACACTTTGGAATTGTTGGTCATACAAAGAAACAGCTGAATATCCCGAGGTTGGATTCGAAGAACATCCAAGAGCGAAAAGCATGAACGAAATGCAGAAACAAATTTTTATCATTGGACAATCTCAACTTGGGCAGCAAAAGTATCGCCTAGCATTTCTTCTTGCAAGATTTGATACTTGTCGCCAATTTCTCTCAATATCACTGGAGGAAGTTGGTGCATAAATGCAGGAACGAGGTGCTCCAAGGCTTCGACGGCAGCTTGTGTGTGAAGATGATTCTCTACCAATCTTCGCACCGTGTATTCCGCCGAAACTGGGTTGTTTACGATCATGTACCACTTCGCAGTACGAAGCAATTTTTGTGCAACCGATTCGTCTATTCGAACGATGATCGCAGAGGAATTAATTTTATTTGCGTGACGCGGATTTAGTGTTTCTAATTGAATCAACTCGTCTCGTGCATCGATCAAGCCCTTGTCATCAAATGCAGGGCCTCGATATGTTGCAAGGCGTGCATAAACAAGTCGTTGTTTCGCTTTGCCAACGAGCGTTGACATAGGATAATTCTCAAGAAATAACTGATATGCTTCTGATGCGAGTTTCATTTGTGCACGTCTGAAATATAAATCTGCTAACTCAATACCAGCACTTTCAGCAAGAATACTTGCGTCAGATCTTTCTTGAATGAGAAAGAAAATTTCTTCGGCTTCATCCGTAGCATCTAAAAAGCGCATGCCCCATTTTTTTCGCAACGTGCCGTTTGCGAACATTTGTGCGATTTTGAACTCTCGCTGCAATGCAATTTGAAATGCTTCGCTTTCATAAAAACTACGGGCGATCATTTCATAATCAAAGAGGGCTTCGTAATATTCTTTTTGATTAAAGAGGGCATCGCCGCGGATAAGGTACGCTTCAGATGCAAGTGGATTGCGTTTATTTCTATCAAGCCAGATTGTTGCAAGGCGTTGTGACTCTGCTGCGTTTCCTTGAGCAAGTTGTTTTCTTGCTTGTGCAAGTTGCGCTTCTGGTGAACCCTCTTCAGCTACATTTTGAAGTTCCCAATCATCGTTTTGGTCGAGTACGTAATGTTCTTGTCCATACGCAAGTGGGGTGAGGATGATGCAAATCAAAGTGGCTGTAATGCGGTGCATATAGGGCATGATAATCACGCCGGAAGATAAAAGTAGCCGATGAGCACAATAGTTTCCCGCGTTGTGCGGCAAACGCGAAATGGGCAGGATGCCCGCTGAACGAGCCAGGAAGGCCATGATTCGCAAACAAGCGATCAATCGTTGTATATATATTGTATGTGCGCTGTTGGTGCGTCCATCTTTCGGTGGTTTTATTGGGTCGCAGCCGCTGCCATTACCAACTCCAAAAACAGATCAGGTCACGCAGTGGCTTGGGCTCTGGGAAGTCTGTTTTGCACTATTGGTCATCGCTGGAATGATTTTTGCAATTCGCTGGGTTTTTGGTCGGATGAATGGCGGAAAAACGCCTCTTATTGCCTCAAAACAGCGAAATATCCAAATTATCGAACGAAAACCTCTCGGAGGGCGTCAATCGCTCTTGCTGGTGCGTTGCCGTGATACCGAGGTCCTACTTCATCAATCAAAGGGACGATTGACGACGCTTTGTGTGGTCGATGCTGAAAATGCGAAGGAAGCGCCATGAATTTCCTCGCAGCTGCAATTCCAGATAACCCGATTGCTGCGCTTGAGCAAGCAGGCGCATTGCTCCCTGGGAGCGATGGTTCGATCGGATCTACGATCAACGTGCTTCTTTTGTTGACCGTTCTCGCGTTGGTGCCTTCAATTCTTGTTCTTTGTACCTGCTTTACACGATTTGTTGTCGTTCTTGCAGTTCTCCGTCAAGCCCTAGGTTCGCCATCACTTCCCCCAACGCAAATTCTTGTTGGGTTGAGCCTCCTCCTTTCGGTCGTTGTCATGGCCCCAACCATCGAGCGAATGTACGACGATGGCATCAAGCCAATGATTGATGGAAAAATTACAAACTCCGAGGAGGCGTGGGAGAAAACCAAAAAGCCAATCCGCGAGTTTATGTTTGCACAAATCGAAGCGGCAGATAATTGGTCAACTGTCTACATGATGCTCGATTACCGTGGCGTTGATACGTCGGATCCCCGGAACTTAACAACGGATGACGTTGATACGTTGAGTCTCATTCCAGCGTATGTGTTGAGTGAATTAAAAACTGCGTTTTTAATCGGCTTTCGAATTTATTTACCACTTCTCGTAATCGATCTTCTCGTCTCTGGTTTGCTAGTTTCAATGGGTATGTTGATGTTGCCGCCAGTTTTAGTTTCATTGCCGTTTAAAATATTACTCTTCGTCCTCGTTGATGGTTGGGAACTTGTTGTAGGGAACTTATTGCAAAGTGTCGCAGCACCCGAAGGTGTCGCCTTGCTCATGTCTGCGGGAGGTTTCGGATGACCGATGTTCTTATAGAAACATTGCGTTCGGCATTGACAGTCGTTTTGGTCGTCGCCTCACCTGTATTGTTGATTGGATTAGTTGTTAGCCTTGTCATCAGTTTGATGCAGGCTATGACGCAAGTGCAGGAACAAACAATCAGTTTGATTCCTCGCATGCTCGCCATGCTCGTGGCAATTTTAATGTTAATGAGTTGGATGTTTGGGCAGATCACAGACTTTGCAACCGAGATGTTTAGGATGACTCCATGACAGCGCCGATTTTTGGATCATTGCTTACGTTGTTGGTTGTGATTGCCAGAGTTGGCGGTCTTGTTGCAACTGCACCGGTCCTTGCATCTCCCGCAATTCCAAAACTTATTCGTCTTGCAATCGCATTGACGCTTGGCTTTGCAGTCTGGTCGCTCATTCCTCCACTTCCTGTGATTGCGCAGGGTGGGATTGGATTCCTCGTACTTCTTGCTGTTGAATTTGCACTTGGCGCTACGATTGGTTTTCTGATGAGTATTCCGCTTGTAGCTTGTCAAATGGGTGGAACACTAATGGGGCAACAGATGAGCCTTGCTCTGCCATCTATGCTCGATCCTTCTTCAGGTTCGCAAACAGATGTGCTCGGGCAGGGATTCATGATGCTTGCAGTAGTCTGTTTCGTTGTGATCGGCGGAGTAGAGCAAGCATTTTCAGCAGTCGTCGCTAGTTTTTCACACTTGCAGGCATCTGCACTTCTTGAGCAAGGACTTTTGCAATCCTTGGGTGCAATGCTCAACACGGCATTTGAGTTTGCACTCCGGATGGCACTTCCAATTCTTGCAGTGTTATTACTACAAACAGCAGCACTTGCAATTGTCGCAAGATCAATGCCGCAGCTCAATATATTTAGCATCGGTTTACCGCTTC
>JACKQG010001157.1_pt1 | contig 37071 bp, 33 predicted proteins | sample 8237621 | NCBI WGS metagenome assembly JACKQG01 (sample SAMN15677084, study PRJNA649215) | marine metagenome | biome: marine; feature: Black Sea; material: saline water; isolation source: suspended particulate matter (SPM) from the Black Sea western gyre | collected 2013-06-09/2013-06-10 | depth... | reverse complement strand
ACAAAAGTAGTACTTTTTGATATAGAACCTACATTTTTACCTCCATGTTCTTCTATCATTTTTTTATATTCTGCTCTACTGTATTGCTGAAACACTCCTGAAACAACTATCTTATCTCCAGCCAAATTATCTGATTTAGAAGTATCTTCAATAGTAGATACAAACTGTAAGCCAGCTGCTTTTAACTCTTCAATTAAAAGTAAATTCTTATCCTCAGAAAAATAGGCGTTAACACTTTCAGCAATCTTTCCTCCAATTTCATCTACAGCAATCAATGTTTCAATATCTGAATTAATTATTGCATCAATTGTTTTAAAATGTTTTACCAATACTTTAGCAACTGTTTCGCCAACATACCTTATCCCAAGTCCAAACAAAACCCTTTCAAAAGGAATCTTTTTTGATGCTTCTATCCCTGCTATTAAATTCTCTGCTGACTTTTCGGCTATTCTTTCTAAAGGCAATACATCTTCTTTTTTTAACTGATATAAATCAGAAATTTCTGTAATTAAACCCTCTTGAATAAGCAGTTCTATCGTTTCCCTACCAAGCCCATCAATATTCATTGCCTTACGGCTGATAAAATGCTCAAACTTTCCCTTTATCTGTGGTGGGCAACTCTCCCTATTCGGACAATAATGCTTGGCATCACCATCTTTACGCACCAATTCAGTAGCACAAGAAGGGCAATTAGTAATATATGCTGTTAGCTGAGAAAACAAATCCCTATCCTTTAGTTCCACACCCACAACTTTCGGAATAATTTCCCCTCCTTTTTCTACATAAACCTTATCTCCTTCACGAATATCTAGTTTTGCAATTTGATCAGCATTATGCAAGGAAGCTCTCTTTACGGTTGTACCCGCCAATTGCACAGGCGCTAAGTTGGCAACAGGGGTAATAGCCCCAGTACGCCCCACCTGATAAGTAATTTCAATTAAAATAGTTGAAACTTGTTCAGCCTTAAATTTATATGAAATTGCCCACCTAGGAGATTTAGCAGTATATCCCATTTCCTCTTGTAAATCAATATTATTTACCTTGATTACAATACCATCAATTTCATAAGGTAAATTATGGCGCTTTGCATCCCATTTATTAATGAATTTCAATGCCTGTTCAATAGTACTAAATTTTTCTATTTCATTTGGAATTTTAAAACCCCACTCCTTTGCTTTTTGCAAGTTTTCATAATGATTATTGCTTGGCAAAGTATCCCCCAATAAATAATACAAATAGCAATCCAAAGGGCGATTAGCAACTTCTTTTGTATCTAGTAATTTTAAACTTCCTGATGCCGTATTTCTAGGGTTAGCATAAGGTTCCAATCCTTGTTCTATCCTTAGCTCATTCATCTGTTGCAAACCTGCTATGGGTAAAAATATTTCCCCTCTAATTTCAAATATTTCAGGATAATCTCCTTGTAATTTTAAAGGAATACTTTTAATTGTTTTAACATTTTCTGTTACATCATCTCCTTGTGTGCCATCCCCTCTAGTTAATGCCTGTACTAGCTCTCCATTTTCATAAGTCAAACTAATGGATACCCCATCATATTTGAGCTCACAAACATATTCAAATGCTTGATCAGTTAGTTTATTTAATCGTATATCAAAATCATATAAATCCTCTGCAGAATAAGTATTTCCTAAAGAGAGCATTCTGTATTTATGCTTAACAGCAATAAAACCTTTAATCAGTTCACCTCCCACTCTTTGAGTTGGCGAATTTTTATCAAATAAATCAGGGTTGTTATTTTCTAATAACTGTAGTTCAGCTAATAATTTATCAAACTCAAAATCAGTAATTAAAGGTTTATCCAATACATAATAGGAATGGTTATGATTTGCTAATTCCTTTCTTAGCAATGCTATTCTTTTCCTTTCACTCATCTATTTTTGATAAGGAAGGTGTGAATCGTGTAAAATCATTTTTAAAGTACCATCTATCTTTTTAAGTACAATTGAATATTCAACTTTTAAATCTTCTTCATTTTCCATTCCAAAGTAGTAATTACCCATACAAATTGCACAATCAGTTGTAATTTTAATTCCAGCATTTTCCCACCTGACACTATTCCAACCTTTAATTGCAAAACCACCATCTTCTGCAAAATCAGAATTTCCTCCAACAAAATAGGAAAGTGCTGCTACCTTATCCAGTCTGAATTGAGCATCAACAGCAAGAGTTGGTTTAAAAAGTACACCTTCTGATTCATAAGCATAAAGTTTACTTATAAATTCTTTTGCTTCTGATGTATAATCTCCACCGTTCTTAAAGGTATTGCTCATGCTTATTATACCATTTCCCCACTCCTTTTGAAAAGCTAATATTTCTTCTTTTGTAATCATTTTATTTTAAATTTAATAAACTATCTATTTTTGGTTTTAAATAATAATCTAATGAATCTCTATATCCAAATTTATAGTCTACAATAACTCCTTCCTTATTTACAAAACACATGGTAGGAAAACCATAGATATTAAATAAATCTCTTGGTATAGATTGATCAACTGTAATTGTTGAATAAGTTACTTCCTTAAACTCAATAAATTCTTTTAACTTTTCAATGTTTTTATCATTGTTATTTATTCCGAGAATAGTGATTTTATCCCCATAATGTTCTTTTAACTTTTCCATAAAAGGCATAGCTTTAACACAGTAATAACATCCTATATACCAAAAATCTAAAATCAAAAACTGACCTTTATAATCAGTAATACTCACACTATCTTCCCCAATTAATAGACCACTAAATTCAGGAAGTTCTGATCCAATTTCTAATAATTCTGGCCTAACCCAAGGTTCTTTCTTTTTATAATTAAAATATGACGGAATTTCAAAACCTTCAATATCATCTGCTATATTACTTTTATCAGAAGATAAAACATCAACTTCTAGATTGGTATATTGAAAATCGTTTAAATCAACTAGAAAAATACTCCTTTCCACCCTTATAGGTAAAAAAGAATTTTTATCAATGTACAACCTTACCCAATGGTCTTTTTCATTTTCTTCATCAGGATAAACAAACTGCACTACATAACAACTCTTATTATTTACTTTTTCATCTTCCAATCTTGTTTTAATAATAGTATCATTATCAATGGATTTATAAGCACTAATTTCTTGAGACAAACTCATTCTCTCCTCCTGCCATCCAATATATACATCCTCATTATAAGTGCTATCTTTATCTCTTAGATTAAACGAATAAATACTATCAGGGGTATAGCGATATAATTGTATTGAAAAAGAATCCTTTGACAAAATATCTAAGCCATGTAAAGTATCTTTAGGGTTTCTAACCCAACTTATACTTTTGTAATAATGAGATGTATCTGTATTGGAGAGCCATTTAAAATCAAGTTGAGACTCTACACTCAAACTTTCTAAACTACTATATGCTAATTCCGATTTTTTTAAAATTTCAGAGATTTTTAACTCCGATTTACAAGAAGAGAAAATAAGACAAAATAACATTATATTTTTCATAATTCAAAAATAACTATTTCTTCATAGCTTTTATCATTCTGTCTTTATCGTTTATATCTTTTTTTAACTCGATATTAACAAAACCATAATCACTTAATATAGCAATGGTTTCCTGACCAAACTGCTCATTAATTTCAAAAAACAACTTCCCTCCTTTTACTAATGATTTATCAGCTAAATCAGCTATTTTTTTATAAAATAATAAAGGATTATCATTGGGAACAAAAAGAGCCAAATGAGGTTCATGATCCAACACATTAGCCATCATTAATTTTTTTTCCGTATCTAGTACATAAGGAGGGTTGCTAACTATTAAATCAACCTTAGGAAGAGCATCCACTTTTAAAATATCTTGCTGAATGAAATTGATTTTTACATCATTCATTTCAGCATTTTCTTTTGCAACCTTTAATGCGTTTTCTGAGACATCAATAGCAGAAAGTATTGCCTTTGAATTTTTAGCCAAACTAATAGGAATACAACCTGATCCTGTACCAATATCTAAAGCTGATTTAAAATCCTCTTGCAAAATCCAATCTACCAACTCTTCTGTTTCTGGTCTTGGAATTAAAGTATGTTCATTCACTTTAAATTTTAAACCATAAAACTCAGTTTCTCCTAGAATGTATTGTAGTGGTTTTTTGGTTTTCAAATCAAAAACAATCTGCTTTATTTTATCTGATATTTCACTTGCAATATCCTTGTTTGCTTGAATGATACAGTCCGAACGATTGTACCCCAACAAATGCTCAATAGTGATGTAAGCCCAAGAAAGCACTTCTCCTTCCTGAGCAACATCAAAAAGTTCAGCTTTAAAATACCCAATAATATTGCTTAGTTTTTCCACAGGACAAATGTAATAATTTGGCTATTTTTGAGCCATGCAAAATGAGGGTAATTTTATGAAAAGATGTATTGAATTAGCCAGCAAAGCAATTGGCTATACATCCCCAAACCCAATGGTAGGCTCAGTTATAGTTTATGATGGAGATATTATTGGGGAAGGCTATCATGAAAAGTATGGAGAAGCGCATGCTGAAGTAAATGCAATTAATAGTGTAAAGGACAAGAGTTTATTATCTAAATCTACCCTATATGTAAACCTAGAACCTTGCGCCCATTTTGGCAAAACTCCACCTTGCTCTAACCTGATAATTGAACATAAAATACCAAAAGTAGTTATTGGTTGTGTGGATACATTTTCTGAAGTTGCAGGAAAGGGAATTCAAAAAATGAAAGATGCAGGAATTGAAGTTGTTGTTGGAGTTTTAGAAGAAGAAAGTAGAGTACTCAATAAACGATTTTTTACATTTCATGAAAAGAAAAGACCCTACATTACCCTGAAATGGGCAGAAAGTAAGGACGGTTACATTGCTCCTAAAAATCAAACAGAACCTTTTTGGATGACCTCTAGTGAGTCTAAAAAAATAGTTCATAAATGGAGAGCTGAAGAAGATGCAATTTTAGTAGGTAGAATTACTGCTGAAAAAGACAATCCCTCTTTAACAGTTCGTGAGGTTGAAGGAAAAAATCCAACACGAATAGTAATTGATAAATATTTAAAACTTGATAAAGACTTAAATCTCTTTAATTCGGAAGCAAATACTTTAATTTTCAACTCAATTAAATCAGAAGAAAATAGGGAAAATAAGTTTATTAAAATAGACTTTAACAATTTGATTGAAAACATATTAGAAGAACTATATAAACTAAACATTCAATCAGTAATTATTGAAGGAGGAAGTACAACTTTACAGTCCTTTATTGATAATAACTTATGGGATGAAGCAAGAGTTTTTACTACAAACAAAACTTTAAATGAAGGTGTAAAGTCACCCAATATTGAAGGAGAGATTACCTCTGAAGAAGAAATTGGAGGTGATAAATTAAAGACAATTACTAATGTATAACATAATCTACACCATACTCTTATTCAACATTTTAATTATTGTATTTAAAATGTTTGAGAAGTATAAAGTTGATAATCTGCAAGGGTTAATTTTTAACTACATTACAGCAGGCACTTGCGCTTACTTCTTTTTGGAACAAGACTTTTCACTAGAGTACATTCTGAATTCTGATTGGTTGTATCATGCAATTATCATTGGAACACTTTTTATAATTGTATTTAACTTTTACGCATTTGGTACTCAAAAAGTAGGAATAGCAATTACTACAGTTGCTAATAAAATGTCTCTAATTATTCCTGTTTGTGCTGCAATTCTTCTATATGAGGACACCTTTACACTTCTTAAAGGAATAGCATTTTTTCTAGCACTTTCAGGCATCTACTTATCATCAACTAAGGGAGGGAAATTAAGTTTTGACAAGAAATACTTATGGCTTATTATTTTAGTTTTTGTTGGGCAAGGAGTTTCTGATTCTATCTTTAACGATTTTGCACAGAAATTTCCTGAAGAAGGAGGGTATTTATTTTTTATGGTATTGTTTTTCATGGCATCATTAAGTGGAATAATAATTCATGGGGTAAAATCAATAAAAACAAGGAATCCTTTGCAATTAAAAAGTGTTTTTTGGGGAGTAATTTTTGGTATTCCTAATTTCTTTTCTCTTTTATTTTTTCTTAGAGCACTGGGAGATGAAAACCTAAATAGTTCAATAGTTTTTCCTCTAGTAAGTATTGGAGTTGTAGTTAGTTCAAGTTTAATTGGAATGTTTCTTTTCAGGGAAAAACTCAGTAAAACTAATTGGATTGGAATAATTCTTTCTGTTTGTGCAATTTACATCTTTTCCTACTAATGATGGATGATACATACAAAGAAGTAAAATCCCATACTACTGGAATTTACAAAGAGAAAGGAAGTAAGTTTATTGCTTATTCCTACCCTGTTTATTCCGAGCAAGAAGTAAAAGAAAAACTAGAAGAAGTAAAAAAACTAGAATATGCAGCTCGGCACCACTGTTATGCCTATATCTTAAATCCTGATAAATCTGCACAAAGAGCAAATGATGATGGAGAACCTTCCTCTACTGCAGGGAAACCAATTTTAGGACAGATATTATCTAATGATTTAACCAATATACTAATTGTAGTTGTTCGTTATTTTGGAGGAGTAAAACTAGGAGTACCAGGATTAATTCGTTCCTATAAAACAGCAGCTTCTCAGGCAATATCTGAAGCAACAATCATTACAAAAACTATAAAAGAGCAATATGAGGTAAGCTTTAAATATCCTCAAATGAATGATGTAATGCGCTTGGTAAAAGAATTTGATTTAGAAGTTGTAAATACTGACTTTCAAATAGAATGTAAACTTATATTTGCAGTCCCAAAAAGCAAAGCAGAAGTGGTTTTGGAAACATTTAAAAAGAACCATGAAATAAGAATAGAAAATAGATGTTAGACCGCTAGGATTTTAGAGAATAGATAAAAGTAAAAAAACTAGTAACCAATAAATAGCAACTAATAAACTATCTGAAAAGATTAGTAAAAAGCGACTTCTAATGCAGTTCCATTTACCACAATGGATTCTACAAAGTCACCAGTCCAAGCTTCATATTTTAAAACCAATCCACTTTGATTAGCATCATTTGTATAAAGATATTCTACATTTGTGCTATCATTAATTGACTCGGTGTTAATAGCGATAAAACTAGCATCAATACCAGGAATATGTACTGTAGGATTAATTCCTAAATCCGTAATATACACTCCATTTTCTGCAGTAAAAAACAGTCTGCTTTTTGATTTATTTATTGTCAAATTATCCGCATTATAAATGCCACTAAGTGTTTTATTAAAAAAAGAGGACAAAACACTATAGGGCCATACTTGATAAATAGTTCCTGGCGTATTATCAACAGGATTATTAGGGTCATAAATTCCTTTACATAAAACCCACAAATCATCTGTACCAAAAACAGCACTATTTGGATTGTAACCTACATCTAATTTTCCTGAAAAATCATCTACCACAACAAAATCGTATTTTGTAAAATAATCGATAGACACAATAGAACTATCTCTTTCTGCTTTTGTGCTACTGCCTCCATTCATAATTACTGTTCTGAACCAATTATTCACAATTTTAGTTGGCTGAGTCCCATCTCCAGTTTCAATATGGCTTTGAATTTCTTTTTTGATTAAATCAACTACCTTTACAGTAGCATCTCCTTTATCTACCACATACAACCTATTATTATCCACCCTTACGCAACTTATCGGATTGGAAAAGCCTGTAATACTACCCAAACTTCCAAATGTTTCAATGTCAACTGTATAAACTTTATCACCAATAATAAATGCTTGATTTCCTTTAATAGTGATGCTTTTGGGTTGTGAAATACTTGTATTGTTTACCGATTTATAAATACCATTTTTCATCACTCTAAGCGAATCAACATCTTCTAAATTATAAAAAGAAACTCCCTGATCAGTAAGGATATACATGCCTTTCCCATAATCTTTCGAAAACTCTGGAGTTGGCTCATCTTCTTCTGTTTTACAAGAGGATATTACTATGGATAAAAGAAGGAAGTATTTTAGAAATTTCATGACTTAAATTTTTGGTAAAGATAAAAAAAGGGAGACAAATGCCTCCCTCTTTAAATCTAAATCTTACTTACTCAAGATTAATTAAAACTATAACCTCCTGGAATAATACCAACTTGCACTGAATCTACAATAGCTCCACTTGTAGTGTATCGGTAGGACCAACCATTTTGCACAAAATCCACAGCATCTGTTCCGTAAATATAGCCCCCATTACAGCCTAATCCATAAAAACTTTTATTTATGAGTGCAGTAGTTGGTAATTGTGTATCAGCAATATCAAAAGCATAAACGGCTTTTGCCCAACCTCCGTTACTAAAATACAAAGTTGTTCCTGCATCATTAATCACTAAATTACTTGGATGCTGAGTAGAATCTGCAAAAATAAATGTTTCTTCAATTTGAGCAGTAGTACCGTTTATTTTGACCAACTGCCCTGCTGTATGCCCAACAATATTCCAATCAGCATCATATTCTGTTTTTCCCTCACAAAGTACCCAAACATCTCCATTTGCATCTACTTGAATAGACCTTGGCACATCCCCAACATCAATGGTGCTTTCTATTTCGTCTGTAATGGTACTGATGACCGAAACTCTGGGAGCAGATCCAGACCAACCATAACCACCATCAGCAGTAAAAACTTTATCGCCCGACTTTACTAAACCCTCAGGACTACCGCCATTATAAATAAGATCAGTTTGTATGTTGCTGTCTAAATCAATAATAACAATAGCTCCACCAAAACCGCCTCCCCAATCTGAGACATAGGCTTTGTTTTCATCTACTTGCAAAATATATCTTGGGCTTTGAAAATGCCCTCCTTCAATGCTTGCAACATGCGTCATGGAATCGATATTAGCAACTTCAATTTTATAAGAATTATTCACTACAATATAAGCCTTATCATTAATGATATTCATAGATTGCACCACATCTCCTAAAAGGAAAGAGTTTATGGATGCAAACACATTATTTTCTACTGTGTTATCATTGCTAATAAAAGAGATGGATCCATTTCCACTTCCAAAGCCTCCTTCATTGGTCACAAAGTAACCATGCTCATAATTACCCTCTGTAACAGATGTTGTTGGTGTATCTTTTTTACAAGATGATAAGGTGCAGATTGCCATTGCAATCATTCCTAATTGTTTTAACTGTTTTTTCATAATTGTTTTTGTTTTTAGTTAATAATATAATTTAAGGTTAATAATAATTCTCTGCCAGCAGCCGGATAATTTTTATAGGGCTGATAAGTTTTGTTTCTGATATTTTTTATTGTCAATTGAAAGCTAAGTGGAGCTTCTTGAAATTGATACAAAAGCGCTACATCACAAAGCAGATAAGCCTCTAAACTTTCCTTATTATCGGAAGTAGTAAAAACCGAGCCATTATAAGATTGATTGATGCTCAATTGGAAATTGTTTTCTTTCAGTATAAAAATAAGATTGCCTTTATGAAATGGCGTATAAATCAATTGCTTACTGATAGAGTTATCCAATGCGCTTATCCCTTTTTCGTTGGTCGATTGGTTGTACTGATAGTTCCCAATCAACAAAATTTCAGCTTTATTTAATGGAACTTTTATTTTACAATTTCCCTCAATCCCTCTACTCCACACTTGTTTGATATTTTCTGCATTCCAAATACCAACTGCATTTGGCATCCATTGAATCCAATCTTGCACTTTTAATGAGAAAGCAGTCGCACTTATTGTCAATCCTTTTAGTTTTACATCAAAACCAGCCTCATGACTCCATCCATTTTCTGTAAGTAAATCAGCATTTCCAAGTCCTGCCCAAAACCTTTCGTTAAAAGTGGGTGAACGGAAATTCTTATTTGTTTTGGCACGAACAGAAAGGAAGTCAGTAAGTTTTTGATGGATTCCAACAGATGGAATTAAAGGGATTACATAAGTGCTGTGCATTTGCTTTCTTATAGAAATAGCAGAAGAAAACCCTTTAAAATTAGTTTGGAAAGATGAATAAACTGCCTTTTCATTCTCCTCTCTTTTACCATTTTTATAGTTATTGCTTTCTATATTATTATTGGTAAAAGCCGCCCCAACATTAAAAGTAAAGTACCTTAAACAGTAGTTATAATCCGCATTGGAGATGTAGTTTTTTGCCAATATTTTACTATCTATATTCTTTGGTTTATCCACATAATTAAAGTCCTCCTTCATCAATGCTTGTTTTAATTTAAGAGTTCCTCCACCTATGGAATGAGAAGATTTTAGCAAAAAACGATTGGCATCATCATACTGCATGGCAGTAGAATTTGGCACTGTCATATTGGATGGAATTTCCCTTTCTGTTTGTACTTTCCAAAAGTGCGTTTCTACCCTATTTTTTGTATTGTATTGAAAGCCGAAAACAGCTTGTAAGTTTTCTGATTTTACCATAGCGTGCTTGTTGTATTCCAAAGGATTATCTCTTTTCACGGTATTGATAAAGGAAAAGTTGTTTTCATCCTCTACTTTACTATAAATTACTTTTAGAAAGTTCCTCTTATTAGCGTGTTTCAATTCTAAATTTCTAGATTTTAAGCCAAAGGAACCCACTTCATAAGCAAGTTTTATTTCCTGTTTTTTTTGAAAAGCAACAATGTTATCAAGGTGAATACTTCCGCCAATGGCGCCACTTCCAAAAATGGATGAACTACCTCCGTAAGCAACTTGCAATTGGTCAAAGCAATTAGCAGGCAATAAGCCCATATCAATCATCCCTGTGGAAAGGGAATTTAAAGGAATATCGTTCCATAAAAAGAGGGTGTGTGAGGCAGCCGTTCCTCTAAAAGCAGGAGTAGCCAAAGCGCCATATTGTTTGATAAAAATACTGCCATTTTTAGTAAGGAAATCGGCAAGGGTTTGGGTCTTGCTTTCTCCTAATAAAATAGTAGAAATAGTTTCTGTTTTACTTCCAATAGAATGGGTTTGTATTTTGCTTTCAATTAGCTTTACTTCCGGAAGGTAAATGGTATCCAAAGTAGTTTGCGCCAGCAGATTAACTGATAGTCCAAAATAGAGTAATATGTTTGTTAAAAAATGTTTCATCTTCCTGCCGTTTTAACCAGAAACGATTCGGTTTTGTTTACTTAGCAGGTCTTCTGACTTGGTCCTTTTTAGAGTGGCCTTCCCATTTGATAAACAGTGGCAATGTGGTCTCTAAAATCTAGTGGACTTTACAGCTTCTGGTAAAGTTGAGGATTCACACCTCATTCCCTTTTACACCTATTTGGTGTACTAATATGGGGCAAATATATAAATAGTATTGAGATAATGGAAAAATTGAAAAATAATGTAACAATTAAAAAATGTTGTCATATCGAACCTTGTGTGAGATATCTTGTTTTTGGACTATTTTTTATGAACCAAAACTATAAACTTGAAGATGTGCTAATAAGAAGAAAATGTAGCAATTAAAAAATATTGTCATATCGAACCTTGTGTGAGATATCTCGTTTTTGGAATATTTTTTATTCTTCCTCTCTCAAAAATTCAATAGTATCCTCTCCATCAGCATAGTCCCAAAGATTGGGCTTTTGCGTTTGCCCAAAAGCAATATGGTCTTTGGAAACAATACATTGTAGCTGCTGCTTATTTTTAGCAATAAAACTTTCAACTTTTTCTATATTGGAATAAAACTCATAATGCAACATAGCAAGTGGTGATTGCAGAGAAGAATCTTCCTTTAAAAGCAGGAATCCGTTTTCAGTAATCTCATAATTCCCCATCAGATAAACAGCTTTATTATAATCGTAATTATTACTATATTTTTTATGTTCTATTACTTCTTGATACGGGTAAAACACCTCAAATAATTGATCTAAATCATATCCCTTTGGTAAGAAAATTTTAGACACATTTCTGCAGCCTAAGCCAAAGTAAGAAAAAACATCTTTTGCAAGAAGCCCAAGTTCTTCTTTACTTTCAGTGCCATCTAAAATAGCAACTGACTTTCTATTTTTTCTGATTATTTTCTTGGCATTTTTAAAATAATAATCAAAATACTTAGCCGACATATCAGAGCCAGTTGCAATTACTACATCAAACTTTTTGTTTTTAATTTCTTCTACAAATTGTATCTTTTTCTCAAATTCAGGGTTTATTTCTATTAGTTTTTTAATTATAAAGGGTAACAAAATATTATCATTAACAGACATTTTTATAACTGCATTATCCCCGCTAATTAAAACAGATAAAAAATCGTGAAACCCCACAAGCGGTATATTCCCAGCCATAATAATCAGCACATTTTTTGGCTTTTTATTCTCTGACAGATGATAAGGCGAAAGCCAAGCATCAAGGTTTTCATTTGTAAGTTGCTCCCCCCAAACATAAATAGCTTGTTTTTGATTTTCTGTTGTAAACCAAGGATTCTTTATTTCTGCTTCTCTTATTTTTTCAGTAAACTCATCATCTAATCCATTGGAAAAGTAATTCCCCAACTCACTAAAAGCATTTATTCTTTCTTTAAAGTTCATCATTTATTTATCTTTGTGCAAAAATAGATTTTCACAAATGAAAAAAATTATTTTTCTGCTTTTTTTTACACTAATTGTAAATAATGTTTTCTCGCAAAAGGTTTCCAAACAACTGATTGCAGAATATGAGGATACCCTCAAAGTAATGGCACACAGCATCATGAATGGTGAAAATGAAATAATCAAAATAGATGCTAATAATGCTTTTATTTCTACACTAAAAGAAGTTTTACAATTTGAGCGTTCTTTTATTTATCCTTTTGATTCGCTAAAAACAATTTCTATTAAAACTTCTTCTGATAATAAAGTGCGGATTTACACTTGGATTCTAAAAAAAGATAATGGTACTTATCAGTATTTTGGTTTTGTACACTACAAAAATAAATCAAAAAAAAGATATGAGATAATTCCGTTAAATGATAATTCAGAAAACATCAGAAGACCAGAAAATAAGCAATTGGATAATGAAAATTGGTTTGGAGCACTTTACTACGAAATTATCTACATCAAAAAGAAAGGACGAAAATATTATACGCTACTTGGTTGGGATGGCAACAATGATGTCAGCACAAAAAAAATTATTGATGTAATGTATTTCGCTGGGAGAGAGAAAGTAAAATTTGGGGCATTCATTTTTAAAGATGGTAAATCAACCTCTAAAAGATTTATTCTTGAATATAATTCAACTTCTACAATTAGCGTTCGTTATCAGGAAAAAGAAAAAAGAATCGTATTTGATCATCTTATTCCCATGAAAAAAGATTTGGAGGGTTTGCATGAATATTATGTTCCTGATGGCACTTATAATGCTCTACAATACAGTAATGGAAAATGGATATTAAAAAATGATGTGGCAGTGGCTAATCCTAACAATAAAAGCCCAACAAGAACAAAACCAAAAATGGGAATTATCCCTAACTAACTTCTTTTTTGTGATAAATATCTACTGCAACAATTATAGCTATAAATCCCCAAAAAGGAACAGCTAATTTGTCAGTATCCAAAAAGTTGTTCAAAAATCCGTGCACAAAATAGGTAGTAAGGGAAAGTAGTGTGAAGAATATCAAATTCTTCAAATCGCCATTTGGAAGATGATAATAAAGCTGCATCCCTTTGTAGTAAACAGTCAACATCAAAATTAAAAAACTAAGCATCCCTAAAATCCCTGATTCTGCTAATGGTCCTAAAAACTCAGAATGGGCATTGCCCAAATCACCTTGGTTCGTACTAATTATTGTTTTCTCACCAGCCCTTTGAAAAGGAGCATACTGGAAAGCATAAGTTCCAGGACCCCAACCTACAATCGGTCGCTCCTGAAACATTCTAATGGCGCAATTCCACCTATTTATTCGCTCCAAATTAGAGGCATCTGTCGATATATTAGAAACCGATTCTACATGTTTACTCAATGTGGAAGAAGAGTCTTGTGAGTTTTTTTCTAAACTCATGATGATAGTACTCCAAGAAAAAAGCAAAACCCCAACGCCAACTACTGCAATAGATACAAAAGTGCGAAAACGAATCCTGAATTTGAGAACAAATGCAAAAGCAACAGCACCAAGCAAACTTACCCATGCTGCCCTAGTGTAGGACAATACCAATCCTAAAACCAAAATGGCGATTAAGCCAATAACTACTCCCCTTCTTTTTCTGGTGTAAAGCAAATAAATTGCCATGGGTAGTAACATGGCTATTACAGCTCCATATCTAGTATGATCTTTAAAAAAAGGGTACATTACCAAATGAGAAGATTCCAAATCAAAATGAAACTGAGCATGCTTAAAGCTTGTATTTAAAATTACAAAACAAAGCGGAAGAAGGTAAAGCCAAAGCAAATTTCTAATATTTTTCTGCTTCTTAAAAAGTTGCGTTCCTAAAAAATAAAAAGCAACAATAAACCACAATCTCGACAACAAAAACTTAAAAGAAACCAAAGGAATCTCACTGGTGATAATTGTAAAACCCATCCAAATCAAATAAAAAAAAATAGCATAAGTAATCGGATAACTTAAAAGCTTCTTGTCCAATTTTTCTCCTGAAAGTAATTTCAATATAAACAGAAGCAATAACCCAAAAAGAAGTGGCTCGGTAGGGACAAACATCCCAATACCGCCCAAATCCAAGCCCTCCAAACTTATAGAAAGTGGAGTGAAAAAAGCAATAATAAGTAGTAGATATTCTAAGGAAAGAAATGCTAATAGAACAATGGCAATAATGATAGGCAGAATATTGAGCCAATAAAACTCATTAGCCACAAGTATGCTATTGGCAACAACAAATACTGCTGTAAAAAATACAACCCAATATGATTGTATTTTACTTAGCATTTAACTATTCTGAACTTGCTTTATTTGCTCTTTCAAAACAACTAAAACAATCATCATAAGTGCGCTTGCACAAGCAGTTGTTAGCACTATTAGCCAACGAATAGGGTAGCTTTTTTTAAGGGCTGGCACAGCAGCATTTACAATAAACTTATGCTCCAATTGCTCTTCTGCCGTTAACTTATGTTCGTTTATCTTTTTATTTATATGGTTTAAATTTCCACGGATATAGATTAACTGATCTCTAATGCTAACATATAGCCCTCCATAAATAGAAAGTGTTGCTAACATCTTTTCAATGACTAGTGCTGCCGAATGGTTATTCACAATTTTAGCCCTTGCCCATTGCTCATTCAATACTTCTGCTTGGGACTCATAGTCATTGATCCCAAAAGCTCTAATTTTTGCTATGGAATCTTCCATAATTTTAATCTCCCCTACTATAAAATCTCTATCTCTAATTAAGGATTGATATCCTTGCTGAGCCATTGATTTTTGTAAATTATTCATTACAGTATCGATAAGGGATGCTATTTCATTGGCAATATTGGCAGCCATTTGTGGCTGTTTGTCAAGCACCGCTATTCTGATGGAGGAATATTTTGTGATTCCAAATTCTACATGTTCATCATATTTTTTCATCAAATCTGCATAGTGTTTCTCTTTGCTTGCGTCAATCTCATAATGATTGATTAAATCAAATTTTGTAACTACTCTCTGTTTAATATCATTTGATTGCAAGATTTGCATCATATGCTCCAATTCTTCCTCCTCTCCTATTTCCAAAAAGTCGTTATACTCATTTAGAAGTGCCTTACCGCTTGAAAGATTCATAGTAGGGAAAAGGATTACTTCCGATTTATATTTATTAGTTATAAATAAGGAAACAACAGCTGCAATGATAGCGGCAGCAAAAGAAATTGTAATTATCTTTTTTCTCCATTTGTATAAAATCGAAAAAAGTGAAATGTTATCTAAAAAGTTATTATTTGTCATTTTAAAAAAATTTATTTTGGCGAAAATACATCTTTTAATTCTTAAAAAAAGGAAAAGCATAAAAGTTGAAATACTTTTTCACATATACTGCTCCTAAAACTGTCCAGAATAATATAGAAATAGCAGTTGCTATTGCCGCTCCTTGTATCCCATAAATTGGAATTAAACACCAATTCAGTGCTATATTGATAAAGGCGGTAAATAGTAAGATGTTTCTAGATATGGTTTGCTTTCCAGTCATGTCTAGTATATAAATTACAGCCCCGAAAAATACATTTATCATCTGCCCAATAGCTAAAACAACTAGAGTATCTTTCCCTGATATTGTATTAAATTCATCACCAAAAAGTTGCAATAAAAATTCTGGAAATAAAAGAATGATTAAAAGAATTGGAATACTCAAAACAAAAGTAAATTTAGCAGCATTTTGAACCGTTTTAGCAAGAGAATCCATTTTTTTATTGTGGTATAATTCTGAAATTTTAGGGCCCAAAATAGTATTTGTTGCAAATAAAATAAGTGTGGTAAGTCCTGCAAGTTTTAAAGCAATGGTATAAATTCCAACATCAGTTTGTCCCTTAAAAAACCCTAACATCAAGATATCTACCCAGCTCATAAGTAAAAAAAGTGAGCCAGACAAAAACATAGGAAATGACTCTTTAAGCATGGAAGAAATAGGAATAGACTCTTGTAAAGCAGAGGATAGTTTAGCGGTAGTTCTTAGCCATAAAATAATGCTAATAATAGCTAAAATAATCACGCTAATGGCAAATGCAAACACCCCTATATTTTGATTGGCACTAGTAGTAAACAATAAGGCAATGGTTGCCAATCCGAAAATAGAAAAATTTTTGAAAAAGGAAAATAATTTGATATTCTTTATCGCCCTAAATGCCTCTGCATTTATGTGTAAAACAGAAAAAGGAATAATGGTAAAAATCAAATAAAAAACAATTTCTGATTGCTTGTAAAAATCGAGAAATCCATTTGTAAAAAGAAGATACAGCAAAAGGGATAGCGTAAAACTAATTGTAAATACAATACCTATTGCTTTTTTATAAGTATTCTTTAAACTTCCCCACTGCTGTTTGGAATTAAGGTCGGCAAGTTTTTTCAATAGATAAGTATCCAAACCCAAAATAGATAAAACAGCAATTATACTAAGTAGTGTGAAGAAAGTAGAAAAAATTCCATTGGCTTCTGCCCCAGCAAACTTTGCCAAAAAAAAATGAAAAAAGTAGATGGAAAGCATTCCTCCAATCTTAAAAACAAATGCAGTACTTCCTTTGCTTAAAAGTTCAGAATTGGAAATTAGTAATAATAATTTGTATATATATTCTTTCAAATTTCGTTTTTGATAAGTAAGTTGCAAATCTACAACAATCATAATGAAAAATATATATTTTTATTGCCTATGAAAATCGCAATTAACACACGCCTACTTCTTAAAGATAAATTAGAAGGAATTGGCTGGTATACCTACGAGATTGTAAAACGAATGGTTAAGCAACATCCTGAGCATGATTTTTATTTTCTGTTTGACAGGCCGTTTAGTGCTAATTTCCTTTTTGAAAAGAATGTAAAACCCATTGTTCTATCACCAGCTGCTCGACATCCTTTTTTGTGGTATTGGTGGTTTGAGTTTTCTGTTGCAAAATTTCTGAGCAAAAACAATATCGATTTATTCTTTTCTCCTGACGGTTACCTTTCTTTAAATGCAAAAGTAAACACTGTACTCACTATTCACGATTTGAACTTTGAATATTTCCCAGAACAATTGCCTTTTTTAACCAGAAAATACTACCAATATTTTACACCTAAATTTGCCAAAAAAGCAAATGCAATAATCACGGTTTCAAAGCAGTCAAAAAAAGATATTATAGAGCAATACGGTATTGAGAAAGAAAAAATAAGTGCAATTTATAATGGCGCTAATAAACTGTATAAACCCCTTGAAGAAACGAAAAAGAAAGAGGTAAAAGATAAATATGCAAATGGCTCTGATTATTTCTATTTTGTTGGCTCCTTGCACCCTAGAAAAAATATCATTAATTTAATGAAGGCGTTTAATCAGTTTTGCGAGCAAACAAAATCGGATGTTAAGCTGCTTGTAATTGGCGAACCCATGTGGAAAAATGATAACACCAAGCAAGTATTTGAGCAATTAGAACACAAAAAACGCATACTTTTTTTGGGCAGAAAAGATATAAAAGAATTAAGTAAGATTGCAGCATCTGCCATTGCACTTACTTTTGTGCCTCATTTTGAGGGCTTTGGCATACCACTTGCTGAGGCCATGTTTTGCCACAGTCCAATTATTACTTCTGATGTTTCTTGCCTTCCTGAGATTGCAGGAAATACTGCCATTTACGCCAATCCGAATGACATAGATAGTATTGCAAATACCATGAAAGAAATGTACATAAATAACGAAAAAAGGGAAGAACTAATAGAAAATTGTAAAATTAGAAAAAACGAATTTTCTTGGGACAAAGCAGCAAATGAAGTTTGGGAAATATTAGAGCAGAATCTTCCATGTTAAAAAATAGTTTTAGCAATAAAATAGAAGCCGGATGTGATGAGGCAGGAAGGGGCTGTTTGGCAGGCCCAGTTGTTGCGGCATCTGTTATTTTACCAAAAAGCTTTAAGCATCCTCTTTTGAATGACTCCAAGCAATTGAGTAAAAAAAACAGAAATATATTAGAAAAAGTAATAAAAAAAGAAGCTATTGCTTGGGGGATTGGCATAATTTGGAATGAAGAAATTGATAAAATAAACATCTTAAACGCATCCATAAAAGCCATGCATTTGGCCATAAATAAATTAAAAACAAAGCCGGAATTACTCCTTATAGATGGCAACCGATTTCATGCTTTTAAAGACATTGCCCACAAATGCATTATAAAAGGAGATGCAAAATACACATCTATTGCAGCAGCATCCGTATTGGCGAAAACTTACAGAGATAAATTGATGCAAGAATTGCACCAAGAATTCCCTCTGTTTGACTGGAAAAATAACAAAGGATATCCAACAAAAATTCACCGACAATCTATTGTTAATTACGGCAGCACAAAATACCACAGAAAAAGTTTTAAACTTTTACCTTTGCAGCTCAAACTAACCCTTTAATGAAAAGCCAACATCTTAAAATCTTAATTCTTCTACTTTTAGTAAGTTTTATTTTCTTTTTCGGATACAAAAACTATAAGCAGCTATCTGATAAAACCACTTCTCCTTTTATAATAATCCCAAGAAATGCTTCACTTATTCTAAAAATAAATAATATAGAAGATTTTAGTAAAAAATTAAATAACTCAGAAATTTGGGAAAAGTGCAATCAAGCAAATTATGTGAAAAGTTTGCAAAACAATATTCATTCTTTAGATTCTATAATAAATCTCTTTAACAAATCCGAACAAAAAAAAATAAAAACCATTTATTTCTCTACCCATAAATCAAGCTATAATGATGCTGCAGTTTTGTTTTCGATATCTACAACTAAAAAGGTAAATATTAAAGATTTTGCTTTTACTTTTTTGCAAATAAATAGTAATAAAATTGTTACACACACATATGAAAATGAAGCTATTTTTGAGTTAACACTTCCTTCTACAACCTATTATATGGCAGAGAAAGAAGGAGTAATTTTTGGAAGCAAATCAAAAGTTTTAGTACAAGACGCTATTAGGCAATTTAGTTCGAAAAGCAATTTACTAAATAATGTCACTTTTAAAAAATTAAAAGAAACTACAAGCAATAATGCCATTGCCAACTTATACTATAATTTTAATAATTTGATTGACTTATCTGAAATTTATGGCACTAAAAAGCAAAAGAAAAACATTTTCTTGAACCATTTTTCGGATTGGGCTGCAACCGATATTTTTATTAAAAACAACTCCTTTTTCGCCAATGGACTTTTACACACAAACGATAAGGACAATTTTTTAAGTACACTAAAAAACCAGAAAGCAGGAAGCCATGATATTTGTAAGGTTCTCCCACACAACACTTCTATTCTTTTTGAGATTTGTATAAGTAATGCTCGAGATTTTACAGATAAGAAAAACATCTTTTTACAAAAACACAATGCTTTTTACGATTGGGAAAAACAAAAAAAATATTTGCTAAAAAAATACAATTTTGAGATAAATAAATTTCTCGGATATGTAGATGATGAGATAGGAACATTTAATCTCTCCTCAAAAAGCAAAGATGATTTTCTACAAAGTTTTTCCTTTATCAAAGTTACAGACATTCAGCAATCCACTATCTTTTTAAGCGGACTTATTAGTGGAGAAAATAAATCTGAACATGATGGATTTAGTATTTATAATATTGCCCAATCTAACTTGCTTGCTTTTCTTTTTGGAGATATATTTTTGGTAAAAGAAAATGCCTATTTTGTGGCTATTGAGGATTATCTTATTTTTGGGAATAGCCCTGCATCACTTGAATATATAATTGATAATTATTCTAGTAATAACACTTTAAGCCAGAGTAAACATTTTCAGAAATTTCAGCAGCAAATATCTGGAAAATCGAATCTTTTCTTTTATGTAAACCCTGGAAAATCAGCTGAGAAACTAAACAATGCTTTAAATAAAAAGTGGAAGAATTTATATGCTATAAATGAGGATTCTTTGCAAAAATTCACTGCATTTTCCTATCAATTAAATGTTGGAAATCCACTATTTTTAAACAATATTATTTTGTTTTACGATAAAGATTTTAAACAAGATTTAAAGCAAGAATGGTATGGGCAATTAGATTCTAGCTTTGCAATAAAACCACAGATAATTTCTGATTACAGGACAGGAAAAGAGCAAGTGTTTGTGCAAGATAATAGCAATAAAATTTATCTGTTTTCTACTAGTGGGGAAAAGCTATGGGAAGAACAAATAGAAGGAAAAATAATGGGGGAAGTTTCTCAAGTTGATTTCTATAAGAACAAGAAATTACAAATCTTTTTTAATACCAAAGAGAAGATTTATATTATTGACAGATTGGGAAGAGCAGTAGATGATTTCCCTAAAACCTTACCTTCAAATGCTACAAGCCCGCATGCCATTTTCGATTACTCCAAAAACAGAAATTATAGAATTATTGTTGCAGCAGAAGACGGAAAACTCTACAATTTTGACAAAAAAGGAAAAGAAGTAAAAGGATGGAAATTTGAAGCAACAAACTCTATTGTGAATGAAAAATCCCAGCATTTTACAAAAAATGGAAAGGACTATATTTTGTATCCAGATAAAAATAAAAAATTAGTTCTTTTAGCCAGAAATGGAAGCAGAAGAGTTGCTTTTAATGATATTGCTCATTTTACAAATTACCCTCTACAAATTAGCAAAAAAGGTACGCTTTACGGTATTACAAACCAAGGAAAACTCTGGATTGGAAATGTTAATGGAAATGCTACAGAAATTCCACTACCTAATTTGACTAAAAACTCCCTATTTATTATTAATAGTATTGATACAAAAATCGATAAAGAATTTATTTATACTAATGATAAAACTGTTTTTGTGGTAGATGAGAATTTTAAACTTCTCCACTCTTTTGAAGTAGCCAATAGCATTAAAGAAATATCTACTTTTAAGGAAAATATTATTGTGATAACCGATAAAGAGCTTTATGTGTGGAAAGATGGTGAAATTAAGGAAGGTACGCCAATTATTACTGATGGTTTTGCTAAGGTTGGGGATATTGATAAAGATGGAAAACTAAATTTGATAATTAGTCGTGATGCTTTCCTTTACAATTTTGAGATTGAGTAGTTACCTTAAAAGATAAGTCACTCTTAGGTAAGGAACAAATTCATAATCCATTTCCGCTAAGGGCAATTGTACTCCTCCTCTTATTAACACTGAATTGAAACGCTTATTTTTAGTTGCTTTTTTATACATCAATTCTGCTGATAATTGAGGCACAATAGCTTTTTCTTTTGTAGGCAAATAAATAATTCCTGCATTTGCTCCTGAATAGAAGTTTGAAAGTAGTTGGTAATTATACCCAAAATTTGCTTCACTAAATGCAAAGGAAGTATTTGCTTCTAAATAATAAAGTGATTTTCTATTAAAATAATAAGCTCCTACTCCACTTAAATAAGGCAAACCGTAAGAATGTGCAAAGTATAAATTCTTATTGCTTTTTGCACCTTTATCAAATCTACTCAAATCATACTTTTCTATCAAATCAATCAGTAATGTAGGGTACTTAGGATTGGTAGCATAACCCGCTTTTTTCAGTCCCTTTGCCCATTTTTTATAATCTGTTTGTTTGTACTCAAACAAAAAAGAATAGCGCCCTCTTTCAGTTAAAAAAAGAGAATGATCTCTGTATGATTCTGATACTTTACTATACTTCCTAAAGCACTCCCCTTTTTCATCATCATCCTCAATTATGGTTTTGCCATTCCAATTGTCATGGCATTTTATCCCAAAATGATTTTTTCCTTCTGTTGCCAATCTACTTTCTCCATTTCCTGATTCTAAAATTCCTTGTGCCAAAGTAATGGATGCTGGAATATGGTATATGTTCATCTCATCAATAGCAATCTGACTATATTTTGCAATATATTGCTCGGTTTTGTTTTGACTAAAAACAGACGAAAAAGAGAAAAGAAATATTAAAAAAAATAATTGTTTCAGCATTGTTCAAAGGTATTCTTTTGTGGGCAAACTAACGCAAAATTGCTCCATCATTTCTTTAATAGCTTGCAAACTATCACATGCATAATTATTTACTAATTTCATCTTATTTCTATTTGTCTAGAAAATCTTTAAACAGACCCTTAAAAAAAAGAGTCGAACAATTGTCCGACTCTCTTTGCTAACCAAAACCACTTAGTTTAGCACAAATAAAACCTTATCGATTGATTTGGTTTTATAGCATTTAACTGATTTAGCATACGCAATTATATTCCTGATTGTTTCCTTTTTAGGGGCTTGCGTATTTTCAGTTATCATTCGTTTTTTAGTGTCATTCCCTTGACTTAAAGCTAGTTGGTCTAACACTTTTAAAAGAGTAAAGTTGTTTTTCATATAAATAAAGTATTGGTTTCATACCTTAGCTAACGAAAAACAACTTTTATTATTTTATAGGATTTACTTTTTTAGCTTATTTGCAAATCTACTTGATGCGAATCTATAAGTTTTCGTAAATTAATAAGTGCATAACGCATTCTCCCAAGAGCAGTATTGATACTTACGCCTGTACTTTCTGAAATTTCTTTAAAGCTCAACTCAGAATAATAACGCATTTTTAAAACTTCTTTTTGATCCTCTGGTAAATGCTCAATTAATTTTCTTAAATCTTTATGAATCTGATCATTTATCAAATTATCTTCAATGTTTTTTTCTCCATCTTTAAGCACATCAAAAATATCAAATTCATTGGTTGGAGTAATAGTTCGCATTTTATTTGCTTTACGGAAATGATCAATTACTAAATTGTTAGCAATACGCATTACCCAAGGCAGAAATTTACCTTCTTCATTGTATTTTCCTTTTAAAAGAGAATTAATTACCTTTATAAAAGTATCTTGAAAGATATCTTCTGCAAGATCTCTATTTCTGATTTTAGATAATATAAAAGCATAAATTTTATTTTTGTGCTTTTGTATTAATGTTTCAAAACTTTTAGAATTTCCTTCAAGGTAAAGAGCAACTAACTCTCTGTCGGACAGCTTACTTAATAACATAATTACTTTTTTTGATTAATAAATTTTATAAAGTAGTTATGCTTCTATATTGCTGGTTTTTGTTAAAATTTGCTTGAATTAAATTTCAAATATAGTACTTCTTTTTGAAATAAACAAATCCAAATGTATAAATTTGCAAATTCTGTAAAAAATAAGATGCCAAAAGAAGAAGAAAATACACAAAAAAACATCATTATAAAGGGAGCAAAACTTCACAACCTAAAAAATATCTCTCTTAGTATCCCTAAAAATAAAATGGTGGTTATTTCTGGGGTTTCTGGTTCTGGAAAATCTACTTTGGCTTTCGACACCCTTTTTGCAGAAGGTCAAAGAAGGTACATTGAAAGTCTTTCATCCTATGCAAGGCAGTTTTTAGGGAAACTACAAAAACCAGATGTGGAGGAAATAAAAGGCATCTGCCCTGCCATTGCTATTGAACAAAAAGTCATTTCTAAAAATCCGAGATCGACAGTTGGAACAACTACTGAGATTAATGATTATTTACGCCTTTTATTTGCTCGAATTGGCAAAACCTACTCTCCTATTTCAGGGAAACTAGTAACCAAAGATAGCGTAAGTGATGTATGTGACTTCATTCTTAATTTTCCTAAAAGTACAAAATGTATTATTCTCGCAAATTATAAAAGTAGTAACAATGGGAATGGTATTTTATCCGTATTGCAACAACAGGGTTTTTCAAGGGTTCGCATAAATGGAGAAATGAGTAAAATTCAACAATTGTTGGATAAAAAAATAAAAGCAAAACAAGAAGATGTTTGGGTGGTAATTGATAGAATAATTACTGACAACAGTGAAGATAATAAGAATAGAATTTCTGACTCTATCCAAACTGCATTTTATGAAGGAAATGGGGATTGTATAATAGAAATTGAAGGGAAGGATTATCCTTTTTCCAATCGTTTTGAAATGGATGGATTAGAGTTTGAAAAGCCCTCAATACATTTGTTTTCTTTTAACAATCCTTATGGGGCTTGTAAAGAATGTGAAGGATTCGGAAGCATGCTAGGTGTGGATGAAAATAAGGTTGTACCAAACAAAACGCTTTCGGTTTATCAGGGGGCAATTAGTTGCTGGAAAGGAGAAAAATTAGGAAAGTGGAAAGACAGGTTTATCATAAAAGCAAGTGATTTTCATTTTCCAATTCACAGGCCTTACAATGAGTTGAGCAAAGAGGAGTTAGATATTTTGTGGAATGGAAGAAATAAATGCAAAGGCATCAATCAATTTTTTACAAAATTGGAAAGTGATAAATATAAAATACAAAACAGAGTAATAGTTGCTAGATATAGAGGGAAAACAAAATGTACGGCATGTAATGGTTCACGACTTAGAAAACAGGCGCATTTTGTAAAGATTTGTAAAAAATCGTTTGCTGATATTGTGAGTATGAATATTGAACAAGCCATTAAGTTTTTCAATCAGTTAAAATTGAATGAGCATGATAAAAAGATTTCAGACAGATTAGTCATTGAAATCAAGAATCGCCTATCATTTCTTTCTAATGTCGGACTTTCTTACCTTACCCTTGCACGACCATCAAATACCCTAAGCGGTGGGGAATCGCAAAGAATAAATTTGGCAACCTCATTGGGTAGTAGTTTGGTAGGTTCTATGTATATTTTGGATGAGCCAAGTATTGGCTTGCACCCTAATGACACTCAGAAATTAATTACAGTATTACATCAGTTAAGAGATATCAATAATACGGTTATTGTGGTGGAGCATGATGAGGAAATTATGGGTAGTGCCGACCAAATAATTGATCTTGGACCGGATGCTGGAAGAAACGGAGGAAAGTTAGTTTATCAAGGAAAGTTGAAAGATATTGCAAAAAGTAAAGATAGTTTAACGGCAAAATATTTGAAAGGCACACTTGAGATTCCTCTTCCAGAAAAAAGAAGAACATTGAATAATAAAATTCGGATGGAAGGAATTCGACAGAATAATTTGCAAAATCTGAATATTGATTTTCCGTTAAACGGACTTACCTTAATTACAGGGGTTAGTGGTTCAGGGAAAACTTCCCTAATAAAGCAAGTGCTTTATCCTGCTATTTCTAATTATTTAGGAATTTTCGGTAAAAAATTGGGGAGTTTCGATAAAATTTCTGTGGATACAGAAAGTTTGAGAAAAATTGAATTTATCGATCAAAATCCAATAGGAAAATCTTCTCGTTCTAATCCTGTAACTTACATAAAAGCATTTGATGATATTCGGAATTTGTTTGCAAACCAACCACTAGCAAAAAGCAGAAATTACAAAAGCGGATTCTTTTCCTTTAATGTAGATGGTGGCAGATGTGAACATTGCCATGGAGAGGGAGAAATAACAGTTGAAATGCAATTTATGGCAGATGTGCATTTGCTTTGTGAGGATTGTAAAGGAGAAAGGTATAAAGATGAAATTTTGGAAATAAAATTCCATGATAAAAATATTGCGGACATTTTGAAATTGACAATTGATGAAGCCATTGATTTTTTTACTGAACAAAGTGCAGATAGAATCGCTTTAAAATTAAGCCCATTGCAGCAAGTTGGTTTGGGCTATGTGGCTTTGGGGCAATCCTCAAATACCCTAAGTGGCGGTGAGGCACAAAGGATTAAACTCGCCTCCTTTTTAGGAAAAGGAAACACCCCAGAAAAAGTGCTTTTTATTTTTGATGAGCCAACCACTGGCTTGCATTTTCATGATATAAACAAACTGCTAAATTCTTTTTATGCACTAATTGAAAAAGGGCACTCCATTATTTGCATTGAGCATAATATGGATGTTATAAAATGTGCCGATTGGGTGATTGACCTTGGTCCAGAAGGTGGTGATAAAGGTGGAAAAGTGGTTTTTGAAGGCACCCCTGAAATGCTAATAAAAAATAAGAAATCGCTTACGGCAAAGTTTTTGAAAAAGAAACTATAAGTTTAATCCAATTCCAATGGTTAAATACTGATTAGAATTTAACAAATATCTTTCTGTAGATATTCCTAATGAGTTGTTTAGCAAGTTACTTTTTTGATACAAGTAAATGGGAATCCTTAAATCTGTAAATACAAAGTAATTGGGATGAATATCGTATTTCGCTCCAATTGTATAAGACAAATAATAATGAAAATCTTCAAATTCTCCTATTTTAACTTTTTCACTTTCTTGTTCCAATGGTATATCAAAATCAAATGAAATTCCTGTATTGAGCATAAATTTCTCATTCAATTTAAATCCAATTTGTTGCCCAATATTTATAAAATGATAATGATTTATATAAGGTTCAAATCAGAAATCATCTTCATATGTTTCTGAAATATAACTATATGATATGGATGGAGTATAATACAAATTATCTGATAAAGCTAATTGAAAAGAATAGCCGGCATTTATTCCAAAACCAGATGTTTTATATGGTGCGTCTTTCTCATTTATTGGAATAAGCCCATTGATACCAAGTTTCAAAGAATGAGTGTATTTTGAGCTCTGTCCAATAACAAGAATAGGTAAGCAAAGTAATAATGTAAATAATATTCTTTTCATTACACAAATCCTAAATTATGCTAGAAATATAAGTAATAAAACAACATCCAATATCCCTAAGACCATACCAGATATTGCCAATCCTTTTAGCTTTTTCTTTTTATATTTTCGGCTCATTCCAATAGCTCCAAAAATAATTGCACAAATAGGAAATAATAAATTGAGAAATAATAATGACAAAAAGGCACAGGATAATGATACAATTCCAAAAACATTAACTCCTGTTTGCGATCTTTGATAGTCATCATCTTCATTATTTCTACTATTTTGTTTCATAATATCTTTTGTTCCATCAGAGTATCTTACCATCATCACTTCTGATTTATTAATAGAGAATAAAGGACCATCTAAATTATTACATCTTTTATATTTAATTAAATCTGGGGTAATTTCAATAATCTTTGCAGAAATCTCTTCACCATCTTTTAAGATGATATTATCGCATTCTCCTTGTGTTATAAAATTTTCTTGGTTTTCTGTTACTGGAAAACTCGCATAAGTTTGCAGATTTGCTAATGTTACTAGAGTAAAAAATAAGATTGTAATTCTTTTCATAATTAATTGGATTTGGTTAATAAATACAAAAAGCAAGCACTTTGTGGTGCTTGCTTTTCTTCAATAAAATTTTTCGTAAAATTTACGCTAAGCGTGTTGCGTGTTGCGTGTTGCGTGTTGCGTGTTGCGTGTTGCGTGTTGCGTGTTTAAGAAGAATGAACATTCCCCTATACCACTACTTATGTCTGATGTAAAGTTTTTCACGCTTTTTTGTTAATTTCGGTTGGCTAATATATAAAATAGTTTTTAGTTGCAGTTATTAGTTGTTAGTTTTTATGAAAAGCATTCCTGCTAAGCTATATTCAGGAGAAAAAAATATAAAAAACTCCCCTCCTTTCTTAGAAGGGGTTGGGGGTGGTAGTATTTATACCCTCTGTCATAAATGACATCCCCCCTGGGAGAAATTATTAGCATTTTATCAACTCCCCTCTAATTAAGAGGGGTTGGGGGTGTGTAAAGTAAGGGGTTAGGTAAACATAGATTGCTTCATTTTATTCGCAATGAAAAGAATAGAAAAGAGAGATCCTTCACATTTGTTCAGGATGACATTTTTTTATTTATATCCCTCTCTCAATTCTTGGGTTCTCCCCTTTTTAAGGTAGAAGTTAATAGAATGGATTGCTTCTAAATAAATGGAGAAGTTATTTTCTCAATTGATTTTCTATTTCTTTCTTCACTTCCCCCCAACTTAATGCTTCAATAGTATTTGGGTTTGGTTCTGCATTTGCATCTTCAAAATAAAGCAGGCTTTTTTGGGCAAAAAACACATCCGTATTTTTGTATTTTTCAGCAAAAAATTGAAATATCTCTTGCATGCTAAACAGTTTGAGAAGAAAATAAATATCATAAAAATCTTTTTTACAACCCCTATTACAAATTGCATTCACTTTCATTGCAGCAATATCTTCCATGCTTATCAATCTGATGCTTTCTTCTTCTATTACAGTAGATAAATTAGGAAAATTATGGCGCATAAAATCAACTTTTATACTGTTTATTACTAGGTTTAAAGTGTTTTTATCTTTTAAAGTAACAATAGTCTTTGGATATTTTTCAATCAATACACTTAATAATTGGTTTTCATCAAAATTACTTGGAGTAAACAAATCTAAATCAAATGAAATTCTATGACCAATCTGTAATGAGAGTGCAGTACCTCCTACCAAAACAAAAGAGGAAAGCGCCTCCATATTCATTAACTCATTTAAGAGTACCAGTGTTGGCTGTGCAACTGTGCTTTTGTGTAACATCTAAAATTATCTTTTGGTATTTTGTAAAAAACAGATAAAAAATTAAATGTTTTTTTATCTAAAAATGGGATTTTTACTATTTCCGATTTTATTTTTTTGGAAGTATAAGTTTTCTGTAATTGCATCCAATCTTGCATCAAGCCCCTTTGCACTATTCTAGCAATAATAAATTGCGCATGATTTTTTTCATCTAAATCGCTAACTTTTACATCCCAAAATACAGATTTGCTAAAATTCATAATACAAAGATACATTTTTATTTTGCATCCAAATAGCTCTGTAAAATAATAGTAGCACTTACCTTATTGACAGGTGATTTTTTATGCAGTACAAAACTTATAGAGAAATTATATATAGAAGAACTTAATACAAAAAAAGCAACCAAATTGGTTGCTTTCTCACTTTAAAAATGTGTCGGGGTAGCAGCTTGTTTGAAAGCTGCTTAATGCACTAGTAATAAATGATTTCATATGATAATTTAGTGTATTTAGTTGTGTATATTTCATTGAAATTATTGCTTAAAATAACTATTATTTTTGGGAATAATTACCTTCTAAAATAACTTAAGCTAAACTACAAAAAAATTACAACAAACTGTTTTTTGGCTTTATAATTGCTAAAAAATTAGACCATTCATAAAACTGAAAGGATAGTTTATCATAAATAAGAAAAACTATTTACTAACTTTGAACAGAATTATTCCACTTAATATTTAAGATGTTAATTAATACAAAAAGCACAATTACTGATTCACTTGACCTACTCCAAAAGGCAGATGTAATTGTAGTTTTTGCAGGAGCTGGAATGAGTGTTGATTCAGGAATTGAACAATTTAGAGGTAATGATGGTATTTGGACTAAATCTATACTTATTAATGGGGAGAAAGTTGATTACCCAAATCTAATGACACATAATGCATTTATTGAAAAACCTGAGTTAGCATGGGGGCTTATTGGGAACTTAATAAAAAAATACACTTCAACTACACCTCACAAAGGATATAGCAAGCTGCTTAATATTCTTAGCAACAAAGAGTATTTTATTATAACCTCTAATTGTGATGAACAATTTCAGAAAGCAGGTTTTGATGAAAATAAAATTTTAGAATGTCATGGTTCAGCCTATGATATGCAATGCTTAAATATAAAACACAAGGAGATTTGGATTACACCAAAAGTAGATGTAAACATTAAAACTAACAAAGCTGAAGCTATTCCAAAATGCCCAGAGTGTGGTTCTAATTGCAGACCAAACATTTCACTATTTGGCGATTGGTTTTGGCTTTCTACAAAAGCTAAGCATCAACAGGAACGATATATTAACTGGAAAAAAGAAACACTTCCAAATTATGATAATATTGTAGCTTTAGAAATTGGAGCAGGAAAAACAATCCCTACAATTAGAAAGGCAGCTGAGAACTTTAGTAAAAATAAATATCCACTCATCAGATTAAACCCAAAGGATTTTAGCTGCAATCAAGCGAATCATATTTCTATTCCTCTAAAAGCAGAAGAGTTTCTTTTATTAATATAAGCTCAATAGCTCTTCCTCTTATCAAGTTGAATACATCTAAAAATTACGATAAATAAACAAAAGCATACTTTGGTTTAGTATTTGAATACGATAAATCAATTATTTTGAGGTTCACAAAAAGATGTATAGTTTTACAACATGAATAAACTATTCCTACTTTCATTTTTCTTGCTATCAACTTTTGTTTCTGCTCAAGAATTATCTTACAAATTACTTAATAAAGCTAACGGGCTATCTTCTAATACTGCACTTACCTTATGTGAAGACAAACAAGGGTATTTATGGATAGGAACTACTTTTGGGTTAAACAAATATGATGGAAACTCTATTATTCATTACAACAAGTCAGACGGATTAAATAGCAATTACATAAGCTATGTTTTCTCTGACAAAAACAATAATTTATGGGTCGGAACACTAAAAGGAGTTAATAGAATTAAAAATGGCTTAATTGAGAAAATTCATATTCAGGAAAACTCAGAATATTCTAATGAGGTAACAGCAATTAATCAGTTTAGAGGGGAAATAATATTAGGTACTGAAGATGGACTATATTCACTGGGTAAAGATGAGTTTACAAAAGGGAATATAACTACCTCTGTACAGTCAATTACAATAACTGATAGCACACTATGGGTAGCAACACATGATGGACTTTATGAAATAAATACGGATACTAATTTCTATCCTGAATATCTAGGAAACTGCAAAGTACTAAAGAATGATACAGCAACATTTCTATTTGCAGATAATGACTTGATAAACTTGAAAGATAAAAGCAAAATCAATTTACCTTTTAAATCCAGTATTAAGGATATAGTTATCCAAAATGGGAAGATTGTTCTAGGAAGTTATGGTGATGGAATTTGGTTGCTTGATGAAGATGGTATTACTCAAATAACTGGTAAAGGAGAGTACTTTGACAGAACTATACAGCAAGTTATACTAACCCATGATAATGAACTTTGGATTGCTTCAAATGCAGGAATAACACACATAGAGAAATCAGCTTTCAAACCTTATTACAAAGAAAATACTAAGGGTATTTTTCCTATATTATGGGAAAACAACCAACTATTCTTTGGTGGGGCTAATGGAATTTCAACTCTAAAAAACGAAACAATAATTAAGCATTCAATTAGTGAAAATCCAAGAGAAAAATTTATATTAAGTATTGGAACTAATGAGTTAGATGAAATATGTGCAACAGGTATTGGTGGAGAAATTTTTAAGTTTAAAAATGAAGAATTCACTAAAATTAAAAATCTACCTGAAGTTTTAACTGAATCGTATATTTATGATATTTGTGCAAATGATACTGCTACTTTCTATGCAGCTAGCACCAATTTATTTTATTCAAAAGCAGATGATTTTTATAGGCTTAAAATCAACCCAATTGGTAGTGTTAATTATGATATTTTAAATACGAAAAGTGGCTTGTGGCTTGCAAGCTCAAAAGGATTAATTTTTTGGAATGGAAAAGATACGGTACTCTATAACGACAAACAAGGAATGCCAAATCATTCTCTTAAAGTATTGGAGGAAGATGGCTTTGGAAATATTTGGATAGGAACAAGCTCACATGGTTTAATTAAGTTTGATGGAAACAATTTTACACATTACTATTATGAAATTACTAATCCTGAAATCAAATCTTTACAATGGGACAAGTACAGAAATTGTCTTTGGGCAGGAACAAATGAAGGATTAAATAAGTTATATTTTGACAGTTTGGGTACTTATATATCTACTGAACATTTCTCTGATATGAACGGATATCCAATTGATTTTTGTCACAATAAATCTTTAGAATTATTACCTGATAGTTCACTGCTCATAGCATTTAATATCATTGGCACTGAAAAAGATTATATTCACAGGTACAAGGGAGAGAAAACAAAAGAAAATATTGAAATTCCTAGCGTTATTATCACTGGTGTAAGTGTGAATAATATCAAACGCTTGAAAGCTGAATTGAACCTTAATCATAAAGAGAATGATGTAAGTATTGATTTTACAGCAGTTCATTTGTTGAGAGGTAAATATTTTGAGTTTCAATGGAGGTTAAATAATGAAAAATGGAGCGAAAGCACAACTCAAAGAAATGTGTATTTTCATAATCTAGCAACTGGAAAATACAACTTTCAAATTAGAACCAAACTACCTAATCAAGAGTGGTCAACAGTAAATGAAACTAGATTTACAATTCATCCTCCTTTTTGGAAAACTTGGTGGTTCATATTACTCATTATTATAGCATTTACCTTTACTATCATTTGGCTTGTGAAAAGGAAAATCAAAAATAGCTTGCAGCAAGAACAAAGAAATTTGAGCTACCTTAAAAAACAAGCTGAACTAGAACTAAAAGCAGTCAGAGCACAGCTTAATCCTCACTTTTTATTTAATGTTTTAAATTCAATTCAGGATTTGTTACTAGATAATGATGAAGAAAATGCTAGGATTTATTTATCGGATTGCTCACAGCTCATGAGGTTAGTACTGGATTATTCATCCAAAGATAGCATTACACTTGCAAAAGAATTAGAGCTATTAAAAAAATATCTAAAGCTAGAAAAACTAAGATTTGGAAATGAGCTAAATATAGAGTGGAACATAAAAGCAAATCTGGAGGAAAATTATGTGCCACCTCTAATTTTACAACCTTATGTTGAAAATGCAATTAAGCATGGAATAGAAACAAAAGGGAAAATTAGTATTGAGATTTTTGAAGATAAAAATACGATTACTTGCATCATTCAGGATGATGGAATAGGCTTTCAAAATGAGAACCCCTTACATGAGTCTAAAGGGTTAAAATTGATGCAAGAAAGATTAGACTCTTTAAATCAGCTTGCTAATTCTAATAAAAATAGTCAAGAAATAATTAACCTTGATAAGGGAACTAAAGTTATACTTAAACTAAGTAAAATATGATAAAAGCACTTATTGTTGATGATGAACTAAAAGCAAGAAATTCACTAAGGAAACTACTTGCAAAATATTGCCCAGATGTAATGGTAGTAGGTACAGCAGAAAATGCAATTGAAGCATTTGAGAAAATCCAAAGTTTACAGCCCAACTTGGTTTTCCTAGATATTGAAATGCCAAAAGAGAATGGGTTTAAATTATTGGAAAAATTTAAAGAAGTTAATTTTGACATTATCTTTACTACTGCCTATTCCAATTATGCATTAAAAGCATTCCGTTATGCTGCTTTGGATTATTTAACAAAACCTATTGATTTTAGATTATTGATTGAAGCGATCGGTCGGTTTAAGAATAAACAAGAAATTGCTTCTTCACAAAACAGGTTACATTTGTTGTTGGACAACTTAAACAACAACCCTAATTCTTTTGAAAAAATAGCTTTACCTAGTGTGGATGGCTATCAATTGGTGCAAGTTAGGAATATATTGTACTGTCAAGCGAATATAAATTACACAGTTGTTCATTTGCTTGAGGGAAAAGAAATAACAGCTTCTAAGCCCTTAAAAGAGTTTGAAGACCTATTGCCAAAGGAAACCTTTTTCCGTACTCATAAGTCCTTTTTAATTAACTTAAACTTGATAGATAGCTATTGTCGTGAAGAGGATTGTGTCGTTTTAACTAATAATGTGTCTATCCCAATTTCTAGCCGATTGAAAAATTCCTTTTTAAATACAATTAAAAATTACGGAAAATAGCTTAAACAAAATACTTACTTTTCCGTATTAAAGATAAATCCGTATATTTGCAAAGTGAAAACAAAAGACAACATATCTGTAAATTCTATATTTCCAAAACACCTATTTTGGGATATGGATATAAATATGCTCCAATTAAAACAGGATAAAGACATAATTATACCCAGAGCATTGTTTTTTACTTCTGAAAATGAATTTGAGAAGGATATTACTAATTTAGAGATTTATTTTTCTAAATCTGAAATTCTCAATACTTTAAAGGCTACAAAGGAAACAATTAGCAATGATATTTGTAAGCTAGTTTCAAGTCGTTACAATTCAAAGCCATTTTTACGCTTCAATGTGTAATGGAAGTTTCAGCACCCTTACTCAATACCCTCAAAAAACTACAAAATTTACCTTCACTAAAACAATTTGCTTTAGGTGGTGGTACAAATTTAGCACTTAGGTTCAAACATAGAATATCAATTGATATTGATTTATTTTGCACTGAAATTATTGGTAGGAAGGGTTTTGAAAATATTGAAAAGGAATTAAAAGAATTTTTTGGAAAATCTGTTTTAGCTTTTACATACCCATGTAATGAAAACGACCAATTTATCTTTGCAAGATGTTTGATATTATCAGAAGGGGAAACTATTAAAATAGAACTACTTCAGAATTTTAAATTATTATATCCAATAGAGTTCATAAATGGAACAAGAATGTGTTCCCTACAAGATATTGGAATTTTCAAATTAATTAGCCTTGCTAATCGTTCAGCAAACAAGGATGTGTATGATTTGGATTTTATAACGGATGAAATTCCATTAATTGAATTATATAAAAGCTTAATCAAAAAGCAGGAGAAATATAATGCTGAATCAGATAAAAATATATTTGATTTAGATAATACAAACCCAAATATTAAGCCTGAACTATTATTATCTTTTGATATTGCATCAACAGAAAATCTAAGCAGACCTTCTCATTCTGACGATAGAATTGTAGTATTAGAAGGAAACAAAAACTGGCTATCTGCTAGAACTTCTTGGAAGACCAAAGTCAGAGACTTAATTCAAGTTGTTAAATAACATAATTATTTTTTTACGAAAAATAACTAAAAGCATACGCTTATTTACTTTTAAGATACGCTTAATAAATTGCTAAAATCACCTCATTTATTGTCTTTACTTTTGGACTATTATAAACCAAAAAATAAAGAAAATGAAAAAAAGATTTACGAAACTAAGTTTTGCTATACTAGCAATTGGTACAATGAGTATGTTATTTACTTCTTGTGCGAAAGAGGAAGATGCTGACCCATGTGATACTATAGTTTGTGTAAAAGGTGATTGTGTGAACGGAACTTGTGATTGTGATGAAGGATGGAGCGGTTCAGACTGCTCAAATCAAATCACCCCCTCAAAAATTAAAATAACAGGAATAAAATTAACAAGGTTTCCTGCTACTGATAATGGTGGTGGATGGGATGTATCTAGTGCGCCTGATATCTTTGTAGAAATTTCATATAACGGAACAGGAATATTTGAATCATTACTGTATTATGATGCTGACTATACTCAAGAATATACTTTTACCATAAACCCCTACATAGAATTGAATAATGTAACATCACAATATACAATTAGATTATACGACTATGACGATTTAGATGCTAATGACTGGATGGGAGGAATTAATTTTACACCTTATTATTCAACAAATGGATTTCCGACTACCAAAACTTTGGATGCTGATGGTGATGTCGCATTTGAAGTAACCTATTCTTATGTTTGGTAATTTTAAAATAATAAATATGAAAAAAATAATATTAATATTTGTAGTATTCTTATTTGCAAATACAATAAGTGCGCAAGATATTTCTTTAGCAAGAGCAGAGAAAGTGTCAGGGAAATATGTCTTTATGAATTCTGAGCCTATAGAAGAATATGAAACAGTATTTTTTGTAGACATCAAGTTTGTTTGGAGCAATAAGCAGTTAAACACCCCAGATAAAGTAGCTTCAATGATAATGAAAAAAGCTCTAAAAATATCAAAGAAAAAGAATCTAGAGTTTGATGCTATTATGATAAATGGTAGGCAAGCTCAAGATGTTGCAATTAAATTTAAAAAATAATTACCTTTTAAAATAACATTATATTAACCCTCACTAGCAATGGTGGGGGTTATTTTTTTTTCACACCTACTCCCTTACAATAGAATCTTCATTTTGGTTTACAGTACTCATTTAGTATAAATTATACTGCAATATATAGTTGTAAATTGAACTCCCAGACTATCTAGTAAATTATACTTTTTTTTATACTCCTAAAAGTATAAAATTGAATGCTATTTTTTAAGAAAAAATAAAAGCAGTAAGAAATTATACTCAAAAAGTATAATTATAGTATAATTATTTGGTGAAAATAATTGCAAAACCTACCTCTAGTAGATTATCCTATTTTATACTCACAAAAAGTATAATATTAATGATGCTTTTAAATAAAAAAGAAAAAATTATACTCCAAAGTATAATCAGAGTATAATTATTTAACTAAAATAATTACAAAACCTATCTCTAGTAAATTATACTATTTTTATACTACATAAAGTATAATAATTTTAATGATTTTTTAAAGGTGTATAAAGTTTATACTTCTTAAAAGAATTATTTTAGGGAGTAATCTTGCTTAGAAGGAGAATTTCCCCATAAGCCTTTGCATTCAGCTTACTACCTAAGACTATATTCTTATATTTCTTTAGAATAAGGTTTTGTGAAAAAGTACAACTAATTTTTTCAAAATCGACTAAAAATTAGAATTGGTCGTACTAAAAGATTCAAAAAATAGTCAACATTTCAAAAACCTCCTATCTAGTGGCTATTTTTAAATTTTTATTTACCAAAAAAATTTTCTAAATAAAATATTAAAAAACCATTTTCCTATAAGCAATTTTTTCCATAATATTAAAATTTTAATATAATCTATAATTTAAATTCAAGAAATTT
>JACKQG010001155.1_pt1 | contig 37080 bp, 26 predicted proteins | sample 8237621 | NCBI WGS metagenome assembly JACKQG01 (sample SAMN15677084, study PRJNA649215) | marine metagenome | biome: marine; feature: Black Sea; material: saline water; isolation source: suspended particulate matter (SPM) from the Black Sea western gyre | collected 2013-06-09/2013-06-10 | depth... | reverse complement strand
AGTCGAAGAAACGCAAACTTTTATTCTGCAGACATCGAAGTTTGAAGAGTCCCTGCAGGACTCGACGATGGAAATCAAATATCTGAAGCATGAGCTTGATGATGCCAGAAAACAGGCCACTATCGACGCCTTGACTGGATTAAATAACCGTCGTGGTTTTGATACTACCTTGCAGAGTTATTTAGATTCTTACCGTGCATCGTCATCAAAGTTTTGTCTGTTGTTGATCGATATTGATCACTTCAAATTAATTAATGATACCTATGGTCATCTGGTAGGAGACAAAGTATTAGTAGGGTTAGCTAAAGTATTGTTCAAGCAGATTCGGAAATCAGATTATCTGGCCAGGTTTGGAGGGGAAGAGTTTGCAATTATCTTGCCTGATACTCCATTAGACGAAGCCTTTGTTCAGGCTGAAAACATACGTAAATCGATTGAAAAGTTGCGTATTAAGCATATAAAAACAGGGCAGCAGATCGGGCAGATAACGATTTCTATCGGTCTAGCTCGCTACCTGGCTGATGATGGCGCACTCGAAATTATTGAGCGCTGTGATAATGCCCTGTATAAAGCAAAGTCATCAGGAAGGAACAAGGTATCACTGGCTGAGTAAGTCGCTATTGTGACATGGGTTATTCCTGTTTTGAATCTCTGTTGCTTCGTTAAAGAAGGTGGTTAAGCTTAACTCTAATCAAGATCATTGATTAGCGATGCTTTGGTTTCACCCGTCAGCTCTAGGTTGTAGGTATATACAGCGTGTTCGACACCGATAGTCAGGCCGCTGGCATTTTTTAATGCGGCAATCATGTCTGCGGTTAATTCAAATCTCATAAAGTGAACGGATGACGTTTTGGTGTCGTTTGACCGTTCCAGATCTTCATCAGAGATTGCCCAGACCTTTTCAAAACCCTCAATCTGGGCCCATACCAGATCCTCAATCCCAATCATTTTTTCAAGCTGTGCGGCGCGCACGATTGGATCGGTGTACTCGATCATGAAGGTCGCTTTCCAGTTACAGCCATCGGGAACCATTGGGTTATAGGCACTCAGCTCTTCCTCGATCCCAGCGGATTCAAAGACTTTTTCAATGCGTAACATTTCCTGAATCTGGTACTGAACGGTAAGCCGATCCTCAAAATAGAGTGTGGTATTCGGGCCTAAAGCGACCTGTCGGTTTTTCTTATGCTGCATGACCTGACTACGAAACGTAGCGCGTTTGATGGCATACTCTTCGAGTGACCATAAGTCATGGCGAGAAAGTTGATGTGTTTTAGTCATAGGTATTTAAATCTCAATAAATTAGGCGAGGCCGTAGGCCTGTTTAACCAATGTAATCGGGTGAACCGAGTCAGTGCCATCATCCAGACCTGCTGAGATATGATGACCTGCCATCGGGCAGTCACTGGTGTATACATCGGGAGCCTCTTTCTTGACTCGATTAACCACGGGGCGGCATATCTTCATCGCCGTATCGTGGAACTCTTTTTTAAAGGTATAGGTTCCGTCATGACCCGAACAACGTTCAATCACGTCAATTTCGGTGCCATCGATGAGCTGTAAAAACTCTTTTGTTTTCAGTCCAATACGTTGTACCCGTTGATGGCAGGCCACGTGGTAACTGACCTTTCCCAGAGGCTTTTTAAAATCTGTATTGAGCAGGCCATCTTTATGGCGCAGCATGAGGTATTCGAAAGGATCAAACATCGCGCTCTGGACCTTAACAACTAATGCATCCTGCGGGTACATCAGTGGAAGTTCCTGCTTAAACTGTAAAGTGCAGGATGGAATCGGGGCGATAATATCCCAGCCTTCGTCCACTAATTTTGCCATCAGGGGAATATTATGATTCTTGAGCTGTTCTACGCTATCCAGGTCACCCAGTTCCAGTTTTGGCATGCCACAGCATCGGGTTGCGGGTATGACCATCGTGGGTATCGCGTTATGGGTAAAAACCTTCAACAGGTCTTCGCCGAGATGTGGCTCGTTATACTCGCCATAGCAGGTGCCGAAAATGGCAACTTTACCGGTGGTGGTTTTGCCGGCTTTTTGTACGCTCAAATCGGGGGTTAATCCACGGGTTCTTTTTGACAGCGTATTACTGTGGTATTCAGGCAGGCGTGACTTACTATGGATACCCAGAGTGTCTTCCATCAGAGCACGGGTATGTTCATTTTTATTCACCGCATTAACCACATTAACAACCAGTGGAATGCTGGCCAACTGTCCCAGTCGGTCGGTCGAGGTAATTAGTTTGTCACGTTTTTTAACCTGGCCCTTTTTAAACGCAATGGCTTTGGCTCTTAACATCAGGTGTGGAAAATCAACGTTCCATTCATGAGGGGGAACATACGGGCATTTAGTCAAATAGCACAGATCGCATAAATAGCAGTGGTCAACGACTTTCCAGTAATCCTGTTTGGTTACGCCATCCACTTCCATGGTTTCAGATTCGTCGACCAGATCAAACAGGGTGGGAAATGAGTTACACAGACTGACACAACGTCTACAGCCATGACAGATATCGAACACCCTTTCCAGCTCTTCCAGAAGTTTCGATTCATCATAAAAAACGGCATCGTTTTGCCCTAGAGGATGGCGGGTAGGGGCCTGCAAACTGCCTTCACGAGTAGTTGTTGCCATGATATTTCCTGTGCAAAGATCGACTAAATTCCAGTGTGTTTGAAAGACGCCACAGACGGTTTGCGGCCTGTGGCGTCAGTTCAACAGATAATACTGCTTATTCCAGATTATCGAGTGCTTTCTGAAAACGATTAGCATGCGACCGTTCTGCTTTTGCCAGGGTTTCAAACCAGTCTGCTATTTCATCAAAGCCTTCTTCTCTGGCAGATTTCGCCATGCCCGGGTACATATCGGTGTACTCGTGGGTTTCGCCTGCAATTGAGGCTTTCAGATTATTAGAAGTGCTACCAATGGGCAGACCAGTTGCCGGATCACCGACTTCTTCCAGATACTCAAGATGACCATGTGCATGACCTGTTTCACCTTCGGCGGTGGAACGGAACACGGCAGATACATCATTATATCCTTCTACGTCAGCTTTTGCGGCGAAGTATAGATAGCGACGATTGGCCTGAGATTCACCAGCGAAAGCGTCTTTCAGGTTTTGTTCAGTTTTTGATCCTTTCAGGGACATAATGCCTCCAGTTAATTTATGAGTTTGGAAAATAGATTCAGGGAGGGTTAAAGAAAGGGTAATAAATATTTATCCATCCAGTCTGCGAAAATTCCACTCTCCCTGAATTACCCTGTCAATTCTAACAACTAACCGGGTAAAGTGAATTTGTATTTTGCAATACGGTCGATAAATTTAGACAATCAAAAGAAATTTCTTAATAAATATTAATTTTTATTTAGGCAAAAAAAAAGCCACTTTTAAAGTGGCCGTTTTTTTTAGGAAACGATGTGCGGTGAACCAGGGTGTTTATTATAATGTTCTAATTTATGTATTTCTGGGTTTTCCAAATAGATTGCGCGTGTTACTTCAGATTCAAAATAGATTACCAGGCTTTCATCTTCACTACTTTCAATGACATATGGCATACTCATTAACTGTTTTAAAGATGTTCCGCTTACTGGATCTGTCGTCTCAATGTGATAGGTCATATTAGAGCCTCCATATCGTTAGTTCTACTAAGCCGATCTATTAAAACTCTAAATCATGTACTTGTATAGAGAAAAACGCATTCGGATCAAGTTATTTTAGTTTTATAGCTTAAATCAAGAGATTAACCAAAATGAGTAATAAATATTTTATAAAGTTACTGTAACTCATTGATAATTAAATAACAGGAAATAAGATGAAGAAATTTGATGTATACGCACTTGGCAATGCACTGGTTGATATTGAATACCATGTAGAACCTTCTCAGCTCGTTTCAATGGGCATTCAGAAAGGCATTATGACGCTGATTGATGAGCATCAGGAAAACCATCTGATCAATTATCTGGGAGATAGTCATGAAAAAATGGCCTGTGGTGGTTCGGCGGCCAATACCCTGATTGCCATCGCTCAAATGGGCGGGCAATGCCATTTCTCCTGCCGGGTTGCACAAGATATGACGGGGCAGTTTTTTATGCAGGATCTTAAAAAGGCAGGCATAGATACAGACTCGGATCATAAGATGGATGCATCCGGTGTTTCTGGTAAATGTCTGGTGTTTGTAACCCCGGATGCCGATCGAACCATGAATACCTTTCTGGGCGTGTCAGCTGAACTGGATGCCAGCTTTGTTTCGGAGCAGGCAATCAAACAGTCTGAATATATCTATCTGGAAGGTTATCTGGTGACCGCTGATAACTCGCGACAGGCCGTGTTGCTGGCCAGAGAGTATGCGCGTCAACATTCGGTCAAGATCGCATTAACCCTGTCTGATCCCTCGATGATGATGTATTTTCGTGAAGGCATGCTAGAAATGATTGGTGATGGCGTTGATCTGCTGTTTGCGAATGAAGAAGAAGCCTTTGCGCTTTGTGAAAGCCAGCAACTGGATGCTGTCGTGGAGAAAATGAAGAGTTATGCGAAGACCTTCGCGATTACCCGCGGTAAACACGGCGCAGTGCTGTATGACGGTACTTCAGTCATCACTGTTCAGCCCAATCCGGTAACAGCGATCGATACACTCGGGGCCGGTGATATGTTTGCCGGCGCCTTCCTGTATGGATTAACCCATGCCATGGATTTTCAACAGGCGGGAGATTTCGCTTCCATGGCCTCCGCAGAGGTTGTCACAAAATATGGTCCGCGTCTGCGTACACAGCAAACACTGAAACTACTGAAGGAATTTAAAGCTGGAAATTATTGAAGCAATATTCAAGAATAGCCGGCTTTGCAGCCCACAACACGAAACATTTCAGCTATGACCCATAAAACAGACGATCTACGCATAACCGCCATCAAGGAACTGGCATCACCGCTACAGGTTCAGCAGGATTTGCCGCTTTCCAGTACAGCGGCGAATACGGTGTATGAAACGAGGCAGGCGATCTACCGGATTCTGGATAAAAAAGATGATCGTTTACTGGTCATCATCGGACCCTGTTCGATTCATGATCCCGAAGCGGCTATCGACTACGCGACTCAGCTTAAGAAACTGTCCGATGAACTGTCGGGTGAGTTACTCATCATCATGCGTGTGTATTTTGAAAAACCACGCACCACGGTGGGCTGGAAAGGGCTGATTAATGATCCTGATCTGGATGACAGTTTTCATATCAACAAAGGGGTTCACCTGGCTCGTAAACTGTTACTCAAGCTGGCCGAAATGGGTGTCCCAGCCGGAACCGAATACCTCGACCTGATCAGTCCTCAGTATATCTCTGATCTGGTCGCCTGGGGGGCGATCGGTGCGCGTACTACGGAAAGTCAGGGGCATCGTGAATTAACCTCTGGATTATCCTGTCCGGTCGGGTTCAAGAACGGTACGGATGGTCGTCTGCAAATCGCTATCGATGCGATGCGTTCGGCCTCCCATCCGCACAGTTTTCTGTCCGTTACCAAACAGGGCCATTCGGCGATTTTCAGTACCTCGGGTAACGAATATACCCACGTCATTCTAAGAGGCGGTAGCCGCCCTAATTATGACCGCGAAAGCGTGAATGAAGCGGCAACACTGTTGCGCGATAGCGGTCTGAATGATTTAGTCATGGTTGATTGCAGTCATGCCAACAGCTCCAAAAAATTCAAAAAGCAGGTGGAAGTTTGTGAAGATATCGCGCATCAGTTAAAAACTGCTCAGCAGTCGATCTTTGGGGTGATGATTGAGTCACATCTGGTCGAAGGTCGGCAGGATATCCAGGCCGGTAAACCACTGGTCTATGGGCAAAGTATCACCGACGCCTGTGTGGGTATGGACGATAGCGTAAAGATGTTGAGAATGCTGGCGGATGCGGTAAAGGTTGCCAGAGCGAACAGTAAAGCCTGTTAGGTTTAATCCGCCTCTCTGGCAGTGCCAGAGGGAAGCGGAAAAATAACGCAGGTTTAAAGAATCGGGGTTAGTCGTTGCGCAAAATTCTGCGGAATCTGATACGCGACAGCAGGCACTTTACGTAACGAGATGGAGCCGGCCTGGATGATGTTTCTGACCTTGCCGTCGGCATAATATTCCACCACTTTTAGCGGAACCCCATTCAGGTTTTCAATCCCATCCACCAGGATGCTGAGTAAATCCTGTTGTTGTGGGGAATTCTGTTTGAACTGGCGCAGCATTTTTTTGAGCTGCTCAAAGCTCCGGATTTCATCGGGCTCAAGACCCAGTTGCTGGTAATCGCCAAGGCATACATCCCGCACCCGTAGCCCCTGATCAATCACCGCATAAATCTGACACTGCACACCGAGTACGCGATCAGACTTTCCGGTATTCTGCAAACTGAATGTATTTGGCTCAGCGGATTGCTGGTCAAATTTCTGCATGATCTGTTCGATCTGTGCGCGCTTTTCCGGCTCCAGATGCTGTATGCCCTGACTGATCAGGCTCTGCATAAAGCCACTATTCTGACGGTATAAATCAACGTACTGATGAAGGGTCTGGGCATTGATCCTGAAGTATTCCTTATTTTTTTCATGCAATTGCACGATGTCGCCGGTTGCCAGATTCATCATTACGTCCGGTTGCTGCCCGAGTCGGTTATCGATGCGAACCAGCTCCTGTTTGATCATTACCAGATGGGATGGAGTTTTCTGATTGTTGTTGATTAAGTCATAGCGAATTGTGATATCAGCACCGACCTGGGCTGTGTATAGTGTCAGCAAAAAAGATATAATCAGCACGACCCGCATAAAAGTTTCCTATCCTGTTAAGAGATTCAGAGTCTAGCACTAGATGAGTACAGCCCGAAAACAAAAATCAGTAAACAGAAAACCTGCACAAAACTCATCCGCCAAAGCCAGAAAAAATGCCTCTCCAGGACGCTGGAAAAAAACGCTTTATATCCTGTCCGCTAGTGCTGTGCTGGCGCTTGCCGTCCATCTGCTGTATTTGAATCACCTCATCGGACAGCGCTTTGATGGGGAAACCTGGGCTCGTCCGTCGCGTGTGTACGCACGTCCGTTAGAGCTCTACACGGGGATGAAAATCGTACCTCAGCAACTGATCGAAGAACTTAAGCTGGCTGATTATCAGGCGGTCGATCAGGTCACCCGGCCGGGGCATTTCTCTTACACCGAAAAGCTGCTAACCATTTATAGCCGCGAATTCTATTTTGCCGATCATCATCAGGATGAAACTCTGATCAGCCTGCGCCTGAGCAACAACGAAGTGATGCAGATCAGTAATCAAACGCTGCACACCACGCTCGATTTTTTCCAGCTGACACCGGTGCTATTCGGCAGTTTCATTTCGGCCAATGGTGAAGACCGACTGGTGATCGATGCGCAGGATATTCCACCGCAGCTGAGTCGTATTTTGCTGGCGGTAGAAGATAAGCATTTTTTCAGCCACTGGGGCGTCAGCCCGCTTTCAATTTTGCGGGCGCTATGGGCCAACATTCAGGCCGGGAAAACCGTGCAGGGTGGAAGTACTCTTACCCAGCAGCTGGCGAAGAATATGTTTCTGACCTCGGAACGCTCATTACTACGCAAATTCAACGAAGCGCTGATGGCGCTGATGCTGGAGCTGCGTTTCTCCAAGGACAACATCCTCGCCGCCTACATCAATGAAGTGTTTCTGCTGCAGCAAAAGAATATCTCGATTAACGGCTTCGCGCTGGCCAGTAAGTTGCTATTCAAACAATCGCTGGATAACCTGAGCAGGGATCGCCTGGCGTTACTGGTGGGAATGGTTAAGGGTCCCTCTATTTACAATCCACTGTTGCATCCGGAACGTGCGCTGAAGCGGCGCAATCAGGTGCTTGAAATCATGCACAATGAAGGGCTGATATCCGCTGCCGAGCTTCAGGCTTTAGCATCCGCCGGACTCGGTGTCAGTCAGCAGCTGGCGTCCGTCAATCAGTTTCCAGCCTACCTTGATCTGGTCAAAAAACAGCTTGCAAGCAGTTACTCGAGTTCTGATCTGGCGGCTATCGGACTGAGTATTTTCACCGCCTTCGATCCGATAAAACAGCGCCAGCTGGAGCAGGGCCTGCAAACCGGTCTGCAACGTTTTAATAATCAACAGTTGCAGGCCGCCGTTGTGGTGGCGGATTACCTGAACGGTGACCTGATTGCACTGACCGGTGGCCGAGATACCGATTTTGCCGGGTTTAATCGCGCAATTCTGGCCCAGCGTCCGATTGGTTCGCTGATTAAACCGCTGTTACTGTACGGATTTCTGCAAAATGGTAAATCGCTCGCCAGCATCGTTGACGACCGACCGATACGGGTTAAACAATCGGATGGGGAGATCTGGTCCCCGCAAAACTATGATAAAAAGCTGCATGGTGAAACGACCCTGTACCAGGCCTTCATCAAATCCTACAACCTGCCATTCGTGCATCTGGGGCTGGAAAAAAATGGTTTAAAAACCTTAACCGCAAACCTGCAGAAAATCGATTTACTGCGCCAGCAGGTAATTTATCCTTCGCTATTGCTGGGTGCAACCCAGATGACGCCGCTGGAAGTCGCTCAGATGTACCAGGTGATTGCGAATTCGGGTTATTTCACCCCGTTAACCACGATCCGTGAGGTTACCGATAAACAGCATAAACTGCTCAGTCGAATCCCGTTGCATTCGGTCGAACTATTCGATCGCAAAACCATGCTGCAGGTGCAGCGAGCCCTGATTGGGGTGGTGGAAGAAGGGACGGCGAGTTATCTGCACCAACGCTATACAGATAAAATTTTTGGCGGAAAAACCGGCACGACTAATGATCTGCGTGATTCCTGGTTTGCCGGTTTTTCCAGTCGCTACCTGACGGTAGTCTGGCTCGGCGATGATCAGAATAACTCGATCAAACTAAGTGGTTCAACCGGTGCGCTCAGGCTATGGGCCGATATTATCCAGCAATTTGATGATCGTTCGCTGAAATTAGCAGCCGATCCCGAGCTGGTGTGGCACTATGTCGATCGACAGCAGGGGGGCATCAGCGGCAAAAACTGTGCGAATAGCGTACTGCTCCCTTTTCCTGTCGGCAGCGAACCCCAGTTTAACAGCGACTGCAACAATAACGTTCTGGAGAAAGGTATACATTGGTTACAAGAATTATTTTAATCATCCTGCTGATGGGCTACTTTCTAGTCGCCTGTACAACACCTAAACCGGTTGTTCAAACCGAACAGTATCATGATCAGGTCAAACCCAAAAGTGGCGCCAAAACACTCAATGGATTGCAGCTGAAAGCATTGCAACTGATGAATGAGTCTGAGTTTGAACAATCGATAAACTATCTGCAGCGCGCCATCAAGGTCGACCCCAGAGAGGCGCTTAACTGGCATTATCTGGCACAAAACTACTGGCATTTGATGGATTTTACAAACTGCCGCTCGATGATCCAGCGCTCGAAATCGTATAGTCCGTTTGATCAGGATCTCGCCCGCGCTAATGATGCGCTATTCAAACAATGCACACGCTGAGGCAACAACATCACGATGGCTAAACTGGCAGTAGAATTAAATGTCGCAGAAGTACTCGGAACCGACGGCATTATCAGCCAGTATATTCCCGGCTTTCAGGCGCGCTCCAGTCAGCTGGCGATGGCAGAATTAATCCAGAATGCTATCGAACACAGGCAAAGCCATGTGATCGAGGCCAGCACCGGTATCGGTAAGTCGTTTGCGTATCTGGTGCCGGCATTTTTATCGAGCGGAAAAATACTCATTTCGACGGGTACCAAAAACCTGCAGGATCAGTTGTTCAAGAAGGATATTCCACTGATCAATAAAACCATCGTGTCGGGCAAGCAACTGGCTTTGCTGAAAGGGCGCAGTAATTACGGCTGTATCCATCGTATCGATAAATACCGACTGCAACGGCGCTTTCAGTCACGTCAGTACCTGTCAATTTTCGAAGCGCTAAAGCACTGGTCGGAAAAGACAAAAACGGGTGATATAGCAGAGTTTTCAAATATCCCGGAAAACGATCCGCTCTGGTTCTATGCGACCTCGAACGCCGATAATTGCCTGGGTAGTGACTGCCCCGAATATAACGATTGCTTCGTCACAAAGGCACGCCGCAAAGCTCAGGATGCAGATGTGATCGTGATTAATCATCACCTGTTTTTCTCGGATCAGGCGATCCGGGAGGAAGGTTTTGGCGAACTGTTACCCGAGGTCGATGTACTGATCTTCGATGAAGCGCACCAGCTACCCGATGTGGCCAGTCATTTCTTCGGGCAAAGCCTGACCATGCGTCAGTACGACCTGCTGATGAAAGATATTATCGACGCACAGACCGTAGAAGCACGTGACAGTAAGGATATACAGGAGCTTTGTCATCTAAACCAGAAAACCATCGCCGACTTCCGCCTGGTGCTGGGGAAATTCAACCCCAAGGGCGAGTGGCGCAATATCCAGCATGCACCCGAAATACGTGCCGCAGTGACGGAGTTACAACGGGTGATGGGGCAACTTGCTGAGCATCTCGATATTTTAAAGGCACGCGGCAAAGAGCTCGCGGCCTGTGCTCAAAGACTGGATAATCTAATAAAGGTTCTGGCCGGTTTTCTGCAATCGAGTAGCGAAGTCGTAACCTGGTATGAATGGAATGAGCGCAGTTTTCGGTTGATGATTTCACCCGTTGAAGTCTCCCAACAGTTCCGCCAGCAGATAGACAGAAGTCTGTATAAATCTATCTTTTTCACTTCCGCAACGCTCAGTTCGAATGGTTCATTCGATTACTTTACTCGCCGACTCGGTATCCAGGATTTAAGCTGTGCAACCTTCATCAGTCCGTTCGATTATAAAAAACAGGCGCTGCTTTATCTGCCGCAAAATATCCCAGAGCCCACTGATATGGCCTATGCCGATGCCTTTGCGGATGAATGCTGTACGTTGATAAACGCTACGCAGGGCTACTGTTTCATCCTGTTTACCAGCTATCGAATGCTGAAACTGACCGCAACGGCACTGTCGCGGCGGCTTAAAAACAAACTGTTTATCCAGGGTGAACATCAGCGCAGCGAACTGATTGAAAAGTATCTGAAAACTCCCAATCCAGTATTACTGGGCACCAGCAGCTTCTGGGAAGGGGTCGATGTCAAGGGGGATAAGCTGAAACTCGTGATCATCGATAAGCTGCCATTTAAATCTCCGGGAGACCCGGTGTATAAACGGCGCCTGCAACGGGTCGCAGAAAACGGTGGGAATGCCTTCAAAGAGATTCAGATTCCGGAGGCAACCATCAGTCTCAGACAGGGAGTGGGGCGACTGATACGTGATATCAACGATAGAGGTATCGTGATGATTGCGGACAAACGTCTGCAGAGTAAGCCCTATGCACGCGAAATACTGGATAGCCTGCCTCCCATGGAGCGTGCCCTTAGCCTTGAGCAGGTACTTGAATTTGCAGTAAAACTCTAAGCGCTAGCATCTTTCCGCCTTCTTCTTAGCCTTAATTGATTTTTTTATGTGACGCAGGTCACAAGTAATAACCAGCTCCAGGGATATTATTTGTTCCAGGTAACAACAAATGTTGCTCAATCCTAAAAAACTCTAGCAAAGGAAAATTAACTCAGCATGAAGGGATTTTATTTCTGCTCGTTTAAGGTTTTGGTGTGTTTCTGGCTGGTTCAAAGTAGTGTTTTGCATGCGGCCGATAAAAGTGTATTGCTGGCTGCGCAGAATATGCTTAATCAGGGACAGTCCGTAGAGGCTCTGGATTTACTTAACCCGCATGAAGAAGAGTATGCCGGCGATAAAGAGTATGACTACCTTTACGGCCTTGCATTACTCGATACCGGTGATCCTGCGGCTGCTGTGTTTGCGTTTCAACGGGTTCTCGCGATTGAACCAAATTTTGCAGGAGCCAGACTCGAGCTGGCGCGTTCCTACTTTGACATGGGCCAGATGGAGCGGGCGCAGCGTGAATTTCTGGTATTACAAAATCAGTCACCTCCACAAAATGTCAGTGATGTGATCGATAAATACATGGCGGCTATAGAGAGCCGTAATCTACAAAACCGACGCGGCTGGAGGGGCTTTCTGCAACTCGGGGTGGGGGATGACAGTAATGTTAATAATGCAACTTCGGCAGACAGCTTTCTTGGCTTTGACCTGTCGGATGAAAGCCGTGAAACCTCATCATCGGTTATCTCTACCATGGGCGGAGCCAGTTATGACCTGCCATTCAACTTCGACAGCAAATTTTTCTTTAAAGCCAGTATTAATCATCGTGCCAATAACGATGCTTCCTACACCAGCACGGTCAATTACGACGGCCTGATTGGCTACTCCAAATCCTTCGGTAGCAGCAGTGACCTGTCGCTGGCATTGCAGTTTTATACTGCCGATGTGGATGGTGAGTTTAATAACAAAGGGATTAACTTAACCGGTCAATACACCCTGAATTTTTCCCCGGCCAATCAGATGGGGTTATTTCTACGCGGTGGAAATGTCGATTATGACCAGCAATTTGACAGTAAGGATATCGATCAAACGCTGTATGGCATGAGCTGGGCACACGTGTTTTCTGGCGAATCCAGAGTGTCGATGGTACTCGCTGCAATCGGCGGTAAAGATACTCCGGTGGACGAAAACTCTCCCTATGGACGCGACTTTGCCGGCCTGCGGCTGTCGGCATCCTATCCATTTACTCACCGCTTCAATGTTTACTTCTCGGTTGGTGCTACCGACTCTGATTATAGCGGCAACTTTTTTAACAACAACCAAGCCAGAGTCGACAGTCAGGCAGATGTATCGCTTGGAGGTAGCTGGCGTATCAATAAAACCTGGATGCTGAATGCGCTGATCGGAAAAACCGATAACACCTCGAATATTGAAATCTTTGATTATGAAAAAAGCATTGTCATGTTTACCGCAAGGAGTGAGTTTACACCATGATTAAAATAGTTAATCGAGCCATTTTTATCTGTTTGTCGGTCACGGCACTCTACTCTTTACTGTTCGCTAATGTAGCTCACGCAGAGGCGGGCAGGGTCATATTTGCCTACGGTGAAGTTTCTGCTGAAAGTGTAAATGGCAAAGTTCGAATCCTGTCCAGGCGTGATCATGTGGATTCAGGAGAAATCATCCGAACCTCAAATAACTCTCTGGTTCAACTGCGTATGATCGATAAGGCCTTCATTGCCTTAAGGTCTAACAGCGAAATCAAAATTGAGTCCTATCAGCTTGGAGCGACCAAGGAAGAAGACAGCGGTATTTTTTCGCTGATCCGGGGCGGTTTCAGAGCGGTGACCGGCATCATCGGCAAACGTCTGAGAAGCGCCTATCAAATGAGAACGCTGACCGCAACCATTGGCATTCGGGGAACCGATTATACCGCCAGGCTATGTAATCAGGATTGTAATCAGGCTTTTGGTAACTTAACGTCGGCGTCTTCGATCGCGGATGGCCTGTATGTGGGTGTGAATGATGGTGGCGTCAATCTGACCAATCAGCTCGGCACCCTGGATCTGGCAGAATTACAGTTCGGCTATGTCAGGGATGCCACCAGTGCCCCGGTAGCGTTGACCTCGGCTCCTGAGTTTCTCTATTTTAACAGTCGTCCACCCAATCCGGATGATGATCAGGCTGGTAATAGTAATACGGATAGTGCGACCGAAACTACGGTCGCTTCTCGCGCGGTAGTTGAACCTGTCAGTTCCGATCTAAATAGCGATGACTCGATCAAACAGAATCTGAAAGTGGATCCGGTTGAGCTGGCGCAGGAACAGATTGAAAAAAATATCGAAATCGTTAAAACCGGGAAAACCCTGAGTGGCCCCCCATTAATATTTAATCCAGGCACGATTGAAAGTAGTCGGATGGTCGTGTCTTCGGGGCCGGCTTCGTTTGTGCGCTCAAACCCGTCAACCTCGGCCACGGTCACGAATAATCAGTTAACCCGATATGAAAACCAGACAGTCAGTGAAGGTGTTGGCATTTATACACCAGGCACCGCAGCCACACTGGATCTGGGCTTTGACCCTGCTACCGGTATAGCCTGGGGGCGTTGGGGGGGAGGGGTTGCGCAAATTCAAAAAACCAATGGCAGTGTCTTGAGCAGCGATTTAACCAGTTCCAGTCTGCACTGGGTAGCGAGTCCGGATCAGTCGCAGTCGATTGCATTGCCCAGCACCGGTACGGCCAGCTATCAACTGGTGGGAAATACTTCACCCACTAATAATCTCGGGCAAATCGGCGTTTTAGGAACGGCCACGCTGGATGCTAATTTTACCAGCAGAAGTGTCGATACCTCAGTCGCCATCGGGATCAATAATCAGGTCTGGAACGCGTCTGCCAGTGGGTTACCCATTTCTTCGAATGGTGGATTCAGTGGCAATATGAACAGTGTCAACGTCAATACCGGTACAGCGAATATTTCAGGAAGCGGAAATACCGCCGGCTTTCTTACCAATAATGCCAGTGGCGCAGGAATGGGCTTTACTCTCGATGCCAACGTCGGTGGTACACCGGCCAGCGTTTCGGGCAGTGCCATTTTTCAGAAGAAATAAGGAGATAGACCATGAAACTCATTCAACTTCTGATCCTCTCGTTCTCTCTTCTTGTTCTACTGGTGGCCTGTAATCAGGAGCAACAGGATTCGACTCCGATGGCCGGAAACGAACTGGCTCAAAATAGTGACAGTGTCACGGATACTACGATCACTATATCCGGGGTAGCCAGTAAAGGCCCAATCAGTGCTGCGACGGTAGAAATATTTGCCCTCGATAATACTGGACAGCAAACCGGTGCTGCTCTGGCAAGCACCACAACGGATGCCAACGGACAGTGGCAGGTCAATCTCACTAGTAGCCCGACAAGCGCGATGCTGATCGTTGTCTCTGGTGGCAGCTATCTGGATGAGGCCGATCCTGCGCCGAGCAATAAAAGAACCATCAGTTTTGCCAGTACCGATACGCTGGAAGGTGTTTTGCTTGCCGGAGAATCAACGGCGTCGGTTACCATTCTGACCCACGCACTGCTGCAGAAAAGCCGTGCAGAAACAGCCAGCAATAATTTTCAGGCGGTACTGAACAATAATCGAAATACGGCCAGGCTGGCACTGGGCTTTGATCCATTTTCAATCATCGCAGCGAATCCGCTGACCCCCGCCGCGAGTGCCAATGTGGACTCGATAGGATACGCCATGTATCTGGGCGGATTAGCCACAGCACTGAATAGTGCTGCGATCATCCTTAACAAACCTGTTCCTGATTACGCCATATTACGAGCCATGGTCGATGATCTGTCTGATGGCAATCTAAATGGCAAGAAGCAGGGGGCCAATGTACAGGTGGTGGTCGATGGAGTGGCGAAAGATTTCCCCCAGACGATCAATCTGAACCTGGCCATCCAGCGTTTCAGAAATAATAACTTTGCGGCCTATGCGCTAACGCCGGTACAGAATGTAGTAGCCGTCAATGAAACCATACTGGCAGTTGCCGGTACCAATAGTAGTCCCAATGCGGTTGACGATGTGGCTTCAACGATCAGTGGCGTTTCAATCAATATTAGCAATGCACTGGCGAATGATACCGACCCCGATGGCGATAGCCTGACCATTACCGGGTTTACCCAGCCCACCAATGGAGCGGTCAGTCGCACCAGTAGCGGTGCGTTTAGCTTCGTACCGGCAGCCGGGTTTACCGGTAATACCGTATTCAGCTATAGCATCTCGGATAGTAGAGGCGGGCAGGATACCGCCCAGATCGCCATTACCGTGACCAACGCACCAGTCGTGACGCCACCGGTGTCAACAGGAACGCCTCCCGTCGCGGACGCAGGAAGTAATCAGACCGTGAATGAGCAGACGGCGGTTACTTTAAACGGCAGTGGCAGCGATGCTGATGGCACCATCGCCAGTGTGCTGTGGACCCAGATCAGTGGCGCATCTGTTAACTTAAATGGAGCGACCACGACGGCTGCGAGCTTCACTGCGCCCACGGTTACCCAGGTAACAGTGCTGACTTTCAGTTTTAGAGTGACCGATAACTCAGGGTTAACAGACACCAAGACGGTCAGCATCGTAGTGATACCCGTAAACAACAGCCCCACCAGTAATGCCGGTGCAGATCAATCGGTTAATGAACAAACCGCGGTCGCCTTAAGCGGCATTAGCACGGATACAGACGGTACGATTGCGAGCGTTCAATGGAGTCAACTGAGTGGTACGCCGGTAACCCTGACAGGTGGAGCTAGCAATTCAGCGAGTTTTAATGCGCCTGATATTGGTGTGACCGAAGCGATGGTATTCGCGTTTACGGTTACCGATAACGAAGGGGCTGTCAGCATCGACAGTGTCAATATCATCGTCAATTCAGTGAATATTTTACCCACCGTTGATGCCGGTATCGATCAAACCGTCGATGAACAGACGCTGGTTTCGTTGACAGGCTCCGCTAGCGATACCGATGGTACGATTGCTTCCTATCAGTGGAGCCAGATTAGCGGGACAGCGGTCGCTCTGACCAATGCGAATAGCGCCAGCGCCAGCCTGACCTCACCGGTGGTGCTGATCAATACGATTGATGTACTGGTTTTTCAGTTAACCGTTACCGACAACTCAGGCGCAATTGGCATTGATTTTGTGACCGTGATTGTCAGGCCAGTGCTGGTTCCACCGATTGCTAACGCGGGCCTGGATCAGACCTTAAACGAACAACTGCTGGTAACGCTGAACGGAACCGGTACCGACGATGGCAGTATCACCGGCTACAGCTGGCTGCAGACAGCGGGCGCCCCGACAGTGGTTCTATCCGATGCGAATATCGCTAACCCCACCTTCACCGGACCGGATATCGCTAACGACACGACGTTTACGTTCCAGTTGACGGTCACCGATAACGAAGGTGGTACGGCCGTAGATAGCGTGAATATCAATCTGGTTTCGCTAAATTCCGGCCCGATAGTCGTGAATGATTCGGGCTATGTCACGGATGAAGACACATCGCTGGCTGTAACCGGATTGCTTGCCAATGATAGTGACCCCGAGAGTCATACCTTCCTGATCGATAGCGTAACTCAGCCGACTAATGGAGTGGTGACGATTGATGCAGGCAACACATCCGTCACTTACTCTCCGGCGTTAAATTTTAATGGTGCTGACAGCTTTACCTACACCGCTATCGACCAGTTTGGAGCGGTTAGCACCACCTCCGCCAGCGTCAGCATCACGGTTAATCCGGTCAACGATGCGCCGGTTGCGAATCCCGATACGGCCTCAGTGGTGCAGGGATTCCCCGTCACCATCGCCAATTTAATCGCCAATGATACCGATCTTGAAGGCAATACGCTGTCGATCTCCGGGGTGACCCAGGCTGCCAATGGCGTTGTGGTGAATAATGGCAACGGTACGGTGACCTATACGTCTGCGTTAAATTTTAATGGCACTGACAGCTTCACCTATAACATTGTCGATAACGGCGTTCCCGCGCGTTCTGCCAGCGGTGTAGTGACGGTCACGGTGATAGCGGATAGTGATGGTGATGGTATAACGGATATCCAGGAAGGCCTGGATGGCACCAATCCTAATCTTGCGGATAGTGATGGCGATGGTTTCTTCGATGGAAATGAAAAATTGCGTGGCACCTTACCGCTCCTGGCCTCGGATTTCCCACCTACAACGATTATCAGTACGCTGGCGTTACCAGTAGCGAATAACGATATCACGACGAATACCACCTGGTCGCTGGCGCAATCTCCTTACTGGCTGCAGAGCGATGTGACGGTTCGAAGTGGAGCGACCCTGACCATAGAGCCAGGTGTTGTGATTAAGGCTCAGGTCAACGTCGATATCATCGTACAGTCCGGCGGAGCACTGAATGCGCAGGGCAACGCTCCGCTGCCACAACACGTCGTGATTACCTCGATTTTAGATGACAGTATCAACGGCGATACCAGCGGCAATGGTAACTCAGCTCAGGCGTCGGACAACGACTGGGTTGGTATCACGCTGCAAAGCGGCTCAAGCAGCAGTAGCGTAATCCGCAATGCTGCCGTCAAGTACGCCAACACCTGTATCAACGTCAGCAACAGCTCGCCGGTGTTCAGTAACGTCGAGATTGGTGATTGCGGCTCCTACGGTATCCTGTTTGATGTGAATACCAGCACGCATTCGGTCAATCTGTCGAATATCACTTTCAACGACTATGATATTAATGGCTTCAGTACCATCAACCCCGGTGTACGTATCAATGCGACCAACACGGCAACCGCGGTGCTCAACATCAACGGCCTCGTTATCAATGAAACCGGCACTGCAACCAATGATCATGGGTTGGAGATTGCGGCCTTTAGTAGCAGCAATATCAATGGTTTGGTCAACAATGTAACGGTAATCAATCCGGCTGGCGACGGTATCAATATTAATAGTAACTCGGCGGGTACCGTGTCGATCACCCTGTCCAACCTGACGGTGAATGGTTCCGCAACCAACGCGCTGGATATCCGCGATACCAACCTGGTATCAGGGCCGCTGTCTACGATCTTCGATGGCGTCAACAATTTTACCAATAGCTCAACCACATCCTCTGCGGTTTATTTTGAGAATAACAATCCGGAATTCCTGGCGACTGCGACCGTCAATATCGATACCGCAGGTTATGGCATGCAACTGAATAACAGTGATGGCAGGTTTCGTGGCATCAGTATGACCAATACCCTGATCGCAGGCCTTCGTCTCGAAAATGCCAGTGTGCCAGCGGTATTCTCTAACGTCACGCTTACTAACGCACCCACACCGTATGAACTGGCAGGGCAGGATTTAACCCCAATTATCATCGGTGGTTATGACTTTACCAGTCCTTCCGTTAGCAAGAATTACATTCGAATACTGGGTACATTTCCAGCCAATATGACGCTGACACCTGACCCTCTCAATATCAACCCGTCAGGAACAGGGTTAGACAGTGTCTGGAGAGTAACTTCGACGATTACCATCCCTGCCGGGGTTACCCTGTCAATAAACGACGGAGCCATCGTTAAATTTGACCTTAACCAGCTACTTTCTGTCACCGGTAGCCTGACTATTGGTGATGGAGATGGTGTTGGCCCGCAATCGGTACTGACGTCGTTTCGGGATAACAGTGTGGGAGCGAATATTAGTGATGGTACAGCGGTAGTTCGTGGTATCTGGGGAAGGATTCAAATGAATGCTGGAGCGTCGGTAACGATCGATAATGCGCTGATTAGCTATGCGGATTATGGTCTTTTCCAGAGCTTTACCCAGCCGGGTTCAGCGCTCAGTGTGAAGAATACGGAATTCCGTAGCACCGATTTTTATGGTCTGAATATTGGATTGGCTACAGGTCAAAGCATGACCGTTAATCTGCAAAATGTCAGCTACAACGATATTGGTAGAGACTCCCGATATCACGCAATTTTTATTGATGCGAATAACGACTCAACCCTGACGGGTATCTGGAGTGGAGTACATATCAACAACGTAGCGGGCAGCGGTATATTTATAGATGATGCCAGCAGTGGACTGATCAACCCGACCATAACAGGTTTGACCATTGGTGATACCGGCACGGTTGGTGTGAATGGGGTACATCTGCTGGGTGATGCAACGCTGGCCCCTCTGTTCAATGGTACAGCAGGTGTCAATACGATCAATGGTGGCAATTATAATCTGGTTCTGGATGGCGTTGCCGGTTCCTATAGCGATCTAACCTTAAGTAGTGCTAGAACGTCATCGATCCAGCTGGCTGGTGCATTCAGTCCAACCGTCTGGACCGATGCCACGGTGATATTGAATAGTGCACCGTCTCCTTACCATCTGCTAACAACCATGTCTCCTGTTGTCGGTGTATTGGGTGCAGGCAGTATTGATCTTGGATTTAATACCACGAGTAGTACGGCTGTGCGGAATTACATTGCTACCGGTGGAACACTTGCCAATAGCATTCTGCAGCAGGACCCGTTGAATACGGGGAGTAGTATTTACCGTGTTATTTCGACCTTGACGATTCCGGCAGGCACCACACTCACGATCAACGATGGGGCAATATTGAAATTTGACCTTAACCAGCTACTTTCTGTCACCGGTAGCCTGACTATTGGTGATGGAGATGGTGTTGGCCCGCAATCGGTACTGACGTCGTTTCGGGATAACAGTGTGGGAGCGAATATTAGTGATGGTACAGCGGTAGTTCGTGGTATCTGGGGAAGGATTCAAATGAATGCTGGAGCGTCGGTAACGATCGATAATGCGCTGATTAGCTATGCGGATTATGGTCTTTTCCAGAGCTTTACCCAGCCGGGTTCAGCGCTCAGTGTGAAGAATACGGAATTCCGTAGCACCGATTTTTATGGTCTGAATATTGGATTGGCTACAGGTCAAAGCATGACCGTTAATCTGCAAAATGTCAGCTACAACGATATTGGTAGAGACTCCCGATATCACGCAATTTTTATTGATGCGAATAACGACTCAACCCTGACGGGTATCTGGAGTGGAGTACATATCAACAACGTAGCGGGCAGCGGTATATTTATAGATGATGCCAGCAGTGGACTGATCAACCCGACCATAACAGGTTTGACCATTGGTGATACCGGCACGGTTGGTGTGAATGGGGTACATCTGCTGGGTGATGCAACGCTGGCCCCTCTGTTCAATGGTACAGCAGGTGTCAATACGATCAATGGTGGCAATTATAATCTGGTTCTGGAAGGTGCCGGCGGATCATATAGTGATTTAACGCTTAGTGGTGCTGTGCTTTCATCGTTATATTTCAGTAATAACGCCACACCTGCCTTCGGCCTCAACATTACTTTGCTTAACGCTCCTTCGCCCTATACCGTAATCGGCATGAATCTACCTGCACTGGTCAACTGGACTGCAGGTGCCGGACTGGTTGAAGACTATGCGCGAATTTCCGGTACCCTGCTGGGTAATTTAACCCTGGCGCCTGAGCCATTGGGAGTTGGCAGCTACTGGCAGGTACCTTCTACCCTCATTGTACCCAATCTGGTCACGCTAACCCTCAACTCAGGCGTGCTGATCAAGTTTCAATCCGGCCAAAGCCTGACGATCGCCAGTGGCGGCACATTGAATGTGAATGGTACAGCAGGAGCTGGCAACCATGTTGTATTGACCTCATCGGTAGACACGAATGTTGGGGTCGGTAATGTTGCGCATTTGATCAGTTGGGAGGGGGTTAATTTCAGTTCAGGCAGTGTCGGCGGCACGCTCAACTTTCTCGATGTCTGGTATGCACGCGATGGCATCGATATCATCAATCTTACTACGCCCACAATCTTCAACAATCTGGCCGTTAACTACTGTCAGGACGGAGTGGTACTGACTCCGTCAACAGGTGCGACCGTGACCTTCAACAACCTGGCGTTGAGCGAAAACACTTCGCGCCATCTGGCGCTGGCGGGCAGCAACCTGTCGACCACCTTCACCGAGTCCACGCCGCAAGGCCTGACGATCTTCCATGATACCGCCAGTGGTGTTTCCTCCAACCAGGGCATTCAGATTTCGAGCACTTCTCCTGCGAACGTGGTGCAGGGTTTCACTATAACGGGTGTACCGACCCCGGTTGTTATCCAGTCTTCCGGCGCCGGCATCTTCGAGAACAACATCATCCGCGATGGTACCGGAGCGGGAATCAGCCACTCTGCCAATGGAAGTCCGATTATCCGCAATAATATCATCGTGAATAACGCTGGTGGCGGTATTGCGTCCTCTGGCAACGGCAACATCATCGGCAACCTGATTCGCCAGAACAGCGATTTCGATGGAGGAGGGATTCATCTCTCGGGCTCCAGCATTACCGTTGAGAACAACCTGATTATTGAGAACCGTACGACTGCCAATAATACATTCGGTAGCGGTAGCGGTATCTATATCAACGGTGCAACTTCGCCAACCCTCATTAACAATACCATCGCCCACAACCTGTCATCGGATACTGCAAACTTTGAAGGGGCAGGGTTAAACGTAGAAAGCAGTAGCGGCACGGTCACTCTGCGCGATAATATTTTCTTTGGCAATACCGATCTGGTTAACGGTACTAACGATATTTACGATGATCTGGGCCGTATTACTGTAGCCAGCAACAACCTGATCGGAAGTCTGCTTGCCAATCCAGGTAGCAACCTGTTCACCGGTGGCACTGCGGCTCTAATCGGGGTTGACCCTTTGTTTGTAGAGGGCTGGTATCTCAGCGCACTCGTGCCTCAGGGCACGGATTCACCTGCTATCGATGCCGGTTCGGCGAACGCCAGCGCGATCCTGCCGGTAGCGCTCAATACGACCACTACACGTACCGATGGTGGACTTGATGGCACAGCCGATGCACTGATTGTCAACCTGGGCTACCACCATAGCGGAGCTTTCATTGCGGCAAATGCCACCACTACGTCGGTAGTGTCGACTCCAGTCTCGCCGGTGAGTACGATTGCGGGTACACCGGTGGTGATTATCATCACCCCGCGCGACAGCGGCTCCAATATCATCGGAGCAGGGCTTGATGTACAGGCAGTGCTTGCTTCCAATGTTGCCAACCCGAGTACCGGCAGACTAACGACGACCGGTACCGATTCAGTCATGGGTAGAATGGGTGATCGGGGGGATGGTAGTTATCGAATCACCTTTACCCCTGATGCTGGCAGTGCAGGGTCAGAGACTATCTCATTTACGGTGAATAGAGTGACCATGAATACCACGGTTACGGTCACCTGGACGCTATAGCTGAGCAGCAAGGAAGACAGAATTGAGGGGCAGGGCGACGTATGATTAAGTGTCGCCATTGCTATATATTTGTCCGATCTGGTCGACTCAACCACCAACTAAGAGATAAAATTTAGTCGGTTAATGTTCGAGCGTTTAGCGCTAATGTAGTAAGATAAAATGTAAGCCACAAAGTGAAGCGCAGACTTTACCGTCCACTTAGTAAAGGTTGGGAAAAATGAGTGGCGAAATTTATTTGCTCACCTATACTACGCCCGTTTAAAATCAGGAACAGGAATAGATTCCAGCAATGGGAGAGATTGTGCGATTAGCACCTATCTAAACTGGATCATTGGTCGTGATACAATTTTAAAACAAACGGGGTGTAGCTCAGCCTGGTAGAGTACTGCCTTCGGGAGGCAGGAGTCGGAGGTTCGAATCCTCTCACCCCGACCATTTCTTAATAGGGAATACTTGTCTCTGGTGCCGCTACCTTTTGAGCCCGACGGTAAAAAGGAGCGCTGTCAATTTTTCCATATATGCATGATCGATATAACGCGACTTTTCCTACTCTGAGTATTCATCGTATAACCGTTTGAGCAACTCTGGTTTTACATTTTTTTATAAAATCGTCGATTGGTACTCCCCCTGATTTACAGGAGATTGAGCGGGGTAACCCGCTAATTCAAATGACGCTAACAGCGCGTCGTAATCCAATTCAAATTTAAAATTGCACCGACTGTCAGCGGATTCAGTGCAATAAAAAATCCTGTCTGTATTAATACTACAGAATAAGAATAACCAAAATAATAATCAGAAGTAATTCGACTGTGCTAACACCAGCTCCGGCCGTTAACTTATCGATATTTCCGTTGAGCTGCGTTATCTCTTCATCCGTCATTTGATCAACACGAGCAAGAGATGTTTTGGGGTCAACGCCGTGTTCTATCAGTTGCTGCTGAACTTCTTGACGTTCCAGTAAATTCACCAGTTGCGTGCGCTTAGAATCGGACAAAACTTCAGCGTTGGTGACTATGGCAGCCTGCGCGGTTGCCATGTGCATTAACAATATAGCCAGGATACTCAACCAGGTAGTTGCCTTCTTTAGTATTAACATAATGTTATATCTCTTGATCATGATTACAATTTGTCGTCGTCCCCTTTTATTGAGTCCTTTGCAGGACAACGAACTGCTCTTTTCCTGTACTTGTGACGGAAAGGGAGCTGACATGTTGGCACCCTGTCCCTGGCCGGTCTGTGCGGTGTCGAACATAAGATAGCCTGGATCGTGTGAACCTAACGCGGGAATTTAGGACGTCGCGGTTTTATCCCGGCACGGTCAATTCAGACAGTCCATGCAAACGCGATGTGTTTGCCCATAACCAAAATATCAAAGAGGAAGTGAATACGTTGGTTACATTTACCTGTCCGGCCAATGCCGACATAACTATGTTCGGTGACGTAGCAGTCAGACTACCTAAACTGATGGGACACAGCGGTGCCGTACCTTGGTTCCCTGCTTGGGCCAGATGTCCAGGCTGCGTTGAAGCGTCTGGAGGCCGCGATCGAAGTTGAGCAGCAGTTTGCCGCCTAGGTCACAAGAGTCCGCGTAGGGAGATGTCGACGAATCGGCCAAAAGTCCTCCACACCGCGCCCTGCCTGTAATCCAGTTGCTAAGGGCCGCAGTCAGGACTAAGAGCAATGTGATGTGGGACATCAGCAACTAGCCCGGTCGTCGCCTGATTCCGCAGGTAATGGCGGTCGCGATTGACCCCGGTTTGGCGGGCCAAAATCCTGCTAAACCTAATTATTGCAATAGTCTCGCTAGTTTGCTTGACCTTTACCCAGCATCCGCTCATAGGTGGCTAAGTCAATTGCGTAACAGTCGCAGGAAGCGGCCTCCAGACCGTGACGGTCGAGAACCGTGATATCCCCGCGCCGATAGTGAATGAGTTTTTGATTTCGCAATGTAGTGGCAGCTCTGGTAACACCGACACGGCGGACGCCCAGCATGTAGGCCAGAAATTCGTGGGTGACATGAAACGTGTCCGAGTGTGCGCGGTCCCGTGTCATCAAAAGCCAACGGGCGAGACGCGCCTCAACCACATGGAAGTGAGTGCAGGCCGCTGTTTGGCCAAGTTGGCACATCACCACATAGAGGTAACGCTTCAGTTCCCGTTGTAGCGCAGGGGTCTGTTCAAGTTCGCGCAAAAACACCGCAGCATCCATGCGCAGTGCCGACCCCGCTCCCTGTACCAGAGCGCGATGTGGCGACACCTCGACCCCGAGTATAAGAGAAATTCCCAGCATGCCTTCATCTCCGATCAGACCCACCTCCAGGCCCGCATGACTATCGATTGGTTTGACCAGAGAAATGAAACTCGCCGTAGGGAAGTAAACATAGCGCATGTGCTCGCCGGGTTCGGCCAGGATCTCGGCAAACGCTAGCTTAACCGGTGTGCAACCCTCTACAAAGCGTTGATAGTCTTTGTGCTGCAGAGTCGCGAGCAAGCGGTTGACGACTGGGGCAGATTTGCTGATTGGCATATGAACTGTCCTGGTGTTGGGAAACCCCGCAAAACCACATATGGCGCTCTGGCAATGCAATCCTGATAGTGGATAAGAGCCAGAGACGTTTGATGGCCCATGGGTACAGGCTCCGCAGTATGGATTGAAACCTGACGACTGTCTGGACGCTAGCGCACATAAGAGTTCAGGATGTTAGCCCTGTTATGTTCGATAACGTAAAGAACTGCTCGTTGCTGGCGCCGATACTGATTGCAATTTCGATGTGCAGGATGCCGCGATTCACATGCAAACGAGAAAAAATAAAATGATTCAGAGAATGCAGTTATCAATGTTAAAGGGAAGCCGTAGTTTGATATTGCGCCCTGTAACCGTAACCACCGCCAGGCTCATGGGAACCGCAGTTGTGGGGTTACTGATGCTTACCACCTGTGCCTCTTCAGCACCGAGCGCAGACTTGCTGGCTGCAGAGATGGCAATTGCGGATGCCGATCGCGCAGGTGTTGCGGACTATTCCTCCGTCGAACTGAACAAGGCACGCGATAAACTTACGGCGGCACTCAACGCGATGCAACTGAAGGAAATGGGCCATGCCCAGCGCCTCGCCCAGGAGGCGCGTGTTGACGCTGAACTCGCTTCCGCCCTGGCAGAAGTGGCCAGGGACAGAATGGTCAACGAGAAAATGCAAAAAAGTATCGATGTGCTGAAGCCGGAAATGCAGCGCAATACAGGAGAAAAAATATGAAACAGCCAGTCCGAATGGTTAGAACTCTTATTGCCGTCGCGGTGTCATCCGTGATTCTTGCGGGATGCATGACGACAGCAGTTCAGCCGCAGGGTGCAGTCGACACTTGCAACAAGTTGACGCAACTGCAGTCTGACTCGCTGCTGGCAAATCGTGCGCCAAGCGCAATCGAGGACGCAGAACTTGCGGCACGTTTTGCCGAGGAACCGCAGCTGGATCAGGCCATAGATCTTGCCACGGAGCAGGGTGCCAGACATTTCTGCGGCGTGGATTAATCGGCATCAGGCCACTTGTAATCGTCCTGTCATCGACATACAAACGTAAACCGCTCTCCATAAGTTGTTGGGGTTTCCTGGTGTATTGTGCTGGACGATACAGGTGCCACGGTAGAGCACGCACCGGATACCACTCCCCGTTTTGTGACTCGTAATCGTTACTTTCTAATCTAACCATTTGCGCAGATTTGCCAAAGTTTTCAGAGACAGAATCGATTAATGGGAGTCTTTCACCTAGTTTTAGAGCTCTGTCCAGTAGGATGTCGATACGAAAAGCATGGTCCTGACTTGAATCAGTAATCATCGCTGTCAGTGGTTCTCCTCTTTCAATCATGCCTCCAACGATCCAGGAGCGGAACTGACGAACTTCGTTTCCATTCACCGATAGGCCGATCAGATGATGCCCCATATCTACAGATATAAGTTCCAGATTCAATCGTTCACCAACACCAAACACTGACCCTTTATGCGCTAGATAATCCTGTCCATTTAAGCTTACACGGTATGGATGATTAACGGGAGACGGGAAGGTTTGTTTACTGCTGCACTAACAAGTTGAGGTATCACTAAACCGGTTCCTGATGCAAAAGAACTCAATAGAAACTGGCGTCGATTCATTAGAGTTTAGCTCCTAAATATGAAGAGTTATTATACTATATTCAGCAATATTATATTTCTATTTAAATGCTATTAATCAATTAGTTATTTAACTTATTTAAAGTTTTTTATAGATTTAAGTACAGGCGGATTATGGTGATAGTTAAGGCTGATCAAGGATGGAAATTACACGGTCAAATGCCTCGCTAGAGTAACTTCAATGGAATCTAGTCGAACCGTCCGAAGGCCACCAGAAAGCTGATTCCGGTGGCCTTTTGCTATTGCATTAAACGCTTGTCCAGCCTTCATCCGGTTCGAATCGATCACCGAAGCGTTGCTGATAAATTTTCATATTTTGCTGGATTGAATTTACCCCGGAATCTTTACCATAGTTTAACGGGCCACCTCGGAAAGGGGCAAAACCGGTACCAAAGATGACACCAGCGTCGAGTAAATCCAGATCATCCACGATGCCTTCACGGAGACAGGCTGCAGATTCGTTTAATAATCGATATATCAGGCGGTTTTGAATCTCCTGCTGCAACCCCATATTGGCATCATGATCTTTAATCGGGTGGCCTTTTTTGTATTGATAAAAGCCCGAGCCAGTTTTCTTGCCCAGAGTTTTTGCGGCGACCATTTTTTTGAGGATTTCAGGCACCTGAAAACCACTAAAGCTGGACAGGTTGGTCGCTACTGAAAGGCAGATATCCAGGCCAACGGCATCTGCTAATTCGACTGGGCCCATCGGCATTCCAAAATCAATGGCTGCTTTATCGATCGCCTCGATGGCGATTCCTTCCTCATGCAAGGTTACCGCTTCAATCAGATAGGGCACCAGAATACGGTTGACCAGAAATCCGGGCGAACTCTTGACCGGAAGCGGTAATTTACCGATATGCAGACTGAATGCCGATGCCTGATTTACCACACTGGCAGGGGTGTCGTCTTTTTTCACAATCTCAACCAGTGGCATCATTGCGACCGGATTGAAAAAATGTAATCCCACTAAACGTTCTGGTTGTTGCAGGGCTGCGGCCAGCGTTTCCAGCGGAATACTGGACGTATTGGTGGCGAGCACCGCATCTTTTCTCATGCGTGGCTCTATGTCTTTATAGATCGCATGCTTGGCCTCTATGTTTTCGAAAATAGCCTCAATGATCACATCGGCGTGAGCGACACCATTTCCATCACAGTCCGGTATCAGTCGATCGATGGCCTGATTGCGCTCATGCTGAGTTTTTAATTTACGTGCAAACAACTGGTGCGCTCTGGCAAAAGCATTGCTAAGGTATTTGGCTTCACGTTCCTGCAGGGTCACTCGAAATCCTTTTAAGGCGCACCATGCTGCAATATCTCCACCCATGATCCCCGCACCGATGACATGCACATGCCGGGGTTGGAATGTATGCTTGTCAGCAAGCCCTTTAAGACGCGATTGAAGAAAAAATACCCGAATCAAATTGCGTACCGTTTCGCCCTGAACCAGGCTGGCGACCGATTTTGCCTCCTGTTCCATCATCGATGGGCTGCCATAGTATTTATTCCAGACATCAAGCAATGCATAGGGAGCAGGGTAGTGCTCTATGGATGCTTTTTTTGCGACCTGCTTTTTCATTATGAAAGTCACCAGCGATCTTATCAGCGGGAGTGAAAGCAGGGTGCCTGTCCAGGGCAGTTTTCTTTTCGGAGGCGTCGTTAGCGCTATGTGGGTGACGGCACGGGTTAACTGGCGTTCAGGCTGGACATAGTCGACCAGACCAATTTTCTTCGCATCTCTGGCACTTAAGGCCCTGCCGCTCAGCATCATTTCAAGAGCCTGAAAAGGATTGACCAGACGAGTCAGGCGTACAACACCACCAAATCCGGGGTGGATGCCGAGCTTAACCTCGGGTAGTCCAATACGTGTGGATGGGTTGTCAGAGGCGATTCGGTAATCACAGGCAAGAACCAGTTCAGTGCCGCCACCCATGCAGAACCCATCGATCAGCGCAATTGTCGGACAACTGAGAGCTTCAATTTTATTAAACACACCTTGCCCACGCCGGATCAGTATCAGAGCTTCCTGCTGATTAGTCACCTGCAGAAACTCATTGATATCGGCACCAGCGATAAATCCACTCGATTTTGCGGATTTAAATACCACGGCTAGCGGTAACTCCCTGTGAATTTTATCCAGTATAGAATCCAGTTGTTGCAAAACCTCGGCTGAAAGTACATTGGTAGAGGCATCCTTCTGATCTAGAATCAGCCATAAAATGCCCTGCTGATCAATGTCTGAACGCCAGTGCGAAGTATTTTTAGTCAATAGTGAATTAGCCATTTTTACACGCCCTCCCGTTCAATTAACATCGCGCCACCCTGACCACCACCAATACACAGGGACGCAATGCCGCGTTTAGCTGATTTTGCCTGCAGTATTTTAGCCAGATGCAATACGATGCGTGCTCCACTGGCCCCGACAGGATGTCCAAGGCTGATACCACCACCATGGATATTAAGTCTATCCATCGGGATTTCTCCTATCGCGCTACGAATGCCGAGGTGCTCAATACAATATTTTTTATCCTTTAGCGCTTCAACCACGGCCAGAACCTGAGCAGCGAAAGCTTCGTTGATTTCCCAGTAATCGATCGACTCCGCTTTCAATCTGCGTGATCGCAGGAGAGGTGCTATGGCATGTGCAGGCCCCAGACCCATTTCATCAGGAGCCAGCCCAGCCCAGTGTGTGGTGACCAGACGTGCAAGAACCGGCAGGTTATGTTTTTCAACCGCTTCGGCGCTCGCCAGCACCAGACTGGCGGCACCGTCGGTAATCTGAGAGCTGTTACCGGGAGTGACTGTACCAAAAGGCTTATCAAAAGCCGGTTTTAGCTTACCCAACTTCTCGATGGATGAGTCAGCGCGTACGCCCTCATCCAGATCATATAAGTTTCCCTTTTGATCAAAAATTGGCACGATTTCTGGCAGTTCATGGTTTTTCTGAGCCAGTAAAAGTCGCTGATGGCTTTGTACCGCATAACGATCCATCATCTCGCGCGTAATGCCAAAACGATACGCTATTTTTTCAGCGGTCTGACCCATCGACAGACCCACAACCGGATCTTTAAGGCCATTCAGCAGGGCAATTACTGGAGCAAAATAGGCCGGACGAAGTTGCCAGAGCACTTTAATTTTGGCTGACAAAGAACGCGCTCCCCACCAGTTCGCCAGCCAGTTCACCATGTTGTCATGTAATAACAGCGGCGCACGGCTCATGGCTTCTATACCACCAGCGAGGATCAGATCGGATCGCCCATCGGCAATCGATAAGGCGGCATTATCCAATGACTGCATACCGGATGCACAGTTTCTATGAACCGTATAGGCAGGGACTTTATCGCCGCAACCAAGTCTGAGAGCGACAATACGACTGATATTCGCTTCATCAGAGCCTGGCATGGCCGCACCAAAAATGACTTCGTCAAAAGCATCCGCTTCAAAAGGCATTTTTTGTAACAGCGCTCTGGATGCATTAATCGCGAGGTCGGTATGTTTGAACGGCCCTGGTTTACCTCTGGCTTTTAGAAATGGTGTTCGACATCCGTCGATAATATAGACCGGTCTGGCGTAATCAATTTTTTTAAGAGCCATGTGAGTTCCTGATGGTTAGTTTAGGGTGATTTTTTTTTGTTATTAGAGATATAGACTAACTGAATCAGAAATAATTTCTATAAGTTTTAAAATGAAACTTTGATGTCTTGAGCTGATCTGGAATAAACCCATGATCATCCAATATAGGAATGTTTAAAAAAAAAGCGGGGGCTAAGTCTGGTTGGCGTTTAAGGAAATGATGCTGATGGCGCTGGCCGGACAGACCCTAATACAAAAACCACAGCCATTACAGGGGCTCTGATCAATAGACACTTTACGGCGTTTATCAAATTTGTATAACTTATCGGGACAGACGCTATAACAGGACATACAGATAATGCCATTCCAGGCATGACAGACATCTTTGTCGAGATGCGCTTTGCCAATAATTGCCTTATCCGGGCCTGGGAGTTTATGGCTTATTGCAGGACAGGCATGGTTACATTCGTTACAAAAGGTACAACCATTATTGCTAAAATCGAGATAAGGCTGGCCGTAATATTGATGTTCTTTTGAGTGTAAGCTGATGATGTTTTGCGGGCAACTATCGGCGCAGATTCCTGTGCATTCAAGGCAATTCTCAGCCGAAGCAATAGATAGTAAACCTGGCGGATAAAGGCCCCGGCGGGTTAACTGTTTTTTTACCTGCTCTCTTCCTTCGTGGGTCAGAATAGTTGCGGTAAAAAAGCCACGGCGGGAAGGATTTACAGGTGTATTGCTCATATCTAAAGGATGGAGACATCAATTCAGCGTTTTAGCGACTGAACTGATGTTTTTTAATCCATGGTCAATTAGTTGGAGAAGGTATTTCCAACTAAGGGTTGAGCATCTGACATCTGTACATGACACAAAGTACAGTTATAGCGCGCACCAGCGACATCTTCTGATTCACCCTGGACCTTAAAAGAACCATAGTGAGAGTCCGGCATAGGCACCCTGACACCCATTTTCCACTCATAACCAATATATTTTCTGCGGTCATGACAATCGATACATTCATTTTCTTCTCTGGTGATAGGCAGGTATTCCGTCAGAGTGTGTGCCACCTGAGATGGTAAGGTTGAATAGGCTACGGGTAAACGTTCGTTTTCACCAGTTTCCTGCCCACTGTAGTGTGATACCATAGGTGTAGGCGTATCAAATACACTCTCCTTACTTAAACCCATATTAATATCATCTACAATCGCTGACTCTGCAGCATTGTTTAAAGGTACCTGGCTACAGCCAAAGATGGCTACGACCACACCCGTCAGTAAAAATAATCTTTCAGTTTTCATGCTATTTTTCTCCCATGGTCTGTTTCATTCAGATTGTCAGTTTTAGTGGTTAGATTTTGTTGATTGTTGATGGTTAATTCCTGTTTTTTTATCCACGGTTTTAAGTCAAACTTCAGAGTATTTTCCGGGCACACGCCGATGCAGCGAGCACAGTTCGTACATTCGCCGGCAGAAATATATCCCTTGCTTGTAGCCTGCTTAAAATCCAGAACCTGAGGTTCCGGACAAACCGTCACGCATTCCACACAATGAGTACAGGTGGGTGCATCAAACTTGATGCGTAATAATGAGAATCTGCCAACAATTGAATAAAAGGCACCTAAAGGGCAGAGATGTCCACACCATCCATCTTTCAGGATGAAAGCGTCAAATATAAAAATACCGAGAAGAATAGCCCAGCCAGAGCCAAGGCCAAAAATGACTTCTCGATGGAATATACTGATCGGACTGATCCATTCGAATGCCGCGACACCGGTTATCGCGGAGAGTACCAGTGCTAAAACCAGTATGGTGTAGCGAAACCTTCGACTAATCTGGACTGCATTTTGTATATTCAGTTTTCGACGTACCCTGCTGGCAAGGTCACTAACCATATTGATCGGACAAACCCATGAGCACCAGACACGACCGCCTGCAATAAAATAAAACGCCAGAACGATGAGGGTGCCGGTTAGCACCTCCGATAAGAGTGTGTTCTGTGTTGCAAGTATTTGTAAAACGGCAAAGGGATCCGCTAATGGGATAAAACCCAGCAGTAGAGAACTGGATAAATTACCACTGATAACAGGCAGTTCATTATAATTCCAGGCCCAGTGCGCAGAGCCGAAAAATAAAAGCAGGGTAGAAAGCTGGGTGATACGTCTTAGAATCAGGTATTTCCAGACGCCCAGTTTTCCGCTAAGAGTATCCGGCATGACGAAAGGCCTGACCGGTTTTCCGTTAGGTCCTATCTTTGCCTGCCTGTTGGCGTTTTTGATATTGCTCACTGTCGGGCTCACTATAGGTCACCCGTATTCAGGTAATCCAGGCCGCCCGGTTCAACATCTACTGAAGTATCCGAGCGCATCTTTTCGGGGGTGAATTCCTGCGTGATGGCACCCTCATTCTCCCAGCCGAGACGATAATGTTCACCCACAGAACCTTGCACCAGCTCAGGATGGACTATTTTAATTGCGGCTTCATCGGTCGGGCAGGCTTTCTCACAAATACCACAACCGGTGCAGGCATCACTATGCACCAGTGGAACGAACATAGCGTGTTTGCTGAGCTTACGCGGGTGGTGTTCGACGGTTATTGCGGAGTCTTTGACCGGGCATTCGCGATGGCAAATTTCACAGCGTAAACCGAGCCAGGATAAACAATTTTCAATATCAATGACGGCCAGTCCCATACGCGCATCTTCAATATTTTCCAGTTTTGGTGTTAACGCGCCGGTAGGGCAGGCCTTCATGCAGGGAATATCCGGACACATGTAACAGGGGATATCGCGTGCAATAAAATAGGGGGTACCAATCGGAGTTTGATCGCTGGTATTCGCCAGTTTTAACGTGTCATAAGGACAGGCTGTTACACACTGCCCGCATTTAATACATTTCGCATTAAAATCTTTTTCATCTAAAGCACCCGGAGGTCGCATAGCGGAAGGCATGGCACGGGCTTCTTTTTGCAGCAGCGATGCCCAGATTAAACCTCCCGTTGATGCAATAGCAACATTTTGGGTGATGCCTTTCAAAAACTTACGGCGTGCTTTAAGTGAAATAGAATTCATTTATTATTGGATTCAAAAAGCAAGTACCCTGCAACATTGAAACGAGGCAGGGTACTCATTCCTGTTTTCTAGGCCTTATACACTTTGACAGCGGCTTTTTTAAAGTCTGTTTCTTTAGACATCGGGCAGGTCATGTCGATACAGATTTTGTTTACGAAAACGCCTTCATCAAAAAACGGAGCAAACGTGTATCCCTTGGGTGGACGATTACGACCCTGGGTTTCCAGTACCGCTTTGATCTTACCCCGACGCGACTCTATCCAGACGATATCATTACGGGCCAGCTTGCGATTCGCCGCATCATCCGGATGCATCCATAGCAGGGCTGTCGGAACCGCACGGTGCAGTTCTGGAACCCGCCGTGTCATGGTACCTGTGTGCCAGTGTTCAAGTACACGTCCGGTTGAAAACCACAGGTCATAGTTGGCATCCGGTTGTTCTGGAGGTGCCGCATAAGGGCGGAAAAATATCTTCGCTTTGTGTGCCAGGCTGGTGCTTTCCTTATTCGTAATTCCATCCAGGTCACCACTTTTAAGTGACTTCAGGGCCGGTCCATAGAAGTCGAAGCCGCTGCCTTTTGCAACATACGAATCATATTCTTCATTAAATCGCCATTCTGTTTCCTTACCGTCGATAACGGGCCATTTCAGACCCCGAACGTCATCTCGCATATAGGTATCAAAATCGGCAAGATCATGTGCGTGACCCACACCAAACTGTCTGTATTCGTTGAATAACGCCTTTTCAGGGAACCAGCCGTCACCGAGCCAGTCGGATGTACTGTTTGCATGGCCTTTTGCAACAGCAGGGTCCGGCCAGACGACCTTTTTGTTTTCTTCATGCGCGAACAGGACATCGTAGAGTGTATCTTCGGGTGAATAACCCATCGCTTTGGCTTCAGTCAGGACATCGGGTAATTTTCCATCCTCAAAGCCATCCGATTTAAGACCCGGAATGCTTTTTTCACCCCAGACGTCCTTGAGTTGGAAGCGTTTGGAGAATTCCAGCATTTGCCAGACATCGGTACGCGCATCGCCAGGTGCATTCACCTGTTGACGCCAGCCCTGGGTACGACGCTCAGCATTGCCGTACAACCCCCATTTTTCGTAAATCATGGAGGTCGGTAGAATTAGATCAGCAACCTTGGCTGATACCGTAGGGTAGGGGTCTGAACAAACTACAAAGTTATCCATTTCCCGTGCAGCTTTAATCCAGTGATTTGCATTAGCAGAAGCCTGGAAAGGATTGTTTACCTGTACCCAGGTAAAGCCAATCTCGCCGTCTTCCAACCCACGCAATATTTTCATAATATGCGTGCCGACTTTAGGGTTCAGTGTTTTAGCAGGTAATTTCCAGAGACCTTCCGAAAATGCACGGTGTTTCGGATTATTAACCACCAGGTCAGCCGGTAACCGATGAGCAAAGGTACCTACTTCGCGTGCGGTTCCGCAGGCTGAAGGCTGGCCGGTGAGTGAAAAAGCGCCGTTACCCGGCATCGCCTGCTTGCCTAATAACAGATGCACCATATAAGCCTGCTCGTTGACCCAGCTACCTCGGTAATGCTGGTTCATGCCCATCGTCCAGAAACTCACCACCTTACGGCTTTGTTCTATATAAGCATCGGCCAGTTGAACTAACTTATTTTTGTAAGATTCAAGCGATTCGTCCGCATCAGCTTTCGATAAATTGGCAACAAAATCGAGAGTGTAGGGTTCTACTCCACGTTTAAACTCTTCAAACTGTATGAGCCAGTGCTTGACAGGAACTTTAGTATTTTCCTGTTTAACTATCATTCCGGCCTTTTTACGCTGGGCAATGGCTTCATCTGCATCCAATACGATTTCGAGTTCTTTTGCCTGAATATCTTTTTCAGCATCGTAGGCATATTTACTGGTTGGACGCATACCGTAGCCAATGTCATAAGGTCCGGTTGCAAACACACAGTGTTTATTAACAAAATCGTGGTTGACGGCATCACGTTTAACAATTTCACGTGCGATGTAGTTCCAGATAGCCAGATCGGTACCCGGTTTGAAAACGATTTCGAGATCCGCGATATCTGAAGTTTGATTCGAGCAGGTCGTCAAATTGATTAACTTGACGTGGTCTTCATCTGCCAGTTTACGATCCGAAACGCGCGCCCATAAGATAGGGTGGCATTCCGCCATATTGGCGCCCCAGGTTACCACGGTGTCCGTATATTCAATATCATCGTAGTTACCGGACGGTTCATCGATACCAAAGGTCTGGATAAAACCAACCACTGCCGATGCCATGCAATGGCGCGCATTTGGATCTATATTGTTACTGCGAAAGCCTGCTTTCATGAGTTTGGCGGCGGTATAGCCTTCTGGAATCGTGTATTGCCCGGAACCCATAATTGAAATGCCTGCTGGGCCTTTTTCGTTATACGTTTTTTTGAATTGCTTTTCCATTTCATCAAAAGCTCGATCCCAGCTGACCGCTACAAATTTTCCCTGCTTATCAAACTTTCCATCGGTCATTCTGAGTAGAGGTTTGGTCAGGCGATCCTTGCCGTACATGATTTTGCCATTAAAATAGCCCTTGATGCAGTTCAATCCCCGGTTTACAGGAGCATCCGGATCACCTTTAGTCGCAACAATTCGACCTTCTTTCGTGGCGACCATAATGCCGCAGCCCGTTCCACAAAAACGGCATACAGATTTGTCCCATTGCCAGTCTTTCTCAGCTTCCTTTGCAGCGCTTGCCTGAACGGAGCTGACGGGAATACCGACGGTTGCAGCTGCCGAAGCTGCGACGCTTGTTTTAAGAAATTCACGGCGGTTGATATCTAACATTTGACCTCCAGGGTGTTTTTTCAGGCTTCAGCCAGTTTTAGTTTTGATTAATTATTTAGATATTCTGGAATGCTGCAGCTGTCAGCCATCAGCGTTCCACAGGTGGCATCGATATCTTCCAGCTCTGAACTGGGATACAGGTTGCGGTCTTCGCCAAAATAATGCTCGACCATTTCCGCAACGATAATACCGGGAATTTTTTTGATTTTTTTTAAGCCTTCAACTTCGTCATGAATGGCTTCAGCTTCCTGGATGATGATAATTTTCCCGCTGGAGGGATCGTTGTGATACACCTCAACACCTTGTAGGTTATTCAGGGTACTAATCATATTCAGGGTATTGTGTGGAACTGTGGTGACCAATATAGCGGATATGTTCATTGTCTCTTCGCGTCTGCTCAATAATTGAAACTGATTAAGGCTAAGTAGATTTTAGGGAATCAATGATTTGAAATAGATATCGGAATCTAGCCCTAAAATAACAGTTATAAATTTAGGGCTATTGATAACATATAGTATTTTCAGCTGTACTTGATAAATGTCAAATCTAGAAGCTGGCTAAAAGCTTCTGGTGGTTTTATTGATATAGGTTTTATATGCGCATAATGTATATTATGTAAAGTTGCATAGGGGTTAAAGCTAAGTCTAGAAACGAAGGGCTACCTGTCAAAAATGAATAGTTTTATTTAACAGGAGAAAATCAATGGC
>JACKQG010001153.1_pt1 | contig 37084 bp, 40 predicted proteins | sample 8237621 | NCBI WGS metagenome assembly JACKQG01 (sample SAMN15677084, study PRJNA649215) | marine metagenome | biome: marine; feature: Black Sea; material: saline water; isolation source: suspended particulate matter (SPM) from the Black Sea western gyre | collected 2013-06-09/2013-06-10 | depth... | reverse complement strand
TTCCTTTAAAATCAGTATGCATAGCAAACCAATAAGTGCGTTTAAGTATTTTTTTTCCATTTATTTCATAAGTATGGTAGGTATCTTGTAAAGTATTTAAAATACTTAATCCTAAAATCCCACACTCTTCTTGGACTTCACGAATTGCACACTCTTTTATATTTTCATTCTGTTCCAATTTCCCTTTTGGCAAATCCCATTTATTATTTCTGAAAATCATAAGTAATTGACATTCATCATTATAAACCAATCCTCCTGCAGCTTCAATTAATGAATAATCAGCACAGAAAATTTCCCAATTATCAGTTATAATTTTTGGCTCATTATTAATGTAAACTTTATATTTTTGCGGCATGATATATGATATTGATATTGCTAAACAAGTTGCTAAATCTTTATTGCAAATAAACGCAATTATTTTAAAACCCAACACCCCATTTGTATGGGCAGCAGGTTGGAACTCTCCAATTTACTGTGATAACCGAAAAACGCTATCATATCCTGAAATAAGAAATTACATAAGACAAGGATTAGCAGCAATTGTAAAAAATCATTATAAAGGTGCCAATGTAATTGCTGGGGTAGCAACAGCCGGAATCCCTCATGGAGCTTTAGTTGCTGAAGAGTTAGGTCTACCGTTTATCTATGTTAGAGCAAAAGCAAAAGAACACGGAAAACAAAATCAAATTGAAGGGCATTTTGAAGAGGGGCAATCAGTTGTATTGGTTGAGGACTTAATTAGTAGCGGGAAAAGTAGCTTAGATGCTGCTAGCGTTTTAAAAGAAGCAGGAATGCAAGTAAAAGGGATAGTTTCCATCTTTACTTACGGCTTTGATGCAGCAACTGAAAACTTTAAAACTGCCGATTGTGAGTATGTGTCTTTATGCGACTACAACACCTTATTACCACAAGCAATAGAATCACAATATATTGAAGAATCAGATTTAGCTATCCTGAAACAGTGGAGAGAAAATCCATCAATTTGGAAAAAATAAAAATATGGCAACATTTACATCACCAGAAGTAATCGTAAATAGAAGTGCTGAAGATTTCTTTATTAAAATTGGAGATCTTAACAACCTAAAAGAGATAATGCCTTCCTCTATAAAGGATTTTGAAAGTACGGCAAGTACTTGCTCTTTTAAAATGAAAGGAATGCCAGCCCTTAATTTAGAATTAGGAGAGAAAACTCCCTTTTCAAAAATTTCCTTAACAGCCAAAGGAAGTCAAGTGCCTTTTTCTTTGGATTGTTTTATTACTGAAAAAGGAAATCAATGTCAAGCCCGTTTAGAAATAAATGCTGAGCTAAATATGATGATGAAAATGATGGTTGAAAAACCATTAACACAGTTTTTGGATGTACTATCAAGTAAAATGGAAAAGTTCTAAAATAAATATTTTACTTGCTGATTCTCAAATGCAGTAATGCTATCGTCTTCAAGCTGAATAAGTAATTTTCCACTTTCACTTACTCCTTTTATTATTCCCATAAACTGCTTATTATCACTTTCAAAAGCTGCTGGTGTATCTTTTAGAAATAAGGCTTTCAGATATTCATTTGTCTGATTTTCACCCTTTTTTAAGCGAATCAATCGTGTGGACAGAAAACTTAAGAATTGCTCTTGTATTTCTAAAACCTCATATTCTTTATTTAGCTGCAACCTTAAGGAAGTAGCCTTGGGTAAATAGTGCTTAAATACAAGCTGATTTACATTAAAACCTAGCCCAATTACTGAATGAGTAATGTAATTTCCTTGTAATTTATTTTGCATCAATATGCCAGCAATTTTTTGCTTGTTTACCAAAATATCATTTGGCCATTTTATTAAAGCCTCAATACCTAAACTTTTAAGCAAATCGCACACTGACAAAGCAGCTATTTTGCTAATTAAGGATTGCTCATCAAGTTTTAATTTAGGTTCAATAACAACTGATAGCAATAGATTTTCGTTTGCATTGCTTTCCCAAGCTTTTCCTCTTTGCCCATTTCCACCACTTTGAAAATTGGCAGTAACTACTAATCCTTCTTTAAAAACTAGTGAATCTTTCAAACTTAACGTGTAATCGTTTGTTGAATCTATGGTTTCTAATTTTATGTGATTTATAGTAAACAAAGCAGCCTAATTTTTTAGAAATTATTGGTTTAAATAATGTATTTTCGCAGACGCAAATCTAAAAATAAATATGGCTAAAAAAATTGATGAAACAAATATTCTATTAGAAAACATAATAGACGCAATAAAAGATGTAAAGGGACTAGAAATTGTTTCCTTGGATTTAAGAAAGTTAGACTCTGCAATAAGTAAATATTTTGTTATTTGTACAGGTACTTCAAGCACTCATGTAAACGCAATTGAAGGAAGTATTAAAAAAACAATTTCAAAGGACTTAGGCGAAAAGCCATTTCATACTGAAGGAAATAGAGTTGGAGAGTGGATATTAATGGATTACTCAGATATAATCGTACACATTTTTCAAGAAAAAACAAGAGCTTTTTATAATATTGAGGACTTTTGGGGTGATGCAGAATTCAAAAATTACAAAGAATAAAAGAATTTAGAAATGGATAAAAAAAAGAAATCAGGTTTACCAGAGGGGTTAAAAGGTTTTAAATTCAAAATCTACTGGTTGTACGCAATCATATTTGTGTTTTTTATTGGCTTACAATTTATAGGTACTGAAGTAACAAAACCTACTAATTGGCAGGAATTCAACCTAACAATGTTACAAGACGGTAAGGTTGACAAAGTAGTGATTGTAAATAAAGACAAGGCCTACATATATATTAAAAAAGAATTTTTATCAGAAGAACAGTTTAAGAAAGTAGGAAAGAAAGCTTTTGGTGATGCACCAAATTTAGGTCCTCATTTTTACTTTGAAATCGGTTCGGTAGAAACCTTTAGTAATGATTTAAAAGATGCCCAAATAGCATTTGATAATGAGGATAAGATATCCCCACTCTATGAAACACAAAAAGATATATTTGGTGATATTTTAGGTTGGATTTTACCTTTAGCTTTCTTTGTTTTTATTTGGTTATTCATTATGAAAAAAATGGGTGGTGGCGCTGGTGGTGCTGGTGGACAAATATTTAATATCGGAAAAACTCAAGGTAAATTAGTAGCCAAAGAAGATATAAAAATAACTTTTGATGATGTTGCAGGGTTAGAAGGTGCTAAAGAAGAAATTACTGAAATAGTTGACTTCCTGAAATCTCCAGAAAAATACACCAAATTAGGGGGTAAAATTCCTAGAGGTGCTATGCTTATCGGTCCTCCTGGTACAGGAAAAACATTGCTTGCCAAAGCAGTTGCTGGTGAGGCAAAAGTACCTTTCTTCTCTTTATCAGGTTCTGATTTTGTAGAAATGTTTGTTGGGGTTGGTGCTAGCCGTGTGCGTGATTTATTTAAACAAGCAAAGGAAAAAGCTCCATCTATTATCTTTATTGATGAAATAGATGCTATTGGTCGTGCAAGAGGGAAAAATGCAATGACAGGAAGTAATGATGAAAGAGAAAATACTCTAAATCAGTTATTAACTGAAATGGATGGTTTTGGTACAAATTCAGGAGTAATTGTAATGGGTGCTACTAACAGAGCTGATGTTTTAGACAAAGCTTTGACCAGAGCAGGAAGATTTGACAGACAAATATTTGTTGATTTACCGGATTTACTAGAGCGTAAAGCTATATTTGAAGTACATTTAAAACCAATCAAATTGGCTGAAAGTATGGATGTTAATTTCTTGTCCAGACAAACTCCAGGTTTCTCAGGAGCTGATATTGCCAATGTCTGTAATGAGGCTGCTCTTATTGCTGCCAGAAAATCAAAAAATGAAGTTGATAAACAAGATTTTATTGATGCTGTTGATAGAATTATAGGTGGCTTAGAGAAAAAGTCAAAAATTATTTCTCCTGGAGAAAAGAAAACAATTGCTTATCATGAGGCAGGACATGCAACAGTAAGTTGGATGTTAGAGTACGCTTCTCCCCTAGTAAAAGTAACTATTGTTCCTAGAGGAAAATCATTAGGAGCTGCCTGGTACTTGCCAGAAGAAAGACAATTAACAACTACCGAACAAATGCTTGATGAAATTTGTGCTGCTATGGGAGGGAGAGCTGCTGAGGAAGTTTTCTTTGGTAGAATTTCAACTGGTGCTTTATCTGACCTTGAAAAAGTAACAAAAATGGCTTACGCTATGGTAAGCATGTATGGCTTAAGCAAGGAAATAGGAAATATCTCTTATTACGATTCTTCAGGGCAACAATCTGGTTTTACTAAACCATATTCTGAAGAAAGAGCTCAGCTAATTGACAAAGAAGTAAGTAGAATATTAGAAGAGGAATATACTAGAGCTAAAGAAGTACTAACTAGCAATAAAGATAAAGTTGAAAAACTTGGTGCTGAATTATTAGAAAAGGAAGTGATCTTTAAAGCTGATTTAGAAACTATATTTGGAGCTAGAAAATGGAAGTCCTATGAAGAAGAGCAACTTATTAAGATGGATGAAGAAAAAACTGAATCTGACAAATTAGCAAAAGCAGCAAAAAAAGTAAAAGCAGAAGAGAAGAAAGCTAAAGCAGCAAAGGAGAAGGAAACTAAAGCAACTGAAGAAAGTGTAAATGATAAAAGTTCTTAGTACTGATAACCCAAATAAAGCTGCAATTGTAAAACAAATGCTAGAAGAAAATAACATTAAGGTTGTACTACTTAATAAACAAGATTCTTCTTATTTAATGTTTGGTTTAGTTGAGCTGTATGTACAGGAAGATCAGGTAGAAAAAACAGAGAATTTACTTAAAGAAATTAACAATGAACGAAACACTTAAAAGAGCATTATCAGGATTTGTTTATGTGCTTATCATGTGGTTCGGAACTTCTTTTTCTGAGTTATCATTCCATATTTTATTTTTAGTTCTAGGCATTGTTTCAATTTATGAAATGTGGAAACTAAGGAAAGGAAAATCTAAAGTTTATGCTTTTGTATATGTACTACTACCCTTTTTTCTGATTCATTTTTTCGGAAAGATAGAAATTCTTAATTTTAATTTTGTATTTGACCCCTCTCTTATTTTGTTAATGTTCATTCTTACTTGGACTTTTGACACCTTTGCCTATCTATTTGGTGTACGCTTTGGAAAAACAAAAATCATGCCTTCTATTTCTCCTAAAAAATCGTGGGAGGGCTTTGCAGGCGGTTTTATTTTCACTGTTATTGCTTCTTTCATTACTACTCATTATTTCCTAAAAGTAGACAATAGTATTGCTTTAGCAATGAGCCTATTTTTACCTTTCACCGCTACACTTGGTGATTTTACAGAATCCTATTTCAAACGACAAGCTGGCGTAAAAGATTCAGGAAACTTTATACCTGGACATGGAGGAATGCTCGACAGAATGGATGCTTTTATGATTACCATTCCAGTATTATACATTTACTTAAATATCATTTAATATGAAATTACACAAAGAAGGAAACGCAACCCTAACAATTGAAATTTTAGCTTTTAGTTTATTTAACTATTTAGCCTACACTTATGCACATGAATATGTAGCTTGTTTTACAACTGCAATCACAGGGTTTTTATTCATTATGACTTTAAACTTTTTTCGTATTCCAAAGCGTGAGTTCGAAAGAAAAGAAGGAATAGTTTATGCCCCTTGTGATGGTAAAGTAGTGGTTATTGAAGAAACTGAAGAAACTGAGTTCTATAAGGACAAAAGAATACAAGTAAGTATTTTTATGTCGCCTTTAAATGTACACAACCAAGTTTACCCTATTAGTGGGCAGGTAAAGTATACAAAATACCATCCTGGTAAATTTTTGGTTGCTTGGCACCCTAAGGCATCAACTGATAATGAAAGGAGTACTGTAGTAGTTGAAAATGATAAAATCTCTATTCTTTTTAGACAAATTGCAGGTGCAGTTGCTCGTAGAATTATGACTTACTCAAAAGAAAATGACAGAGCAAATGTAGCTGATGAATTCGGATTTATTAAGTTTGGATCGAGAGTAGATTTATTCTTCCCAATAGGAACAAAAATAAACACACAATTAGAAGAAAAAGTAACTGGAGGACAAAGTGTAATTGCTAGTTATTAGTTAAAGAGATATATTTAAACTATTTTACTATATTTGCCTAAAATAAATTAAAAACAACAAAAATGAAAAAAATATCAATCGTACTTTTAGCTGTATTCTTTATTGGAATCGCTAATGTAAACGCTCAATCTGATGCAACTACTGAAACTGTAGTAGGAATTGAAGAAGTAAAAGAAGTAAAAACGTGTGCTAAATCTGGGAAAGTTTGTGATGCAACTTGTGAAAACAAGAAAAACGGAACTTGTTGTAAAGGTGAGAAAAAGAAATCTTGTTCTAAATCAGAAAAAGCTTCTTGCTCAAAAAGTAAAGCTAAATGTTCTAAATCAGAAAAAGCTTCTTGCTCAAAAAGTAAAGAAGGTTCATTTAACTTTGACAAGTCTAATAGCTATGGAGATAATAAATCTTCTTGTAGTAAAGCAGGTAAAAAGAAAGTATGTTGTAAAAAAGAAGCTACAGCAACATCTATCAAATAGATATAATTTAACATCATAAAAGCCACACTACGTGTGGCTTTTTTTATACCCAAAAATATGGAATTTTTACCTGAAGTAATTGAAGACTATGCTACAACGCATACCACTGAAGAATCTCAACTATTAGCGGCACTTAACCGAGAAACTTGGGCCAATGTAATGATACCCAGAATGCTTTCTGGACATTTACAAGGGAGAATTCTTTCCCTATTTAGTAAACTAGTTTCCCCTGAAAATATTTTAGAAATAGGAACTTATACAGGTTATTCGGCACTATGTTTAGCAGAAGGATTAAAGCCAAATGGAAGTTTACATACATTAGATAATAATGAAGAATGTACATATGTTGCTAATCGTTATTTTAAAAAATCTAACTTTAGCAAAAATATCATACAACATATTGGTGATGCATTAGAAATCATACCTAACTTAAATTATAACTTTCAGCTGGCATTTATTGATGCTGATAAAAAAAATTACTCTAACTACTTTGATGCAATAATTGAAAAAATGGATATTGGAGGATTAATTATTGCTGACAATGTTCTATGGAGTGGCAAGGTTACCAAACAAGAAAAGGATTACGAAACAATTGCATTAGATAAGTACAATAAGAAAATGCTTAATTCAGATAGAGTTGAAACCTTACTCTTACCAGTACGAGATGGATTAATGATTTCAAGGAAAATTAAATAATTTATTTAATATAAATCATAAACCCGATCTATCAATATTTATATTTTTACCCAAAAATTATTTAATATATGATTGATTTTAAAAACCTAAAAATAGCTTTTGCTGACAAATCAAATCCTGATTTAAATAGAGCCTATTTTCTGTTTAAAGGGATGAGTAATCCTTTTTTTTCAAAATTACTTACCAGCTTATCAAAATTTGCATTAAAGCTACATCTTCCCATAAAACCAATTATAAAAGCAACTGTATACAAACAATTTTGTGGTGGGGAAACTATAGAACAAAGCCAAGTTACTATTGATAAATTATGGGAATCCAAAATTGGAACAATTTTGGATTTTTCAGCAGAAGGAAAGGAATCTGTTAATGACTTTAACAGAGCCTTAGCACAAACCCTAGCTTCTATTGAAAAGGCTGCAATCTCTGATAGCATTCCCTTTTCAGTTTTTAAACCTACTGGGCTATGTAAATTTTCTTTACTCCAAAAAATAAATAACAATACTCCCCTATCTGCTGAACAAGAAATAGAAAAACAGGAGTATGAAGCAAGAGTAAATTCAATTTGCCAATTGGCACACGATAAAAATGTAGCTGTTTTTATTGATGCAGAAGAAAGTTGGATACAAGATGCTATCGATAGTATTGCCGAGAAAATGATGGTAAAATACAATACTAAAAAAGCCCTTATCTACAATACCATTCAGCTATATAGGAATGATAGAATAGCTTACCTTAATTCCCTATTGGAGCGTTCAGAAAATAAGTTTTTTGTCGGCATAAAATTAGTAAGAGGTGCATATCATGAACAAGAGATAGAAAGGGCAAAAATAAATAACTACCCCTGCCCTGTACATCTTAAAAAATCAGATACGGACAAGGACTATAATCATGCCCTAAATATTTGTATTAATAATATTGACAGAATAGCAATCTGTGCAGGCACTCATAATGAAGATAGCACACAGCTATTGGCTAATCTTTTAGATGAAAAAGGAATTAAAAAAAATGATGATAGAATTTACTTTTCTCAGCTTTTAGGAATGAGTGATCATATTTCTTATAACCTTTCGGTTGCTAATTATAATGTCAGTAAATATGTTCCTTACGGGCCAGTAAAAGATGTTATGCCCTACTTAATTAGGCGAGCTGAAGAAAACACCTCCATTGCAGGACAAATGGGGCGTGAACTCAGTAATATTATAGCTGAAAAGCAAAGGAGAAAGAAGGCTTAAAAATTACAAACCTCATCTTCCTTATTGGATGTAAAAGTCATCACCTTCACACTTTTATCATTGTAATAACAAAGCTCAAAAGTAACTGATAAAGCAATGCCCTTTACTGAGTTTTCAATTACATAATACTGGCAAGGCTCTCCATCTTCATCCGATAATTCAAAATTCACTTCTCCATCTTCTAAAACAGATAATAAATCTTTTTTTGTCAAATTATAATACACCAACTGACACTCAGCTTTTGCTGTAAAGTCAGGGTCAATTAATAGCACATTTCCTTCATCATCAGTTGTATTAGGATAAAGATGAGAAATAACTCTCTTGTCCATATTAAAGTAATCCACATAAGCAAAAAAGGTATCTTTTAAGCGATTTTCAGGTCCCATTGAAAGGAAAAAAACACTAATTAATGCTCCAAATCCAAAGAATAAAAGTCTTCTTCTCATAATATTATCTACTTGTCATTATTAAATCTAAATCTACAAAAGGAATATTAAAATTCTTACTTAGCATTTTATTGGTTAAATTTTCATGACAAGTATATACTCCATTTCTTAAACATTCATATTTTCTTATGGTGTGTTCCACTCCACCCTCTTCAGCAATACGTAACAAAATAGGGGTTAAAATATTAGAAATCGCCATTGATGCTGTACGCGAAACTCTTGATGCTATATTAGGCACACAATAATGAACAACACCATGCTTTATAAAAGTTGGGTTTTTATGTGTAGTAATTTGAGAAGTTTCAAAACACCCTCCTTGATCAATACTTACATCAACCACTACTGAACCTTTTTTCATTTCACTCACCATCTCTTCACTTACTATACAAGGTACTTTCCCATCACCTATTCGCAAAGCAGCAATTACGACATCTGCTCTTTTCAAAGCTTTGCCCAATGCTTTAGGTTGTAAAGTTGAAGTAGAAATTCTTTGCTTAATATTGTTTTGCAGTCTTCTTAGCTTAGTAACTGAATCATCAAACACAATAACTGAAGCTCCTAATCCTAAAGAAGTTTGGCAGGCATACTCTCCTACCGTACCCGCACCTATTACCACAACATTTGTTGGCAATAATCCTGAAATACCACCTAACATCAAACCTTTACCGTTTTTTGTGTTGGACAAGTATTCTCCAGCAATTAACAAAGCAGTATTACCTGCAATTTCACTCATACTCCTAACAATAGGTAATTTATTTTGTTCATTTTTTATAAACTCAAAACCAAAAGCGGTAATATTTTTCTTTATCAAAGTTTTAAAATAAGTGGCCGTTTGTGTACTCATTTGTACAGCTGAAATGAGCTGCTGACCTCTTTGCATTAAAGTTAATTCTTCTTGAGTTGGGGGTTCAATTTTTAAGATAAAATTTGCTTTAAAAACTTCTTCTTTAGAATAGGCTAATTCAGCCCCTCTATCAGTATATTCTTTGTCCTGAAAATTGGAAGCTAAACCTGCTCCTTTTTCAATAATTACACTGTGACCGTTTGCAATTAATAACCCAACAGAATCAGGCGTTAAGCTTACTCTGTTTTCTTGAAATGAGGATTCCTTAGGAATTCCTATTTGCAACTGCTTAAAATTTGGTTTTACTTCAAGCATTTCCTCTTTAGGAAGTATTCCAAATGAACTAAATATTTTTTCTTTTTTCATAGTTAAATTATTACTTCAATCTTTCTTGTATTTCCTACAATACTCATTTTTATTTGCACCATATCATCTTCAATCAAATTAGGAATTTTTTCTGACCATTCTATAAAACAATAAGCACTACTAAAAAAATATTCTTCATAACCCATATCATAAGCTTCCTTTTCATCCTCTATTCTATAAAAATCAAAGTGATAAATTTTTGTGTTCTCATCAGCTTGATATTCATTGACAATAGAAAAAGTAGGACTACTCACTATATCAGTAACTCCTAACTGCAAAGATAAGGCTTTTATTAATGTAGTCTTGCCTACTCCCATTTCTGCATAAAAGGCAAACTTTCTATGAGTTGAAGTATAATCTAATATTTGCTTAGCAATAGAATTTAACTGTTCTAAGTTTTCAGCAAAAAAGGTTTTACTCATTTATTTTGACTTTAAAGTAATGACAGGAATTAACATCTCCTCCATTGAAATTCCACCATGCTGATAGGTGTTTTTATAAAACTTAGCATAATGATTGAAATTATTTTGATACACAAAATACATATCCTCTTTTGCAAAAATATATTTACTACTTACATTCTGAATTGGCAAATAACATTCCAAGGGTTTATCTATTTCTAGCACATCTCCTTTCTGAAAATCCAGATTTTTACCTTGCTTGTATCTTAAGTTTGCATTTACATCTCTATCACCAATAACTCTTGATGGTTTATTAACATTAATTGTTCCATGATCAGTAGTAATAATAAGATTTGCTTTTTGTTTGGCAATTTGTTTCATTATATCTTTTAATGGAGAATGGGAAAACCATGATGCAGTAAGTGAACGATATGCCGAATCATCATCAGCCAACTCTTTAATTACCTTCATATCAGTACGGGCATGAGAAAGCATATCTACAAAATTATAAACAATCACATTCAATTCATTATGTTTCATATTTGGAATTTTACTGACAACTTTTCTTCCCGCATCAATATTAGTAATTTTAGTATAAGAATGTTTGCTACTCCCTTTCCCTAATCGTTGTAAATTATCAGCTAAAAATTCTGCTTCAAACATATTTTTACCTCCTTCATCCTCATCATTCATCCACATATTAGGAAAGCGTTTTTGAATTTCAGAAGGCAACAAACCACAGAAAATAGCATTACGTGCATATTGGGTTGCAGTAGGCAAAATGCTGGTATACATTTCATCATTTATAACCTTAAAGTCCTCCAAAACTGATGGCTCAATAATTTTCCATTGATCGTACCTGAGGTTGTCAATGACAATAAGGTAAGTAGGTTTATTTTCCTCCATATGTGGCAACACCTTTTTACGTATCAAATTATGTGACATTAAAGGAGCATCTTGTCCTCTAATCCAATCCTTATAATTATTTTTTATAAACCTGAAAAACTGTGTATTTGCTTCAGTTTTTTGCATAGCTAGAATTTGCTCAACACTTTTATCTCCTAACTTATCTAATTCTAACTCCCAATAAGTTAGCTTTTTATAAATCTCATACCATTCTTCCTTATTTAAAAATGAGGATAAGGACATACTTATCTTTCTAAACTCTTGCTGATAATTACTTGTAGTCTTTTCCTCCACCAAACGATTGGTATCTATGTTCTTTTTTATAGCCAATAAAATCTGACTTGGATTGACAGGTTTAATTAAATAATCCGCAATTTTTGAACCAATTGCTTCCTCCATAATACTTTCCTCTTCACTTCTAGTTATCATTATCACAGGAGTATTAGCATACTTTTCCTTAAGAATCGTTAACGTTTCAAGCCCAGAAAGTCCTGGCATATTCTCATCTAAAAAAATGAGATCAAAATTGTTTTCTCCCATCAAATCCAAAGCCTCATCTCCACTTTTTGCTGGAGTGACATTATATCCTTTTCCTTCTAAATAAATAATGTGCGGTTTTAATAAATCAATTTCATCATCTGCCCAAAGTATTCTTATCATATTTTATTTGTTTATAGTTTACAAAAATTAAAAAAATTCCGTTATTTGCTTATATGCTAAACAGAAAAAAAGACAAAATAATTAACGACCCAATTTATGGCTTTGTAAAACTTGATAAAGGTATTATTACTGACTTAATTGACCACCCTTATTTTCAAAGATTACGAAAAATAGCTCAATTAGGACTTTCTTACCTAGTTTACCCTGGTGCTCATCATACTCGATTTCATCATGCAATTGGATGTATGCACCTTATGAATAAGGCCATTAATCAAATCAGAAATAAAGGACATGAAATAACTGAGGCTGAGGCTGAAGCCTTAAAAATTGTTATTCTTTTGCATGACATTGGTCATGGTCCTTTTTCCCACGCATTGGAACATTCTATCACTTCAAACATCCCTCACGAGCATCTATCCTTATTGTTTATGCAAAGGTTAAACGAGCAATTTAACGGAAAATTATCTTTAACTATTGAAATATTTCAAAACAAATATCCAAAGCAATTTTTACATCAACTTGTATCCTCACAACTTGACATGGATCGTTTAGATTATTTAAAAAGAGATAGTTTTTTTACAGGAGTAACAGAAGGGAATATAGGTACTGAACGCATTATAAACATGTTAGATGTAGTGGATGACAAATTAGTAGTGGAAGAAAAAGGAATCTATTCTATTGAAAAATTTCTAATCGCTAGAAGATTAATGTACTGGCAAGTTTATCTTCATAAAACAGTAGTATCGGCCGAAAATATGCTCATTAAAACACTTCAAAGAGCAAAAGAATTATTAAATGATGGAAAAGAAGTTTATGCAAACCCTTATCTTAGTGAATTTCTGAAAAATAATTATACAATTATCGATTTTGAAAATAATACAAAATTGCTAAATGACTTTGCTGAATTAGATGATTTTGATATCTATTCCTCATTAAAATATTGGAAAAATAATCCTGATTTTGTTTTATCGTCATTATCAAAGATGATTCTAAACCGTAATTTATTAAAAATAAAAGTACAAAACACTGCATTTACAGCATCTGAAATAGAGACCGAAATAGATACAGTAAAAAAATCTTACAACATTAGTAAACAAGAGGCAGAATATTTTATTTTCTCTGATAAAGTTAGTAATAGCACCTATAATATTGAAAAAGCAAACATTAATATCTTAATGAAAAATGGTGATGTTATTGACATTACTTCTGCTTCAGGTCAATTTAATATTGATGCTTTAAAAAAAACAATAAATAAGTATTTTCTGTGTTATCCTAAACTGAAATAATCAGCCCTATAGGATAATTAAAATTATTAGATTTGCAACATGAAATTTACTGCCCAACAAATCGCTGAAATACTTAATGGAGAAATAGTAGGAAATGCTGAAGTTGAAGTAAATTCATTAGCTAAAATTGAAGAAGGAAAGAAAGGAGACTTATGTTTTCTTGCTAACGAAAAGTATACACCTTATATTTATACCACAAAAGCTTCAATTATTATTGTTAACACTTCTTTTATTTCTGACACAGAAATTACATCCACTTTAATAAAAGTTGAAGATGCTTATTCTTCTTTTAGTCAGTTACTTGAATTATATAATAAAATGCAATTTAATGAGGTTGGTATTTCTAAGAAGGCAGATATTGATGAAAATTGTTCAATTGGAGATGCTGTATTTGTAGGAGCTTTTACTTCTATTTGTGAAGGGGTTACTATTGGAAATAATGTTAAGATTCACCCTAACTGCTATATTGGTAAAAATGTTACGATTGGTGATAACAGTATTATTTATCCAAATGTTTCTATTTATCATAACTGCAAAATAGGAGGCAATAATATCATTCATTCAGGTGTCGTTATTGGTTCAGATGGTTTTGGTTTCGCTCCAAATGCTGAAAATAATTACGATAAAATTAGCCAAATAGGAAATGTAATTATTGGTGATGATGTTGAAATTGGAGCCAATACAACTATCGACAGAGCAACTATGGGTTCAACAAAAATTGGGAAAGGAGTTAAATTAGATAACTTAATTCAGATAGCCCATAATGTTGAAGTTGGTGATCATACTGTAATTGCTGCTCAAGCAGGAATTGCAGGTTCATCAAAAATTGGAAAAAACTGCATGATTGGCGGACAAACAGCAGTTTCAGGACATCTTACAATTGCTGATGAAGTCAAAATTGCTGGGCAAAGTGGTATTGCTTCAAGCATCAAACAAGTTGGTAAAATTGTTCAAGGTCCTATGGCATTTGACATTAAGGATTTCCAACGATCCTACATCATTTTTAAAAAATTACCTGATTTGTATAGAACAGTTAACACTATAAAGAAACAGATAAATGGTTAAAATGAATCAAAAAACCATAAAAAATAGCGCTACTATTTCAGGAGTTGGGATTCATACAGGCGTCCATACCAATTTAACATTAGTACCTGCTAAAGCAAATACTGGAATCCGTTTCATAAGGACTGATTTAGAAGGAAAACCAACTATTCCTGCTAATGTGGATTATGTTTTTTCAACCAATAGAAGTACCAATTTAAAAATTAAAAATTCTGAAGTTTATACTGTTGAACATGTACTTGCTGCAATTGTAGCTGAAGGAATTGATAATATAATAATTGAAGTTGACAATATGGAAGTTCCAATTCTTGATGGGAGTTCTATTCAGTTTTCTGAATTAATATCAGAAGTAGGTATTCAAGAATTAAATGAAAGAAAAAAATTCTTTGAAATAAAAAGAAAAATTTGTTTTACTGACCCTGAAAGTGGAACAACATTCACAGCAATACCTGCTGACAATTACCAAATAGAAGTAGAAATTGATTACAACTCTACTGTTTTAGGAATACAAACCGCTACACTTGAGGATTTATCAGAATTTAAAGGAAATTTTGCTTCATCCCGTACATTTTGTTTTTTACATGAGTTAGAAGAATTATTAAAAAACGACCTTATAAAAGGTGGTGATGTAAATAATGCTATAGTTATTGTAGAAGAAGAAATTTCAGATGAAAAACTAAATGCACTTGCTAAAGCTTTTAATAAAACAGACATAAAAGTTGAGGAAGGAGGAGTACTCAATAATTTAAAATTAAGACATAAAAACGAACCTGCACGACATAAATTACTTGATGTAATTGGTGATTTATCTCTTTTAGGATTACCTATTAAAGGTAAGATTACTGCTTCAAAACCTGGGCATAAAAATAATACAAAATTTGCAAAATATTTAAAAAAAATAATGATGGAAGATAATAAAAAAACACCACCTGAAATTGATTTCAATACACCGCCTCTATACGATAGAAATAAAATAATGTCAATTTTACCACATAGAGATCCATTTTTATTTATTGATGAAATAAGAGATTTAGGGAAAGATTTTATCGTTGGAACTAAATTTGTTACTGCTGATGAAGATTATTTCAAAGGCCATTTTCCTGGCGAACCGGTAATGCCTGGCGTTTTGCAATTAGAAACTATGGCGCAAGCAGGAGGTGTCTTAATTTTAAGTACCGTTGAAAACCCTGAAAATTATCTAACTTTCTTTATGAAAATTGACAATGCTAAATTCAAACAAAAAGTTGTTCCTGGAGACACTATTATTTTCAGATTAAATTTAATTTCACCTATCAGAAGAGGGCTTTGCCATATGCATGGTAAAGGTTTTGTTAATGGAAAAATTGTTGTTGAAGCTGATTTGTTAGCACAAATAGCACCTAAAAAATAAACTATGATACAGCCACTTTCGTATGTACACCCTAATGCTAAAATTGCCGACAATGTTGTAATTGATCCTTTTGTTACTATTGAAAAAAATGTTGAAATTGGAAAAGGAACTTGGATAGGTTCCAATGTAACTATTATGGAAGGAGCAAGAATTGGAGAAAATTGCAGGATTTTTCCTGGAGCTGTTATTGCTGGAGTACCTCAAGATTTAAAGTTTGAAGGTGAAAAATCACTGGCTATTATAGGAGATAATACTACAGTAAGAGAATGTGCTACGATAAATAGAGGAACATCCATAACAGGGAAAACTATTATTGGTAAAAATTGTTTAATTATGGCCTATGCTCATATTGCACACGATTGTAATATTGGTGATAATTGCATCATTGTAAATAGTGTAGCACTTGGTGGTCATGTGACTATAGGTGAATATGCTATTATTGGAGGACTTTCAGCTGTACATCAATTTGTAAGTATTGGTAAGCATGCAATGATTTCTGGTGGATCATTAGTACGTAAAGATGTACCCCCTTTTGTAAAAGCAGCTCGAGAACCACTTTCATTTGTAGGAATTAACTCTATCGGCTTAAGAAGAAGGGGTTTCTCAAGTGAAAAAATACAAGAAATTCAAGATATATTCCGAATATTATATCAAAATAATAATAATAATACACAAGCATTATTGCAAATTGAGACCCAAATAAATGCTTCTCCTGAGCGTGATGAAATTATATCATTTGCTCAAAATTCAGGAAGAGGGATTATGAAAGGTTATAACCAAAAATAAAAAATATGGCAACTACAGCAGATATTAGAAATGGACTATGTATTAATCATAATGGAGAGCCTTGGAAAATTGAATCCTTTCAGCATGTTAAACCAGGAAAAGGACCTGCATTTGTTCGTACTAAGATCAGAAATTTAAATACAGGTAGGCTTTTAGATAACACCTTTACTTCTGGTTTTAAAATTGATATTATTCGAATAGAAAATAGAAAATATCAATTTCTTTATTTTGAAGGAAATGATTGCCATTTAATGAACAATGATGACTATGAGCAAATCATGTTAGCTAAGGATTTTATTGACAATGTTCAATTCTTAAAAGAAGGTGAAAATGTAGAGGTTCTATTTCATGCTGATGAAGGAATGCCTTTATCAGCAACACTTCCATCACATGTAGAATTGGAAATAGCTCATACTGAACCTGGGATGAAAGGAAATACGGCAACCAATACCTTTAAGCCTGCTACTACTGAAACAGGAGCAAGTATTAATGTTCCTTTGTTTATTAATGAGGGCGATAAAATAAAAATTGATACTGAAAAAGGTTCATACATAGAAAGAGTAAAACAATAGATAAAAATAGATACAATATGAAAAAACATAATTTTTCAGCAGGACCTTGCATTTTACCCCAAGAAGTTTTAAAACAAGCTTCAGATGCAATACTTAATTTCAATAATGATAATTTATCATTAATTGAAATTTCACACAGAAGCAAACCTTTTGTTGCAGTAATGGACAAGGCTGTTGAATTGGTAAAAGAACTTTTAAATGTTCCAAAAGGTTATTCTGTTTTATTTTTACAAGGAGGGGCAAGTATGGAATTTTTAATGGTTCCTTTTAACCTTATGAAAATTAATGGGAAAGCAGCTTATACCAATACTGGAGTTTGGGCTAAAAATGCTATTGCTGAAGCAAAAAAATTAGGTGATGTAATTATTGTAGGTGATTCATCAGACACAAACTATAATTATATTCCAAAAGGATATGAAATTCCTAGTGATGTAGATTACTTTCATTGTACATCAAACAATACTATTTACGGAACGCAGATGAAGGAATTTCCTAACTCTACTACCCTTATGGTTTGTGACATGAGTTCAGATATTTTTAGCAGAAGGATTGATGTGAGTAGATTTGATATTATATATGCTGGGGCACAAAAAAATATGGGCCCTGCTGGAACAACCTTAGTAATTGTAAAAGATGAGGTTTTAGGTAAAACAGGCAGAAATATCCCAACTATGTTGGACTATAATACCCATATCAGTAAAGATAGTATGTTCAATACACCTCCAGTATTCCCTATTTATGTTTCAATGCTTACCCTACAATGGCTAAAGAATTTAGGTGGAGTTGAAGTTATAGAAAAAATGAATCAGGAAAAAGCGGACTTATTATATGCAGAGATTGATAGAAATCCATTATTTGAAGGAACTGCAGCAAAGGAGGATCGTTCAAATATGAATGTTTGTTTCTTGTTAAATGATAGTAGTAAAGAAGATGCGTTTAACACTTTATGGAATGCAGCAGGAATAAGTGGTATTAAAGGACACAGGTCAGTTGGAGGATATAGAGCCTCCATGTATAATGCAATGCCAATAGAAAGTGTACAAGTATTAATAGATATGATGAAAAAATTAGAACAAAATTAAGATGATTAAGATATTAGCAAATGATGGAATCTCGCAAGCCGGGATTGATGCTTTAACAGAAAAAGGATTTCAAATAGTAACAGAACATGTTTCTCAAGATGATTTAATCAAAACAATAAATTCAGAAAACTATGAAGTACTTCTAGTAAGAAGTGCTACTACTGTTCGTAAGGATTTAATTGATGCTTGTCCACATCTAAAAGTAGTAGGGAGAGGTGGTGTTGGAATGGATAATATTGATGTTGATTATGCAAAAGAGAAAGGCATTAATGTAATTAACACACCTGCAGCATCTTCATCATCAGTAGCTGAACTTGTTTTTGCTCAACTTTTTGGAATGGTTCGTTTCCTTTTTGATAGTAATCGTCAAATGCCAATGGTTGGTGATGCTGACTTTGGAAGTTTAAAAAAATCATATGCTAACGGAAGAGAACTAGCAGGAAAAACTCTAGGAATTATCGGTTTTGGACGTATAGGACAAGAAGTTGCAAAAAGAGCAATAGGCCTTGGAATGAAAGTAATTGCTCATGATAGATTTATTGAGGAGGCAAACATAACGTTAGACTTTTTTAATGGAGATAAAAAATCATTCACCATTGAAACTGAAAGTTTAAAGGAAGTACTAAAGAATTCTGATTTTATTACTTTACATGTACCTAAAATTGGTAACAAAGCTGTAATTGGTGCAGAAGAAATAGGAATGATGAAAACAGGAGCTGGAATTGTGAATGCTGCTAGAGGTGGTGTTATTGATGAAACAGCTTTAATGTTTGCTTTGGACAAAGAAAAACTAGCTTATGCTGGGCTTGATGTTTTTGATAATGAACCTACTCCAAGCATACATATTTGCATGCATAATGCAATTTCGCTTACTCCTCATATTGGCGCAGCAACACTAGAAGCACAAGATAGAATTGGCACTGAATTGGCTGATCAAATTGATACTCATTTTAATAAATAAAAATGGCAATCGTTCGACCTTTTAAGGCTATACGCCCAACAAGAGACAAGGCTAACCTAGTAGCAACACGCTCCTATTTATCTTATTCTGACGAAACCTTAAAAGAAAAATTAGAACATAATCCATTTACCTTTTTACATATTATTAATCCTAATATTAAGCAAAAAGGAAAAAATAAATTTAATGCTGTAAAAGCTAAGTTTAATGATTTTAAAGAAGCTGGATTTTTTATAACTGAAGATACAGAAAGCTTTTATATTTATCAGCAAACAAATGAAAGTCAAAATTTTGAAGGTATTATTGGTGCTACAGCAGTTGCCGATTATTTAAATGGAAATATAAAAAAACACGAACATACCATTACCGCAAGGGAAAAAATGTTCAAAAGCTACTTGGATACGACAGGTTTTAATGCAGAACCAGTTTTATTGTGTCATCAAAAAAATACAGCTGTTACTAATCTTATTCAAAATTACAAAGTAACTAGAGCTGAGTACGAGTTTGCAACAACTGATAAAACAATCCATAAATTATGGTTAGTAAATAGTACTAAGGACATCAATATTATTATAAATTCATTTAAAAGTATTGATAATTTGTACATTGCTGATGGGCATCATAGGTCAGCATCTTCAGCTCTTTTAGCTCAAAATAGCACTAAAAAAAATAGTCCATATTTTATGAGTTTTTTAATTGATGAAAACCAATTGAACATCATCAATTTTAACCGATTAATAAAACACACTAACGGACTAACTTCTTACGAACTTATTGCTGAAATTGAAAAATCATATACTGTTATAAAAAAAGGAAATATTCCTTACTCTCCTACTATTACAGATGAAATTTCCATGTACATAAGAGGAACTTGGTATTCCTTAGTTTTATTATCGGAAAATATAGAGCAAGATTGTGTAAGTAAATTAGACCCTGCAATATTATCAAACAATATATTAGCACCAATACTAAATATTACTGATGAAAAAACTGATAAAAATATCAGTTTTGAATCAGGCACTACTCCCCTTTCAATAATTGCAAACAAAATTGATTCAGGAGAATATGAAATAGCTTTCATCTTAAAACCCATCTCAATTAGTGCCTTAAAGCAGGTAGCTGATAATAATAGATTTATGCCACCAAAGAGCACTTATATTGAGCCAAAATTACGTTCTGGACTAACCATCTACTCTTTAGAATAATGGATATTAAAGCTAACCTAAATACTATACTAAAATCTATTCCTAAAGAAGTAACATTAGTGGCCGTATCTAAAACAAGGCAAAACTCAGCTATAATAGAAGCCTATCAACAAGGACAAAGAATATTTGGAGAAAATAAAGTACAAGAATTAGTACAAAAGTTTGAAGAATTACCAAAAGATATTAATTGGCATATGATTGGGCATTTACAAACTAATAAAGTAAAATTTATAGCTCCATTTGTTTCACTTATTCATGGTGTAGATTCAATTAAATTACTCAAAGAAATTAATAAAAGGGCAAAACAAAACAACAGAGTGATTGACTGCCTTTTGCAAGTGCATATTGCAACAGAAAGTACAAAATTTGGATTTGATATATCTGAAGTAAATGAAGCAGTAAATACTGCTAATGAATACCAAAATATTAGAATTGTTGGACTAATGGGAATGGCAACTTTTACAGATAACAAGCAGCAAGTAATACAAGAATTTAGCAGTCTTAAAACTGTGTTTGATACTGTAAAAAATGAACACATAACTACACTATCCATGGGGATGAGTGGAGATTATCAATTAGCAATAGAACAAGGAAGCAGTATGGTTAGAGTAGGAAGTGCTATATTTGGGCACAGAAACTAAAAAGAATGAAAAAAGTAATCAATACTAAAAATGCTCCAAAAGCTATAGGGCCTTACAGCCAAGCTATACTCAGTGGTAATACACTTTATTGCTCGGGGCAAATAGCAATAAATCCAGATACAGGAAACTTAGTAATAGAAAATATTACTGCTGAAACTAATCAGGTAATGAAAAATATTTTGGCTGTATTAAATGCAGCAGACATGAATTTTGAGAATGTAGTAAAATGCTCAATCTTTATGATAGATATGAACGACTATTCAGCTGTTAATCAAGTATATGCTAAATGTTTTTCAGAGAATCCTCCTGCACGAGAGGCGGTACAAGTATCCGTATTACCTAAAAATGTAAATGTTGAAATTTCGATAATTGCTGTAAAATAATGGAACTAGCTCAACAAATAATTGAAGGAAATCGCACTGCTTTAGGGCAAGGGATTACCCTATTAGAAAGCACTTTGCCTGAGCATGAACAAAAAGCTCAAGAATTACTAAAATTATGCTTACCTCATAGTCAAAAATCAATACGAGTTGGAGTAACGGGTGTACCAGGAGTTGGAAAAAGCACTTTTATTGAAGCCTTTGGCAAACTACTAACTGGCAAAGGAAAAAAAATTGCTGTACTTGCTATTGACCCAACAAGTGAGAGAACACATGGAAGTATTTTAGGAGATAAAAGTCGTATGCATGAACTTTCAGCTGATGAAAATGCATTTATTCGCCCAAGCCCAAGTAGTGGGATTTTAGGTGGAGTAGCCAATAAAACTCGAGAAAGTATTATTTTGTGTGAAGCGGCAGGTTTTGATATTATCCTAATAGAAACTGTTGGTGTTGGACAAAGCGAAACTACAGTAAGTAATTTAACCGATTTCTTTTTACTGCTCATGTTAGCAGGTGCAGGTGATGAACTACAAGGAATTAAAAGAGGAATAATGGAATTGGCTGATGCTTTAATAATTACAAAATCAGATGGAGACAATAGCATAAAAGCCAAAAATGCTGCTATGGAATATAAGAGAGCTTTACATTTGTTTCCTGCCAAAGAAAATGGTTGGATTCCTCAAGTGAGTACTTGTTCAGCTTTAGATAAAACAGGATTGGATACCATTTGGGAATTGATAGAAAAATACAATAACCAAATGCAAGCAAATTCATATTTTATGAGCAATAGAATTAAACAAAATAATTATTGGTTACATCATATTATAAAACACGAATTAGGAAATAAAAAGTACCAATTGCTAAAAGCAAATAATACTTTGAAACAAGCAGAAGAATCTCTTAAAAACGGCAGTTCTATTTATACAATTTTAGAAAATTTGTAGCAATTAACCTCTTTAAGTAGTAAAATATACAAATTAGTAATAAGGAACAATTACACAGCCCCTCTTATCTAGTAGTTTTAATAATACATACACACGATTAACGTCTATAAACACAGCTTTAACGCGTATAAACTGACGATTGATGCTATAAAACACGCAACTGACGAACAAAAACACAGCATTGACGGCTATATACTTGTGATTGATGCTATAAAACACACGATTGAAGGACAGAAACTTGTGATTGATAGACATAAATACGCGAATGATTGACATATTGCAGGAATTAATAGCTGTATTCCAAGGCTCGGAATAATTATGACTTACTCAATTATTATCTTTTTTTCCATAGTGCCATCATTATAGATGTAAAAGAGAGGTTGATTAGTTTGTTTTGTTTCTCTTCCTAATAAATCTGTTACTTTAAGGAGTTTTTTATTTTCAATAAAAGTAGATTCACTTACAGTTGAAGGAATTGAGAAAGTACCAAAACGATATTTTACTGTACCAGAATTATCATCCTCCCACACTACACAGATTTGATTGTCAAACATTACTATATCTGTGTTTTTTATATTATTTAATGAAACCGTATCATAATTTAAAGGTATTCCATTATTGATATTTTCAGAAGAAATAATTGGCAGTTGGTAATTGCCATTAATATTTTGATTCCAAACAAAAGCCAATGAATTTCCAGATTTCGCAATTCTAGGAAAATTTTGTTGAGATAATCCTGATATATTTCCGGTCAATAAATTTGCAGATGTAGTAGTAAGAGTTATTAAAGATAATTTTGAAAAGTACACTCTATTTAGACCACTTGATCCATTCATAAAAGTGCTATATAGAGTATCTCCAATAATAACAGCATCTGGACCAGATCCAGGACATGAATTGAAAAACCAATTTAGATTGCTTAGATTTACGCCATTACTAAAAGAATTTCCTAAATCTGAGGATATTCCAACCCAAGTATCTCGAATATCATTGTTATTATCTCTATAAAGCATCAAAATATTATCTCCAGAACTAACGATACTACCAGGACAACAATCACACACTTCTGATGTTGGGCTACTCCAGCCACTTGCTAAAACTGGAGACTGAAAGGAAGTACCAAAATCATTTGAAACAGAAACAAACCATCTTGCGTTTGTGAAGGAAGAATCAAGTTTCATAAAAGCTACAATATGATTTCCAGAATCATCAGTTGTTATTGTAGGGAATCGAGTTATTGATGTCGGGGAGTTTTCAATTTTTACTGCAGTTTGAAAAGTTACCCCATTATCATAAGAAGCGGTACACCAAATAGGAGTTGTAATCAGGTTTTCAGGATTCTCTTTATAAACCACATAAATTGTATCGCCATGTGAAGCAATGTCAGGTCCCATAAAACTTGCTCCTGCTACATCAATATTTGTTGGATTTAGTTCTATTGGAGTAGAGAATGTTAGTCCATTCCATTTTGAGAACATAACATTGTTGGAATTATTCCAAATTACTAACGGATTTCCACCCCCATCATGAACTATTCTTGGATGGTTATTTCCGAAAGAAGAAAGAGATACATCCGAAATTGCATCCCAAATAATTTGATTTTGCCCAAAACCAATCATAGGTAAAGCAATTAATATAAGTAGTAGTTTTTTCATAATTCAAATTCTAGTAAAACAAATGCATCTTTTCTTTCTTCTTCCATCCTGCCCTACTGCTATAGTCAGCAAAAAAAATGATAACATCAGCTTGTGAAGCATAGTCCACAAAAAATATTTTTTTATCTGCCCTACTTGCATAATCTACAAAAAACCAGTTTCCATCATTTTTTCCTGCACGGCTTTCATAATCTACTTTAAATACAGATAAATCAGCCCTACTTTCATAGTCAGCAACAAATACTTTTACATCAGCTTGGCTTGCGTATTCAACAGTAAAAACTTTTTGTGCATTTGTAATGCCTGAAATCAACAGGAATACAGTTAAAAATAATAATTTTTTCATTTTGTAAATATATACAAACTCATTTACCAAATGAATTTTACTCATAATTTTCTGACAACTAAAAACTAGCAACCAACAACTATTCACTATATTTGCCCCTTTTAAAAACCACAATAAACACTATAATATAAAGCATGACAAAAGTATCAGACAGGTTAAACCGATTAGCAGAATCAGCAACACTAGCTATGGCAAGAATGAGTAGAGAATTACAAGCTAAAGGAATTGATGTAATTGCCTTAAGCTTAGGAGAGCCAGATTTTGATACACCTGATTTTATAAAAGAAGCTGCAAAAAAAGCAATAGATGATAATTTTTCTCACTATACACCAGTTCCTGGATTACCTGAGCTAAGCAACGCTATTGTTCAAAAATTTAAAAGGGATAATAATTTAGAATATACAGCTGAACAGATAGTAACTTCTACTGGAGCTAAACAATCCTTAGCCAATGTATGTTTGAGTTTATTGAACCCTGGTGATGAGGTACTCTTACCTTGTCCTTATTGGGTAAGTTATACTGAGATCATCAAGTTATCAGAAGGTGTTCCTGTTGAAGTTCCTTCAACTATTGCTACTGACTTTAAAGTTACTCCTGAGCAGTTGGAGGCTGCAATTACACCAAAAACGAAACTATTAATGTTTAGCTCTCCTTGTAATCCAAGTGGAACTGTTTACACCCAAAGAGAATTAGAGGCAATTGCAAAAATGCTGGAAAAATATCCTGATATTTATGTTGTTGCTGATGAAATCTATGAACACATCAACTTTACTGACTCTCACTTTTCAATGGGAACGATCGCTAGTATGAAAGACAGAACAATAACCGTAAATGGTGTTTCTAAAGGTTTTGCAATGACAGGCTGGAGAGTTGGATTTATTGGAGCGCCACTCTGGGTAGCTAAAGCTTGTAATAAAATTCAAGGACAAATTACTTCCGCTACTTGTGCAATAGCACAAAAAGCAGCTGAAACAGCTATGCTTGCTGACCCAAAAGAAGTTACAATTGATATGAAAGATACCTTCCTAAAAAGGAGAAATATGATTTTAAATGAATTGAACAGTATTAAGGGAATTAAGTGTAATATTCCACAAGGAGCATTTTATGTCTTTCCTGATATAAGTTATTATTTTGGTAAGTCAGTTGGAAATACTACCATTAATAATGCAAATGATTTTTGCATGTATTTACTAAACAATGCTCATGTTGCTTTTGTAGCTGGTGATGCTTTTGGAAATCCTGAATGCGTAAGAATTTCTTATGCTGCAGCTGATGATAAATTAATGGAAGCAATGTCAAGAATTAAAAAACAATTAGCAAAACTAAGTTAATGGATTTCAATACATTATTTCAGGGATTTAATAATAAAAAAGTTCTCATTGTAGGTGATTCCATGATTGATGCTTATATGTGGGGGGAAGTAAATAGAATGTCCCCAGAAGCACCTGTACCTGTTGTTGAAGTCAAAAAACACGAGAACAGATTAGGAGGAGCAGCAAATGTTGCTCTAAACCTAAAAGCTCTTGGTGCTAATCCTATTTTGTGTTCAGTAATTGGTGCGGGTGAAAGAGGTGTTTTATTTGAGAAACTAATGAAAGAATCGAACCTATCCACTGAAGGAATACTTTCTACTAATAAAAGAAAAACAACAATTAAAACTAGAGTAATTGCTGAAAATAAACACCAATTACGAATTGATGAAGAAGAAACCTCTCCTATTGAACAGGTAGAAGAATTCTTAAAACTTACTATAAGTCTAATAAATGATATTGATGTTATTATTTTGCAAGACTATAATAAAGGAGTACTTACTCCTGAAATAATTGAAAGGGTGATTGATTCTGCAAATAAAAAAGGAATTCCTACCATTGTTGACCCTAAAAAACTAAACTTTAACTCTTATAAAAACTGCACAATATTTAAACCCAACTTAGCAGAAATAAAAGCAGGGATGCAAGTTGATTTTGATACCAATAATATTGCTGAAATTGAAAAAGCTACTTCAGAACTAAGAAAAAAACTTTCTGCAAAAGGAATTTTACTTACTTTATCAGAAAGAGGGATGTGTATTAATTCTGAAAAGGAATTTAAGCATACTCCAGCTTTTAAAAGAAATATTATTGACGTTTCTGGTGCTGGCGACACTGTTATTTCTGTAGCATCTCTTTGTCTTGCTTCAAACATGGATTATACTGATCTTTCCGTGCTTTCTAACTTAGCAGGTGGGATAGTATGTGAAGAGGTAGGAGTTGTGCCTATCAATAAAGAAAAATTACTTACACAAGCTTTAAAACACATTAGTTAATGACTAAAGTTACTCCCTACAACAACACAGAAACAAAGAAAAAACAAGTAACTCAAATGTTTGATAAAATTGCGGGGAGTTATGATTTTCTGAATCATACACTATCCTTTGGAATGGATAATATCTGGCGTAAAATTGCTATTAAAAAACTAAGTAATAATCCAGCTACAATACTTGATATCGCTACTGGCACTGGGGATTTTGCTATTAGTGCTTCAAAATATACCAATGCTACAATTACAGGTATTGATATTTCACAAGGAATGCTTGATGTTGGAGTTGAAAAAATAAATAAAAAAGGACTTACAGATAGGATTCAATTACAACTGGCTGATTCAGAAAACTTACCTTTTCAGGACAATAGTTATGATGCAATAACTGCTGGCTTTGGTGTGCGTAATTTTGAAGATTTAAACAAAGGACTTGCAGAAATGTATAGAACACTAAAATCAGGTGGAATAATAACTATACTTGAACCCTCAGAGCCTACTCATTTTCCTTTAAAACAGTTTTACAAGCTATATTTTCATCATATATTGCCTTTTATAGGAGGTATTATTTCAAAAGACAAAAATGCTTACAGTTACTTGCCGGATTCAGTTTCTGCATTTCCTTCAGGAAATAATTTTTTAACTGAGCTCGTTAAAGTAGGATTTAAAGAATCCAAACACATTCCACTTAGCTTTGGAATCGTTTCATTGTATGTTGCAATAAAATAATATCCTTATCGTTTAGGGGCTGAATGCAGAAACAAATTAAATACTTTATTATATTACTTTTATTTATAGGGGCTAGCAACTCTTATGGACAAAGGAGAAAAAAACCTCAAAATCTGATAAATTATGATTTTAAGAAATTGCATTTTGGATTTACCCTTGGAATAAATGAACTTAATTTTAATATTAAGAAAAGCAGTAACACACTAACCAATGACACTTTACTCACCCTACTTTCTAATAGTCAAAAAGGATTTAATCTTGGGATAGTATCTAACCTTAGAATTGGGAAGTTTACCGACTTACGCTTTATTCCTACTCTAGTTTTTGGAGAGCGAAATTTGAATTATGGCTTTATTGACAGCAATGGCGTAAGTGATGAAAGAGTAAAACGAATTGAATCTACTTTAATTGATTTCCCTATCTATATAAAATATAAATCTGCTCGATATAACAATTTCAGAACCTATGTAATTGGAGGTGTAAAATACAGTATAGATGTTGCCTCACAAGACAAAATAAATGATGAAGGGCAAGAAATAGTAAAATTAAAGAAAAATGACTTAATGGGTGAAATTGGTTTTGGATTTGACTTTTACTTAGAATATTTCAAATTCTCTCCTCAGATAAAGCTCTCATATGGAATCCTAAATCTTCTTTCAAAGGATGAAACGGTTTACACCCAATCCATAAATCATTTAAGCACTAATGGATGGATGATTTCATTTACTTTTGAATAAAAAAAAGATAACAACAATCTCTTTTTAAATTTATTACAGATTAATAGCTCATAATTAATTTTTATTATTATTTTTAGCCATGAAAAGTAAAAAAAACGATTAATTATATTTTATGGACCATTTTCTACTAGTATTTATTATAATACTATTTTATGTATTAATTCTTTTTATATTCCGATATTTGAACATTGGAAGAAAAAAAAGTTGTGAAAAATGCAATAATTGTTGTCCTGATTGCAGTTCTTCTTTGAATAGAGTCAGAAGGACAACTAGAGATCGGATAATTAACAAACTAACTTTCACAATCTTTGATAGTATGCGTTATACGTGTACTGAATGTGGTTGGGAGGGATTAAGATGGGAGGATCAGTACAAATTAAAAAGGAATTAAGAGCAAAATTCATGCAATAATATTGAAGTAGCCACTGCAACATTCAATGATTCTGTATTTCCCCCAATGTTTTTAATTGATACTTTATTCGTAATATATTTACTAATTGATTCCGATATACCATTCGCTTCATTTCCCATAATAAGATGAGCCTGCTTAGGAAATTCTTGCCCCTTAACATCAACACCATTCATATAAGCACCATAAATTGGTGTATCAATATCAGCTAAATAAGTAGCTAAGTCCAAATACTTAATATCAAGCTTAAACAAAGAACCCATAGCCGATTGAACTACCTTAGCATTATAGCAATCTACAGTACTGTTTGAACAAATAAGTTGTGTAACACCAAACCAATCGCACATTCGAATTATTGTTCCTAAATTTCCAGGATCATTTACATCATCTAGTACTAGCTTAATTCCACCACTTTTTTCTGATTCTTTTTGACTAATCTTAACAATAGCCAAAACATTGTTTGGTGAAGTCAAGTTGCTTATCCTTAATAACTCATCATTAGTAATCAAAGTTATAGCTGATTTTTGACATCTATTTATAGCAGAAAATTGTTTTGTAGCATAAATATGTTCAATTTCTAAATTTGAATTCAACAATTCATTTACAATCTTTTCACCCTCTGCAACAAATAATTGTGCCTTTACCCTATTCTTTTTAAGAGATAAACTCTTAATAAACTTGATCTGATTTTTTGAAATCACTTATTTTATTTTAATTACAATCAATAATATGAAATTATTAGAAAATTATGCTAAAATTCATAACAATCTTCTAATTTTACCCTCTTAAATAAAAACTCAAAACCTAATGTCAAAATTTGCAGCTGGAGTATTAACAGGAGACCAATTACAAGAAGTTTTTGCTGATGCAAAACTAAATAAATATGCGTTACCAGCAATAAATGTAAGCAATACAAGCACAGTAAATGCAGTGTTGGAAACCGCTGCAGAACTTAACGCACCTGCAATAATTCAGTTTTCAAATGGAGGATGTCATTTTTATGCTGGAAAAGGGTTGTCTAATATAGATGAAGAAGCAGCAATTGCTGGAGGAATTTCAGGTGCTGTGCACGTACACCAAATGGCGGAACTTTATGGAGCAAGTATAATTTTACATACTGACCATGCTGCAAAAAAACTATTACCTTGGATTGATGGGTTATTAGAAGCGGGTGAAGAATTTTATGCTGCACATGGAAAACCATTGTATTCTTCACACATGATTGATTTATCAGAAGAACCTATAGAAGAAAATATTGAGTTATGTAAAAAATACTTGAAAAGAATGAGTGCAATTGGCATGACTTTAGAAATTGAATTAGGGATTACAGGTGGAGAGGAAGATGGAGTAGACAATACTGATATTGACGTCTCAAAACTATACACTCAACCTGAAGAAGTGGCTTATGCTTATGAAGAACTTATGAAGATAAGTAATAAATTTACAGTAGCTGCTGCTTTTGGAAATGTCCATGGCGTTTACAAACCAGGTAATGTAGTTCTTACCCCAAAAATACTTGACAATTCACAAAAATTCATTGAAGAAAAATTCGGTACTGAAAAGCAACCAATTAACTTTGTATTTCATGGCGGCTCAGGTTCTAGTCAAGCAGAAATTACTGAAGCAATTGGCTATGGAGTTATTAAAATGAATATTGATACCGATTTACAATGGGGATTCACTGAGGGAGTTAGAGATTATTTTTTAGCAAATAATGATTATGTTAAAACTCAAATCGGAAATCCTGAAGGAGAAGAAAAGCCAAATAAAAAATACTATGATCCTAGAACTTATAATAGAGCTGGTGAGTTAACATTTAAAGCTAGATTGACTCAATCATTTAACGATTTAAATAACATAAATACAAACGCATAATTATGGGTTGGTTTAATAGAATAAAGGAGGGAATTACTACTTCCACACATGAAAAAAAAGAAACTCCAGACGGACTATGGAGCAAGTGTCCTAAATGTAAAACGATAGTTACTACAGAAGAACATAAAAAAAATCTTCATTGCTGCATTAACTGTAACTACCATAACAGAATAGGTTCAGCCGAATATTTTGAAATTTTATTTGATAACAATAAATTCACAGAGTTAGATAAAGAAATGACATCCTTAGACCCTTTGAAATTTAAGGATAAAAAGAAGTATCCTGAAAGAATAAAAGATATGCAAAAAAAAACAGGTCTAAAAGATGCTGTTAGAACTGCACATGGTAAAATAAAAGGAAATATAGTTGTTATTGCAGCAATGGATTTCACATTTATTGGAGGGTCAATGGGTTCAGTTGTAGGTGAGAAAATTGCCAGAGCAATTGATTATGCTCGTGAAAATAAACATCCAATGCTTATCATCTCCAAATCAGGAGGAGCAAGAATGATGGAAGCTGGTATTTCCTTAATGCAATTGGCAAAAACATCAGCTAAACTAGCTCAATTAAGTAAGGCAGGATTACCTTACATCTCTTTATGTACCGACCCTACGTTTGGTGGTGCTACTGCATCATTTTCTATGTTAGGGGATATGAATATTGCTGAACCAAATGCTTTAATTGGTTTTGCAGGGCCTAAAGTAGTAAAAGAAACTATTGGAAAAGATTTGCCTGAAGGATTTCAAACCTCAGAGTTCCTACAAGAGCATGGATTTCTTGACTTTATAGTTGACAGAAAAGACCTTAAAGAAAAACTGGCACAGCTATTCAGAATTATTAAAAAATAAATTCTATTTTAAAAGGGTTTATTATTCAATTAGTTTAGTAAATTTGCAGCCCATAAATTAAAGTGGTTTTAAATAGAAAAACATGAGCTTAACAACACAAGACAAAGAAAACATTTTCAAAGAATTTGGTAATGATGCCAAAGATTCGGGATCAGTTCACTCTCAAGTAGCCTTATTTACTAAGAAAATTTCAGATTTAACTGAGCACCTAAAATTAAATCGTAAAGATTACGGAACGCAAAGATCATTACAACTAATGGTTGGTAAGAGAAGGAAATTACTAGACTATTTAAAAGGTAAAGATATTTTGAAATACAGAGAACTAGTGAAAAATTTAGGTCTTAGAAGATAAAACAAAAAGACAAACTACAAAAAAGGCAATATTTTTATTGCCTTTTTTAATTTTTATAAACAAAGAAGACAAGATGATAAAAGAAGAAAAACAAATTATTACACTACCAGACGGTAGAGAGATTACTATCTCAACAGGAAAATTAGCGAAACAAGCACACGGATCAGTTGAATTAAGAATGGGTAATACTCATATGCTTGCAACTGTAGTTTCTAGCTTTGAAGCTAGAGAAGGAGTAGATTTTTTACCTTTAACAGTAGATTATAGAGAGAAATTTGCTGCTGACGGAAGATTCCCTGGAGGATTCTTAAAAAGAGAAGGAAGACCAACTGACCAAGAAATATTAGTAATGCGTTTGGTTGACAGAATATTAAGACCTATGTTTCCTAGTGATTATCATGCTGAGGTACAAATTATGATATCTTTAAATTCACATGACCCTAACGTAAAACCTGATGCTTTAGCTGCACTTGCTGCTTCAACTGCAATTGCACTTTCTGATATTCCTTTTAACGGACCTATTTCAGAGTGTAGAGTAGCAAGAATTGATGGAAGTTTTATAATCAACCCTTCATCAGCAGAATTAGTAAATGCAGATATTGACCTTATGGTTGGAGCATCAGCTGATAGTGTAGCTATGGTGGAAGGAGAAATGAGTGAAGTTTCAGAAGCAGAAATGATTGAAGCAATTAAAATTGGTCATGAAGCAATTAAAGTACAATGTGCTGCACAATTAGAATTAGCTGCTAAGGTTGGTGTTTCAGCTGATAAGAGAGAATACTGTCATGAAAATCATGATGCAGATTTAAAAGCTAAAATTAAGGCAGACACCTATGATGCTATTTATGCTGTAGCTAATGAAGGTTTAGGTAAAGATGAAAGATCAGTTAAATTTAAAGCTGTAAAAACAGATTGGATTGCAGGCTTATCAGAGAATGAAGTTGAAAAATATGATTCGAAATTAATTGGTGTATATTACCATGATGTTGAAAAAGAAGCGATAAGAAATCTTGTATTAGCAGAAGGAAAAAGATTAGACGGAAGAGCAACTACAGAAATAAGACCTATTTGGTGTGAAGTAGATTATTTATATAGCCCACATGGTTCAGCTTTATTTACAAGAGGTGAAACTCAATCATTAACAACTGTAACTTTAGGTTCGGCTACTGATGTTAATCGTTTGGATGGAGTGACTCATCAAGGACATGAAAGTTTCTATTTACACTACAACTTCCCTCCTTTTTCTACAGGAGAAGCTAGAATGAAATTTAATGTAAGTAGAAGAGAAATTGGTCATGGAAATTTAGCACAAAGAGCATTGAAAAAGATGATTCCTGCTGACAATCCTTATACAGTACGTATTGTTTCTGATATTTTAGAATCAAACGGATCATCTTCAATGGCAACAGTTTGTGCAGGTACTATGGCACTTATGGATGCAGGAATTAAAATTCAAAAACCAGTTTCTGGTATTGCAATGGGATTAATTTCTGATGAAAAAGATCCAAATAACTATGCTGTACTTTCTGATATTTTAGGTGATGAAGATCATTTAGGAGATATGGACTTTAAAATCTGTGGTACTGCTGATGGTATTACTGCATGTCAAATGGATATTAAAGTACAAGGATTATCTTATGAAATTTTAGATAAAGCCCTAAACCAAGCAAGAGAAGGAAGATTACATATTTTAGGCAAAATTATTGAGACAATTGCAGAACCAAGAGTTCAGTTAAAACCTCAAACACCTAAGATTGTTGTATTAAAGGTACCAAAATCTACTATTGGTGGGATTATTGGACCAGGAGGAAAAATTATTCAAGAATTGCAAGCATCAACTGAAACTAAAATTTCTATTGAAGAGATAGATAATATGGGTGTTGTTGAAATTTTAGGAACTGATCAAGAAAAAATTGATTTAGCAGTAGAACAAATAAAATCAATTGCCTTTATGCCTGAAATTGGAGCAATCTATAAAGGAAAGGTAAAATCAATAATGCCTTATGGAGCATTTATTGGAATTTCACCAAATACTGACGGTTTAGTTCATATTTCTGAGTTAGCTTGGGAAAGAGTTGACAATGTTGAAGATGTACTTAAGGAAGGAGATACTATTGAGGTAAAATTAATTGCTATAGACGAAAGAAGTGGTAAATTAAAATTATCAAGAAAAGTACTTTTACCTAAGCCAGAAAAACAAACAAAATAATTTTTTAAATAATGTAACCTTTCGCAAAACCATCCGTATAAGGATTCTGCAAAAGTTTAATAACTAAAAAAATTCAGATGAGACAACTAAAAATTACAAAGCAGGTTACCAATAGAGAAACTGCATCACTTGACAAATACTTACAAGAAATTGGAAGGGTCGATTTAATTACTGCTGAAGAGGAAGTAGAATTAGCACAAAAAATTAAAGCTGGTGACCAAAGAGCTCTTGAGAAGTTAACCAAAGCAAATTTACGATTTGTAGTTTCAGTTGCTAAACAATATCAAAATCAAGGATTAACTTTACCTGATTTAATTAATGAAGGGAATCTTGGACTGATAAAGGCTGCAAAGCGTTTTGACGAAACAAGAGGATTTAAATTTATCTCATATGCTGTTTGGTGGATTCGCCAATCAATTTTACAAGCTTTAGCTGAACAATCTCGTATTGTACGATTACCACTTAATAAAATTGGGTCAATCAATAAAATCAACAAAGCTTATGCAGTTTTGGAGCAACAATTTGAACGTCCACCAACTGCTGAAGAAATTGCAGATTTAGTTGAACTTTCACTTACTGAAGTTAAACAATCCCTTAAGAATACAGGAAGACATGTATCTATGGATGCTCCATTAATTGAAGGAGAAGATAGTAACTTATATGATGTAATGGGTTCTGAAGAAAGTCCAAATCCTGATGCTGAGTTAATGTTAGAATCATTAAGAGAGGAAATAAGAAGAGCTCTAGATACTTTGACACCTAGAGAGGCTGATGTTATTTCTTCTTACTTTGGATTAAACGGAGGACATGCCATGACACTTGAAGAAATTGGCGAGAAATTTGATTTAACAAGAGAGAGAGTAAGACAGATTAAAGAAAAAGCAGTTAGGAGGCTAAAACAAACCTCAAGGAGTAAAATCTTAAAAACTTATTTAGGATAAATTAAAAGAGGGCTATTAGCCCTCTTTTTTATTACCTATATTTACCAAAAAATAATTACATGTCACATAAAATAGCACCGTCAATATTAGCGGCCGATTTTGGAAACCTTCAACGAGATTGCGAAATGATAAATAATAGCCAAGCTGATTGGTTTCATATTGATGTAATGGATGGTCATTTTGTACCGAATATATCTTATGGAATGCCAGTAATACAGGCTATAAAAAAACACGCAACAAAACCACTTGATGTACACCTTATGATAGAAAAGCCAGAACGCTATATTGAGGAGTTCGCAAAAGTTGGTGCTGATATCATTACCGTACATTACGAATCAACAGTGCATTTACATAGGACACTTACTCAGATTAAAGACGCGGGATGTAAAGCTGGTGTAGTTTTAAACTTAACAACTCCAGTTAGTGTTTTGGAAGATATTTTACCTAAATGTTATATGGTTTTATTAATGTCAATAAATCCAGGATTTGGCGGTCAAAAGTTTGAAGAAATGACTTACAATAAAGTAAAAAAACTTAGACAAATGGCTAATGATCAAGGTTTAAATACTCATATAGAAATTGATGGTGGGGTAACATCTGCAAATGCAAAAAAATTATTAGATGCAGGTGCTGATGTTTTAGTTGCAGGAAGCTTTATATTTAAATCAGATAATCCTACGCAAACTATTGCTGACTTAAAAGCAATTTAATTTCCATTAACGTAATTTCTTAAGTATTCAAAATTTTGAGTTAAATCACCAGCCTTACATATAGTTGCATTAGCAATAATATGCTCATCATCACTAATTAATAAAGAAGGGATAATTTTAGCTAGCATCTCATTACCAAAATCCTCAGAAGCATCTTTTGGTAACTCACATGGCAAATTATCAACTGCCATAACAGCAATTGCACCCTCATCTCTAAAATCTATTTCTTGTTCTGATTGTTTATCATATCCATAGATTGGATTAGCAATAGTTGAAGGTTTAATTGTAGAAGCAACAGGCCCATTAATATCACAAGAAACATCTGCTACAACTTTCAGATTAAAGTCTGGACTCTTAGCATCCTCTCTAGTAAATAAGAAAGGAGAACCAGAACTATAATAATGTCCTGCAATAAAAATATCAGCATGTATGGCATAGTGCATAAAGGTTGACTTAAACAATTCAGGATTACTATAAAACTCTTGCTTTACAGTAATACTTCCATCTTTTTTAACATTATAGTCCATGGTATTTAAATGCACAAAAACAGCTTCATTAAAAGTATCTTGAATGAATTCTAATTTTGAAACCTCTCTAATATTTGACTTTTCCATAATTTCCATAATACCATTCCCTACCCTACCATTTCCAGTAACTATAATTTTTTCATTACTTAGTTTAATTTTACTAATTTCTGACTCCATTTCAATTCTATCCTCACAATTATGAGCTTCTTTCAAGTTGTACTTTCCTGATTTTAAACCATAGGTTAAAAAACCATTATAAGCCCCCACAATACCTGCATATCTTCCAAAACCTAAAAGGCGCTTTCCTTGCTTATTTCTTAACTCTTCATAATCAACCATACTTATATTAAGTTCAATCATTTTCAATAGCAATTCTCTATTATAAAACTGTTCTTTTATGGTATGGGAAAAATATAAATAAGTTTTATTAGCAATTAGTGATTCTTTTGGCACTTCCTTCACTCCTATTAACACATCACAATCATTTAAATCATCAACAACATCAATTCCCTCAGCAATATACATAGCATCTGAAAAACATCTTATAGGGCTACTTTTCACTGAAATTTCAATGTCTGGATAAGTATCTAGTAGCAGTCTACATTGCTTGGGTGTTAAAGGAACACGCTTATCGGCAGGTACTTTTTCTTCTTTTAAAACTCCTATCTTCATAATGCTATAATGTTTGAAAAACAAAAGTAAAAAAAGAAGAAGACTTAACTAGTCATTTTTGTAATTTTGCACTTGTTCATTAATTTATTGGGGCTGACTGGATTTGACTGCAAGTGCGTTTTGTAGTAAGCATGTCGAGCATTGTGTTTTGGCTCGTAAATATCAAAATTCAATTTTTTAATTGGCGAGTATAACTACGCTTTAGCTGCCTAATTTATATAATTACGTAAGCTTTTGTCTCTTTTATAGGACTTCCTGTCTCCTATAAATCTTGAGGCATAATCAAAATCAGGATAGTTGGTTTATTGCTTTTATAAACTAGCGAAACTTTAAAAAGCTAAGGATTA